>Ga0315277_10000158_pt1 | contig 114267 bp, 116 predicted proteins | sample YL17G05_15_MG_FD_203695 | JGI IMG/M metagenome (GOLD analysis project Ga0315277, IMG submission 203695) | Sediment microbial communities from Yellowstone Lake, YNP, Wyoming, USA - YL17G05_15 | ecosystem: Environmental > Aquatic > Freshwater > Lake > Sediment | place: USA: Wyoming | collected...
GCGCCTCCAGTCTCGTTTGCTCAGGCAGAAACCGCCCATTAATGCATCCCATCCTGAATGAGCTTTCGCTCATTCAGCCAGATGATATGAGCCTCGGACGTTAAGAATTATGTGTCACAGCAGCCACTAGCAGAAGATTAAAGTCCCTGTCGGGATGTCCCAAGTTCGTGAAGCTGCTGCTCGAGCTTTCGATGGAATGCCAATCTCTTGCTCGAGCCGAGGCGCTCTCCGCTGCGACTGCACTTGGTGGAAGCCCCAAGGTCATCCGAGAAGAGCCTGGGATTCTGATCATCGAGACAGACGCGGACCCTGAAGCGCTGGGGAACAGGCTCGGGCTCTGCCACTATGTCAATGAGTGGCTCTCTTCGTGTGGGGAAGGAGATGTCGAGTACACCGCAAAGGGGATCGATGTCATGGGCCCGATCAGGGTAAGGTCGACTGAGATCGGTGAGAGATCCCTCGACCTCGCCTCTACGACGCGCAAGGTCGGGGCGATCATCGGGAAGACCAGGGGTGTGGACCTGCACAGGCCCGCGACCGAAATCAGAGTGGTCTTCTCAGAAGGAGCACACTTCGCCAGGGTTGTCTCCTCGATAGATCGCTCCTCTTTCGAGAAGAGGAAGAACAGGTACATGCCTTTCGTCTATCCTGCGTCGCTTCATCCGAAGTACGCGCGGGCGCTCGTGAACCTGACTCAGGTGCCTGTAGGCGGGCGTCTGCTCGACCCGTTCTGCGGAACGGGGGCCATCCTCGCTGAAGGGTCAATGATCGGGCTGAAGGCCATAGGGACGGATTTCTCGGAGCGGATGATCGAAGGCTCTCGAAAGAACCTCGATCACCTGAAGCTCAGCGCCGATCTCAAGCTCTGCGACGTTGGCGAGATACCTCACACGGTGGGGCGTGTGGACGGCATCGCGACCGATCCTCCCTACGGGCGGTCTACCAGCACTGATGGCGAAAGGATTCCGGAACTCTATCGGAGATCTTTCGATGCGTTCTCCGCAGTCCTCAAGAGCGGTGCTAAAATCGCCATAGTGGTTCCGGACATTGACCTTGTCAGGAATCAAGAAGGGTTCAGACTTCTGGAATCGCATCGACTCTGGGTCCATCGTTCGTTGACCAGGAACTTCTGCGTGTTCGAGAGCACCTAGGGAACGGTCGCGGTGATGCTTATTTGCGGGAGCGGAGTGCTTGAGTAGTATGCGACGATGGGGAGCGTCCTCTCGCCCGGAGTCGCGGAAGAGGAAACGAGGATCAGAACGCTGACATCCACATAGCCGCGCGAGGGTACGGTCAGGTTCATCGGGCCTGTCGTGTTGAGTGCGCCTGAAATCAGGAACACGTCGAAGTATGTGGGCTGGACGGTTGCATCCAGCGTGACATTCGCTTCTGTCTCGCCGGTGTTGTTCACCAATATGCTGGTGTAGATCGAGCTACCTGGACTCATCGTGAGCGTGGGAATCGGAACCCAGAATGTGAAGAGCGGGCTTGTGACAGTCAGGTTGAAGCTCAGGGTCCGTTCAGCGGTCGCATTCCTTGCTGCGCCCTTGATCGTGACGTTATAGCTTTGGCCGTATTGGGCTGAAGGAGGGGCGGACATCAACACGCTTATCGTCGCGTTCTCGCTGGAGTTCAGACTCAGTAGCATGTCCTGGGCGTAATGGGAATCGTCCTGAGATCTCAGCTTGAACCTGGCTCCCCAGTCCGCTGCATTCGCCGTGCCTGTGATGACAATCTCGTTCAGGGCGTTCCCGGTGTTCTCGACGGTCACATTGAACACATGGGAGTCGCCCGACGCTATTGTCGCGTTGGTGATGCCGATTGGCTGTAGCTCGAACGAATAGTCCGCAGTCACGGCCGTCATCGGGATGGGCACGAAGGCGATGACGAGGACCGCGAACGTCAGCACTCCAAGGCCTTTCCGCTTCAGATCGAGGGGGGTGATGTCGTTCAGGGGTGGCGGGTGACGCGCGCCAAGGAACAGGATGAGCAGGGCGAATATCAGCCAGCCGTAGTAGAACATCCCTATGCCGACGAGTACTGCGACCGTGACCCAGCTGAGGTACTTCGCTCTGGCGCCCAAGAGCGCTCTGGCCACATGCCCTCCGTCAAGCTGACCCACTGGCAACAGGTTCAGAGCCGTGACGAGGAACCCGACCCAGGCAGCGAACGCGGTCGGGTGCAGGAGATAATCACCACGCAAGGGGATGAAGAGCTCAAGGGCTTGGTATATCAGAGGAAACGAGATGCCCATGACTCCTTCGGATCCGACATTCGTTGGGACCAACTTCGCCTCTGAGTTCGTCAGTATCAGACCGATAATCCCCAAGGGGAGCGCTATGAGCAGCCCGGCGAGCGGACCCGCGACTCCGACTTCGAGCAGCGTCTTCTTGTTGGGGAGGGGGTCCCTGAGCGAGATGAACGCTCCGAATGTGCCGAGTGGAGGTATCGATGGAATGAAGAATGGTAGCGATGCAGCGACGCCTCTTCTCCTCGCCGCGAGGAAGTGAGCAAGTTCGTGAACACCGAGGATGGCCATCAGCGGCAGCGTGAACGTGATCATCCCCATCAACAGATTGTCGACGGTGAAGATCGCTCCGCTGTCCGCACCTGCATATCCGGTCCAATCGAGGACACCCGCAAGAAGCATCGTCAAGAAGGTGACTACGAGCATTGCGAGGTTCACGGTCACGCTCTTGTACTTCACCGTGGGTTTCTTCGCGACGGTGATGATGTGCTCTCCCTTGTCGTACATGATCATCGGTATGTAACCGTGACCTGCCATCTCCTCTCGCAGCCGCTCGAAATTCTCTTCTAGGGTGGTGTCGTCTATTCTGCAGAAGAACTCGACAACATCATAACTCACGCGGACATCGTAGACCGGGAAATGCCTCGCCACTAGGCTCTTCACGAGCTCTATCTCTTTGGAAGCCTCTGGCGGTATCGGTGGCGCCATCGTGTTTTGTCTCAACCGGCACCCGCTACATAACCCTTTTGCAGGAATCCTGGAACCGGCAAAAACGCTTATATGCACGCATAATCTGACAACCCATCAATGGAAGGCGCCGCAAAAGGGCGGTCTGTCGTGGGCTACTTCAGACTCTTCAGATTGGGGAACTGCGTTATGGGAGCGTTCGGTGCGCTCCTCGCAGCAGTAGTCTGCGCAGGCCTCGAGAGCATTGAGGACTTCGCAATCCAAGTGGCGTACTCGATGTCCGTGGTGATCGCATTCACGGCTGCAGGCAACTCTCTCAACGACTACTTCGACCGGGAAGTCGACAAGATGGCCCACCCCGAGAGGCCGATCCCAACAGGGTCGGTCACTCCCTCTGGCGCGTTGATTGCCGCCTTTCTGTTGTTCGCAATCGCGTTGGCTCTCAGCGTCATGATCAATCTCTGGTCCATCGCGATTGTCGTCACTTCGATAGCCGTCATGGTAGGCTATGAGAGATTCCTGAAGGCCGAAGGTATCGCCGGGAATCTGGCCATCAGCTGGCTGACTGGAGCTCTTTTCCTCTTCGGTGGCGCTGCCGTCGAGAGATTCGACTTGGCTTGGATACTTGCTGCGTTGGCATTCCTTGCGACTCTCGGCAGGGAGATCGTCAAGGACATCCAGGACATAGAGGGGGACAAGGGATCGAGGCTCACGCTTCCCATGAGGATCGGGACGCGAAGGGCCGGCATCCTGGCGTCTCTTGGATTCTTGGCGGCTGTCGCCTTGAGTCCGGCACCGTATCTGCTAGATCTGCTCTCCTTTTGGTACGTTCCGGCGGTTGCCTTTGCGGATGCAATCTTTATATATTGTGCTCTGATTCACTTCCGAGAGCCGACGAAGGGACAGAAAGTGGCGAAGCTGGCTATGCTCGTCGCGCTGTTGGCTTTCCTCGTTGGAGGGGTGTTTTGAAAGTCCGGGACTACATCACGCAGACCCTGAAGAAACACAAGATGCACATGACCCTCATCGATCCCGCCAAACAGTCTGCTAGTGCATCGGGGGAGATTGCGGCGAAGGCTTCCAGGGCGGGCACGGACGCAATCATGGTCGGAGGCTCGACCGGCGTGACGCAGGATAATCTCGACGAGACGGTGGGGCAGATAAAGCGCGCATGCAAGCTGCCAGTCATCTACTTCCCTTCAGGAGCCAACGCAATTTCGAGGAAATGCGATGCGATATACTTCATGAGCATGCTCAACTCGCGGAATGTCAGGAACATTTCCGGTGAGCACGCGAGAGGCGCGCCGTTGATCAAGAAACTGGGCATTGAACCTATCTCCATGGGTTATGTCATCATCGAGCCAGGCATGAAGGTCGGAGAGGTCGGTGAGGCGGAGCTGGTGAAGAGAGGAGACCTCAACACTCTCATAGGCTACGCGATAGCAACCGAGTTCTTCGGAATGGATCTCCTCTACTTGGAAGCCGGTTCGGGCGCACCCGAACCAGTCCCGGTTCCGATGGTGAAAGCTGCTCGCGAAAGTGTCGACATCCCGCTGGTGGTAGGTGGTGGGATCGTGACTCCGAAGCAGGCCGCTGACCTAGCAGCCGCGGGCGCGGACATAATCGTGACTGGCACGCTTGTCGAGGACGACGACTTCGAGGTCAGGCTGAAGCGGATAGTAGACAAAGTCCACGAAGGATGAGCGTGAACAGTCATCACGTCGAAAGGTTTTATACGGCGTTCGCGAATCGTCCGTCCAGAGGTAACTGATATGGGAGGATTCCTAGAGATCTTCAAGAAGAAGAAAGATGTCATGTGCCCTGAGTGCGAGAAGGCTCAGAAGCATGTGAAGCTGGTCGAGACAGACGGGAAGACGATGGAGTGCCCCGAGTGTCACTACGCGCATCTCATTCGCAGATAGGAGTGTCCTCAGTCGTTCCCTCGATGGGCCTAGGACGGACAACTCCTTTGTGACATTGTGTCTTAGGACAGCGCCAGCTCTGGATGATTCTTTGCGCAGTCGACCGATGCCCTTCACGATTGAAAAAGAAAAATGAGTTTCGAAGAAGCCCAAGGGCTTCTTCTGTTGGGGTTTCGGACGGATCTCCATCACGGCGGCGAGGCGTGTTTGTCCAGCCACTTCTCAAGGTTCTTCTCGAGGGTTTCCAGCGAGTGCTGTAGCCCTGAGTTCCTGTCTGCCTTCTCCTTATGGATCTCGATCGCATGGAGTAGTCCTGGTGGTCCTTGCTGGTGAGGTGGCGGCGGTGGGGTCGGGCTGGTCTTGACGTCCACTGTCACCGATATGCTGTTGGTCGCGCCCTTGTCGTCCGTGACGGTCAGGGTGATCACATACGAACCGCTCGCGGCATATGTGTGCTTAGCAGTCACACCGGTTGCAGTCGTGCTGTCTCCAAAGACCCATGAATATGTCTTTATGCTGCCGCCTTCAGGCGCACGGGATTCCGCACCGCTCACCTTAACGGTCAGCTCGTCCACTTCGTACTTGATGTTGGCCACGGGTTTCTTCTCTTCAACCGGCGTGACCTTCATCGAGACGGTCAGGTCTTTCCTTGTGGAGTTCTTTCCGCCTTTGTCGTCTGTCACGGTCAGTGCCACTTTGTAGCTTCCATCTTTGGCATAGACATGCCTCGTTACGTTGCCAAACGCTCCAGTTTCGTCACCGAAGGTCCAGGAGCAGTTAGCGATCGATCCGTCAGGGTCGCTCGACGACAAAGCGTCGAACACAACTGTAAGGTTGTCCGCATCATACACGAATCTCGCGACCGGCAGTTCGTTCACGGACTGCGGTCTCGACTTCGGCTGCAATGATGCTAGACCCACGACCACCACTATGAGTGCCAAGACTGCTGTGGTGGCAACTATTGCTAACTTCCTTTTTGGGCTAATTGTCTCCCCTCCCGGGCTAGCGGCCATTGAGAAGTCAGTATAGCATAAAACCCTTTCCACGGTTCGGAACGCGAAACCTCCGCTTCCACTGGAGGAGTTCCACAGGAAGCAGAGCTTCGTGGGGTCGTATCTATCTCAGCGAGCTCGGGATCACTGCGGCGAATCTGCTAAGGGTTCTTACCGGCCTTCCGTTGTTCGCGGACCTAATGGCTCCTCCCGCGCTCGTTATCACAATCACCATCGACGCCAGTCCGAGGTAGTATCCTAGTCCCAGGCTCGAATGAGGGAAGGGGCTGATCCAAGGAGCCCATCCATTGCCGCTCACATAGTAGTGATAGCTCAGGATGAAGCCAAGAACACCTATGCTTTGTGGAATCCCGCCGAGGGGAGATACCAGCGCAAGCGCAGTACCCAAGACGAACAGCATGCAGAAGAACTGCGTCGTCGGATCAGCGAGACTCACTATTTCGAAAAGATTCTTCGTAGGGTTGAGGAAAAGTAGTCGGAGAGGCCCTCCTGCAGGTTGGAGAACCCACGTAGGATACTTGATGACTATCCAGGTGCACACGGTCGAGAACAGACCGATTGAAGCACCAATGGAGCATTGCAGATTCGGCTTTGTGTAGAATCGGAATCTCCTCAGGACTCCCTCATACATTCGCACGATTGCCTGAATCGATTTGACTCTATAAGGTGGTTTCGAATTCATGTCCTGCCCCACGCCGTCTCTTGGCCGTCGAAGCAGTGCGGGAGAGGGGATTTGAACCCCCGGACTCCTATGAGACAGAATTGCCTATCCCGATCAGCAGGATCTTAAGTCCTGCGCCTTTGGCCAGGCTTAGCTACTCCCGCGGGGCGGTAATCCCCGCGGGCGTTCTTAACCGTTTTCGCCCCTAGAACTTGGCCAATATGTCCTCTAGCTTCGTCTCGCCCTTCAGCACCTGGAGCTCGTACCTGACCCTGATCAACGGTTTGTTGGCCTTCAGGACCCTGTTCAGATCTATCGGAGTCCCAGACACAACCACGTCGCACTTGGCGGCGTTGATGGTGTCCTGCAGATCCTTGACCTGGTGGTTGCCATAGCCCATGGCCGGCAAGACGTTCTCGAGATGCGGGTACTTCGCGAACGTGTCCTTGATCGAATTGACCGCAAACGGCCTCGGGTCGATGATCTTCTTGGCGCCCGAGTTCTTCGCTGCTATGTAGCCCGCGCCGAACTCCATCCCGCCGTGCGTGACGGTCGGTCCGTCCTCGATGACGAGGACGGTCTTTCCCTTGATCGCCTTCGGGTCCTCGACGGTGACCGGCGACGCTGCCTTGATGATCTTCGCCTTCGGGTTGAGCTCCTCGACGATCTGCCTTACGAGCTCGACATCCTTTGGCTGCGCGGTATCGACCTTGTTGATTATGACAACATCCGCCATGCGGATGTTTGTCTCACCGGGATAGTAGAGCCTCGCGTGCTCTGCCCTGTGCGGGTCCGCGACCACTACGTGCAGGTTCGGGACATAGAATGGAGTGTCGTTGTTGCCTCCATCCCACAGGATGACATCGGCCTCCTTCTCGGCCTGTCTCAAGATCTTCTCATAATCTACGCCCGCATAGACGATGATGCCCTTGTCTATATGCGGCTCGTATTCCTCCCTCTCCTCGATCGTGCACTCGTTCTTGTCAAGGTCTGCATAGGTCGCGAACCTCTGGACCGCCTGCTTCTCGAGGTCTCCGTAAGGCATTGGGTGTCGGATGGCGACGACTCGTCTTCCCTTCGCCCGCAGGATCGATGCGATGGCCCTCGTGGTCTGGCTCTTGCCGGAGCCGGTTCTGACTGCGCATACTGCGATGACTGGCACCTTTGACTTCAGGGCGGTCTGGTTCATTCCCATCAGCCGGAAGTCCGCGCCCACAGCGTTCACCAGGGACGCCTTGTGCATCACGTCCAAATGGTTCAAATCCGAGTAGGCCAACACGACTTGCTCTGCCCCGAGCTTCTTTATCAGCTCGGGCAGGTCCTTCTCGGGGTAGATATCGATGCCCCTCGGATACAGCTTGCCCGCGAGGCTGGCGGGGTATTTCCTTCCCTCGATGTTCGGTATCTGCGTTGCGGTGAACGCCACGACCTCATAGTTAGCGTTGTCGCGGAAGTACACGTTGAAATTGTGGAAGTCCCTTCCAGCGGCGCCCATGACAATGACCTTTGCTCGCATAACCCTCACTGACCGCCTCGTAACTACTGCTATGATATATCTTTTGCTTCCCGACGATTTGGCGATGATGCTGAGTCCTGGTTCTTGACTCAAAGCCTGGAGGGTCCACGAGGCTGCTTGCACTCGAGTTCGAACAGGTAGTTCCTGGTCGTCGTCAGAAGCTGCCTGTAATCAGCCCTGCGGCTTTCGGAGAGAGCCTTGTCGACGCACCAACCCTCCATGTCCTTGATCCTGTCCCTTAGATGCTCTGCAGCCCCGATGCTGTGCGCGATCTTCATCTCGATTGCGGCAGCCTTGAGATGCGCATTATCGACCTTCTCGGGATTCTTCTTGATGACGTCCTTGGCAAGCGTTAGCCCCATCTTCAGCATCTCGTCTATCTCCACCAGCTCGTGTACGACCAGGAGTGGGTCGATCACAGTGTCGTCTAGCGCGATGTCGGGGATTGGGAGCTCCGTGTCGAACCATTCGATCAGATCCTCCGTCGTAGCATCGACATCGAGCCCGCAGTCGAGCATCAGTTCCTTCGCTTTGTCCACTGCGGCCTGGATTTCTTCCCTGGTTGCCATCAGCTGAGCCTCGGAATGTGGTTGGGGAACCGCATGCGTCGAGATATTGCTTTTGACTCATGCCATCATCCAGCTCTAGCAAAGCTTTTCGTAAGGGGACCGCCATCCACTTTCAATGGCCTATCGGAAACCCTCTGACACCGAGATCGTGGAGGCTATCAAGGACGCCCTCCACAGACACGGCGTCGTCAGTTCTCAGCGGAAGCTGACGGAGCTCGTCCTGAGAGAACTCCACAGGCACGATCCCGACTACTCCGTGAGCGAAGAGCGGGTGCGGAGGATTGCCATCCAGAACGATATCGTATCCATCGACATCCACGGGCGGGATTCTAAGGAGAAGACGAAGGCGGGGGAATGTCCCGTCTGCGGCGGCAAGACCAAGCGCCTCAGGAATCTCACGGTCTACGGGGGCACGGTCACGCAGGGCTATAAGTGCCTAGCCTGTGGCTACTGGACCGGGCTGAGGCACAGGGTGCCGACCTTGTACGTCTTCTCTCCGAAGTGACAGACTCACCTCAACATCTTTATCTGCCGGATGCGCTTTTCGAGCAATAGAGGGGAGATGATTGAAGCTCTGGGACTTCGGACGGATGGAATCAGGCAAGATCAAGATCAGTCAAAAGGTCAGCGAGCCGCTCGGAATCGTTGACGGGAGCGAGGTTTTCAGCTCCATGTTCAAGTACGAGATCGACGGCAAGAGCAGCTACGAGATAGTCCTTTCCAACTTCGGCCCGGAGAACTACAGGGAGATAGCCTATGTCACGTTCCAGGTGAGGGACGAGCCTGGCGCGCTCGCACAGGCAGCCAGTTTCCTGAAAACGAGGAACGTGGATATCTTGAACTCGGAGACTGTGAGCTCTGTCCCGAACGTCGTCATGGTATGGGAGATGCTGGTCGACCTATCGTTCTTTGGGGACTCGCTCTCCCTGAAGAAGGAATTCGACGACGCCAAAACGGGGAATGACCCGAACCTGACAATGGTCGACTGCCTGTGCGTGGAAGCATCGGATCTAGCCACGAGATATACCCGCGGCGCAGCGGTCGAGAACGAGAAGATCAAGACCAAGGCGCTCAGGAAGACAGAGAAGAAGGCGAGCATCATCAAGAACGGTGTCTTCGAGCTGCCCCAAGCCTATGTGAACTTTCTCGGCAAGGCCTCCGCGCCGATAATGCTCATCGGCGAGCCAGATTCCTGGATCCTCTCGGTCGCCTTCCTGAACGACGATTCAAAACTCATGAAGCTGTCCATCGACCTGCCGGACAGACCGGGCGCGGTACACGAGATCATGAAGGCTCTAGGTGAGGAGGGGATCAACGTCCTTGCGGGCTACACGAACGTCCTTGTCTACTACGAGAAGATGAGCTGCGACCTTGTCATCGATGTGAGGTCAGCTTCGGTAGGCGCCAAGGGCGATATCGTCGAGGCGCTGAAGACACGCATATCGGGACTTGGACCAGCCTTCAAACTGGTTTCCTCTGAGTCCGTCAAGCTTTGACCGGGTCTTTCAGATCTGAGGTCGGCTCGCCCTTCGGACCGCACAACATGTTGCCATTCTGCTCGACTATCGTCACCGAGTCGTTTTCCTTCAGAGTGCCAGACGTCCAGCAGATCAGCTTCGGCCCATTCTCAATCGCCACAAGCGCTAGGTTGTGGGGATCTTTCAACCCTTCCGGAATCGCCTGCAGTCGTGTGAACGAGAGCACTTTCCCCTCATCGGGCCATTCCGACGGCTTCATCTTCTTGCCGCATTGAGGGCAGATGCTTCTATGAGAAGTAGTAGCGTAACTGCACCTGCATTTCGACCCTTTCACATTGCACCCTCCCGCTCGCAGAGATGCCGCCAATCGCCAGTATGTCAAACCTAACCATCGCCGAATCGATATTAATGTTTGCGCAGGGACGCTTAAGCCAGAATCCAGGCTATCGAAAGAGTATTTAATAACAGGAGTACATTCGCTCAGTACATTTGAATCTACAATTGCTCGCGTTTTGCGGAGTGGCTCCCCCGAGTCAGAGACGATTACAGTTCTCCGAAAATTGTCGGCAATGTGGAGGGTAAGGGCTTGGACCCTATCGAAGCATCTCGACTGATAATGGATACGTATGCGGCAAAGATTCTTGTCGCCTGCTCTCGCAAGCCAAAGCATGCGCTCGAGCTCAGCGCCAAACTGAACATCCCGATAGCCGCGTGCTACAGGAGGATCCACGTGCTCGAGAAAGCGTGCCTGCTGAAGCCCGTCGAACGCGCCCTCACTCAGCAGGGCAAGAGGATAGTCCTGTACCTCTCCCAATTGAAGAATGCGTACATATTCTTCGAGGGTGGCAAGCTCCGGGTCCGATTCCAGATGGTGACTGGACAGATCCAGGACTTCGGGGGAGAGTGGAAGGAGATCAAGCTCATCGAGGATGAAGAGGAAGAGGCACTGGCCGGAGGGCTACTCAGGCCAAGGGAGCGTTAGGTGAAATGCAGGAGTTGAGGTAGAATGGCAGAGAAAAAAGAAACGGTGGCTGTGGGGACTGCGACATTCCCGAAAGAAATAGTGAAATTCCTGTCGAGCCCCGGAGGGCACTCACTCATATTGAGAGGCATGGCTGGGACGGGCAAGACCACGTTGGCCCTTCAGACGATCGAGGAACTCGCTTCCATCCAGCAGAGCTACTACATGTCTACCAGGGTTTCCGACCAATCGCTGTTCAACCAATTCCCGTGGCTGTTGGACAAGGTCAAGGAAGGGGAGATACTCAAGGCCAGGAAGAAGGTCAGGAAGAAGGCCGACTCGGAGCAGCAAGTGGACAAGATACTCCTCGGCCTCGCCGCCATAAAGGGTGAGCTGAAGAGCGAGAAGGTCAAAGCCCCGCGCAAGGAGCTCATGAAGCTCCAGGGAGTCATCGAAGCGGGCGGCGAGGAGTCACTTGCCGAACCTGGTGCCGGCGAGGGTGAGCTGGTCGTCTCGGTCGGGTCGATGATGCCAGAGATAGAGATGGCATATGATGTGGTTGACAAAGCACTACCTGAACGCACGCTTGTCGCCATCGACAGCATCGATGCTCTTGCGGAGAAGTATGGCGTGTCCGCTTCGAAAATGATAAGCTCTCTGCAGAAGGACCTGGTGGAGGGTTGCGGGACCAATGTCGTGTACGTGCTCGAGACCCCTGATCCGCTGCTGGACTACCTTGGCGATGGCATCATCTACCTCAGCCTGAACTCGATCACTGGAAGGAGGATAAGAGAGCTCGACATACTCAAGCTGAGAGGCTGCGAGATAAGGCAGCCGAAGTACGTCTATACGCTCCTGGGCGGGAGGGTCAGGACGTTCGAGTACACGAGATACTCGAAGCCGGACAAGCCCGTGCCTTTCGAGACCATACCTGACTATGACAGAAAGCACATCTCCACCGGCAACGCAGATTTGGACGCAATGATCGAAGGCGGTTTAAAGAAGGGTACGATAACGCTCATCGAACTCAGCCCTGGCGTGCCAGTCGTTGCATCTGCGGCAATCGAGGGGGCGATCATATGCAACTCGATCACTCAGGACAGAGGCGTTGCGTGGATTCCTACGAAGAAGGCAGGCGCTGAGTCGGCTCGCGAAGAGCTGCTCGGATTCGTCTCAGCTGATTCGTTCGACAAGAATGTCAGGATACTCGAACCGCATGCGCCCACGGGAGCTCCGAAGCCCTACGCTGTCACCCTTGAGGGCGAGGACATCAAGGTCGACATGAAGTGGCAGGACATCCAGTACAATCTGAAGAACACGGGTGCGCCCATACTCACGATAATCGGGTTTGACTCGCTGGAGTCGATCTACGGAGCGGGCGTTCTTGATGGAATGATGGAATTCTTGACATCCCTTCTGAACAACGACGGAATATTCGTCGCGACAGTGACTCCGTCTGTGCGGTCCACAAGCAGATTGTCGGACCTTGCGCACACACATCTGAGGATTGACAAGATCTCGGGGGTCACGATGATCAGAGGGGAGGAGCCGTTCACAGCCCCGAACGCGATGACCGACCCGGCGAATGGAGACTTCAGACCGAAACTGGTACCAATATTGTGAGTTGCAGGAACTCATGCAAGGCACTTCGGGGAGGACCATGTTCCCTCAGAACTACGCGGTCCTTGTTGTAGGTGACCCAAGCGCGGGCTTGTTCGAGTTCTGCTGCTATCTTGGGGCTACCTATCTGAAAGCGGGGCAGAAGGTCGTCATACTTGAGGCGAACACCTCCCCAGATAGAGTGCGAAGACAAATGCTTGAGTTCGGCGTTGACGCCGTTCAGCACGAGTTGGACAAGAGTCTCCTGATCATTGACGCCTACACTCCGCGGCCTGATGTGGGTGACGACGCCAACGCGCTCAGAGTGCCGGACATTTCGAGCTTGGGTGATATATTCGAAGCGGTGACGAAGGGGATTGACAAGGTCGGAGGCCAGCCCGTGAAGGTGCTGTTCGATTCGCTCACACCGTTGTTCATGCATCACGACTTGAATGCCATGGGCAGATTCTTCAAAGACCTAACAACCATCGCCAGATTCAGTGGCACTCTTACCGCTGTTGTTCACAGGAACATACTGGACGAAGATCAGATCGCCCTTCTGTCGTCTATCGCGGACGGCCTTCTTGAGGTGAAGGTCGATGAGGGCTTCCGGAGGCTCGTCAGGATAAACTACCTGCGAGGGGTACTTGTCACTCCAAAATGGGTTCCGTTCGATTTCGAAAGAGAAGAAGAGACCGACGGGACCGCGCTGATCTGGAGCAGGAGATAGAAACCCGAGAGGAAAGGTTTTCTGAGAGATCTCTATCCTCAGTGTTTGAAGAGCCTCAGCCCGCTGAACACCATCGAAATGCCGTTTTCTTCCGCAGCTTTGATTGCCTCGGCGTCGTTGACGGATCCACCAGGCTGAATGATGCACGATACGCCAACCTGCGCCGCAGCGTCAACGCCGTCCCTGAACGGGAAGAAAGCGTCCGAGACAAGTACGCTTCCCTTCGCCTCTGGGCCCGCCTTCATCCCAGCGATCTTCGTGGAATCGACTCTGCTCATCTGGCCGGCACCTACACCGACGGTCCTCTCGCCCTTGACCAGCAATATGGTATTGGACTTGATGTGCCTGCAGATCTTCACCCCGAAAATCATCGCGTCTATCTCCTCGTCAGTGGGCGCGCGCTTCGTGACGACCTTCAATTTGGATCTATCAAGCTCTGCGTACGCATCGGTCTGGACCAACAGGCCGCCTTTGACCTTCGTCATGAACAGCCTGCCCTCTTCCCTCTTGATGGGTACGTTGGTTCTCAAAAGCCTGATGTTCTTCTTGGATTCCAGATGTTTCTCTGCATCGAGTTCGTAGTCCGGAGCTATGACAGCCTCGACGAAGTGACTGCCGATCTCCTTGGCAGTCTCCATGTCGACCGGTCTATTCAGTCCGACGACGCACCCGAACGCACTCAGTGAGTCCGCGTTGTATGCGACTCTGAATGCCTCGGCGATGGTGGCTGCGCATGCAACTCCAGAAGGATTCGTGTGCTTGATCACGGCTGCCGTCGGCTTCTCGAAATCCGAGACGATTGCGAGTGCGGCATCGAGGTCTATCACATTGCAGTACGAGATTTCTTTTCCGTGGAGCTTGTCCGCCGCCGCTACGCTCAACGGTGTCTGTTCGAAAAGATCCTTGTAGAACGCAGCCTTCTGATGCGGATTCTCTCCGTATCTGAGGTCTCCCAACTTCTCGAATGAAAGCGTGAGATTCTTCGGGAACAGCTCTCCTCCGCCGAACTCCTTGCCCAGGAACTGGGCAATGGCAGAATCATATCTCGCCGTCGATCTGAAGGCCTCCAACGCCAACTTGTGCCGGCTCTCGTCCGAGAGATGGCGGTCGTTCTCTCGCAGCTCCGCGAGTATCTGAGGATACATCGCTGGGTTCGTGACCACCGCCACAGCTGAGTTGTTCTTGGCAGCAGATCTTATCATCGAGGGACCGCCGATATCGATGTTCTCGATGGCGTCCTCGATCTTCACGCCGGGCTTCGCGACGGTTGCCTCGAAGGGGTACAGATTCACGACCACCATGTCGATCGGCTCGATCCCGTGCTTCTTGATCGCTTCCATGTGCTCCGGCTTATCCCTCATCGCTAGGAGACCTCCATGTATCGCGGGATGGAGCGTTTTGACCCTGCCATCCAGCATCTCAGGGAACTTCGTCACCTCCGACACCCCGACGACAGGTATGCCCGCTTTCTCGAGCGCGGCCATCGTCCCACCAGTTGATAAGATTTCAATCCCAAGATCCACAAGACCCTTTGCGAATTCGACAAGACCGGTCTTGTCAGATACGCTTATCAACGCTTTCTTGACCTTGCTCATTCGTCACACACTCCACTGTCTGCTGAAGCATCCCTCCCCTCTCGGCAAAAGGTATGCATGAAGGTTATTTCATGGTTCCTTATAACGGTTTTCGTAGGCGCCTAAGCCCCTAGTTCTTTTGTCACGACCTCTTTGATGAGGTTGAACGGGAGATTGCCATAGCCTGCGATGATGTCATGGAACTTCTTCTCGTCGAACTTCTCACCTAGCTTGCTCTCCAGGTCCTTTCTCAGGTCGAGAACAAGGTGTCTGCCTATCATGTAGGACAACGCCTGCCCGGGCGTGTGCGAGTATCTCTTCACCTCATCTTCCATGGCATTCTTCGCCATACCCGTCTCCTTCGTCATCCATTCGACCATCTCCTCGATGGTCGTCTCACCCTGGGCCAGCTTGACGTCTGCGACTATCCTGCACGCCCTCCAAATCGCCCCGTTGAGCATCTCGAACTCCGCGTCATCGGTCGCCTCGAATCCGTGGTCGAACATCATCTTCTCGCAGTAGTGCGCCCAACCCTCGACAGTCTCGGTCGCCGAAGCCGCTATGTCTCCCCCTCCGCTCCCAGCCATTTGGAGCATCCAGTGCTTCTTGTTGGAGACGACGCCTTGGTGGAAATGACCCGGATACGCCTCGTGCACGGCCGTGTTGATTATGGCTGCGTAGTTTAGGTGGCTTCCGAGGTCCTTCGGGTTCCTGGGTCTCGTGACGACGTATGTGCCTTCCTGACTCTTGTCGAACTTGGAGGGGCTGTAGAGTGCGGCGTATGGCAACAGGGGAGCCATGAATGCCGGTGTCTCCACAACTCCCAGCTTGGCATTCGTGTCCACTGTGGCCAGGTCGTGTTCGACAATGAACCGTTTGGCCTTGTTCATCGCGTCCTCGGTCGCCTTGAGAGCGTTCTCGAAAGTCCTCGGGCTCTTCGCCTTGACGATCTCAGCCGCCCCGATGACGCCCTTACCAGGTGCGATCTTCTCCGCCACTCTGATCCTTTCCTCCTCGAATTCTTTCAGATACTTCTCGCCCAGGGCGAGTATCTTGTCAGGAGTGAGGCCGAGGCCTCGTATCTTCATCAATTTGGCAAACTTCTTCTTGCCCATCGCGAACTTCTTCGTGGAGCCTTCCAGCATCTGCTTCAGCCAGTCCATGTGGTCCCTCAATGCGCCCTCAGTCGTGCTGACGCTCTTCGTCAGATCCTCCATGAGGCTGTCCGAAACCCTGCCCTTGGAGGATGCCTCTATGAACTTCAGGAAGTCAGGGAACTGCTCCAAAGAGGTGATGGCCATCTCCGTCCACACCTGCACGGGCTTTGAGTCCCTGAACCTGGTTCGGAACTCATCCAGATGTTTGGGCAGCCGGGATATTCGAGAGCACATCGCGCTGACTCGCTGGTCGTATGGGGCATATTCCCTTGTGAGCATGATGAAGAGGAGCCCGCCTGGAGTCTCGAGCGCATCTGGGTTCATCTTCCAGTGAGGGTAGTCTTCGAGTGAGAACTGAAGGATATCCTTCTCCGATCTGAGCGCTCCGACCGAAAGCTTCTGCTCGATGCTCAGCTCCTCTGATTCTGCGATCTCGCTGGCCTTTGCATGCCATGAATTGAGCAGCACCCGCGTAAACTCATATCTCTTGAATCCGCCGTGAGGGAGCTGCCAATCGTACGGCTCATGAATGCCGAAGGCCGTCGCAGCATCCGGATTGATCTTCAGGAACTCCTTCAGCATCGCTTCGTTCAACTTATCGAGGGTTGTCGATACCATGCGATCTCCGGAGGGTGAATGCGCTTATGGTGGATGATGATTGCGGGCCAACTGCTATGCTGTCGGCCTCGGGAGCAGGCCTGCCATCTCGACGATCCTAGGAACCATCTCCTCCCATGCGACTGCCATGATGTGCACGCCGTGCACTCCCTTGACCGTCTTCAGGTGCTCTATCTGTTCGACGCAGAGCTTGATCCCCTCTTCCTTCGGGTCCTTCGCGTTCTTCATCCGGTCGACAATGTGGTCAGGGACGATCATCCCAGGGACCTTGTTCTTCATGTACCGTGCCGCACCTGCAGATTTCATCGGTATGACGCCGGCAAGCACATGGATCTTCTTGTCGAGCCCTCTGGCCCTGAGCTCGTCCATCCATTTCTCGAACATGTCCATGTCGAAGATCGCCTGGGTCTGGCAGAAGTCCGCACCAGCGGCAACTTTCTTGGCGAGTCTGGCGACTCTGAATTCGTACGGAGTGGCGAACGGGTTCTCAGCACATCCGAGGTACACCTTCGGAGGGTCCCTAATCACCTCTCCTCCGACCTGCTTTCCTTCTCTCCTGAGCGAGTCGAACACCTGCAGCTCGACGATCGAATCGAAGTCGAAGACGTTCTTCGCTCCCTTCTCATTGCCGAAGATCTGGTGATCTCCGGTCAGGCACAGGACGTTCTTCACGCCCAGTGCCGCAGCTCCCAGAAGATCGCTCTGAAGAGCAATCCTGTTTCTGTCCCTGCAGGTCATTTGGATGACAGGTTCTGCGCTCTCGCGCATTATTATGACCGCACTCGCGATGCTCGAAAGTCGGACAACCGCCGTCTGGTTATCAGTCAAGTTGAAGGCCTCTGCGAAACCCTTCAGCATCTTCGCGTGATGCGTGAGCGGCTCAGGGTTTGCGGACTGCGGCGGTCCGATCTCCGCTGTCACCGCGAACTTACCAGCGCCAAGAACCTTCTCGAGGTTGCTTCCAGCCTTCACTGGATCGCCTCCTTTCCTTTCTTTTGGTGAGGCGTCAGCTTCGCGTCCTCGCGGACATAGATCCTCCTTCCGCCGGAGTGGCTTGTCGACCAATCCTTTGCGGGAGTGATATTCTCGATCAAATCGAGCCTGTTCTGGATTTTCAGTCGGTCGTAGATGGCTGCCCACGCGCAGTCGATTTCGAGGTTGACTTCGCATTTCCCGTTGGCCGAACCTCCGCAAGGTCCGTTGAGCATGCTCTTCGCGCATCTCGAGATCGGGCAGATGCCGCCTGTCGTGTGGATTATACAGTTGCCGCACCCGATGCACTTCTCGGACCACACGCCCTGCTCCTCAGGAACGCCGAACATACCAGTGTTCAGGCCTGGGAATGTCAGGTGAGCCGGGTACATGTCACCTATTGTCTGAGCGCCGAGTGAACACGCCATGGAGAGCGTGACGTCGGAGCCTAGCACCTTGTCCTCGACCTCCTTGATCCACTCCTTCTCGCACTGCCTCTCCACAACGAATCCTTCGAACTCCTGCTTCTTGCCCTCTTTCTTGTTCTTCACCTTAAGGGCAGACACGAGCATGTTGACTTCCTTCTCACCGCCCGCGAGGCAGATCGCAACGCAACTTCTGCAGCCTATGACGGTGACCTTCTTGTAGGGAGCGAGCATCTCGACGATCTCGTTCAGAGGCTTCCTCTTGGCTACTATCATCGCCTCTCACCCCCGCCTATCGGTCCGAGCTTCTTCGCGATATCGACCATCTTTGAGACCGCTTCTGGAAACGCCCACGCGTTGGATGACGCAGCGTTGAACATCTCGAGTCGTTCCTTCTCGATTCCGATCTCTGTCAGCATCTGTTTCACGTAGCCAACTCTCTTCCTTCCCTCGATCGAGCCGGTGTCGTAGAAGCAGTTCTTCTCGAGGCATCCCAGGACGAACACCGCATCCGCTCCGTCCTCGAACGCTTTCAGTAGGTGAATCCCGTCGACTCTGCCAGCACAGGGAACCTGAACGATCCTCACACTCGCGTCATGCTGCTTGCCGCTTCTCGCGGAGAGGACAGCTGCGTCCATTCCGTGCTTCTCGCAGCAGAATCCGATGACCTTCGGTCTTCTCTCAGCCATCAGAAATCACCTCCGAGGAGAACGCGCGCCTCTTCCGTTATCTGATCGTCAGTGTAGTTGTGCAGCTCTATCGCCTTGCTCGGGCAGATGCCGACGCACATGCCGCACCCCTGGCATGCTTGGACTCGAATCTCAGCCTTGCTCGCAGTTCCGATGAACGGAGCCTCGTAAGGACATGTCCTGACACAGGTGAGGCATGCGGAGCACTTCTCCTGGGTCACGAGCGCAACGATCCCTCCGAACTCAATCCTGCCGCGTTTGACGAACGCTCCTGCCATCGCTCCTGCGGCAGCGCCCTCAGCTTTGGCGACTTCTCTCGACTTGGGGAATAGTGCCGAGCCACACACGAACACTCCAGGCCTGGGAGTGGATACGGGCCATCTCTGGATGCTCCCACGCCTCGTCGCGCCGTCCGTGGTCATCGGGATCCTGAGCGCTTCAGCTATCGCCATATTGTCCTCGTTCGGCGGTATCGAGGCGAACACTAGCGTCCCGAACCTGATGTTGAGCAACTCCCCCTGGGCGAAATCCTTGACCATGAGCATGCCTGGGCTCTTCGGGTCGACCTTTGGCGCTCCCGCCTTGTCGTATCTCACGAACTTGATCCCCAGCTCCGCGGCTTCCTTGTAGGCGAGTTCTGACAATCCAAATGCCCTCATCTCTTGGAAGATGACGAATATCTGGGTCTCGGGGTGCTTCTTCTTGAGCTCGATCGTTGTCTCGAGCGTGTCATCCCAGGCGTAGTCCTGGACTTTCATGGTCTTGCCCGCGGGGTCCGGGGTGTCAACGACAATGACCGGTCCCTTCGGGACTGAGCCCGTCTGCATCTGCTCGTAGAACTTGTAGAGAGGAACCGCATCTTTGACGGCCTTCGCAAGAGGTCCTTTGAGGGTCGTCCAGCCTCCGCCAGAAGCAATGACGACTGCGGCGGCGCCTAGGTCCTCTATCTTCTCTCCGGCCCTGATCTTCAGCTGGAGATTGCCTCCGTATCCCGAAGCTCCGACGAGCTGGGCATGCGTCATGATGATTCCCGGCGCTTTCAGCGACTTGCCGGTCTTCTCGAGAAGTATCGTGTGAACGCCTGCTTTTGAGGCCTCGTGAGCAGCGGCCTGGCCAGCGATGCCCGCTCCGATGATGACGACGTTCCGTGTCTTCATCTCCTCAGTCTGCTTCTCGAGGGGTGCGAGCATGATGGAGCGAGCCAAGGCGGCCTTCATCTTTGTCTCGGCTTTGGCCTGCGCTCTCTCGGGTTCGTTCATGTGCGGAAGGACCACCTCCTCGCGCATGTTCACGAGTTCCACGAGGAACTCGTTCACCCCCGCTCTCCTATAGGCTTTCACGATCGCGGGACTTATGTCCTTCTTATGGCATGCGAATACTACGGCCCTGTCGATCTCTTTCTCCTTCGCCTCGTTTATCGCAGGAGCTAGGTCTTTTCCGTCGCAGGCTGCATCGACAGTGACGACGGACACGACATTGTTGGACTCCGCCGCTAGCTTCTGGAGCCTCTCCATGTTAAGCAGGGCGGGCATTTCTGTGCAGCACCTGCATAGGACCACCTGGACCTTGGCCTTCATGTGCCCACCTCCTTCTTCTTGTGAATTCTGGAAACGGCTGCAACCGCTCTGACCGCGGCCTCCTCTATGTCCATCGGTTCTGTGACTGCTCCACAGACGAACACGTCATGGCCCTCGAGTGCCTCAAGACCCGTGGCAAAACCCATCTTGTCGGGCGAGATCCCGAGCGACTTCGCCAGCTCAGTCTCAGCTCCCGATGGCTTCATTCCAACCGATAGGATCACAAGATCATATTCTGTCTCCGTGATGTCCAGATCAGTCTCGCCCGCCGATCTCACGAGCAGCTTGCCCTCCTTGCCAGGTGATACGACGGCTGGCATGCTTCGGATCATCTTGACGGTCTTCTTTCCCTTGGCCCAAAGCTTGAACTCGTCTTGCGGTTCGTAGAGCGTCCTGAGATCCATGAAGTAGAAATCCAGATTGACCTCGGGGTCGATGTCCAGAAGCAGCTGCGCGATCTTCGTCGCGTACTTGCAGCAGAATTTGGAGCAGTACTCGACACCGTTCTTGACGGATCTGGAGCCTATGCATTGCATGACTGCGATTCTCTTCGGGACCTTGCCATCTGAAGGCCTCAGTACCCTGCCCTTCTCGTTCAGGACCCTCTCCGCATCTACGCTGGAGATGACATCCTTGAGTGTTCCGCATCCCAGCCTGGATATCTCACAAGCGTCGACCGGGTTGATGCCGGTTGCGTAGACGATCGCGCCGACGTCGCGCGTGATGTTCTTCGCCCTGTCCTCGTAGTCGACTGCCTTTGTGGGACAGACCGCTGCGCACTTCTCGCACTTCGCCTTCTTGAAATGCAGGCACTTGGTCCTGTCGATCCAATAGACTCTCGGCTGGCCGCTTCCTGTCGGCGGGAATATGGCCTTTCCGTCGACCGGACAGGCGGCAACACACTTCCCGCACCCGACGCAGTCATCCGTCACGTATCTCGGGGAGGTCTTGATCTTGACGGAGTATCCGTGCTCGGACTTCTGCGTAGATGCGATTTCTGAGAGGAGGAACACCTCAGTATTCGGTTCTCTGAGGATATCGTTTGCACGGTCGATAGCGAAACAGGCTCCGCAGTTCCTGCATTCGACCAGACCCTTGCATGTGAGCTCCCTGGCCATTCCGCCGAGAGATTCCTTCCGCTCGACCAGAACGACTTCGTCACCCCTGTCAGCAAGGGTCTTCGCCGCGGTGAGCCCCGCAGCCCCTCCTCCTATCACTAGGACTTCTTTCATCGTAGACCTCCTTTCATGAGCTGTGTCCGACTCGTCCCTCTTCACAGTGGGGACATATCATGGTAACCTGGAAACGCTGATGGGGAGATAAAATGCCTCCCCGCAAACGGTTGAAAGATAGGTTTTGACACCTCCGGGCCGATTCGTCCGGAGGTTGTTTGCGTGCTCAGTTCAAGCCGGTTATGTAGCCCTTGTCGTCGATGTTGATCTTCTCCGCGACGGGTTCCACCGGCAGGCCAGGCATGGTCGACATCTCACCGGTCATGGGGACGATGAACCCAGCGCCTGCAGACAGCCTGACCTCTCGCACAGACAGCCTCCAGCCCTTGGGCGCTCCCTTGACCTTCGGGTCGTCGGTGATCGACAGTTGGGTCTTTGCCATGCAGATCGGGAGCTTGTCGTTCCCGTTCTTCTCAATGGTCGCTATGTTCTGAGACGCGGTCCCGACATATACGACGCCGTCTGCACCGTAGATCTCCTTCGCGATGATCTCGATCTTCTGCTTGATTGGCAGTTTCTCGTCGTACAGGCAGTGGAAGTTGGATTTCTCCTTCTCCAGGCACTCGAGCACCGCCTTCGCGAGCTCAACGCCACCCATGCCGCCATCCGCGAACACGCGTGAGTGAGCAGAGCGGACGCCTATCTTGTCGCAGTGCTTCTTGCACGTATCGAGCTCTGCATCCGTGTCAGTCGGGAACCTGTTCAACGCGACGACCACGGGCACGCCGAACTTGTGCATGTTCTCAATGTGCTTGTCCAAGTTGGCGAAGCCCTTCTCGAGGAATTCGAGGTGCTTCTTCCCCTCTTCCTTCGTCGGGGTCTTCTTTTCAAGGAGTTCCTTGAGCTCATCCTCGTTCATTCCGCCGTGCATCTTAAGCGCCCTGACGCTTGAAACCAGAACTGCAACGTCGGGCTTCAGCCCAGCGGTCCTGCAAACGATGTCGAAGAACTTCTCGCCACCCAGGTCGGCCGCAAAGCCCCCCTCAGTGATGACGTAGTCTGCCATCTTGAGCGCGTACTTGGTCGCGATGATCGAGCTGTTGCCGTGTGCGACATTCGCAAACGGAGCTCCGTGAACGAACGCTGGCTGGCCCTCTAGCGTCTGAACCAGGTTCGGAGCGATCGCGTCCTTGAGGAGGAGACACATCGAGCCGATGCCCTTCAGCTTGTCCGCCGTGACTGGTTTGTTGTCGTATGTGTAACCGACCACGACCTTCGACAGCCTCTGCCTCAGGTCCGCCATGTCCTTCGAGAGCGCGAGGATGGCCATGATCTCGGATGCGACCGTGATATCGAATCCGCTCTCGTGCGGTATGCCGCCGTCCTTCCTGCCGCCGAGTCCAACAACGATCTTCCTGAGTTCCCTGGCGTTCATGTCCATGACTTTCCTCAGGACAATCCTCGTCGGGTCGATCTGGAGCGTGTTCCTCTTGTCGACATGGTTCTCAACCAGCACCGACAGTAGGTTGTGCGCCGTGCCCACCGCGTGAATGTCTCCTGTGAAATGCAGGTCGATGTCCCACATTGGATATACCTGCGAGTACCCGCCGCCAGTAGCGCCGCCTTTTATGCCGAAGGTCGGGCCTAGCGAGGGCTCCCTCAGCGAGAGCATGGCCTTCTTGCCCAGCACACCAAAGGCCTGGCACAGACCTATGGATGTGACGGTCTTTCCTTCACCTGCCTTTGTCGCGGTTATTGCAGTCACGAAGATGAGCTTGCCATCTTTGTTCTTGTCGAACTTCTTCAGGACGTCCAAGGGCACTTTCGCCTTGTACTTCCCGTAGAATTCCAGGTCATCGCGTGAGAGGCCTATCTTCTCCGCGATCTTTTCGATGTGCTGAACCTTCGCTGCCTGCGCAATCTCAATATCTGGCTTCATGGCCATTTTGTGACCTCCTTTGGGTGGGGTAACGTACACACCTAAAAAGCTTTTTCGAATTTTTGACGAATATCGCAGGGTTCGATGCAATAGCATCGTTTATCGAGGAAAGGATAGACAGTTCTCGTCAGCGCCTCCACGGATAAACGGCTCGATGATAGCAACGGAAATCGAGTCCACCGAGCAGCACCTTACCGCTTGTCCCTGAGCTCAGTCGCGCTCTCAAGAACCCTTAAGTATGGAATCTGCATCCCGTTTTTAGGTGGTCACATGGTCGCCGCAATCATCAATGGCAACGAGGTCGCCAAGAGCATCAGGACCGAGATCAAAGCGGAAGTCGCCAAGATGAAGTCCAAGGGCATCGAGCCAGGACTTGTCGTGATTATCGTTGGAGAAGATCCAGCGTCTCAGGTCTATGTCAGGAAGAAGGGGGAGGCCTGCAACGAGCTGGGCATCTGCTCTGAGACCAACAAGCTACCCGCGTCGACTACAGAGGAAGATCTTCTGAAGCTCATCGACAAGTACAACAAGGACCCGAAGTTCGACGGTATCCTCGTCCAACTGCCACTTCCTAAACACATCAGCGAGGAGAAAGTCCTGCTAAGGATAGACCCGAGCAAGGACGTCGACGGGTTCCACCCGATCAACGTCGGCAAGATGGTCGTGGGCAGTGAGTGCTATCTGCCTTGCACACCACACGGCGTCCAGGAGCTTCTCATCAGGAGCGGGAACGACCCCAAAGGAAAACACGTGGTCGTGCTCGGAAGGAGCAACATCGTCGGAAAGCCTGTTGCCTGCATATTGATCCAGAAGGCTCCAGGCGCGGACGCGACCGTAACAATCTGCCACTCGAGGACAACCAACCTTCCCGCCATAACGAGACAGGCGGACATCCTGATTGCAGCGATCGGTCAGCCCAACTTCGTGAAGGCCGATATGGTCAAGGACGGCGTTGTGGTGATCGATGTCGGAGTGAACCGCATCAACGACCCGACAGCGAAAGGCGGCACCAGGCTGATTGGCGATGTAGATTTCGAGGCCGTCAAGTTGAAGGCGAAGGCAATCACGCCTGTTCCTGGTGGAGTTGGTCCGATGACCATTGCGATGTTGATGAAGAATACGGTCCACGCCGCGAAGGTCCACCACAAGTGGAAGGACTGAAGCAGCGACTCAAGCCGGACAATGGTCACCAAACCCCTTTCTCTCCATTTAAGTATACATTGTCCGGCGAACTTCGCATTTCGTTCGATGTTCGCCGTACTCAGTCGAAACTCGTCGTCGAACCTCTCTCCAGTGGAAGTGAGACTTAATCCCCATGCCAGAAATCGGCATGGTCGCATCGAAAAGAATTACTACCTACTCTGGGATGCAGTCGACAGGAATCGAACTGAGCACATGCTGCGACCCCGAGGGGAGAGAGCGCAGCCAGACGACGGTTGGGTTTCTGTAGTATCGGGAAGTATCGTCAAAGACAGGATTGGAAGTGACCAAATGGCGGAGAAGAGCACGGAATTGATACATGGCGATCTTGTAAAGAAGGATCCCGCGAAGTTGAGGTTGAAACCGAATTTCCAGAACTACGAGCAGCAGAGGAAGACTTTCAAATGGTCCGATGCCGACAAGGAAGTCGAGTGGTTCCCTGGCGGAAAGCTGAACGCCGCCTACAACGCGATTGACAGGCATGCGAAGGGCTCCAGGAAAAACAAGATTGCCCTCATCTACGATGACGGCGAGGGACACGCTCAGAAGTTCACGTTCCAGCAACTCTACGAGATGACGAACAAGTTCGCGAACGTCATGAAGAAACTCGGGATCAAGCGGCAGGACAGGGTGTTCTTCTTCCTGCAGAGGTCCCCTGAGCTGTATGCCGGATTCCTGGCTGCGATTAAGTATGGAGCGATTGCGAGCCCGATGTTCCCGGCCTTCGGCCCTGACGCCATCAGAGACAGGCTTCTGGACAGCGGCGCGGTCGCGCTGGTGACCGATTCGGAACTCAAGAAGCGAGTCTATGAGGTGAAGAGCCAGCTTCCCGAGCTGAAGCATATGATCATCGTAGGCAAGGATGTCGCAACCAGCGAGACAAGCTGGGAGAAGGAGATGGCCGCTGCCTCGGACAAGTTCGATGCGGTTCCGATGGATCCCGAGGAATTCATGTACATGCTCTACACCTCGGGCACGACCGGCAAGCCGAAGGGTGTTGTCCACGCGCACAAGGGCATCGTGCAGGCACATCTCACGACGAAAATGGTGCTTGACGTCCACGACGAGGACATCTACTGGTGCGGCGCGGACCTGGGCTGGGTCACTGGCGTTGTCTATGGCGTGCTCGGACCGTGGTCGAACGGGACCACTCAGGTCGGCCTAGGCGGGAGGTTCGATCCCGACAGATGGTACAAGACGATCCAGAACTACAAGGTCACCATCTGGTACACCGCTCCGACTGCCGTCAGGATGCTGATGGCGAGGGGCGACGACATACCAGGTAAATACAATCTCTCGAGCCTGAGAGCGCTCTACTGCGTCGGTGAGCCACTGAACCCCGAGGGGGTCAAGTGGGCCCAGGAAGTGTTCGACGACAAACCGTTCCACGACACTTGGTGGCAGACGGAGACGGGTAGCATACTGATCACCAACTTCCCGGAGATGGACATCAAGCCGGGCTCGATGGGGAAGCCGATGCCTGGAATTGAAGGTGCGATCGTCGACGAGAAGGGCAAGGTCCTCGGGCAGGGCGAAGAGGGCAACCTTGCGATCAGGCCAGGCTGGCCATCCATGATGAGGCAGATCTGGAAGAACCCAGCGAAGTACAACGAGTACTTCAGGAATGGCTGGTATTACACTGGCGACACTGCCCAGATCGACAAGGACGGATACTACTGGTACGTCGGCAGGGCGGACGATGTGATCAAGACCTCGGGAGAGCGCGTAGGGCCATTCGAGGTAGAGAGCGCCCTGATTGAGCACCCTGCGGTCGCAGAGGCAGGCGTCATCGGCAAGCCAGACGAGCTCAGAGGGAACATCATCAAGGCGTTTATCGTGCTGACGCCTGGATACAACGACTCCCCGCAGCTCAAGGAAGAAATCCAGAAGTTCGTCAAGACCAAGCTGGCTGGCCACGCGTTCCCGAGAGAGATCGAGATCGTGAAGACGCTCCCGAAGACTAGGAGCGGCAAGATTATGAGGAGACTGCTCAGAGCCAGAGAACTAGGCCTTCCGATTGGAGATACTTCGACGCTCGAGGACTAGAAACACCAACACCCTTTTCTAGGAGGGGGGCATCCCCCCTCCAACAATCATATCTCACATTTGTCAGAGGTGGCTCCAGACATGAACGCGACCATGGACCAAAAGGAGAGACTGGTTGATGGTAACTCGCTGTTCAAGAAGACAGTTGACCCCATGCTTCTGGCACGCTTGGCCAAGAAGCAGGAACCATTCGTGGCCATTCTCACTTGCTCGGACTCCCGCGTTTCTCCTATCAAGATATTCAACCTGTCCTTGGGCGACGCATTCGTCGTCCGTGTTGCAGGGAACAGCGCTTCCGATCCTTCGGTCCTTGGGAGCCTCGAGTACGCTGTGGAGCACTTGAATGTGAGGGCGCTTCTCGTCCTCGGGCACACGGGCTGTGGAGCGGTCAGGGCTGTCATTGATGAATCCGGGAATGAGAATCTCAGGTCGGTCGTGAGAGACATCGAGAGGGCCAGGACCAAGGTGTCCATGGATCAGATCAACAACCAGGACGCAATCGCCGAGAGCAATGTTCGGTTGCAGCTTCGGCTGATCGAGGACAATAGCAGGATTATTCATGACGCGGTATCGGACGGCAAGCTGACACTTTACGGTGCGATGTACGATTTGGAGACCGGACTGGTCAGGTTCGTTTGAAGAGCAGAATCAGAACAACACTAAGGGAGAGATAATATGGGGGAAGCAAAGGAAGAGAAACTGCCAAACAGGTGGACAAGGGTAATTGGAGCAATCCTCATACAAATGGCACTGGGATCGATCTATGCGTGGTCCATATTCAACAAGCCTCTGGCTGGCGACCTCGGAGAACCTTCGAAATCGCTTCAGGTGTTGGGAATATTCGCTACGAGCCTGGCGGGGTTCGGCCTGTTCGTAACTGTTGGAGGCAAGCTCCAGGACAGGAGCGGACCTAAGAACATAGCCATGCTTTCCGGCGTGGTATACGCACTGGGGTATCTCATCTCGTCCCAGTTCACGGATAACATAGCGATGATGTACCTAGGCTACGGCGTTCTCGGTGCGGGCGTCGGCATAGGCTACAGTTGTGCTTTGTCATGTTGCGTCAAGTGGTTTCCCGACAAGCGTGGCCTCGTTTCAGGACTCGCAGTCGCGGGATTCGGCGCGGGCACGTTCGTGTTCGCTCAGGTAGGTCAGTTCATCATCGATTCCGGCAGCACAGAGGCCGCCGGACTCAGCAGCGCCTACCTTTACTTGGGCCTGATCTTCCTTGCCATGGTACTCGGGGGCGCGCAGCTCTTGTGCGACCCACCGACGGGCTTCTGTCCCGCTGGCTGGTCACCCCCGAAGACGGGCTCTGGCAGCACTGCGAAGAAGCAGTTCTCGCCGAGAGAGATGGTACGCACGAAGAGCTTCATATTCCTGTGGCTGATGTTCGTGCTATCGGCGACCTGCGGCCTCATGATGATCGGCAACGTTTCGAACCTCGGTCAGAACTTCGAGGACATCTACGCCAATGCTAACCCCGGGTTCGACTCAGCGACCCAGAACGTCATGGTGACCGCTCAGGTGGCCACTATCACGGGCGTCCTTGCGATCTTCAACGGGACAGGCAGGATCGTCTGGGGGATGGTATCCGACAAGATTGGCCGGATGAAGACGATGAAGCTAATGTTCCTGGTTCAGTCAGTCATTCTTTTCTCCGCGGCGGCATTCGTCTTGAGCAAGCCGGTCAACGAGAACACAGTCTTCATAGGCGTCACGGCTATCGTATCGCTCGAGGGGTTCTGTTTCGGAGGCAACTTTGCCCTCTTCCCGCCGACGACGACGGAGTACTTTGGCACGAAGAACCTGGGCACCAACTACGGCATAGTGTTCACCTCCTACGCAGTCGGAGGAGTGCTCGGCGGCCTTATGCCTGGCATCATCAAGGGCGGGTTCGAGTGGGTGTTCATCGCGACGGCATTGGGATCCTTGGTGGCGTTCGGTATCGCATGGATCACAAAGAATCCGGCGGACTCGGGACCAGCAGCCGATACGACCAAAGCATAGGCGATGCGGACAAAACTGGCGCGGCAAACCCCTTACCTAAACCCATTCCTTCGTTTTCATCCGTGCTACAATGGGCGTGCAGCGCTCTGGCGTGGCCGATAACCATACGAAAGCTTTTATGAGGTTCTGCCATAACCCGGTCGAAGTGTAAAGGAAATGCTGAAAGAGTGCAACGAACACGGGTATTTTAGAGCGGAAATGTGCCCCGTGTGCGGCGATGAAGGCCGGTTTCTGATGAACACTGAGGAGCTCGATAGGCTCAGCAGAACGATGGCCGGGGTCCTGAGGCATTTCCCAGAGCGGTTCGAACTGAGGATGGACAGCCACGGATTCGTCAGCCTCAGGGATTTCGTGAATGCGCTCCAGGCAAAGCAGCGGAGATACCACTGGGTCAGGCCTCATCACATAGTAGCGATCATCGAGACGGACAGCAAGGGCAGGTACGAGTACAGGGATGGCATGATAAGGGCCACTTACGCCCATTCGTTCCAGGTAGATCTCGATCTGCCCTCTGGCGGAACACCCGACAAACTCTACTATCCGACGACAAAAGAAGAGGTCGACATCGTGCTCGAGGTCGGCCTGAAGCCCTCAGATAGGAAGATGGTCCACCTGAGCAGGGGAATCGGAGATGCGGTCAACGCGGGGAGAGTGAGGACCCCCGAGCCTATCATTCTCGAGGTCGATTCGAGAGGCGCCACCGAGGACGGGATAGTCATCCAGAAGGCCGGAAGGACAGTCTTTCTGACCACCGATGTACCCCCGAAGTACTTGTCTAGGATGGAAGTGGACCTTTCCGAGTTCCCTCCTGAGAAACCTGTGAGTGAGAAGAAGGAGGAGAGGAAGGAAGAGGGGGACGACGAAGCTCCGGTCGTTCAGGAACTCCCGCCAGAGGAGTGAACCCCGAACCGTACATTCGCGCCCACCAGCTGAACCCTTAATATCCAGCTAATCACCTTTAACGTTCAGATGTTCACTCGGGCCGAGCAGCTGCTGATCGAGATGAAAGAGGACAAGTTCCCTCTCCACGCTCTCGAATTCCATTGGGATGAGTTCGAGCCGCACCTGGAATGCTACGATACCTCTGAAAAAGAGACTGCAGAGTTCGACCTCGAAGATGTCAGTTTCTCGGTCAGCAAGAGGAGAACATGCATCGGCTACTGGGACGGAGACCGATACATCCCTTGTCCGAAGCAGACTGCAGTGGACAGGTTCGGTCAATGCGCGGAGTGCGCTGGCGAGTTCTTCATTCCGGTTCAGGAATGCATATTCGAACCGCAGTGCAACGGGGAGAAATGCAACTGGGATTTCTGCCGCCGGGAGCACGTTCTCTACGTCGCTTTCTATGATACACGTATGAAGATAGGAATGAGTTCCTCCCGGAGGGTCGATAAGAGGCTGATCGAGCAGGGCGCAGACGCTTACACCATAATCGGCAAGTTTGACACCCGCAAGAAGGCTAGGGAATCGGAGAAGGACATCTCCGACAGATTGGGGATACCGCAGTCTTACAGGCAGGAGACGTTGCTTCGCAATCTAGAAAGGCCGGTCGATGATCACGGGATCGAAGGTCGATATGAGGCCCTGAAGATCACTATTGGCGAAGCGTATCAGCTCAATCCAGAGCCGTTGAAATGGCTCAAAGGCTATCCGATCGACCTACCGCTCAAGGGGACTCCGAAGCTGCTGGAATCCTGGGGCAGCCACAAGGGTAAGCTGGTGGGCATCAAGGGCAAATGGCTGATTTTCGAATCCAATGGACTCAAGGCGCTCAGCCTGGCGGACATGCCTGCTAGGTTTCTGGCTAGGACCGTCACATGACGGACTGGCATCGGCCAAAAACAGAAATAGGATTCCAGCATTGGTGATGCTTAGGTGGAATCATGAGAATCACAAGTCTCGGCCATTCTGCATTCCTTTTGGAGGGGAGGGACAGGGTCCTCATAGATCCGTTCCTCACAGGGAACCCGATGGCATCGACGACCCCAGACAAAGTGGACTGCGACATCATCTGCGTCACCCACGGACACGGTGACCACCTCGGCGACGCGGTCGATATCGCTCGGAGAACCGGGGCGGTCGTCGCATCCATCATCGAGATGTCCACTTGGCTGGAGAAGACCGGGGTCAAGAGCGTCGGGTTCAACATGGGCGGGACGGCGACCATACGGAACACCAAGATAACGATGGTCCCAGCGTTCCATTCGTCCAGCATCGGCGCCCCGGGGCTAGAGTTCTCGGCCGCCATGGCTGTTGGCATGGTCGTCGATTCGGGGAAGGTCGTGTACCACGCGGGCGACACGTGCGTCTTTGGGGACATGAAGCTGATAGGCGAGTTGTACAAACCAGATGTCGCGCTGCTCCCGATCGGCGGGTTCTTCACGATGGATCCGAGACAGGCTGCTATTGCGACCGGATTGATCAACCCGAAGATCGCGATCCCGATGCACTATGGAACGTGGCCTCCGATCGAGCAGGACCCCAGGGAATTCGAGAAGCTCGCGAAGAAGTCCTCAAAGGCCAAGATAGTGATACTGAGGCCAGGAGAGCATCTGGAAGTCTGATCACAGATGACTAACACACTGACCCCAGCTGACATCAGGCAGCGGCACGGTTCTCTCTTCTCCAAGCGGCTCATCACCTTGGTCGACGAGAAGGCCGGAAGGGCGAAGATCATCGAGGAGTGCTGCGCGCAGGGTCCCGTCGAATGGGACGCGGTGAACCGACTCAGGGCCAGAGGCGTGGTCGAGCACGTCGAGGTCGTGGGCACAACTCTGATCATGGACGCCAGGATCGGCGAGGGCGACGTGCATTTTGGCCCTGCTTCCAGGGACACTGGCGGCCAGGCTCTGAAGTCGCTGATCGTGAAGAACGGCAAGGTGGAGACGACATGGATTGGCCTCGCAGGCGCGAGCGTCGGGGTCGGTGCATGCCTCCCTCAGGCGGAGGGCGTCGAGAAAGCAGAGTACCTCAGCGACGAGCTCGTTGGCGGCAGCAAGAGGGTCGAGATAAGGATCACGACTCCGGTCCAGAGGAGGCTCGTGATCGGCATAGATGATACCGACACAAAGGAGAAGGGCGCCACGTGGGTGCTCGGCCTCAAGCTCGGAAGGGAGATGCCGCATGGAATCCTCCTGTCTCACAAGATCGTCCAGCTCAATCCTCACGCGCCGCAGAAGACGACCAATTGCGCTTCAACTGGCGTGGCCTTTGCCGTTCTGCCTGAGGCTTCGAAGAAGACAGTCGACTGGGCAAAGGATTTCATCGCCAAGGGCACCTTCTCCGACCAGACTGCTATGGCGGTCTATGAAGGCCTTGACATCCCGAAGAAGCTCGTGAAGTACGGCGCGAACGCCAAGGAGACGATACTGGCCATCCACGATGCGGAACATGTGGCGAAGGAGTGCGGCGTCCACATCCACGAGATAACGGGAAGGCGCGGGTCAATCGGTGCCGTGGCGGCCATCGGCTGTTTCGACCTAGGACTCTACAGTGCTGGCCTGCCCGAGGACTTCAGGCACATATAGGTTTAAATCGCGCCCTAGCATTTGAGGCGAATAGCGGTCGGAGCCCATGACAACTGATCTCACAAGAGCCATCTCATCAACTGCATACAACACCTACGAGAAGCGTCTTCTGAAGGAGGTCATGACGATGCCCGTCCCACACCATGTCGCGATAATCATGGACGGGAACAGACGCTACGCCAAGGAGTTCGGCCTGCTGGTTTCCGAAGGACACGAGAAAGGCCGGGAGAAACTCGAGAACATCCTCGAGTGGTGCATGGATATCGGGGTCAAGATGCTCACGGTGTATGCGTTCTCCACCGAGAACGTCGGCCGGGACAAGATGGAGATCGAGGACCTCATGCGCATGTTCATCCAGAACTTCCGGAAACTGGCAGAGGACGAGCGCATCCACAAGCACAAGATCAAGGTGAAGGTCCTGGGTCAGAGGGATCTTCTTCCGAATGATCTCAGAGAGGCCATCCAGTACGCTGAGGACAGGACCAAAGACTATAGCGAGTACTTCTTCAACATCGCAGTCGGCTACGGGGGAAGGGAGGAGATACTGCACGCGATCCGAGACGTCGCGCAGGCGGTGAAGGATGGCGAGCTGAAAGTGGACGACATCTCCGAGAAGACCTTCTCCGAGTACCTCTACACCAAGGATATGCCAGATCCGGATTTGATCTTGAGGACAAGCGGAGAAGAGCGCATATCCAACTTTCTTCTGTGGCAGCTCGCCTACTCCGAACTGTATTTCTCCGATGTCTACTGGCCGGGTTTCAGGAAGATCGACTTCCTGAGGGCTGTGAGGGCCTACCAGCTTAGGAAGCGCCGATACGGGACATAGGCACTTTTCGGCATGCTTCCTAGCATCTATCGTCTATCGTTCGACAAGATGGATACGAATTGGATGCTTGCGACTCACGTTTTTGAATGGATTCCGTTAGTTTGAAGTAGGGCCTGCTTGTTGGAGGTTCGGTATTCCGATGACGTCAGCACCTTCGACAGAAACGCCATGCGAGATCTACGAGAGATGGAAGGGCCTCGACCTGAAGATGCTCCCGATAGACAGGACGGACATCAGGATCCTGTGCGAGCTCCGTGAGAACGCTCGGATGAGCAACTCGGAGATCGCGAAGAAGCTGAATGTCACCGAGGCGACGGTCAGGCGGAGGATCAAGAACCTGATCGAGAAGGGCATCATCCTTCGATTCTCTATTCACATCGACTACAGGCTAATCGAGAACACCGTCAAGGCGTACATCCATGTCAAGACAGTCACGGACAAGCTCGACAAGGTCGTGCAGCACCTGACCAATCACAACAGGGTGGTCGCGGTCTACCGAGTCACCGGTGAGTACGATCTGCTTGTTGTCGCCCTGTTTGTGGGTATGACTGAGCTTCAGGAGTTCATCGATACGTTCCTGAAGATGGACGGCATCAAGGAGACCGACACGCAGATTGTCATGAGCGCCCACAAGGGTGTCCCCTGGACCGGGATCTAGATCTATGGTCTCGAAAAATGGCCGTCAGGCCAACTAGGCCGCTTGCAGTGCTATCTGGACCACGTCCATCGTCTTGATGTCTAATCCAGCTTTTTTCGCGCCGGCATTGAGGTTGACCTGGCAGAACGGGCACGATGTGGCGATTACTTCGGCACCCGCTTTGACGAACTGCTTCACCCTCTCGGCCGCGATGTCCTCGGCCATGTCGTTGAAGGCGGATTTGAAGCCGCCGCCGGCACCGCAGCACACGGAATCATCGCGCTCCTCCTTGATCTGTATCAGCTGGAGTCCTGGAATCGCCTTGAGCACGTTCCTGGGCGCGTCATAGACCTTCGCGTGCCTCCCAAGGTGGCACGGGTCGTGGTACGCGACCTTCTTCTTGAACTCCTTCGTGAACTTGAGCTTCCCTTCCTTGATCAGCTTCTCGAGATACTCAGATATGTGGAACAGCTTGTAGCTGGGCTTGCCCGTTAGGTTCGGATAGTCGGTCTTCATCGTATTGTAGCATCCAGCGCAAGCGGTCACCATGACCTTCCAACCGCGCTTGTCCATTTCTCTAACGTTGTGGGGTGCGAGCTCGTCCCTGACAGGTCCTTTCTGACCTGTTCTCAAAAGCGGAGAACCACAGCACCATTCGTCTTCTCCAAGGATGTTGAACTTCACTCCTGCTTTGTCGAGTAGCTTCGCGGTCGCAACGGCCAGAGGCTGCATCCTATAGGCCTCTGTGCAGCCTGTGAAGAATATCACATCCGGATTCGGTGAGAGCTTGATGTCTGCCGGCAACCAGGCCGCTCTCTTCTCTTTTGGCTCGTCGTAGGGGTTCCGTTTCTGGACGACCCTGTCCTTGATCTTCCGATGAGCTTCCGGCGGCCCGTGGCCTTCGGAGATCAGCCATTCCTTGACCTCTTCCCAGAGCTGCGGGAACTCAATCTCGACGTGACAGTTGTGCTCGCACGCCCCGCACGATGTACACTGGAACACGCGCTCTGCGAACTGCGGCGTGATCTTTGTCTCCCTTCTGAGCAGTCTGTCCATCGGGGTCTTTCCCGCCATCTGCTTGAGGTAGAAGACCTTGCCTCGTGGCGAGGAAGACTCCCACCCGATCACACTGTGCACCGGGCAAACGTCTTTGCAGTATCCGCATTGCAGGCAGGCGTACAGGTCCTTCTCAATCTCGTTGATCGTTCTCATGAGAGTCACCGCAAGATCGTCAACAGGCAGTCCAATGGCCCGACACTTCGTTCCAACAACGTGCCGGGCCGGTCCAGCTCCCCTTGTTGCTGGTGATGGCTTCGATATTGATATACTTAGCGAAGTGCCCATGAAAACAACGTGTCTGGCCTAGCTGCCTCCACTTCGCCTTTTCGCAAGTCCCTTCTTAGGTATGAGACGGATTTCAACCTCTTTCCCCGGTTCGTATCCTCTGAGGCTTCCAAGCATCCCTCGGACGGTGTCGTGAACGATGCTCGAGACGAACTTGCCAGCCAAGATCCTCTTTCCGTCGACGAGAATCCTGACGTCCAAATCGGACAGTTCCCTGCAAGCTCGCAGCTTCTTCTTGCCCTTCACAATCTCCTCGGCAAGACCCCTGCAATCAAGCCCGCACTTTCCGCAATCGAGACCCGGCAGTTCTGCCAGGACCCTCTCGACCGCGACCTCCATCTCTATGTATTGTACGAGCCTCGACAGCTCCGGATTTGTGAGCACGGTCCCTTTTCTAGGTTTAACCTTCCCTATCGCCACCTTCTGAAACGAACCCTCCTTGAACCCCTCGATGATGAGGACGTCTGGGTTGTACTCACGGATCACCATCGCGGCGATCTCGTCTGTCGCCATCTTCGAGTGCTTGATGATGCTCGTCTCGGCCCCAGAAGAGAACACGACGGGGTCGCTTCCCGCCTTCCAGTGTCTCCAGGTGTCCTTCCCCTCGCAGTCTATGGTCTTGTCGTGCGGAGTGTGCTTGATGGATGAGACACAGTAGCCCTTCCCGACCAGGGCTCTGACCAATCGTTCGACGAGCTTCGTTTTGCCCGCATCCTGGTATCCGTAGATGCCAATGATCATCCGCAGTCTCCGAGACCAGATACGAGTACTAGGGGATAAAAACTGATGGTGATCTTCACTTCCTTCTGAGCAGGGAACCGACCATTCGCGGGATGCTGGCATAGATCGTATCCTCCGTCCAGTCCAGCTCCCCCTTCTCACAGACCGTTGACTCGCTCAGGCTGGCGGCGGCCTCCCTCAGCGCGTCCATCTCCTCTTCCGTGGCGCTGCGTTTTCCCACGATGGAGTCTATCCTCTTGGAGAGCTCCTGTGCTGCTCGGATCCTGTCCTCGGTCCTGTTCGCCACGTCTTCAGGAACGAGGCCCATCCTCTTCTTGATCGAGTTCAAGCCAAGGCCTGATGAGTAGGATGCGTCTACGATCGCTGCCCTCGTCATCCACCTTGTCTCATAGTTGAGGACATACTTCCAGCTCGGCATCGTGGCCAGCTTGATGTGGTCCTCCAAGGTGGAAGCGAACAATCTGAAACCCAGCTGATCGGGGTTCTCGAATGCGTTCCCTCCAGGGTCGATGAAGGGCGCTAACGGACTGATGAAAGGGAACAGCCTCTTCCCCTTGAACTTCTCGTAGAGTCTCTCGGCATACTTCACAGTCCCATCTACGGATTCGGGAGTCTGGAGCGGAAGGCCGATCATGTAGAACATGTCGAACCGGTCGCAGCCTGCGTTCAAGAACACCTCCGCCGACTTCTCAAGTCCGGCATTCGTGTACGGTTTTCCCTGCGCCTTCCGCACTTCCTCGTCGTGCGTCTCCGGCGACATCTGGACGCTGAAGTTCTCGACGCTCTTGGCGACCTCCTCCGCAAACGCCTTGTCCGCAGGCGTGAACAGCTCGATCACAACATCGTTCTTGACCTTCCGAGCATTGAGCTCTGAGAGGAACCTGGAAGCATACTGCCTTCCTGGCTGTCGAACATCGCCCACCACGAATGTCGCACCTTTCACGTACTCTTCAGCTCTTGCAACGTCGTCAGCGAGCATCTCGGGCGATCGGTATGCGGGCTTGTCCCTCCCGAAGTTCCTGGAGAACGAGTCGCACGAGCCAGCGCAGTTCACGCAGTTGTGGGTGCAACCTCTGACCGAGACGGCGATGGACATCGGGTTGTTCTTCCAGTTCTTGTACGGTAAGTGCCCCTCCAGGTCCCTGTACCTCAGGACCTTTCTGACCATCAGACCGTAGTCGATCATGACATCGTCGAAATTCTCCGGCACGTGTGAAAGGGGATTGACTTTGGTCGCCTTGCCGTTCCTCCATGTCAGATTCGGGATGCCATCCAGAGGCTTTCTCGACGACACGGCGTCCATCAACATCTGCATTGGTTTCTCGGTCGAATCCCCCCTCAGGACGAAGTCGACCTCAGGGTGCTTGGCGAGGAGCTCCTCGTGATAGTAGGATGAGCTGAATCCGCCCATGACGATCGGCTTATCTGGATGCTGCCGCTTCACGATCTTGGCGAGTTCGAGCGCCCCTTGGACGTGTGGCATCCAGTGCAAGTCGATTCCGAAGATACTGGCGTCGATGGATTTCACGAACCTTTCAGGCTCGAACCTCTTCGATGCGAGCATCCTGGTAGCGATATTGACGATTCTGACAGAGTAACCATTGGATTCGAGATGCGAGGCTATGGTCGTGAAGCCGATGGGGTACATCTCGAAGACAGGTGTGGATGGGATAAGGTCGCTGACAGGCCCCAGTAGGAGTGTCCGCTTTCGGAAGTCCATGACACTCGGAGGATGAAGGAGAACAAGGTCCGGGACCGCCATCGGGCGATAACAGCAGAGCCAGCATATAAAAGCCTATTCAATTACACTGCAAAGGGTTGGTCGCTGACTCAATGTGGATGGCTTTGCCGAGGAAACTACTATTAAATCACCAGACCAATACTTGGTCCGGTGCACAAATGAAGATGACCAAGTGGATAATTGGGATCGCGGTGCTTGCGCTACTGCTCACTGCGATACCGTCGAACGTTCGGGCGAACATAGTCACCATCTCGCCTGGTGACTCGTACACCAAGACGGTGAAGGCTGATGTCGGCCAGATCATGCCCTACACGTGGAGCTCGGACGTGATTCTGCATTTCACAGTGACGGCACCAGACAGTGTTGTCCTTACGGATGAGGACGATGTTTACGGCTTTGACGTCATGACGGCGTCTCAGTCTGGCACATACCGCTTCACTTGGCAGAATACAGGGTCCTCGGTCGCTACCTTGAACGTTATGAACTTCTTCTCGGACGTCGAGCGTGGGATATCCAACTTCGTGTGGGGAATACTCATCGCGGTGATAGTGATCATAGCAGTCATAATCGTGATCGTCTTGGTTGTCTTGAGCGGCGACAAGAAGACGACGCAGCCCGTCCAGCAATTCGGACCCATGGCACCGCCGATGGCCCCCGTGGGAGGCAATTGCCCGATGTGCGGGACCCCGGTCGATCCGCAGGGTGTGTTCTGCGCCAGATGCGGTGCCAAGCTTAGGTAGTCAAAGCCCGCAAAACCCTTTCCGATTCCTAATCATACAGAAATGAACAGCCTGTGCCGTCGAGTTCCGACACCGCCCTCCTAAAAGCGCGTACACTGACCTGAAAAACGCTTTATACCTTGCAGGGAATCTCCGAACAATGCTAGCAGAGGACTATATGGGGGTCGCAGTTTTTGCGATAATAGCCCTGCTTGTTCCAACACTTGTCTTCCTCCTCACTAGATACATACGGACTGACAAGAAAGATCCCCGAGGCATGACGACCTACGAGTGCGGTGAGGTTCCGGTTGGTGATGCTCAGATTCAGTTCCATTTCCAGTACTACATGTACGCGATCATCTTCGTCGCATTCGACCTTGTTGCGGTCTTCGTTCTCATGTGGTCACTGGTCTTCACCGATTTGAGCCAGCTCGGGAAACTCTACATGCTCATGTTCTTGGGCATACTCCTCGTGGGCGTCACATACGCTTTGAAGAAGGAGGAGATAGTCTGGATCTGAAGAGTCAGCCAAACGATCCGTCCTTGGGAAATGTCATCGTCTTCCGCTCGAAGGATTTCGTCAAGTGGGCCGATGGAGTCCTCGAAGGCGCCCTCAGGCGTTCCCCCATTGGCAGCGGTGTGGACTACCTCACTAAGGACTTCTTCAACTGGGCAACCAGGAACTCGATCTATCCGTTGCACTTCGGCATCATGTGTTGCGCCCTGGAGATGGCCGTCGCATCCGCTCCGCGATTCGATGCCCAGCGGTTCGGGATCATCTACCGGTCGACGCCCCGACAGTGCGACGTCCTTCTCGTCAACGGGCCGGTAAGCAAGAAGCTCAAGCCTGCGCTGAGGCGGCTCTACGACCAGATGCCAGGCCCCAAGTGGGTCATCGCCATGGGCGAGTGCGCGATATCGGGCGGGCCGTTCTACAACAGCTATAGTGTCGTACCTGGAGTCGACCAGTTCATTCCTGTCGACATCTACATTCCTGGGTGCCCGGCAAGGCCGGAAGCACTGATCGACGGGTTCATCAAACTCCAGAAACTGATCAAGGAGAACAAGAAAGGACTGCTGACGGGCAAGTGAGGGAAGGAAGAGAACATGGGTGAGAGGGGGACCAGATCTCTGGTAGAGGGCATGGAGAAGCCCGCTAGCAGGATCGACGACGTGCCTGAGGAGAAGGTTATCCGCTCACTCCTTGACAACTTCCCGGCGACCGTCACGGACTTCAAGAAGCTCCGCAAAGGCGTCATCCGTGCGAGGATCGAGCGCCGGGACCTCTACAGGTGCTGCAAGTTCCTCAGAGACCATCTGGGGTTCGAACACCTCTCGATGATATCCGCCGTTGAGTACGACAAGAGATTTGAGATCGTCTACCACATCTCGTGCTATGGCTCCTGCCTGCTGCTCGAGTTGATCACAAGCACTCCCAAGGACGACCCTAGCGTCGACTCAGTAGCGTCTATCTGGGGCGGGGCGAACTGGCAGGAGCGCGAATCGTACGACCTGATGGGCATCAAGTTCAACAACCATCCGAAGCTGGAGCGAATCCTCCTGCCGAAGGATACCCTCTATCACCCTCTCAGGAAGGACTTCAAGGGGGGTGGCTGATTGGCCGAGATGTGGATCAACATGGGCCCGCAGCACCCGATGACGCACGGCCTGTGGAATCTCAGGATCAAGGTGGACGGCGAGACGATAGTCGACGCGGAACCAGAGGTCGGATACCTCCACAGAGGTATCGAGAAGCTGTGCGAGAACCGCACCTACACACAGATCATACCTATCGCGGACAGGCTCTGCTACGGGTCGTCGCTGACTTGGAGTCATCTGTATTGTCTGACCGTCGAGGACCTCATGGGCATCGAGGTGCCTCCAAGGGCGGAGTACATCAGGGTGGCGTCCATCGAGATGCAGAGGATCGCCTCGCACCTTATGTGGCTCGCAGCATATGCCGCGGACCTGGGCGCCATGATCGGATTCATCTACACGATGAGGGACAGAGAGGTCTTCATCGACCTTCTCCAGGCGCTCACGGGCTCTAGGATCACGTACAACTTCCCGAGAATCGGCGGCGTCGCGCATGACATACCGCCTAACTTCGAGAGAGACTCATTGCGCGCGTGCGATTACATGGAGAAGAAGCTGAAGGAGTACGAGGATCTGTTCGATGGTTCGAAGGTCTTCATGATGAGGAACCAGGGCGTCGGCGTACTCCGGAAGGAGGATGCGATGAACCTCGGGGTGACCGGGCCGCCTCTGAGGGGATCCGGTGTCAAGTACGACCTGAGGAAGGATATGCCGTATTCGGTCTATCCCGAGATGGATTTCGAAGCTGCGACCCATCCCGACTGCGACTGCTACGCCAGATATCGCGTGAGAATGGACGAGATGTTTGAGAGCTGCAAGATCATCCGCCAAGCGGTCCAGAAGATGCCCAAGGGCAAATGGAGGACCGTCGCCCCGAGGAACGCTCCTGCAGGGACGGGCCTCGGCAGAGTCGAGGACCCCAGAGGCGAGGGGATGATGTACGTCGTCGGGGACGGCACCGACAGGCCCTACCGACTCAAGATAAGGAGCCCGATCTTTGTCACCGTCTCAGCTGCAAAGAAGATGTTGGTCGGATACAAGGTCGCAGACGTAGTCGCCATCATGGGTGGGCTCGATATGTGCATCGGGGAGACGGATAGGTGAAACCATGAACCTGTTCCAATTCTGCTACGGAATCATACACTGGCTCGTGGATCTCATCAACCATCTCTGGTACTGGTTGGGAAATCTGCTCCCCTGGTGGTTTGGCGATTTCTTCAACGCGGTGGGGGATCTCGCTGCATCCCATGGCAACATCGTCGTGTTCACGATCCTGCTAGAAGCGCTGGTCATCCTGATAATCGCGGTCGTCAACGTGCTGAACTTCATCTGGATAGACAGGAAGTTCATGGGGAGGATGTTCGACTTCTATGGTCCGTACTATGTGGGCTACAGGATCGGGGGCTGGCTCCAGAATATCGCGGACGGGATCAAGCTGTTCGTCAAGGAGATCATCACCCCCGCGAAGGCGGACAAGATAGGCTTCTATCTCGGGCCGGTCATATTCGTCTCATCGTCCTTCTTGGCACTCTCGACGATCCCTCTCGGAAGGAACTTCGGGATCGCAACCAACCCTTCCGGGTTGGGGGTTCCTGCGAGCGCACTGATAGCCTTCGCGTTCTTCGCGATCGCGCCGTTCGCGATACTCATCTCTGGCTGGTCGTCCAACAACAAGTATACTCTGATCGGCGGGATGAGGTCCGCGGCCCAGATGATGAGCTACGAGATACCCATGCTGCTGACTGTAGCAAGCGTGTTTCTGCTCGCCGGCAGCTTCGACTTCATGGACATCGTGTCAGCCCAGCACGATATCTGGTTCGCGATACCGCTCGCTCTCGGATTCGTGATATTCCTTGTTTGCCTTGTCGCTGAGGTGGAGATACAGCCGTTTGACCTTCCCGAGGCAGAGGCGGAGCTGGTCGAGGGCTGGACAACCGAGTACTCCGGCATGCGGTTCGGGTTCTTCATGATGACGAGCTACCTCCGGGGGTACATAGGCGGCGCTCTCACGACCGCTCTGTTCCTCGGCGGCTGGCACGGGCCAGCGCTGATCCCTGAACCGATATGGTTCTTGATCAAGGCGTACATCGTGTTCGTGGTCATAGAGTGGATGAGATGGTCCACTCCGAGAGTCAGGGTCGACCAGCTTCTCAACATCGGATGGAACCGACTGATGCCTCTCGCCATGCTCAACCTGCTGATCGCTGCTTCGATGAAGACGATGGGGTGGTTCTGATGGCCCTGAAGAAGAAGCAGAGCACATTCGGTTTTGTCCTCAGGCCGATGAAGCGAACCGGCGCACAGGTCTGGGAATCTCTGATCGTCGGCAAGCCGAACACAGTGCTCTATCCCTATCAGAAGCTCGACCTTCCGCCAACCTACCGCGGCAAGCACACCCTGGACTTCAAGCGATGCATCGGCTGCGGCAACTGCGTCCAGATTTGTCCGAATGATTGCATGTGGATGGAGAAGCTCGAAGACCCGGAACTGGGGAAGATAGAGCGCCCAGGCGTCGACATGGGCAGGTGTCTCTTCTGCGGTTTCTGCGTCGAGGTCTGCCCTACCGTCGCTATCCATGAGACGGTCGAGTTTGAGCTTGCCGACGGAGACCGGGAGAAGATCAAGTTCGGTCCGAAAGAGCTCAGGGACGATGCATATTCTGACAAGATCGTCGAAGAGAGACAGAAGCGTCCCGTGCCAGTCCTCGATCTAGACAAGTGCACTGGTTGTGAGAAATGCGCGGGTGAGTGCCCGGAGATATGCATAGCCATGATGCCCATCGAGTCGGTGGGCAAATCGAAGCCGGAGATAGCGCTTCCCAAGTGCACGGCTTGCGAAAAATGCATCGTCATATGCCCCGAAAAGGCTCTGACGATGAAGGATATGTACGAATCGTATTTCGAAATGCCAGAGCCGAGGTTCATTCTCAAGAACTGCACAGGATGCAGCGCATGCGCGAAGGCCTGTCCCGCGGATGCAATCTACATGATGGAAATGCCGGGTACTGAGAAGACGCTCAAAGATGGCAAGAAGAGCAAGCCCAAGAAGCGCGCGGTATTCGTTCTCGAGAAGTGCGTCGGCTGCGGCAAGTGCTTCAGAGCGTGCAAGTTCAATTCAATCGAGATGCCTGGGGTGAAGAAGTGACCTGGGAAATGTTCTTGTTTCTGTTCTTGGCCGCTTCAGCTCTGATATCAGCGCTGCTCGTCGTCGCCTCGAAGGAGGTAGTCCACAGTGTTATCGCGCTCGCGACTTGTTTCATCTCTATCGCAGTTTTGTTCATCATGTTGAGCGCCGAGTTCGTGGCGATCGTCCAGATACTTGTCTATGTCGGTGCCGTCGTGGTGGTCATCCTCTTCGGAATAATGCTCACGAAGCGTGAGATCATGGAGAGTGAGAAGCGATGAACAACGTCATTGTTCGCGGGCTCGCGGTCCTCGCCATGGCCCTGCTGTTCATCGGAGCCATCACCTCAGTCTCATGGCCGAAGGGTGACATGGACCAGACCTCAAACCAAGATGTCGGCAGGAAATTGTTTGGGATGGCGACCGACACTGGCTACGGCATCATCGTCCTGCTCATCGGGCTGTTGCTCTTGGTCGCATTGCTCGGCGGGATCTTCCTCGCTAAGGAGGAGAAGGAATGATCCCCATCCAGTATTGGCTGATCTTCAGCTCTCTATTGCTCGCCGTAGGAGCCTATGGCGTGCTCACAAGGAAGAACGCCATCGTCGTGCTCATGTCAATCGAGGTCATGCTCAATGCCGCTAACATCAACTTGGTCGCATTCAGCTCATACCACACGACCTTGCACGGCTTTGCTGACGCGTCCGGCCAGGTTTTCGCCCTGTTCTCAATCGCAATCGCGGCTGCCGAGGTCGCAGTGGGCCTCGCAATCCTACTGTCCGTGTACAGGAGATATCAGACAATCGATGTTGACAAAATCAACATCCTGAGGTGGTAAGATGCTGGAATATGCTTGGCTGATCCCGGTCTTGCCCTTCATCGCCTTCATTCTGATTGGTCTCCTGCCAAAGAGGACTCTTGGATGGGAGAACGGCGGAGGCTATGCGATTGCGGGAGCTGGCGGCGCTCTCGTCTTGTCATTTCTAGTAATCTGGGATGTCCTTAATGGTCATACTCTGACAGTGGGCGCTCCTCGGAGCACTTGGCTGGTCATCGGCAACTTCCATGTCGAGTTCGGCATTTGGATCGACCAGCTAACGGCCGTCATGTTGCTGGTAATATCCGTCGTGGGCACGCTCGTCGTGGTCTACTCGGGCGGGTACATGCACGAGGAAGGCGTGGGCAGGAGACGGTACTACGCGGAGATCATGCTCTTCATATCCGTCATGTACGGCCTCGTGATTGCGGACAACTACCTCCAGATGTTCATCTTCTGGGAGTTCGTTGGTCTGTGCTCCTACCTTCTGATAGGCTTCTGGTACGAGAAACCGTCAGCCGCCAGCGCCGCGAAGAGGGCGTTCATCGTGACCCGCGTGGGCGATATGATGTTCATGGCGGGCCTGATCATCCTCTTCAAGTACGTGGGTGTGCTGGACTTCTCCGCGCTTTTCGGGCAGGGCGCGAACAGCATCGTGTCCCGCGGGGTGATACCTCAGGACATGCTCACGCTGTCGACTGCCCTCATATTCGGGGGCGCCATAGGGAAGAGCGCTCAGTTCCCGCTCCACGAATGGCTTCCTGATGCGATGGAAGGTCCGACCACGGTCTCCGCCCTCATCCATGCGGCCACGATGGTCAAGGCGGGCGTGTACCTCACCGCGAGAACATACCCATTGCTGGTGCAGACCCCGGAGAGCCTGCTGTTCGTGGCTGTGATCGGCGGGGTGACCGCTTTGATTGCAGCCACGTGCGCCTTGGCCGCGAACGATATCAAGCGCGTGCTCGCCTACAGCACCATCAGCCAGCTCGGATACATGATCCTCGGACTCGGGGCAGGTGGCTACCTAGTCATCCACGCTCACTCGGGAGGGGGGTACGCCGCAGCGATGTTCCATCTCATGAACCATGGATTCTTCAAAGCGCTGCTGTTCCTGTGCGCTGGCAGTGTCATTCATGCCGTCGGAACCAACGATATGAGGAGCATGGGCGGATTGAGGAAGCACATGCCGATAACCTCGATTACGATGCTCATCGGTTCGCTTGCCATCGCCGGCATGCCGCCTTTGTCGGGGTTCTGGAGCAAGGACGAAGTGCTGGCTGGAGTCTACGAGGGCGGCCAGTTCGATCCTATCTTCTTCGTGCTCTGGGCTCTTGGCGTTGCGACCGCTTTCCTTACAGCGTTCTACATGTTCAGGATGTGGTTCATGACTTTCGCGGGGGAACCGCGGACGGCATATCATGCGCACGAGTCTCCGAAGATCATGAGCGTGCCGTTGATGATCCTTGCTGGATTGGCAGTGGTTTCGGGGTTCGCGCTGTTCATCGGGGATGGATTCAAATCGTTTGTCGAGGGCTCGATCTCCGGATTGGGCATCGGAACGGCTGGTGAGGGAGCGATCGAAATCGCAAAGACAGTCTTCACCGACCCGCTGACATATGTCACCCTCGGTCTTGCTGCAGCCGGCATCCTTCTGGCCTACAGGATCTACTTCATGCCTGGGTTTGACAGGTCAGTCTTCGCTAGGGGCGTTCCTGGCACTGTCCAGAGGGCGCTTGAGAACAGATGGTACATCAGCAAGTTCTACGACGACTTCGCATACAAGGTCTGGTACGGATTCTCGCTGGTGGCTGACAAGTTCGACATATATGTCATAGATGGCGTCGTGAACGGATTCGCGTACCTCGGCGCCAACACGGGGTCGACAATCAGGAGGGCGCAGAGCGGCAATGTGCAGAGGTACACCGGATTCGTCGTGCTCGGGATCATCCTGCTTCTTGTGTTCGTCATATACGTCTTCCCGTGGGGAGGTTGGTAGGCATGTTCGAGGGCATCCCGATAATCTCGATAATCATACTGATGCCGCTGATAGGAGCGGTAGTCACTTTCCTCCTGGGCAAGCGGGAACAATACGCCAAGTACGTCGCACTTGGCTTCTCGCTGGTCTCGCTGATCCTGTCCGTCTTGGTCACGCTCGCCTACGCCATCGAACCCGGTGCGACCTCAACTGGGTATCATGATGGAAATGGCTTCTTCAACTACCAGTTCTACGAGTCCTACTCCTGGATCGAGTCCCTTGGCATCAACTACATCGTGGGCCTTGACGGCATCAGCCTCCCGCTGTTCCTTCTGACGACGCTTCTCAGCACTCTCTCGATCCTGTTCTCGTGGGACACGAAGCTCAGGCCGAAGGAGTACTTCGGGCTCATGCTGATACTCGAGGTCGGCGTCCTAGGTGTGTTCACCGCTCTCGACTACTTCGTGTTCTACGTGTTCTGGGAGGTCGTCCTGATACCGATGTACTTCATGATCGGCGTCTGGGGCGGGCCCAGGAAGGACTACGCAGCGATCAAGTTCTTCATATACACCCACATCGCGAGCCTTGCCCTGCTCGTTTCCATAATGGCGATGTACTTCCAGGCCGGCGTCGGCTCCTTCGGAATGGAGGACATATGGCGTGCGGGCCAGACGGAGTTCACTAAGGGCTTCCAGTTGATAGTCTTCGCTGCGGCTTTCTTCGGGTTCGGCGTCAAGGTGCCCATGGTGCCGTTCCACACCTGGTTGCCGGACGCGCATGTCGAAGCGCCCACTGCAGGCAGCGTTCTTCTTGCTGGCCTTCTGCTCAAGATGGGTGGCTACGGTATCATCAGAGTTGCCATTCCCAGTCTTCCCATGGGCGCGGACGCCATGCAGATAGTCATCGCGGTGATCGCTGTTGTGAGCATCTTGTACGGCGCGATGTTGTGCCTTGCCCAGAAGGACCTCAAGAAGATGGTCGCGTATTCCTCGATAAGCCACATGGGATTCGTCCTGCTGGGTTTCGCGACCTTCACGGAACTCGGCATCGTCGCGGGTGTCTTCCAGATGTTCGCCCACGGGCTCGTGACAGCAGTCCTGTTCATGATGTGCGGCGTGGTCCAGCACAAGTGTGGCACCAGGATGATACCAAGCCTAGGTGGCCTGGCCAAGAAGATGCCCATCGCAGCCACGATGATGACGATAGGATTCCTGGCGTCCTTGGGACTGCCCGGTCTCGTGAGCTTCGCCGCCGAGTTCATGGTCTTTGCCAGCATGTTCCAGATGTGGTCCGTGTGGCTCTTCCTGCCAATACTCAGCGTGGCCATCACAGCCGGCTACTATCTGTGGGCATTGCAGAAATCCATGTTCGGCCCGCTGACTGATAAGATCGACACCACCCATGTGCACGATGTCAGCTGGTACGAGGGAGTGCCTGTCGGAGCTTTGATCGCTCTGATCGCGATCTTCGGGGTCTTCCCGCTGGCGGTCTTCCAGTACATCGGACCGGCAGTCAAGGTGGTAACCGCGCTGCTAGGAGGCGGATGACATGGACGTCTGGAACAACCTCAACTGGTTCATACCACAGCTTCTGCTAATCTTCTTCGCCCTTATCATGCCCGCCCTGGACTACATCTTCAGGGACAAGAGGATACTCGCATGGGTCGCGCTGATCCCGCTGCTGACTATCGGCGCCCTCACAGTCGCCTGGCTGTTCGCTGGCACTTGGACGCCGCTGGCGAGCGGGACACCGCTGTTGGAGATCAATGTGTTCTCCGGCCTGTTCCTGCTGGTGTTCGTAGCCGTGGGCATCATTGTGGTGCTGAGCTCGCCTGACTTCATCAGGAAGGACAAGAACCAGGGCGAGTACTATGCGCTCGTTCTCCTGGCGATCATTGGCATGTCGGTTGTTGCTGAGTCCGCGGACCTGATTGCGCTCTTCGTGGGGCTCGAGATCGCGGGCATCTCCTCGTTTGCACTGTCCGGTTTCCGAAAGACTGAGAAAAGGTCCGCCGAGGCGGCAACGAAGTACTTCATCGTCGGCGGGTTCAGCTCAGCGCTGACGCTGTTTGCGATATCCCTGTTCTACGGTGTTGCTGGCACGACCAACATCAGCGGCATAGGGGCGGTCCTTGCCGGTCCGTCTTCCCAGTGGATCATGGACTCCGACCCTGTAGTCCTCCTCGCCGCAGTGCTGCTTCTGGCGGGTCTGGGGTTCAAAATTGCCATGGTCCCATTCCATATGTGGGCACCGGACGTGTACGAGGGCGCTCCGACGCCTGTCTCTGGTCTCCTGGCGGCCGCTTCCAAGAAGATGGGCTTTGCAGCCTTGTTCAAGGTATTCCTCATAGGCATCCTCGTCACGAAGGCTCAGTGGGAGGAGGCAGTCGCGATATTGGCGATCCTGACCATGACCGTGGGCAACCTCATAGCTGTCTCACAGACGAACATCAAGAGGATGCTCGCGTACTCATCCATCGCTCAGGCAGGGTACATACTGATCGCCCTGCCCGTGGCAACTCAGTACGCGGTTGCAGGCGGCGTGTTCCACATCCTCACGCACGCGTTCATGAAGTCAGGTGCGTTCATGGTCGTCGCTGCGATGGGCGCAGTGGCGATTGGTGAGAGGCTTGACGATTTCAAGGGATTGAGCAGGCGTTCTCCATTCCTGGCATTCTCGATGACCCTGTTCCTGCTTTCCCTTGCGGGGATGCCGCCGCTCGCCGGCTTTGCGAGCAAGTTCGTCCTGTTCTCGTCTGCTGTCTACTCATCGCTGGAGCCCGGCCAGTCGTGGTTGATATGGCTCGCAATCGCGGGCGTGCTGAACAGCGCTCTCTCGCTGTACTACTACGCGCGCGTGATCAAGAACATGTACATGGAGAAGGGCCCGGAGGAGAAGGTCACAGTTCCTCCGATGATGTGCGCTGGAATCGCCTTCGCGGTGGTCATGGTCGTCTTGATCGGAGTGTTCCCCGATCCGTTCGTGTCTGTGTGCAAGGATGCGGCGTCCGCATTCACGGGCTTGCTTTCGGGATGGCCATGAGTCGGCGGGTATCGCGGTTGGTTTTGTCAGGCATAGCCAGACATGCGAATTCTGTGAAAGCCAGCAGGCATTACAATTAAGTATGAATTGGTCAATATGCGCAGTGCATGACCACATCGCCGTGGGACTTCGGCATCCAGAAGGAGCTGGGGATGGTTGATGAGAAGCTCCGCGAAATGGTGAAGTCCCAGGAACAAGTCCTGACTGATGCCTCACTCCATGTCATAGATGCAGGGGGCAAGAGGCTCAGACCCACAGTCACAATCCTTGCCTACAAGGCATTGGGCGGCAGAGATGTCCGCAAGATCGTGGATATCGCTGCCGGGTTCGAGCTCATACATTCGGCAACTCTCATCCACGATGACATCAACGATGGAGGCTCGACTCGACGCGGCCGCGCGACCGTGTACAAGAAATTCGGCCTTCACGATGCCATCGTGACGGGGGATTTCCTGTTCACAAAGGCGTTCCAGCTCGGAGGGACTTTCGACAAGACGGTGGTGGATACTACTGCCGATGCCTGCGCTGCCCTTGCCGAGGGCGAAATCCTCCAGAACAGATACAGGCACAAGAAGGACCTGACAATAGACACATATCTTCAGGTAGCCGAGAGGAAGACCGCTCAGCCAATCAAGGCGGGTGCTATGGTCGGCGGTTATCTTGCTGGAGGCTCTTCAGAAGAAGTCGCGTCTCTTGGGAAGTACGGTCTCGATCTTGGAGTCGCGTTCCAGATCGTCGACGATATACTCGATTTCACAGGGGACGAGAAGAAGACGGGGAAGATGGTCGGGAACGACCTCAAAGAAGGAATCCTCACTCTTCCGTCGTTGCTTGCCATCAAAAGTTCGGATGACGCCAAGAAGGCGATCCTGGCAGTGATCTCTCAGGAAGATCCTCCTGCCGAGTCTGTCAAAGTATGTGCCAAGATGGTCGTGAAGTCTGGCGCTATCGAGAAGGCCCGAGGGATGGGCGAGTACTACGGCATGGAAGCCCTCGGTCACCTGAGTTGCCTCTCCAACACGTCATACAGCAAGGCGTTGAGAGACGTGGTCGCGAGGGTTCTCGAAAGAGATTCGTAGGTGCGTGTTCGATGGATCCAGAAGGCATGTCTGACGGGGAATGGCGCCAGGTCATGGACGCAATGGAAGATGTCGGCCCCTACTATGAACGCGTCAATTGGCTCATGACCTTCGGCATGGTCGATAGGTGGAGGAAGCGAGTCGCATCCTTCGCAGGGCCGGACGATGTCGTGCTCGAGATTGGTTCCGGACCTGGCAACTTCACGAAGCATCTTCGGTCGAAGACGGTTTTCGCGCTCGAGCCCTCCAGCGAATTGTCCGACATCTCAAAGGAGATCCTTGACCCCGAGCGAGTGACGTTGTTCAAGGGCGTCGGCGAAAAGATACCATTGGCCGATTCGTCTGTCGACAAAGTCTTCTGCGTGTTCTCATTCAGAGATTTCTTTGACAGGAAGGCGGGCGCTGATGAGATGATCCGCGTGCTCAGGGATGGTGGAGAGGTGTTCATCGTGGATATGGCAAAACCTCCGCCTGGACCTCTTGCGAAGATGCTCGAGTTCCACGTCAAGCACATGGTCCCACCGCTCACACGCCTCGCCGTGCCTTCGGTAGCTCGCGAGAGATGGAGTAGGGACCCCTACAGGACCTTTGTCGACACGTACGAAGCCTACGGTTCGACGAAGGTCTACGAAGACCTGCTAGAGAGGACCGGGTTCGATGATGTCTCGACCGAGTACCTTGAGCTCAAAGGCGCGACGATGACCAGGGGGAAGAAACCGCGGAAGTCGACGTGCTGATAGTGGGCGCAGGGCCGGCTGGGAGCACGACCGCAAGATACTGTGCCGGCAAGGATCTCGATGTTCTTCTAGTTGACAGGCGGAACGAGATCGGCTATCCTGTGCAGTGCGGGGAGTTCCTTCCCGATGCGAAGGAAATGCATTCGATGTTCCCGAAAACGATGGATCTCGAGGAGTTGTTCCGGCTGGAGAGCACTTGCGTCGCAGGCGAATCAGACAATATCGATTTCATATCTCCGAAGGGCAGGGTCTACAGATGCGATTTCGCAGGGAGCACACTGGACAGGCGGGGCTTCGACAAGCACCTGGTGAAGCTTGCAGTCGAAGCGGGCGCGCGTCTAGAGACGAAGACATCGCTTCTCTCGATAGGCGACGGGATCGCAAGGACCACGATGGGCGACATCGAATCCAAAGTGATCGTGGGTGCCGATGGCCCGAACTCCAGAACCGCGCGACAGGCAGGTTTGCGGAACCCCGAGGAGAGATACCCTGCGGTCACATGCCAGACAACAGCCAAGTTCGAACCGATAATCAAGATGTACTTCGGTGGTATCGCCCCGGGAGGCTACGCATGGGTGATCCCCAAGCGGAACGGAGCGAATGTGGGGATGGGGTGCAATCCGAAGCTCATCAATGAACGTCCAAGAGAGCTGTTCGACAGGTTCGTGGCCAAGCTGGGCATTGAGCACAGCGACGTTACTATGGGCTTTGTCCCTCAGTCAGGCCCCCTGGATCGGACGGTGATCGGCAATACTCTTCTGGTCGGGGACGCGGCTGGTCATGTCATGCCGACCAATGGCGGCGGAATCCCACTTGCCATGATTGCTGGAAGGATTGCGGGCCAGACTGTGAGAGAGCACCTCAAGAACGGCTTGTCCTTGATGGAATACGAGAGACGATGGAAGGCAGTCTTGGGGAAGCCTCTGGCGAATTCTCTCTGGACAAGGAAGCTCGGAGATTTCTTCTTCCCGACGGACCGACGGACGGAATTCGCGATGGCGGTATTGGGGAAGCGCGGTTTGGCCAGGGCAATCAAGTGCAGAAAGGTGTTCTACTTCTTCTGACCATCCGCGGGTTCGGCAAACGCATTAAGGCATGTATCGTATTCCTGTCGTGCAATGGTGATTTCATGACAAAGACCGAGGAGAATCTCAAGAAAGCTCTTGCTGGGGAGAGCCAGGCAAGGGCCAAGTATGTCAAGTGGGCTGGAGTGGCCAACAAAGAGGGCCACCAGGCGGTTGCGAAGATCTTCCTGGAGACCGCGGAGAACGAGTACGAGCACGCAGCAATGATCATGAACCAGCTGAAGGTGGCGGGAACGACCGAGGATAACCTCAAGACCGCGGCCACGGGCGAAGTTCATGAGTGGACTAGCATGTACCCCCAGTTCCTGAAGGAGGCCCGTGAGGAGGGCATCGACCGTGCAGCCAAGTTCTTCGAGAGCATTCTGCGGATAGAGAAGCACCACGGGAAGAGATACCAGGTGCTGCTGGAGCGGCTGCAGAACGGCACCTTGTACAAGTCGGACAAGGAAGAGACATGGTTCTGCACCAACTGCGGCTACATGCACAGGGGCAAGGAGGCTCCACAGACCTGCCCGAACTGCGCGCATCCCCAGGGCTATTTCAAGCGAACCTCCGAGATCGACTACGGCAAGATCGATCTCTGATGTGCCGCATTCCACCCGATTGATTCAATCGGGTGCCATCCTTTCCCCCCAGAAGTTGGTGTTGGCGCAACGCTTAAGCTTCGATATCATTACTCCCAATGCGGTAGGTACCGATGAAATTCCGGACGATGGATTTCTCGCAGGATTGGAGCAAGCTCAACGACAGGTTCTTTGCAACCATACGGATCCATAAAGGTGACCTGAGATTCTCACCTGACGAGAGAGTGGAGATAGTAAGTCCAAAGAGGAAGTTCAACGCTCACGTCCTCTTTGCCGTCGACACCAAGTTGCGCGATATCCCCATGAGCTTCCTGGAATACGACCTCGAGGCCAAACCTGGTGAGACGCGCCAGGATCTGTACAACAAGCTGGGAAAGCGCTACAAGTTCTCTCAGCAGCCCAGGGAATCCGACGTCGTGACACTCTATTTCGTCGAGAAGATCTAGAGGCGTCAGCTCTTTTTTCTTCTCGTTCTTGTCTCACTGCCGCAGACGTCGCAGACTCTGACATCTGCGGGAAACAGCTTCCCACAACCCTTGCATTTCGCCTGCCACTCGAAGACCTCCGCTATTCCCTTCTGGTCAAAGCCCCTCGCGGGGATCCCCATCGCCCTGGCGAGGTTCTGTATCGAGTAGTCGTCCGTGATCAGTTCATAGCTCAGGTCGAGCGCGAGCGCCAAGAGTTCCTTATCCGCTTCCGAGAGCCTCCTTGAGTCTCCCGTCTTCTCCGACTCTTCGCTCACTTTTCTCAGAGATCGGTCGCTCGGCGAGGATACTCTCACCCTCGTGGCCATGAGGAGCTCGAGCCTTGCGGACATACCCTCCTTGCCAAGTTCCCGGACGACGCCTGGCGTGATGACGCATTCGAATCCTTGAGGCAGGTCCTTGCCATAGTAGAGGACGGAAGTGTCCAGGACATATCCTTTCATCGGATATCGACTGCTCCTTTGAATTCCTCGTCAGCCAGTCTCTCAAGGTCGATCTTTGTCTCTTCATCGACTGCCTGCGCGATCTTGGCGTATGTCGAGGGCTTTTTGGGCACGATGGTGCAGCACAGGCCTGGCATTATCGAAATGGCGTATGTCCCTATTCTCTTGGCCACCTTCTCGATCTCGACCTTGTCGAAACCAATGAGTGGACGGAGCACAGGGAGTGAGGTCGCTCTCTCCTCCACGTTGATGTTCGCGAGCGTTTGTGACGCGACCTGACCAAGCGATTCTCCGGTGACGAGGAAACCAGCACCGTACTTCCCAGCGATTCTCTCCGCCACTCTCAGCATCATGCGCCGGCAGAGAACGCATTCCATGTTCCTGCGACAGCTCTTGGCGAACTCTGCCTGTGCTTTCCCGTGGGGGACCAGTATCTTGGTTGACCTTACCCCAAGAGCCTCGTCGACCTTCACCATCAGGTCCGTGGCCTTCTCCACTTCCTGGTCACTTGTGAACGGTCGGTTGTCGAAATGGACCATTACAAGCTCCAGCCCCTGCCTGCCCATCAGATAGGCCGCAACGGGCGAGTCGATTCCGCCTGAGAGCAGGGCGACGCCGCGCACTTAATCACCGACGTATTTCGAGAATATCGTCTTCGCTTTCGAGAGGTCCGTGGTCCCGCCCACTATCGTGCGACCATCTGGGAAGACCGTGATGTCCACACCTTTCGCACTGAATTTAAGGACTCCGTCTACGATGTTCGAGGAGCCGGATTTCGAGAGCTGCCTACGCAGGTCGCCTAGCCCGCCCCTCAACGGTTTGACGGGGATTATCTGAACGGCGTTCCTGCCGCAGAGAGACGCCACCAACTTCCTTTCTTTGGCCTGCAGATACGGGAAGTTGCGCTTGCAGCAGCAGTCGCATCCCGGGTTCTTCTTGACCTTGATCTTCTGGAGCTCCCCTTGCCAGACGTCCAGCACCATCAGCTCTCCGTTGGGCTCCTTGCCCTCCAATATCTTGAACGCCTCAGTCACCTCTAGAGAGGCTACCATCGAGGGCAGAGTGTTGATGATTCCCACCGTGTCACATGTGGGAAGTTGACCTGGTTGCGGGAGCGAAGGGAAAACGCATCTCAAGCAAGGTCCGTCATGCACGACAGACATGACCATGCCCGTCACTCCTACTGCTCCTGCGTAGATCCAGGGAATTCCAAGCTTCACGCACGCATCATTAACGAGGAATCGTGTGTCCATATTGTCCGTGGCATCGAGCACGACGGTCGCGCCCGTGAGTATGCGCTGAACGTTCGCGTGGCTTATGTCTGCGATCTCTCCGTGAATCTCGATATCCGAATTGATTTCCTTCAGCCTCTCCTCTGCGACCTTTGCCTTGGGCCTACCGATGTCCTTCTCCACGAAAAGTGACTGCCTCTGGAGGTTCGAGATGTCAATTATGTCGCGGTCGACGACATGTATCTGGCCCACTCCCGCCCTAACCAAGAAGGATAAAGCATAAGTGCCGAGGGCTCCGCAACCTATGACGACCGCCCTGCTCTTGCCCAGCATCTTCTGCCCCTCGGGACCTATCTCGGGGAGCAGGATCTGCCTCGAGTATCTGTTCTCTTTCACTGAGATGGAATAGGTACTGGCGTTATTAATCTCTTGCAGGTGCTGCCAGTGTCTACCTGAACCTGAACGCCATATCGAACCTATCCCTAAAGATCTTGACCTGGTTCTTCACATTCTTTCCCTTGGCAGCCTCCATGAACAGATCCGCCAGGGCTGGGAGGTCATTCTCCTTGATTCCGAGCCGTGTTATCTCCGCTGTTCCCAACCTGCCGCCGGAGTCGATGATCAGGTTCGACTTCTCCATCCTGACTGAGAAATCGTTGATTCCAAGACCGTAGATCGCCCTCAGCTCCTTGACGTCCATCAGAAGCTGGTGGGACTTCGAGAATCCCAGGTCCTCGAACATGATTGGGAAGCCACGATCCTTGAGCTCCCTCCCAAGCCTCTGCGAGTTCCTTATGACCTGCTTCGCGTACTGAGGTCCGAACCTCTTCATCTCGAGCAGCGCTTGGCCCAGCGACGCCACCCGGTTCCAGTGGACATTGTCAACTATCCTCCAGGTCAGGTTCTTCCTGATGGCAGCATCGTGCTCCTTGCTGTTCGTCACGATGAGCCCGCCCTGGGGCCCGAAGAAGCTCTTGTGCGTGGAGCCGTACAGTATCTCCGCGCCTTCCTCGAGCGGCTTCTGGAACTCGCCCCCTGCGATGAGGCCCAGAACGTGAGAGCCATCGTAGACAAGCGTCGTGCCAGTCCTCATGCACGCCTCCCTTATCGGGGCCATATCGTACGGGAACAGGATCAGCGAAGCCCCCAGAATGACAAGCCTTGGCTTCTGGATCCTTATCTGGTCCGCCGCTGCCTGTGTGTCCAGATTGTAGATGTCGAAATCGAATGGCAGCGTACCTGCTCTTAGGCCGAATATGTCCGGTATGTAGGCAGGACCGTATCCGTCGTAGCCCCCGTTCTCCGTGGCTAGGGCGCACATCAAGTCGTTCTTCTTTGTGGTTGAGATGATGGTTATCATGGCTGCGATGTGACCGGACAATGGCTGGACGCACGCGAACTTAGACTTGAAGACTTCCCGGGCCACCTCCTCAGCCTTGAGCTCAACGTCGGTCGTTATCCTCGTGCCTCGGTAGGAGTTCTCAATGAACTCCCCGGCATACTCAGCGTTGATTGGGAGGGTGTACCTGTTCACGAAGTCTGAAGACAGGAGCGCCCTCGCCTGGGGGCTAGTCATATTCTCGGAGGGCAGCAGGTTGATGGAGTCCTCCACCCGCCATTTCTCCTGAGCCCTCATGCGGTCTAAGAAATAGGTGTTCTTCATGCTCTTTCCCTGCGGGGGAAAGGCGCTCTGGGTCTATAATCAGTTGTAGATGTTGAACTTGTTGTCGGTCCCGGGATATGAGGGGAACTCGGGCTCTTCCTCCTCGAGATCCTCTTCCATGACAACGTTCACAAGAACGTTCACAATCTCTCTTAGCTGCTTCAGATCCTCCCTGAGACGAGCGATCTCAGCGAGGAGTTCTTTGTCACTGTCGGACAATGCCTCCCCTTCTGCATCTGCCTATCATCGACTGCGCTATTTGGTACTTGTGATGTGACTATTCGACGAAGCTCCGGTAGTCGTCCGCCAGCTTCCTGTTCTCGGACCTGTCGCACTTCTCGCAGTATAGCGAGCGTCCCTTCTTCTCGAGCGGGCTTCTGCATCTTCCGCAGAGCGCTCTGACGACACCGAAGTGCGGTCCTGCGGTAGACAGCTGCACGGACGGTTCCGCCTGAATCACCGTCGCACGGATGATGTCCCCAGGTCTCATCACATCGCCAGAATCCTCGACGTACGAGCTAGAGAGCTTCGAGACGTGTATGGACGCGAGGGTCTCGCTCGAGACGGCTCTGTCCCTGCCTTCCTGAGCTACGATGTTCACAATTGCCATCGCTGGTTTCGTGTCCGTGATCTCCCCCAGGACCACGTCACCCTCGGACAGCACGATCGGCGGGTTATCGAGCACGACCTTCGCCAGTTTCTCCTTCGGGTCGAGGTCAAGCTCCCCCACCGCGCTAGCGTAGATCTTGCCATCCTGCTCATAAGTGCCCTCGCCGGACATGTACTCCTCGGCTATGGCGACCTCTTCGCCCGGAAGGACTTTGCGACCAGTTTGCGCCAGTACAATCACCTATCTCTCAAACCTCAAAAGAACTACTGAAATCGTCTCGGTAGCCTTTTTGTGGAATTCGAATGCATATGGTATCTCGAATTTATACTTTTTCACGGCGTCGCATCGGCCACCGAGGGACCTGGCCAGCTTCTCCATGAATTGCTCACTCCCGTCATTGTGGATGGAATACACCCTGGGCGCAATCTGCAGGGCCTTCTTGACGAATCCGCGGTCTGCGTGGCTCGTCTGGGCACCGAAGGGCGGGTTCTGCAGGACGGTATCGGTCTTTGCCTTGACATCCTCGATGCGCTCTGTTTTGAACTCGATTTCGAGAGAGAGCGAATCGGCGTTCTCCTGGGCGATCTTGACAGCTCTGGGGTCGATGTCAATTCCGGACACTGATTCGGCTCCCAAGAGTCTCGCACCTATCGCGAAGATGCCGTTGCCACAGCCTAGGTCCATGACGGATCTTCCCATGATGTCTCCGGCAGCGTAGGCCTCCCAGAGAACATCCGTCGCGATGTCCGCCGGAGTAGCGTACTGCTCGAGAGTAGCGCTCCTGCTTGACAACGGTTTGAGCTTCTGAAGTGCTATCTCAAGCCTCCGCTTTCTGATTTGGACCATTCAGACGACCGAACCACATCTCTCTGGAATAGACTTGACGGCTCAGCGCGCTTCGTCGATCATTTTCCAGCGTCTGAGCTTGTTGACTTCGGATATGTCTCTTCCGTGGACATCCCTTTCCACATCGGACAGGTACTCGATCGCAATCAGAAGAGAATCCTTCGTGGGTGAGTTCACATTCACCTTCGCCTTCGTGAACTCCCTCTCGATGATCTCCATTGCCCGTGTTGTGTCATCGTACTGTTCGCAGAAGTCGCTGACGACGTCATCCACCGCAGCTGCAAGCGACTCAGGCGTGAGTTCAGAGCTCTTCTTGTCACCAAGCTCCCCAGCAAGCATCATCTCTCCGATCTTCTTGAAAGCTGTGGCCACGTTCTCGCCCGTCCTCGCACTGCAGATGGCCACTGGCATCTCCGCCCTTCCCGAGATGGCCGCCAGGGACAGAGCCCCTGGAGAGTTGGGACCAGCGAGATCCGACTTGTTCCCGACGAACAGGACCGGAGCCCCTGGGCAGATCTCCCAGACCTCCGGGAGCCAGAACTCCTCAGCGGACTTGATTGTCTCAGGCCTGCTCAGGTCGCTGACCAGCACGACTCCGTGCGCTCCGGTCAGACCCTGCGTCCTCATCTTCTTGTAGTCCTTTTGGCCCAGGATGTCCCACATCATGATAGTGAGGTAGACGGTCTTGTCGGGGAGGTGGTACTCGAGGTCCCTCTTGCTGACCTTCGCGCCGATTGTCGCGATGTACTTGTCCTCGAACACATCGACAACGAATCTCCTGATCAAGGATGTCTTCCCGACTGAGGAATCGCCAACCAGCGCCACCTTCTTGATGTAGCGCTTTGATTTGATTATGCTCAATTGGAACACAGCCTAGAACGGTACGATTCTGGATTGCCTGCCAGAAATGTCCGATGGGATGACACAATATATAATCCTTTCAGGCTGGGGCCGTTCGCTGGATTGGCCAGTCATGTCTGGTTTCAGACTAGATGTGTTCCACACTGACCGCACACGGAATCGGAGGTTGGGACCTCAAAGCAAAAGCTCATTACTGATTAGCTGATAATCCTCAGGAAATTGCATGGAGAGCTCCCCCCCGACCGTCGTCTCGCCTTCCGCGAAGAACCTGGAGAACTACGCGAATACCTACATGGGCGCCTATCTCAATACTGTGAAGAAGGAAAGGCCGGAGCATCCTCCTCTCCTTGCTCGGAACCTGTTCCACGAGATTGAGGTCTGTCTGATGCCGAACCATTGTTTCGCGATGCTGTTCGAGAAGGCCGAGAAGATGGAAGTGGCGGTCAAGGAGTGCGGCTGGGACTACGTCGAGGGGAAGATCCTCTCAGGCGTCGATCATCTCGTCACTGTATATGCTCACGAAGGCGTCACGGTTGCAGATGCGATTTCCAGGGGCAAGCGCGACGCCGTTAGGGACATAAGGTCGCTCGAAGACTCCGACATATCGAAGGCGGTCGTGCAGCTCGAGAAGATATTGGAGGGCATGACGCGAGTGGGTCAGGGCAACAAGAACGCTTTCAAGCTTGGTGAGCAGGAGCTGGCAAGGCTCGGGCCCATCAAAGATGCGATTCTCAGTGCTGGACCGAACGTGGATATGTTGGCCATGGTCGATGCCATGAAGAACTACCCTGGCGCTCCAACCCAGTCCAGCATTGGCGAGAAGGAGAGGGAGATGCTTCAGAACCTGGTGAACAACCTCGGAGATCTCTCGGACATCATGCGGAGAGCGGAGATTCAGGACAAGAAGTTGGAGGAGTTGGAGCAGTCTCTCAAGAAGACTCTGACTGAGATCAGCAGAACAGCGGATGAGAGGATCGCAAAGGGCTTGGCTGTGATACTGGCAGCATCTGACAGGAAGATCGACAAGGGCTTTGCCGCGATGGCAAGCCAATCGAAGCACCCTTCAGACCTGCAGCTTCCTCGCGACTTGGAGCTCCGGTTGGAGAACCTGGAAAAATCGGTCCATGCAGCTCAGATACAGCTCCAGGGGATCGAGCAGAAGGGGCCTCTGAAATTGGAGATCCCGAAGGATATAGAGACCCGACTCGAACGCCTTGACAGAACGGCCGAGGGTCTTCAGACTCAGGTTCAGGAAAGACTGAGAGAGCAACCGAAGAACTCGGTGAACGAGGAGCTAATGCTCGCTGTCGCGGCTATGAAAGAGGACATAGCGAGGACGAACAACCGGATCATCAAGATCGAAGAATTCCTCACGCAGATGCAGAGCTCCCAGTCCCCGAAGGTGAGGGTGCTCAAACAGAAGTGATCATTTCTGCCAGATGCCCTTGACGCCGAAGAGAGCAGCGGCATTCATTCTATGAAGGAGTGGGTTTGATCTCGTTGACCGGGACACCTCCGGCTTCCTGAGTAGCTCATGCCGCAGTTCCTCGAGCGAAGAGCATTCAGCGACCCGGGTCGCACCGTTCCCAATCTCAAGGATCATGTGCGCGTCGGAGGACGCGATTCCGGGCTTGCCGAGGTTCTTTGCGAACTGAGCGGATATGCCATTGGCCCTCTCGCTCAGCGTGGCGTTGAAAATCTCGAGTCCATCCGCGAGAGAGACGTCTTCCTTCCTGAGCTTTGGCGCGACACCCGGGTGAGGAACGATTGCGAGACCTCCCTGGCTACGGATGGCATCCACTGCCTCTGCGAAGATGTTCGTACTGACCTCTTCACGGACGAAAAGCGCGAGCAAGTCCCCCCTTTCGGTTTTCAGCTCAGCGCCTGGGACTACGAGCAACTCCTTTGGGGCAATCTTCGAAGTTGCCAGCCAGCCCTTCCACGAGCTGTGATCGGTCACAGCGATGGCTTCGAGCCCCAACTCCAGAGCGCGCTTGACGATTTGCCTGGGCTTCGACCGACTGTCTGGAGAGTATTGCGAATGAATATGCGGATCAATCTCCAAATTGTGACCTTCCTGCCTTTGCGCATCGATCAGCTTGGATCAGACCAAGGCGACGAATGTCATTAAGTGGGCCTAACCGGATTTGAACCGGTGATCTGCGCTGTGTGAGAGCGCCGTCATAACCGCTAGACCATAGGCCCGTTGTCGCGGGGCGATGAACACCACATTGGTTTAATAGTCTTTTGGAGACTGTTTCTTACCCGATTCTTTTATGACCTCAATCTCATTCAAGGACCAGATATAGGATGATAGTCAAGACCGCAAAGGGCAAGAAGGACTTCAGGGCCCTCTGGATGGATGGAGGAATCGTAAAGGCGATAGACCAGCGCATCCTTCCGAACCAGTTCAAGATAGTCTCGATCAGATCGGTCAGGGAGATGGCTAATGCGATCTCTGACATGACCATCCGAGGCGCGCCCTCGATCGGCGCTGCTGGAGCATACGGGATGGCTCTCGCATGGTTGAAGAAGGAGGACTTGACCAAGGCGTCGATGTCTCTCATAAGGACTCGCCCGACCGCTCACGACCTCTCCTACGCAGTGAATATGATGCTCAACAAGTGCGACGAGGACCTGGTCAAGGTTGCTGACCAGTATGCGGATGACATCGTCTCGATGTGCAGGGAGATTGGTGAGATCGGCGCCAAGCTCATCAAGGACGGGGACAAGATCCTCACTCACTGCAATGCCGGTGCGCTCGCGACAGTGGACTTCGGAACCGCACTTGCGCCGATAAGGGTCGCTCACAGGTCAGGCAAGAGGATATTCGTGTATGTGGATGAGACCCGGCCTCGTCTCCAGGGAGCTAAGCTGACCGCTTGGGAGCTCGTCAACGAAGGCATTGACCACGCAATCATATCAGACAACGCCGCGGGCCATTACATGAAAGACTCGGTGGACCTCGTAATCGTTGGGGCAGACAGGATCGCGCGGAACGGGGACTTTGCGAACAAGATAGGGACATATACAAAGGCAGTCCTCGCAAAGGAGAATTGGGTTCCGTTCTACGTTGCTGCCCCTGTGAGCACTTTCGACCGCAACATCAGAACGGGCAAGGAGATCGTCATAGAGGAGCGGTCTCAGGACGAAGTGCTGATGGTCGGGGACTGCAGAATCGCTCCAAGAGGTTCGAAAGCTCTCAACCCGGCCTTCGATGTCACACCCGCGCGCTATGTACGGGGTTTCGTCACTGAGAAAGGCGTTTTCACACCTGGGAAGTTCAGCGAGCTCAGAAGATAGAGGACACCCTTTGTTCAAAAATGATCCCCGGCAGGCTTTTTAGCCAAGTTCAGGATACAGTCCGAGATGATTCTCACAACCAAGTGGTTCGGTGCATTCCTATGCGACGAGGGCAAGGTCCGAAAGGCCGCCCTATTCCCAAAGAATCCAGAGGAGATTGCCGCTAGGCTTGATGGGATCAGGAGAGGTGAGGTTCTCGCGGAGGAGCTGAGCCTCGCGTCCTTAGCAAAACAGGTCACAGACCGAAGGCTGGCCGAGTATGGCAAGAAGGTCAAGTTCGATTCCTCGTTCATAAAACCAGAAGACTACGGATTCACGCTTGACCTCTACAGGGAAGCGACCATCGCGCTGGCCAAACATGCCGTGAGGACCAGCATTGGACCGGATGTCCATCTCGGCCAAGCCGTGCGGGCCTACGATGATCTACTCTCGACGACGAATTTACTGTCCGAAAGGCTTCACGAGTGGTACGGACTTCACTTCCCGGAACTTGAGAACGTTGTCAGCGGGGAATCCTATGTCAAAGCTGTGACAGAGCACGGCTCAAGGGACAAGGTGATGTCGGCGTTGAGCCTGAAGATGGATTCGATCGGTTCTGACATCGCGGTCGAGGACCTCAATTCGATCACGACGTTGTCGGCCGCTCTGAGGGAATCGCTTTCTGCGAGGGACCGCATCGAGAAGTACATCGAACTGAGAATGCGCGAGGTCGCTCCGAACATCACGGCATTGGCTGGGCCGATCGTAGGTGCGCGGCTGATCATGTACGCTGGCAGTCTGTCGAGGCTCGCGTCGTTCCCGTCAGGGACCGTCCAGCTCCTGGGAGCGGAGAAGGCGATGTTCCGACATCTGAAGGAAGGCAGCAAGCCGCCAAAGCACGGAATCCTATTCACACACCCGTCAGTGCACAACGCTCCTGGATGGCAGAGAGGGGCGATCGCGCGCGCCTTGGCTGCGAAGATATGTCTGGCAGCAAGGGCGGACGTCTATTCGCATAACGATATCTCAGGCATTCTCAAAGCTCAGGTGGAGAAGAGGATAGCGGAGATCAAGAAGCAGCATCCCTCTCCGCCGAAGCGCACCTCTGGCAGGAACAGAAAGGCAAGGCGCTGACGGCAAGTATTTTAGTAGTCCACGATTATCGGTGCCCAGCGAAGTGGTATTCATGGCGACGGAGCAGGCGGAAGTCAGGGAGTTGAAAGAGGGCCGGTACATGGTCATAGACGACGAACCGTGCAAGATCGTGAGCATCTCTACTTCCAAGCCTGGGAAGCACGGAGAAGCCAAGGCGAGGATCGAGGCGATCGGGATATTCGACGGGAACAAGAAGAGCGTTGTATACCCCGTGAAGCACAAGGTGCAGGTCCCGATCATCGACAAGCGGCAGGCGCAGATCGTTGCCATCATGGGTGCAGAGGTGCAGCTCATGGACCTCGAGACCTATGAGATGTTCCACCTGCCCATCACCGATGAGGTCAAGGACGATCTGAAGCCCGGCTCGGAAATATTGTACCTAGTAACCATGGAGAGAAAGAAGATCACAAGGGTGTGAGGATGCCAATCCGCGGCATGCTAAGATACGCGGACGCAATGTCTTCCTTCGAAGACTCCAAGTTCGTCATCGTAGGCGTGCCATTCGACAAGACCACAACGTACAGGAGCGGCACCAGATTCGCCCCGACCACGGTCAGAGAGACTTCGCAGACCTTCGAGAAAGAGAATTTCGAGCACGGGATAACGTTCGATGATATCGCTGTACACGACGCTGGCGATTTGTACGAGGAAGGTTCGGTGGACGACATGGTCGAGTCCGTGAACGAAGAGGCCAGGCGGATAGTCTCCGCGGGCAAGTTCCCTATGTTCATCGGGGGAGAGCACTCGATATCGCCACCTATCGTCAGAGCGTTCGAAGACATTGCAGTCATCACTATCGATGCCCACCTCGATTTCAGGGACGAGTACCAGGGCCTCAAGAACAGCCACGCGTGCGCGCACAGGCGCATTGTCGACCATGTGGGGAAGGGGAACGCGTTCGCATTCGGCGTCCGTTCGATATCAGCGGATGAGAAGGTCGACGAGGCGTTGTACGCGGATGCGTTCAGAATCCACAAGGAAGGCACCGATAAGGTCTTCGACGAGATGCTGGCAAAGCTGAAGAGGAAGCGCATCTATCTATCCCTGGACATCGACGGGATAGACCCGTCCTACGCCCCAGGCACGGGCACGCCTGAGCCGTTCGGATTGACCCCCTGGGATGTCCGCTATGTGATCAACAGACTGGGCGACAGATTGGTGGGCTTCGATGTCGTCGAGATATGCCCTCCGTATGATAACGGCAATACGTCCATACTCGGGGCAAGGATGATGCGCGAGGTCATGGCCGTCAAATGGAAGTCAATGCAGGCGAGGAAGTAGCAGTCAACCTCGTATGATCTTCTCAACCCGCTTCTTGTAGTCTTCTGCCAGCTGTTCGGCCTTCGCCTTTGTTCTCGACTCGGAGTATATCCTGAATATCGGCTCGGTGCCAGAAGGTCTGAGCAGGACCCAGCCATCGTCGAAGAATATCTTGACTCCGTCGGTCGTGTCGATCCTCTTCCCCTCTGCGGATGATGACAACTCAGCCAGTACCTTCTGTTTGTTCTCATCGGGGCATGCGGTCTTCACTTTGTACTGACTGTACTGAGGGATGCGGTCGTTCACCTCCGAGAGCTTCCCCTCCTTAGCGACTATTTCGAGCATCTTGGCCGCCGCCATCGCCCCGTCCCTGCAATACTGGAACTCGGCAAAGATGAGGCCTCCATTCTCCTCTCCCCCGAAAGCGCCTCCCTTCTCCATCATCGCTCTCGCGACAATCGGGGATCCGACCTTCGTGTAGATGACCGATCCTCCGGCCATCCTGACTGCGTCCTCGATGCACATGGAACCACCGACAGTTGTGACCACGAGCCTTCCCTTCTTCTGGGAGCAGACGTACTTCGCCACTATGGCCAAGCTCCTGTCGCCGTAGAGGTATCTCCCATTTTCATCGACGAATATGGTCCGGTCAGCATCTCCGTCGTGGACGAAGCCGAAGTCGAACTTCCCGGACTTTACCAGCTCGACCAGGTCCTTCGCGTTCTCGGGTGTGGGCTCGCTGTTGTGCCCCGGAAACGCGCCATTCGGGTCAGCGTTCAGTGTGACATATCTCACGCCCAGCCTCTCGAGCAATTTCGGGGTCACAAGGCTTGCTGCCCCGTTGCTGCAATCGACAGCAACCCTGAGATTGGCTCTTCTGATGGCAGCAACATCGACCTTCGAGATGATCCCGCCGATGTATCGCTCGATTGCCGTCGCATGAGCCGCGAGCCTTCCTATTCTGGCCCAGTCCGTTCTGACGAAACTACCTTCGTGATAGATCTTCTCGATGGCTTCCTCATTCTCTCTGTTCATCTCAGTGCCGTCTTTGTCGATTGCCTTGATTCCGTTGAATTCGGGAGGATTGTGAGAGGCCGTGATGACCACTCCCCCCGCGGCCTTGCCGATCTTCACTGCATATTGCAGTGTTGGGGTAGGTATGATGCCGCAATCCAGGACGTTGCAGCCCGTCGCCATAAGGCCGGACGCACATGCCGTTTTGATCATCTCGTTAGATGTCCGCGCATCGGTCCCTATCATGACTGGGCCTTTCATGAATGTGCCAATCGCCATGCCGAGTCTCATCGCGAACAAGGGGTCCATTTCCTTTGAGTTCACGACTCCCCTGACGCCATTTGTCCCAAATAGCCTCGGGGCTTTCTCATCCTTAGCCATCAGACCACTTATGTCCGAATCCCAAATAAAAGCTTGCTGTCCGTTTGCGGAACACCTACAATCGATTGGCCATTCGAAATCGATTTCCGATTCGACAATACTGCCCGCAGGTCGCATCCACAAGAGTTTATAATCGCAATGAATTATCTTGGTTCAAGGGGGAGCACACAGGATGGGCTTCAAAGAGTGGATCATCCCGCAGTCGAAGCACTTTTTCGACATGCTGGAGCAGCAGGCGGACATAGTATTGGAGGGTTCGGAAGCGCTGCTCGACATGGTCAAGAACTTCGACAATGTCGCCCAGAAGCGGGACAAGATCAAGGACATTGAGCACAAGGGCGACGAGATGGTGCACACGATTGCGGAGGCTTTGACGAAGACGTTTGTCCTGCCGATCGACCAGGAGGACATATCGAAGCTCACATCGAGACTCGATGACATCCTCGACTACGTCGAGGCTGCATCGCATAGGATGTGGTCGTATGAGATCAAGTCAATCCCCCTTGACATGATCAAGCTCACTGAGGTGATCGTCACCTCTTCAAAAGAGGTCAACCACGCCGTCAAAGACCTCAAGAACTTCAAGAAGAAGAACGAGATACTCAATCACTGCATCGAGATAAACAGGTTGGAGAACACGGGAGACGACATAACGCATGTGGCGGTTGCCGAGCTCTTCAAGAAGTACAACGCCGTGGACATCATCAAGCTAAAGGAGATATACGAATACTTGGAAGAGGCGACCGACAAGTGCGAGGATGCAGCCGACGTGATAAAAGACGTCTTCATGAAGAACTCATAGAGGCATTCTGATGGAGTTGTTCAGCCTCGCGGCAGTGACAATCGCACTAGTCCTGGCGTTTGAGTTCGTCAATGGATTCCATGATTCCGCGAATTCGATAGCTACCGTGGTAGCTACAAAGGTCCTCTCGCCGGTCAAAGCCGTCTTGTGGGCCGCGATATTCAACTTTGCGGGGATCTATCTGAGCCAGGCAGTGGCAAGAACCATCGGCAAGGGCATCATCGATCAGAGCCTGATCCTCAGGTACGGAGCTCTTCTACTGTTTTGTGCTGTCATGGGTGCGATCCTCTGGGACCTCATCACGTGGTGGTTGGCCATTCCAACATCCAGCAGCCATGCGCTTGTAGGAGGGTTGATCGGCGCTGGTGGGGCCGTGGCAGGGTTGAACGCGATTGTGTGGAGCGGCACCCTGAAGACGGTGGCATTCATCGCCATCTCGCCGATGGCGGGTTTGGCTGCTGCCTTTGGACTCACCATATTGGTCATGTGGGTGGCAAGGAAGCTCTCGAAGAGTACTGTGAATAGGTGGTTTCGGAGACTCCAACTGGGATCATCGGCGTTCTATTCATATGCCCATGGGTCAAATGACGCGCAAAAGGGAATGGGAATCATCACCATGGTCCTCTTGATCGAGTCGGGCGGCGCGTTCGCCGTGCAGGATTGGGTCATGGTGGCCTGCGGAGTCGCAATCTCGCTCGGGACATTCTTCGGCGGATGGCGCATAGTCAAGACTATGGCGACGCGTCTGACACATCTCGACCCCTACCAGGGTTTCTGCGCGGAGACGGGCGCGGCGGTCATGTTGTTCTCAACTGCCCGCCTGGGAATACCTGTCAGCACGACACACACGATTTCGGGTGGCATCATGGGTGTCGGAGCTACGAGAAGGCTCTCTGCGGTCAGGTGGGGGGTTGGCAAGAGAATTGTCATTGCATGGATACTGACTATTCCCGCGGCCGCGACAATCGCCGGGTCGCTGTTCCTTTTGTTGCTCGGTCTCGGATTCTGAAGAGGACTTGAGGCTCAGACTTCATGTACCTTCGTCAGTGCTATTCCAAGGTGCTCCAGCGCTTTGTAGAAGCCCATTCCCAGCAGCACTCGACGCACCATCCTCAGGACACGCATCGCGCTTTCTTTGCCTGAGTCCTGTTTAGGCATGTCAGCGGTTTTGCCATTGGTTTCGTTCTCTAACTCTCGTCGTTCTGCGTCTTCTCTCGAGAACGAATATCAGTCCCGTCGTGCCGAGACCACCGGCAAGGGCGAACACAATCGTCCTTTCACGAGAAGTCCCAATGGACGCGAGGACTACTGCGAGTGCGCCCATCACCGCCCAAGGCAGCAACAGCTCGATCATGAGGACGAGCGGGTTCTTCTGCACCTTCTTGAGTTTCCTCGCCATCGGGACACCTATCGATCCGTGGCCTTTGCGCTGCTGAGGATTCCAGATTCGACGACTGTCCCATCCGGTACGGTAACGCCCACATCTACTATAGAATCTCTGATCTGGCATCGTGCGCCCACTCGCGCATCTTCCAAGATGACTGATCTCTCCACTCTGGATCTGATTCCAATCACCGCTCTTTCGGAGATGTATGCATGAGGACCAACCGTCGCGCCAGCAATCACTGCATTCTGCCTGACGACCACTGGAGCCCGGAGTTCAGCCCCCTCCAGCACACACTTCTGGTCTATGTCCCTGGTGTCTCTGCCCATAAGAGTCCAGAAAGCCTCCAACAAGTTCTCTCTTCGGCCGCAATCGATCCAGTAGCCGTCGAATTGCATGCCGTACATCCCCCTTTCAAGGATTCTCGGGAAGACCTCTCGCTCCATCGACACGAAACCTTTTCCAATGTGGTCAAGGACCTCGTGCTCAAGTGCGTAGGCACCAGCATTGATCAGATTCGAGAAGGCGTCCTCCATCTTCGGCTTCTCCTGGAATCTACGAATCCGATCGTCCTTGGCGAGATCCACGATGCCATATGGAGTCGGATCATCCACAGGCCAGAGCGAGATGGACGCGAAAGCCTTCTTCTGCCTGTGGAACCTGATGAACTTCGCGATATCGAGAGAGGAGATGCTGTCCCCGTTTATCACGAGGAACTGGCCGTCAATATGCTTCTCGACGTTCTTGACGGCTCCACCTGTGCCCATCGGCTCGGGCTCATCCACGAGCGTAATCCTGCGTTTCGGCCTGTTCTTGAGGAGATATTCCTCCATCATCTCCTTCTTGTAGCTCACGGGGACGATGATCTCGTCAATCTCGGCAGGCATCGAGTCAATCACATGCATTATCAGAGGTTTGCCCATGACCGGGATGAGCGGCTTCGGAATGCGGTATGTCAATGGCCTCAGCCGCGTTCCCAGGCCTCCGACCAGCAATACTGCCTTCACGGCACTCGGCATGTTATTCGAATGTATAAATGCATCTTGCGCGGCAATCTTGATTCCAGCGCCGACGCTATTGCATGAGCGACTGCAATCGGGTCTTTGCTTACATCGGGGATATGCTGACTACGTTGTTCCCTCGGAGTATGACGGTTCCCAAACGCTTCACGTTGTCGCCGTTCGTCTCCTCCGTGTCCTCAAGAACCATGTTCAGATAGTCGTCGAAACCGGCGAGTATGCCCACAAGCTGCCTGCTGTCCTTCAGCAGCAAAGAGACCTTCTTGTTCATGGATTTCTCTAACAGACTTAGAGGCATCACCATTTAAATCACGTCATTGTCAATGCGGACATCTCACTTAAACCTTTGCGTTTCGCCTGACGTGGAACGAAGCTCTGGCGAGGGTGTCTACTCCGGCTTCTCCCCTGTCATCTTCGTGAGTTCCACTTCGAGCCACGCCTTCACTTCCTGTCTAGATCTAGCGTCTATCCCGAAGGTCTCGATGAATCTCTTCGTGGTCGTCAACTCGACGCTCTTCCTCTTCGGCTTGGCTTTCACCAGACCTAGATCAATGAGTTCCTTGACGTCATCGTAGATCCTGTTGCCGACTAGGTCGAACATCTTGCTCTGCATGACAGGTTGGTAGTAGGCTATCAGCGATGCGGTCTTCAGGACGTCCTTCGGGATCTTGAGATCGGCCAACCTCGCAGCGGGCTCCCTGAACTCCTTCTTGACCTGCATCGCGTACCTTGGGCCCATCTTGGCGATCTCCATCGCCCGGTCCGCCCTGTTGTACTCATCCATGAGCTTCTTCAACGCGGACCTGATCGTCCTCACGTCCAGACCCGACGCCGTCTGGAGATCGGTCACGGTCACCGGCTTTGCGGCCGAGAAGAGCTCAGCCTCGACGATCCTCTCGTTCTTCACTTCACCACCGGGGCCTCTTCGATCTTCGCGATCGCTGTCACCGTCGTCGCGTCCTCGAGCTGGGCGATGTCCCATGGGACCTTGAGCTCTAGGAATATCTCACCGTAGGGTAGCTTCTCCTGCCAAATCTGGATCTTGCCCATCCTTGCCAGGAATAGGATCGAAATGAATACCTTGACTCGGTCCTCCTTGCCCGTTGCGTAGAGGTCAGTTATCGATACTGACCCCTGACCGCATTTCTGGATCCTCTCCCAGACGATGGCAATGTCCTCCTCGAGGTTCTCCTTGTGTGCCTTGTCGTCGAACTCGGGCCTGCGGTACTTCTGCATGAACTTGGAGAGTTCCTGCCTTATGTCGCTCTCCTTCTTCGCCTCTTCGAAGGCGTCCAGGAGGTCTATTAGGGTGACTGGCCTGTCAGCCTTGCGCCGGACCTTCTCGTCGATGGGCATCTCCTCTGTATGAAGCATCATCTCCCCAGTCCCCAGCTCGAACGGATCCACGAATATGTCCAGGTTGTCTGGGTTCCAGCCGTCGAACATCATCTCGACCTGCTCTGGCCTGTCGACCCTTTGGAGCACCTGCTCACTCTGCAGCTTCAGTATCTCCCATGCCATGTAGACTATCTTGCCAGCTATTATCAGGTTCAGCTCGCTGGCCTTCCTCACTCTGGCAAGATACATCTTCGAGAATTCTATCAGGTTGATGTCCCACGGGTTCATCTGCTGGTTCACCACCAGCTCGAACACGGTGGCGACGCTCCTCTCGAACGGATTATCGGATGCGGAGAGCGTCCCCCTCTGCATCTCCTCGACAATCTTGAGGTAGTGCTCAATCCTGCCCTCCCTTGTCGGGGCCGCATCGTCCTCTATGATCGACTTGTGGAACATCAGGTGGTTCAAGACATCTCCGCACTCGCTTGTGAAGCTCATCTAGCTGGCCTCCTCTTTCAATTCCGTCTCAGGCGCTTCCTCAGGGATGTCCGCGCCCTCGCCGATGTTGGGTTTCATCACGATCTCGGAAACGCCCTCGCGCTGCATCGTCACGCCCACTATGTGGTCGGCCTCCTTCAGAGTGATGTTCCTGAGCGATATCTGGATGAACTGGGCGTTCCTGGTGCTCCTCTTCACGGCCTTTGCGACATTCTCCGCGTTTATGCCGTCCAAGAACATGTCGACCTCGTCCAGCAAGTAGAACGGCGAGGGCTCATAGGCCTGGATGGCGAATATGAACGCGAGCGCGGTCAGGCTCTTCTGTCCGCCCGAGAGCGCCTCCATCCGCACAGCCTTCATGTCCTTCGGCCTCGCCTTCATGATCAGGCCGGCTGACAGCGGGTCTTCCTCGTTCTCGAGAAGGAGCTCGGCCTCGCCACCGTTGGACAGCTCGGCGAACATCTTCTTGAAGTTCTCGTTTATGGCGACGAATATCTTGTTGAACCCGAGCTTCTTCTTGTCGTTCAGCTCGGCGACCAGCTTCATCAGGTTGCTCCTTTGCTTCTCCAGCTGGCTGATCTCATCTTTGAGTCCCTCGAACCTTGTCTTGCGGTCCTCGTACTCGTCTATGGCCTTGAGGTTGACTGCTCCGAGGGTCGATATCTGCCTGTCGCACTCGGCAACGGTGACCTTGAGGTCGTCGAAGGGAGGCATCTGATCGGGCAGCTTGACGTTCGAGTACTGAGCGAGCTCCGTCTCTGACTCTTGCAGTTTCTTCTCCGCCTCAGCCACCTTTGTCTGCAAGCTGAGGACGAAGTCGCAGCTCGTCTGGATCTTCGTCGTGAACTTGTCGATGTTCCCGTCGGTATCGGTCTTCTTCTTGTAGAGTGAATCGCGCTTGGTCCTGAGCGAGTTCAGCTTGTCGCCCATCGACCTTTCCATCTTGAGAAGCGCTTTGAGCTCGGTATCCAGCTGCTCCTGCTTCTCGGAGTTCTCCTTCGACTTCGACTTCTGCTCCACGATCTTGGCGTTAGTCGCCTCTATTCCAGCCACCAGCTCGTTCTTCCTGCCTTCGACGAGCTCCATCTGCTTCGTGACTGTCTGAACCTCCGAGTTCATGTTCGCGACTTCGTTGTTGAGCTCGAGGATCTCCGATTCCAGCTGTTTGAGCTGTTTCGACAGCTCGTGAGGCGTCGCCTCGAGCAGCTTCTTGTCCTTTGCCTCTTTCTTCTTCCTCGTCTTGTCGATCTCGTTCTGGAAATCATCCAGGTCCCTCTTTGCTGTCTCCAGAAGGTCGAGTGATTCGGCCAGTTCTTTGTTCTTGGTGTCGAGCTCGTCTGCGAGTGAGGTTAGTTTCTGCTCGAACTCCTTCCTCTTGGTCTCGAGCGCGCCGATCTTCACACTCTCGCCACTGTCCTTCGCGTTGACGTCCCTTATCGCGGTTTCGAGCTGTGCGGTCTCGACCTTGAGTTGGGCCAGCTCGGCTTGGATCTTCTCCGATTCTTCCACTGCGGCCCTCAGTTCAGCCGCCTTCTTTTCGATCTTGCTCTCGGAGGGGGCACCGAACTTCATCAGGTTCTTCTCGAGGGTGCCTCCGACCATCGCGCCGCTGGCTTCAGCGAGCTCGCCCTCGAGCGTGACCAGTCTCACGCCGCCCATCAGCTTCCTCGCCTCATCCAGGTTCTTGACGACGACAGTGTCGCCGAACACGAACCAGAAGGCGGTCTTGTACTTCTCGTCGAACTTCACGAGGTCGATCGCGAATCCAAGGGAGTTCTTGGCCGCCAGTATGGCCTTTCCCCTCGGTCTGCCGTCGACCATCCTGTTGAGCGGAAGGAATGTTGCGCGCCCGATCTTGTTCTTCTTGAGGTAGCTGATGCACTCCGACGCGACCGCGTCCGTGTCGACCACGATGGACTGCATCCTGTTGCCAGCGGCGACATTCGTCGCTGCCTCGTAATCATCATCGACCTCCGCAAGCTCCGCGATTGTTCCGTGGATCCCTTTGATCGCGCCTCTGTCCCTCGCCTCGAGGACCGTGCTGACCGCGTTGTTGTATCCCTTCCTGACCTGGTCTACCGCCTCTGCCTCGGCCTTGAGCTGGTTGTACTCTCTGGTCAAGGTCTTGACAGCATTCTCCAGGTCTTGGAAGTGCTCGAGGAGCTTCTTCTCCTTGTTCCTCTTGGCCTGGTACTCTTCCTGGAGTTTCCTCGTTCCTTGGGTCGCGCTCTTCGTCTCATTCTTCATCTCTTTGATGGACCACTCGGCGTCCTTGAACTCGAACTCGTAGGTCTTCTTGGTCTCCTCGAGGTTCGCGATGTCTATCTTCAACCTGGACATGCGCTCGTTCAGCCGGTCCTGCTCCAGATTGAGTGCGTGCAGTTTCTCCTCCTTCGTGGTGACTTCGACCGATAGGCCGAGAGCCTCCTTCTGGAGGTCGCTCAGCTCCGAATCGGACTTCGATATCTCGTCCTGGTGCTTCGAGAGTTCCTTGCGCTTGCTTTCGAGCAGTTCGGACTTCTCGTCGAATGTTGCCTTGACAGGATCGAGTTTCTCCGCGAGTCCACTAAGGTCCTTGTCGACCGCCTTCAGGTCCTCATTCTGGGCAGTCTTGACCTCCTTCAGCGAGACGACCATCTCATCCGAGTTCAGTACGGCATCCTTGGCCCTTGCTATCTCGATCCTGAGGCTGTCGATTTTGTCCTTGGTCTCCTTGGCCTCTTCGCCGCCTCTTTCCGTGATCTCAGCTTCGACTGCTGTGAGCTCGGCCGAGATCTCATCGAGCTGCGTGGTCAGCTCCAGCTTCTTCGCTTCGGATTTCTCCTTGTCTGCGGTGTAGTTGATGACCTGCTCGTTGAGCGAGGATATCTCGCGGTCTACTGACTCCTTCCTCTTGACCGCCAGTGAAGCCTGAGCACAGACCATCCTGTCGTGGAGGTCCTTGTACATCAGGGCGCCTTCTCTGTCGTTGTCGAGCTGCTTCATCTGTTTCTTGATCTCATCGAGAATGATGCTGAGCCTGGAGATGTTCTCCTCGGCCGATAGCTTCTCCTTCTCCGCGCTCTGGATTTCCTCGTCGAACTTCGTTATGCCGGAGATGTCGTCCAGGATTCTCCTCCTCTCCAGGTTGGTCATCTCGGTGATCCTTGTGATGTCTCCCTGCTGGACGAAGTTGTAGCCGTCCGCGCTTATGCGCGCGTTCGCAAGGAGGTTATCGAATTCACCCAAGGAGGATTTCCGTTCGTTCACGTAGAAGTAGGAGTAGTATCCCTCGACGTTGTCTGACACGCGCACGACCCTGGTGAGCTTGACCTTCTCGGAGTCGATCGGTATGAGGCGGTCAGTGTTGTCGAATACGAGACTGACGGTCGTCTCCTTGGCAGCCTTCTTGTCCTTCCCGCCGTTGAATATCAAGTCAGTGAGCTTCCCCGCCCTGATGACCCTCGAGCTCTTGGGGCCAAGAACGAACAGGATAGCGTCCGAGATGTTCGATTTCCCCGCGCCGTTCGGTCCCGTTACCGCAGTGTAGCCCTCCAACAGGGGGATTCTGGTCTTCCTCGCAAAAGACTTGAAGTTCTCGAGCTCGATCTCCTTTAGATACATTCGATCCCACTCCGAATGGGATGCGAAAACTTGGCGTGGTTGAAGCGTAGCTCAAATGCTGTTCTCTGCATCCCATCCCATGAAGTCCGACATGTGTCGGACGGAGAATAAAATGCGTTCCAGGGTATATAATACTTAGGCCCACAAGTGGGCCTAGGACGACCGAATCAGGGCCTGGTAGACCTTCAGAAGCTCCTCCTTGGAGCGCGTCCAGGAGTATTCCTTGTCGTACAGTTCCCGTCCCTTTCGCCCCATGTCCGTAAGGGTTCTTTGGTCGGCTGCAACCTTCAGGATGGCCTCAACAAATGCAGATCTGCTGTAGGGAATCACTATCCCGCAGCCCGCATCCTCCACCTTCTTCGCGATATCAAGACCGTTCGTCGTCACCATTGGCCGACCCACTGCCAGGGCATTGATGATCTTGCCCGGGGTTCCAATGACGTTGTTGGGGTTCGATGGGTCCATCATGGCGAGGACAAGGTCGCTCGCCCACGTCAACTTCAGCGCATCGTCTGCACCGACCGTGCCTATGAACTTCAATGCCTGATTGTTCCGAACTTCTTTCGCTACCAGAGGCTCCAACGTCCCGCTCCCACCGATGAGCAGGGTGATCTTGTCCTCCGGCTTGAATGAGGTTATGAACTCCTCGACGAACCGACCCGGTTCCAGAGACCCGAGGTAGGACACAACGAACCCCTTCAACCCGTATCTTTCTCTGACCTCACGGACATCAGCCCCATCGATCACGGACGGGTCCTGACTCGTGGCCACCACGGTCGCCCTTTGCTTCCTCCCGACAGAAAGCTCCGAGGCAAGTGCGTTGCTGACGGTGATCACTGCGTCGGCCCTTCTGGCGCATCTCCTCTCCCACATCCATATGATCCGTGACAGCGGTCCTACCTCGTTTTCGATCATCTTGGCGTACAACTCGTGGGCGTCGTACAGCAGCGGCTTTCCGGAGAGCTTCGATATCGCCATGCCGAGCGGGAGCGTGTCGAAATCATGCGCGTGCACGACTTCGAATCTCAGGCCCTTGCTTGCCCGCAGCGCTCTCATCCAGAATCTTGGGAGTCGAGTCAGTATCCTGCCTGCCGATCTTGACGGGCATTTGGGTCCCAGCCTGATCACGTGGATCCCGTCTTCGTCCTCCTCGGGAGCTCTGCTGGCCTCCCTGTCCCATGCTATGAGGTGAACGCCGTATCCCGCGCTTCTCAGAGCCCTCGCCTCTAGCAGGACCCTGGGGTCTGGCCTATGTGGATTCGACAATAGCATCAGAGTCGACGGCATCGACGAGTGAATCCCCCGAGCGGCTATAAAATGGCATCCGTGTGCCAGGTCAGACCCTGATCACTTTGCCCTCACGCATCGACCGCTTGGCGGCTTCAATCAGTTCCACGGTCTTGACGCCTATGGTCCCGCTGTTCCTCGTCTCGGTTGCCGGGTCGCTGAACGACTTCACGAAGTGCACTAGCTCGTCCCTGATCGTGTTGTTCGGGTGGATCGGGAGATCCTTGGTGTAGCCGCTCTCGTAGACCGTTATCTTCTGAGCGACGGCATCGATCAGGGCGGATTTGGACTCGCCGGCGATGAATATCTGCCTCGTCTTCTTCGGAACGAGCCAGCTTATGTTCGACATGGCGATCATGCCGCCCTTGAACTTCGCTACGACGTACGCGGTCTCCTCTCCGTCCTTTCGCCTGAACGGTCCGCCCATGCAGCTTATCTCGACCGGCCACTGGTCGGTCAGATAGTTCTGGATGTCGAACATGTGTGGCGCGAGATCGAACAAAACGTCCCTATCCGGGAATGCCTTCTCTAGATTGAGCCAGTCGCATTCTATCAGGAACAGCTTGCCGAAGTAGTTCTCCTCCTTGATCATCCGCCTGATCTCAGTCAGCGCGTTGTTGAATCTGAATATGTGGCCGACGGACAATGTCAGCTTCTTCTTCTGGGCCAGGTCGACGAGTTCCTTGCCTTCCTTCGAGTTCAGGGTGATAGGCTTCTCGACCAGGACGTTCTTTCCGGCCTCAAGAGCATCTTTCGTGATACTGTAGTGCATCTGGTTCGGCGTGCAGATATTGACCGCGTGGAGCTCTTTCTGAGCAAGGAGCTGTCTGTAGTCCGAGTACCCGTTCTTGACGCCGTACCTCTCGTTGCAGAACGCGAGGTTCTTCTCATCCAGGTCCGAGACTCCGATGAGGTTGACTTCCTCAACCTTGGTATACTCGTCGACGATCTTCTTGCCCCAGTATCCGACCCCTATCACTCCAACATTGTACTTGGCCATGCGAATCTACCCGTAGAACTCCTTGACGCAGTCGACTACATACTTGATCTGCTCGGAAGAGATATCAGCGAACATCGGGATGGCAATGACCTCCCTGCAGCACTTCTCTGTCACTGGCAGCAGGCCCTCTTTGAACCCGAACATCTCCTTGTAGACAGGCTGCAGGTGTATCGGTATCTCGTAGTTGAGCCCGACTCCCACGCCCTTGCTATCAAGGTGCGCTTTCAGCTCGTACCTCTTCTTGGTCCTCAGGGTGTACAGGTGGTAGACCGGAGTGACGTCGCTTGTCGGGGAAGGCGGAAGCACAAGGTCCCCGACACCCTTGAGCATCTGGTCATACATCCTAGCCGCAGCGCGCCTCTTGTCGTTCCACTCGGGCAGCATCTTGAGCTGCTCGATGCCGATCGCCGCATTTGCCGAGTTGAGCCTGTAAGTGTATCCAATTATGTCGTGTTCGTAGTTGCTCCCCTTCTTGCGGCCGCAGTGCCTCATCCGGGAGCAGGCGTCAGCGACCTTGTCATCGTTGGTGGTGATCATGCCGCCGTCGCCGCCCACGTGCATGTTCTTTGTGGGGTAGAATGAGAAGCATCCGGCGTTTCCAAGGTTCCCCGCCTTCTTGCCCTTGTAGACAGCACCGTGCGCCTGGCACGCATCCTCGATGACAACGAGGTTGTTCTTCTTGGCGACGTCGTTGATCTCGTCCATCATCGCGACATGGCCGTACAGATGGACCGGGATGACTGCCTTGGTCTTCTTGTCTAGTGCGGCCCCAAGCTTCGCGGGGTCGAGGGCGTAATCCTTCTCCGACACTTCCGCAAAGCCAGGCGTTACCCCGAAGGGGACGAACGCATTGGTCGTTGCGACGAATGACATTGCCGGTGCGACGACCTGGTCCCCGGCCTTGACCCCGTGGGCCTGTAGTGAAAGTTGGAGCGCAGCCGTCCCCGAGCTGACCGCTATGGCGTGCTTCGTGCCGCACATCCTCGCGAAGGCTTCTTCGAATTTGAAGACGCTCTCGCCGAGCGTCAGCCTCTCATTCCTCAAGGCGTTAGCAGCGGCCTCGATCATCTTCTCAGTCATGACCGGTTGGGCGATTGGGACTTTCATTTCCTACCCCTTCCTTTGTTTGGCTTCTTCTTGCCCTTTCCTCTCGAGCCGATCTTCTTGGCAGGGACTCCTGCAACGATTGCATTGGCCGGGACGTCCTTTGTGACCACAGCTCCAGCTGCTATGAGCGCGTTCTCGCCAATTGTCACACCGCAGACTATGGTCGCGTTGGCGCCTACCGATGCGCCTTTCTTGACCAGCGTCGGAGTCACCTCCCAGTCGCCCACGGCTTTGGGCACCTTGTCGTTGGTGAAACATGCGTGCGGTCCGATGAAGACCCCGTCCTCGATGGTCACGCCTGACGGTATGAACGCGAACGCCTCGATTTTGCATCTGTCGCCTACAGTGACCCCGCGCTGTATCTCAGTGTAGGCAGCTATCCTGCAGCCTTTGCCGATCTTGCAGCCGTAGAGGTTGACATAGTCTCGGACTATGGTGTCCTCACCGATGTCCGCATCCTCTATTCTGTAGTACTTGGCCATTAGCTTCAAAGATAGGACCTCTGACTGCGGAATCCCGATGTAGCTATAATAGATTATGGCGGTGGCGAAAACATGAGTGGCACGTGCAGGCATCAGCGTTTCTTGTCGAACATATCATGGATGCCCCTCAGTTCGTCCGCTAGGTCCTTTCGGTCCATGCTCAGGGCGATCGTCGCCTTGACCCAATCGGCCTTGCTCCCTATGTCGAACCGCCTTCCCTTGAAACGCAGACCGTAGAGCCCTTTCTTGTGGCAGAGGAGCTTCATCGCATCCGTGAGCTGGTACTCCCCACCCTTGCCGGGGCCAATCTTCTCGAGGTATGTGAATATGTCCGGTTCGAACACGTACCTTCCGATTATCGCGAGGTCCGAAGGCGCCTCCTCCGGCGAGGGCTTCTCCACAAGGTCCTCGACCTTGTAGATCTCGTCTTTGACCCTTCTGCCCTTTATGACACCGTATCTGTGGATCCTGGATTTCGGGACCTGCTCGACGCCGACTACCGACGATCCCATGTCTTCGAAGGCGTCCACCAATTGGCCGATGCAGGGTCGCTCGTTCACGACGATGTCGTCTCCAAGCATGACCGCGAACGGCTCGTTCCCGACGTGCTTCTTCGCGCAAAGGATCGCATGTCCGAGGCCAAGCTGTTCCTTCTGCCTGATGTAGAAGATGTCCGCCATCGACGCGATCCTCTGGACCTCGGCTAGGGCCTCAGAGTTGCCAGATTCCCTGAGTTTGTGCTCCAGCTCGTAGGACTTGTCGAAGTGGTCCTCGATCGCCCTTTTGCCTCTTCCCGTGATAATGATTATGTCCGTCATTCCCGACGCGACCGCTTCTTCGACAACGTATTGTATGGCGGGTTTGTCGACGACGGGCAGCATCTCCTTGGGCTGCGCCTTAGTCGCTGGCAGGAACCGTATTCCGAGACCTGCCGCGGGTATAACGACCTTCATCCGGCGATTGAAGGGTCGGTGTGAATATAACTCTTTCCTGGCGCTTCGACAATGGGAAGCAGAAGGGTTATTATGAGTCGAGCCAGTTCAAGGGCCAATGAGGATATGCGTCATAGGCGCCGGCTATGTCGGGCTTGCCACGGCGGTTATGTTCGGAAAGCTAGGCCATAGCGTCGTCTGCGCCGATATTGATGAGACTCGAATCAAGATGGTGAACTCAGGAAAGCTACCTTTCTACGAACCTTCCCTTGAGAAGGAGCTCGCGAAGCTCGTGAGGACCAGAAAACTGAAGGCCGTGGAGGATGTGGTTTCGGCTGTCGCGGACTCGAGCATCGTTTTCATCTGCGTTCAGACACCTTCGTTGCCATCGGGGCGCATCGATATTCGCCCTGTCAAGGCCGCAACCAGAAGCGTGGGAAAGGCTCTGCGCAAATGCAGGGACTACAAGGTCATAGTCATGAAGAGCACCGTCGTCCCATCGACCACGGACTCGGTGGTACAACCTATCCTCGAGGCGACATCTGGGAAGACGTCGGGGGGCGACTTCGGCCTCTGCATGAACCCCGAATTCCTTCAAGAAGGGAGCGCTCTCAAAGACAGCATGGAACCTTCCAGGATCGTCGTGGGCTCCGCTGACAAGCGTTCTGGTGACGTCCTCGTGAAGCTGTACAAACCCATCGATTCGCCGAAGTTCAGAACGGATCTGAGGTCTGCCGAGATGATCAAGTACGCCTCCAATGCGTTCCTCGCAACGAAGATATCGTATTCCAATGAGATCGCCAACATGTGTGTAAGGTTCGGGATAGATTCGGGACCCGTGTTGAAGGCCGCAGGCATGGACCCCAGGATAGGACCGTTGTTCCTGAAGCCTGGTCTTGGATTTGGAGGAAGTTGCCTCCCGAAGGACGTCAAGGCACTGAAGGATAAGGCCCGCTCTGGGGGATACGACTCCATACTGTTATCTGCTCTTCTTGCGATAAACAGCCGTCAGCCGATTGAGGGCATTGGGCTTCTGGAGACGGCGATTGGTCCTGTCGAAGGCAAGCGGATCGCGGTCCTCGGGCTCTCATTCAAAGGCGGCGTCGACGATATCAGGGAGACTCGAGCTCTCCCCCTCGTGATCGAGTTGTTGGCCAGGGGGGCGAGAGTGATCGCATTCGATCCCATGGCCATGGACATCTTCATCAAGATCATGCCGACGATTGAGTACGCGCAGTCCGCCTCGGAGTGTCTCAAGGGTGCGGACGGCTGCATCATCCAGGCGGATTGGCCAGAGTTCAAGAAACTGGGGAAAAGGGAGTTCTCCAAGATGAGACATGCCGTGGTAGTTGACGGACGCAGATGTCTTGATCCCGAGGCGGTCAGAGAAGCAGGAGCGCGCTACTTGGGGATAGGCTACGGACCGGCTCACCGGCAATAGGCAAGCGGTACATGAAAGTCATAATATGGGGCAAACATCTCCAGAAGGCATCAATACCATGATGATTAGCATCGTCCTGAATCTCCTGAACGAGAAGCGCCACATAAGGGACCTTCTTGACAGCCTGGTCACCCAGGAGAAGCCTTTCGAGATAGTCATCGTCGATGCTGGCAGCTGGGATGGCACCGTCGCGATCATCAAGAAGTACATGGAGACGCACCCGGAGATCCATCTGTATCACAAGCCTGGCACACGCGGCGAGAGCACCAACTTCGGGATTATGAAGGCGAAGGGGGACGCAATCGCGACAATCGGCGGCGACTGTATCGCGAACCCGTTTTGGCTCAAAGAGCTGAGAAAGACGCTGGATGACTACGACATCGCCGCTGGGAAGACCATCAATATCGGCTATCACGCTTTCCAGGAACTCGACCGCGTCGAGCTCTATCATCGAGGGATGGACGTATCGTACCCCAGCTGCAACATGGCCTGGAGACGAAAGGTTCTGGACGATGTGGTCGGATTCGACCCTTGGTTCGTCACAGCGGAAGATATAGATCTTAACTACCGAGCTGTCACCCTCGGCTACAGGCTCGGATACAACGAGGACGCCATAGTCTACCACAGGATGAAGGAGGGCTTCATCAAGTTCTTCAAGCAGGCCTTCTGGAACGGCTGGGGGAGAAAGCAGCTGACAATGAAACACGGTCGGCTGTGGTCCAGCTACAAGCCTCAGAGGCTGATAGAGACGTCGAAATCCTTGTGGGCTCTGGCCAGACTCTTGTTCGCAGTTCTCGGCTACCTCGTCTGCAAGTTCTATGAGCGTTCACCCTACACACCGCCTGCCGGCAGGAAACCCAGGCGGTTCAGACTCGTATTCCCTGGGAGATGATCCGTTGGAAAAGGGCAAGGTGACTGTCATCATCCCAACGATGAACGAGGAGAAGAGCATCGGTCTAGTGATCGACGAGGTGAACAAGGCCCTTGGGCCGAGACCGCACGAGATCCTGGTGGTAGACACAAACTCGAGGGACAGGACAAGGGAGGTCGCGGCTGAGCGCGGTGCGGTCTTGGTGGACGAACCCAGGCGCGGCTACGGCAGGGCCTACAAGTCGGGATTCGAGAAGGCGAACGGGGAGTTCCTGGCGACCCTCGACGCGGACATGACTTACCCTGCATCGGAGATACCGTCGCTGCTCGACATGCTTGTAAGCAGGGATTTGGATTTCATTACGACGAACAGGTTCGCGAGAATTCAGAAAGGCGCAATGGGGGCGAAGCACAGGTTCGGCAACTGGGTCCTCTCTGCCACCACTCGTCTACTGTTCAGGGTCAAGGTCAAGGATTCGCAGAGTGGCATGTGGGTCTTCAGGAAATCGATCCTGGGGGATCTCGTGCTGGAAAGCGACTGGATGGCTTTCTCCGAGGAGATCAAGATCGAGGCTTTCAAGAAGTCGCGAGCGGCCGAAGTGCCGATAACTTACCGCCCTCGGCTAGGCGATGTGAAGCTGAACTCGTGGAACGACGGCTTCGGCAATCTGAAATACCTCTTCGGGAAGAGATTCTGAATTCATTCACTCTTCTTCTTTGCGAGGTCCCGGTACATCATTGCGGCGAAGATGAGGATCAGCAGTCCCGGCAGTATCGAGAAGAACGCCAGCAGGATGAACCCCGACCCAGTCTCCTCGTGCGAGAACACATCGATCTCGACCGTCCTGTCAATCGGCTGCACTACAACATACCTGGTACCCAATACCGTGGCTGAACCCGGGTCCAAGATCTCGACGATGATCATGTCCCCGATCCCCAAATCAGTGGGGATCGAGATGGTCATCACGAGGACTCCGTTCGATGCGGAGGAGGACCTGACGTAGTCTCTTCCAGTCACTCGAACATCATAGGCTCTCTGCGACAGCCTGCCATCCTTCATCACGAGGATCGTTATGCCGCCCGTCCCGTAGAGCGTGACATTGAGCTCGTCGTAGGAGACCGCAATGCCGCCGTCCGATGCGCTCGCGGCGATCAGCAAGTGGCCGAGATAACCAGACACCCCAAGAGATTGGGACGTCGAGGCCACTCTCTCGCACAAGACATATCCTCCGGGTTCCAGCCTAAAAACCCACGCCTCGACGCTTGAATGGCTCTCGGGCCATATGAGCTCGACAGAATCCGAGAGATTGTCATTGTCTGTAGACGAGTCTGCGTAGCTCAGTGTCGGTCCGAGCATTCTGTCGCTTGTGAAGGCCGTCCTTCGCGAGGCTACTGAGAAGTTGTACCAAGTTGTTCCCGCGATGCCCAGAGCTTCATAAGGAACATCCGGGAACCCACCACTTGGCGCGTAGATCACCGCTCCACTTGCGTGTGCTACGTGTATGCCATCATCGGGGTTGGGATTGTCGAACTTGGCGAAGCTGGCGATGCTCGCATCGTATGCCAGAGCAGTCTCTATCGCAAGCGTCCTTATCTCGAGTGGCATTTGATCCTGACCCTGGAGTTCGTCCATGAAGTCTCCAAAATCCACGTACCATTCCGTGTCGTAGTGCTCCGCCGAGGCTAGAGCATCATGGAGGGCTGAGTGGAATATCCTCTCGTACTTGCTGCCTGTGCTGGCCAGGGTCGAGAGATGATCGAATACAGGCTGCATGGAAGAGAGATTGAACGCAGCCATCGTTGTGGAATACGGCGAGCCGGTCCAAGCCGATTCGATGTAGTCTCGGACGATCTCCGAGCTGAATCGTTCCGCACTCTGTCCGGTTTCGGCTGCGAGTCCGTTCATGATCTGAGTGTAGGGCAAGCCTTGAAACGGCACATTGTTCTCGGATGCCACGAGGAAATCTGAATGGCTGGCCACCTCGTAGAGCATCTCGAAAGTCGCCCCGGCGCAAGAGTCAACGGCGACGATGTCTAGTCCTCTGCCCATCGCTGCGCTTGCCGACGCCAGTGCTGACCCAAGCTCCGGGAGAGTCAGGATGTCGGAACCATCTGGACACAGCCCGCGCCAGCCATCACCGTGCCCCCACAGAACGAGCATCGTGCGAGCAGCGGGATACTGTTCGACAGCAAATGTGATGAACGCCTGCAGGGTGGCTGCAGAGGCCATGTTCACCTCGTGATTGGCAGGGATGACTGCCCCGCCGTCGTCGATGGCAGGAGAGACGATAGTCGCGCTTTGCGGATTCGGGTCATGGGTGATCTTCAGGATCTGGGAGTTGCCAATGCCGGGAAGGTCCACGAGTGCTAGGACGCTGGTGCCTGGAGCCCGTGTCGCGGCCTCCATCGAGTTTATGTTGTCCTCCCAAGGGAGCGGGAAGCTCGTGTCATCCGCCATGTAGACCATCACCGTCCATGTCGTGTCGGCACGGAAGCTGTCGGCTGAACCACCAGCGATCGGAAAGAGGCCCACTGTGATCGAAAACAGTACAAACGATACGATGGTCCGCCGCGCCCAGGTCATAAAACCGTCTCCAAGGAGACCCTCCAATTCATTGGAGGGAGGAATTGGAGCGCCAGATATATGTATCCCTCAGACAATCCACTCTCGTAGCTCCTACGGGCAAGTCGTCAGCAATGACGGGGCGGATAAGATGTCTGTGAAGCCTTCCTGCGGGAGCAGGCTGCTGATACCGTGCCGGTATCTGAGGGGCGGCATCCCTGAAGTCAACCAACCAATCGCGCTCCGTTCCCAGAAATGGGCGTCCTATGGGGGACCAACCCCTTAACGAAAACTGGAAGTGCAAGCCACTGGATTTATCCGGTGGTAGTTGACCACCCAGTATTAGTGCGAACTGGCTAAGAAAACATTTCATCGCCGAGCGGCCCTCTGAACGAGGCCTGCCGCTTCCAGACTGGATCTGATGCTATGCTTGAACTTCGCGAGGTTCTTCCTTTGGTATAGGCATGCAGCAGGATGATAGGCCACGAACAGCCTCATCTTCCGGCCGGCAACGGTCAATTCGAACTCCCGCCCAACAATATCCTTCATCTCGCGCTTCCGACCAAGAAAATGCTCGGCAACCGTCTGGCCGAGCGCGCACACAACCTGGGGTGAGATCTCTGCAATATCAGGTTCCAAGTACAACGAAGTGCAGGTCCTGATCTCGTCCTTTCTGGGCCGGCGATTGCTGGGTGGTCGGCACATGACCAGATTGGAGATGTAGACCTGTTTCCTTCGGACGCCTGTTTCTTCCAGTGCCACGTCAAGCAGCTTTCCAGACCTCCCAATGAACGGCTCACCTTTCAGGTCTTCGTCCTTGCCGGGCGCCTCCCCGATGAACACGATTCTGGAGCTGCGAGGACCAACGCCTGGCACCACGTACGTCCGCTTCCCTGAGAGGCGACACTTCGTGCAACCTAGGTCTATCCTGTCGCAGGTCATGCCAGATCCTTCGCCGTGAACAAGGAGATGAGCTCTATTCCGTGCTCCTTCAGCATCTCCCTGGCACCCTCCTGTCTGTCCACGACAACAACCGCCTTCGCCACATTCGCGCCCTTCTCTCTGAGCGCGGAAACCACTCTCATCGTCGATCCCCCAGTCGTTGCGACATCCTCGACGATGATGAACTTCTCGCCTGGCAGGACCTCGCCTTCAACGAGCTCCTTGGTCCCGTGGTCCTTCGGTTCTTTCCTAACCATGACGAATGGCCTGTTCGTCTCCAGGGCAACCGCGACGGCCAGAGGGACTGCTCCCAATGCCATTCCCGCGATCTTGGCGTCGCCGACATACGGTGCCATCGCCTTGCCGATCTCGCGCAGCACCTGTGGGTTTGTGCTCGCGCGCTTGATGTTCACGAAGTAGTTACTCTTCTTTCCGGATGCTAGAATGAACTCGCCCGTCTGAACGACCTTCATGTCCTTCAACAACTGCTTCAGCACGGTCTCCCTTCCTACCATGGCACATCCTTTTTTCCCAACTTATAACCTATGATGTTCACAACTCTGTGCAGGAGCGGAGCTACGATCAGGAACAAGATGAGGCCGTAGATACCGTTGCCGCGGATGTAGTGGTCCAAGAACCAACCGCTCTGGAAGGCGATGACGAGGACAATAGCACCTGTGACGAAGTTGTACTGGTCCAGGATGGGCGCATTGACCCCTCGACCTAGGTCAAGCCTGCGCTTCACGAACGATCCCGCGCTGTCCCCTATCATGGAGCCGAAAGCCAGGCTGAGCACGACACACAGGGACCACGGCCAATCTCCGAATCCCCATGTGCTGTCGATACCCAGAGCGGGTGTTAGGGCGATCTGCAGCACACCGACCGTCGTTCCCGAAAATGCCCCTCCCAGGAATCCTCTCCAGGTCTTGCCGTCGCCCAGGATCCGTTTTCCTCTCCAGCTCTTCCCCAGATCCATCGGCACGCCCCCTCCTAGGAGGACGGCTGCGGAATTGGGGATGAGGGCGGGCAGCATCAGCCACAGGCCCGCAAGAGCTGCCTCGGTCGGGGTCATTGCGGGCTGTATTGCAGAACCCCGTATTAATTGAAACGCATGGACGGCGCTGCTATAGCTGGAGCCCTCTTCTTGCGTTTTCCTTCTGCGTCACGAGCGGGACGCTGTTCGGCTCGGAAGAGAAGAACTCCTCGATGTCGCTCACCGGGTCGCTGGTCCTTCTCGCGTTGAGCGTGTCAAGGAAATGGACAGCTCGTTTGTCCAGAACGAGGGCGACGCCCCTGTCGGTTTCGCTCCTTATCAGCCTCCCGACTGCCTGCTGCAGCTTCCTCGCGGTCGGCGCCTTGACCGCATGCTCCCACCCCCTGCCGAACCTGAGCTCGCAGAAGTGTTGGAAGGCACGCTGCTTTGCGGTCGGTTTCGGGTACGGGATGCCGGCGATGACCGCAAGCTCCATCTCCGTGCCTGGAAAGTCGACTCCTTCGCTGACCCTGCCCCCAGCAATCGCGTGGAGCAGCGCCTTCCCAGGGGCGAGTTTGAAGTCGCTCACCATCTTCATGAAGTGCCCTTGGCCCATGTCCCGCTTCTCGAAGTACACGCTTCTCCCGCCCGATGCGAGCCTCGTCCTCGACGATATCTTCTCCATGAGCGCGTACGAAGGGTAGAACACAATCGTGCTCCTGGGTATCTTCGAGATCAGGTCCGACAGCCGGCCCCCTATCCTGTCTATCATCGAATCGTCTCGTTCGATATCCTCGTACTTGGTCGAGACGTCGTCGACGAATAAGACAAGCCTGTTCTCGGGCGGGAACGGCGAGGGGATGTCGGCCAGGCGAGCATCCTTGGAGAGACCGATCGAATCCCTGTATTCCTCGAGCGGCTTCAAAGTTCCTGACATGTGGACGCTCGAATGGCACTCGGCTATCGGCTTGCAGGCTATTGCGGAATCGAGACAATACGCCTCGAACGCCTTCGCGTCCTCGTACTTGGTGACGAGTTTGACGTACTCGCTTTCCTCAAGGCTCTGCCAGAACGTCAGAAAACGGGCCGTTCCATGTACGTAGGACCTCGGAAGTCTTCCCGCCAGCTTCCTGTGGTCGCGTACCATCTCCCCGAAATTCGACGCCTGGTAAAGCAGCCCGCTCAAGCCTCTGCTTGTTAGATGGGTGCCGAACATCAACTCCTCTTCGAGATGAGACTGCGGGATGATTCCGTCCTCGTCGATGAGGTACTCATCGACCGCCTTGTCCAGGACATCCTCGACCATCAGCACGAAGTCATTCAGGCTGATGCCGTCCGCGACTTCGGGATCGCCGAACTCATCAACCTCTCTCTCTGCAAGCCTCAGGGCGACCTCGCTGAGCGCTGCCGACTCGAGTTCGCGCGCATATGACGGCAGATTGTGAGCTTCGTCGACTACCAACACTATGTCCTGGAGCGAGCAGGCCATCCAGTCAAGCAAGGCGTGGCGGATGAACTCGTCGAAGAACATGATGTACGGCGCGGTGACAACGTCTGCAGCAGGCACATGCATCTTGCTGATCTCGTACGGGCAGAGCCCGCGGTCGATGCAATACGAGCAAAACTCCTCTGCTGTCGGGAGTTCCTCTCTAGCGTAGCGCATGACCGGCTGAAGGTCCTCGGAGACTGTCGATGCGTAGTACTTGCACTCCTCGTCATCTCCCTTGATGACCCTTGCCTTGCGCTCGCTGCAGACCTTTGACAGCTCTTCCGGATTTCCCTGAGCGAGCTCTGAGTCCGTGCGAGCCAACGGGCACATGTTCTTTCGCCCCTGGAGCGCCACCCCGAACACATCCTTGCGCTCCGCGATCTGCCGCAGCTCAAGCATGACTTGTCTCTGCTGTGAATTCGTGCGAGTGACGTGGAGTAGCCTCTTACCTCTGGCCTGGCAGTAATCGATGCAAGAGGAGAGCGCGCATACGGTCTTGCCCGTCCCGGTGCCACTCTCGAGCACAAGGTGCGCGCGATCTTGGCAGGAAGAACTGACAAGATCCATCAGCCGTTCTTGTCCCGGGCGCGGCTCATATGGGAAGATTTTCAGTGCCATACATCTGGGACTAGGCTCGAGATGGCCTAAGTGCTTTCGCTGGGCGGAGTGAAAGTAGAAAAGATGCTTGCGAAATGGTTTCTCTATTCTCTGCTCCAGATGTCATCGGGGATTTCGTCGTAGACGTTGTCCACGCCACCGGGACCCAGATCGAATCCTTTCCTTCCGGAGATGAGCTCGTGTATGCGCTCCTTGCGGAACATCCAGTAGTGGATCCTCCACTCGCGGCCATCGTAAAGGGTCGTCTCCTCTCGCTCTGTCATGAGTATGCCAGCATCCTCGAGCATGTAGAATGCGTCCCGGTCTTCGGGCTCGAGCACGTTATCGATGATCCGCTCGCTGTACCCGAAGAAGTTCATCACATGTTGCGCCATCGCGCGCGCCTCCTCCTCGGGCATGCCCGACTTGTCGATGCTGTTCTTGATGGCCTTGGTCAGGTGCTCAACGGTCAAGGTCGAACCAACGGTCTCCCCGTCAGACTTCTTCAGCTTCGTTAGAACGTTCAGATTCCCCCGGCTGCCCTTCACAACAACACAACCCCATACAACCTGTACGACAAGAACTCGCTTTCGCAACATTCATCTAGCAAGTCATCGTATAAATATGTTCGCCAATGACGAGTGCGGCGTTCGAAGCCAGCTTCGTTTCCACTGGAAAGCGCCCAGCGGACCGATGGACAAGCATGTACGGTGGTTGAAGAGATGTTGGTCGAGTTCAGTGTCGTCCCGATAGGTATGGGTGAGAGCGTCAGCCAGTATGTGGCGGAATGCATGAAGATAGTCGAGGATTCAGGCCTAAGGTACAAGATCAACCCGATGGGGACTGTTGTCGAGGGCGAGTACGAGGAGGTTATGGCTCTCGTCAGGAGATGCCACACGAAGGTCATTGAAATGTGCCCCCGGGTCATCACGACCATCAAGATTGATGATCGGAAAGGCGCGAAGGGCACGATCGACAAGAAGGTCCAGTCAGTAGAACAGAAACTTGGAAAGAAACTCAAAAATTGAAAGGGTTTTGACTTCGCAAATCTCGGTTGAGTTGCTTCAGATGCTGGTGGTTCAGAGCCAGAATCCGGTCCAGAAGCCGACGAAGATTATCAGTAGAGTCGCGCTGAGTATCAGCACCAACCTCACCGACTTCTCCATGTCGTGCCTCACAAGCCCACCCAAGATCATCGCACCAGTCAGGACCAGCATGCCGAAGGACTTGACTATCTGTCCCCAGTCCTTTCCATCGGATGTGTTTGCCGTTCCCCACATCAGCGACCCAAGCCAGACCAGAAGCAAGCCAATTCCGAAGAATATGGCCAGCATCATGTCGGACAGAAACATTGTTTTCAATGTCTCCGCGCTCGATCTCTGTGGCGGTTGATAGACTGGCTGATACATCTGGTACGGACCCTGTTGCATCGGCCCTTGTGTTTGTCCAGAAACCATTTTTATCCCTTCCATTTCGATAATGGGTTCAATATGTAATATCCTTTTCGGATGGGGTATTTAAGCCAGGGCTCATGGCGGTATGACACCACCAGGTGCGAAATGCCGCATGCTGCGACTACTAGAATGGGGTTGGGACGCGGTCGCAATCAGTGTGTCACTGCTTGCTCGTCGTTCTCGTCCTGATTGTGGCGTTTCTTGACGACCACGAGCCTACACTTCTTGACTCGGGCTACTACCGGCTTTCCGAATTGGACTTCCAAAGGGCTTCCTTCTGACGGAACGCTCGCTCGCCCCACCCTTGCGGTCTGCGTTCCTCTGCCGGATAGCATGTGGTTGACGGTATATAAAACAGGTGCTGTAGTCTTGTGCATCGATATGGCCAGTTGATGTGAGTTGTCAGGCCCGTAGCGTCTCAGCTCTGGGCCCTGTATCTCGCGGCCTTCTCCTCAAGGATTGCCAACTCATCGCGGAGCCACTTGAGGTCAGCTTGAGTTGTTGCCCTCGTCACCCTCGCCGGGACGCCCATCACGAACGAATCGGGCGGTATCTTCGTGCCCGGTGTGACAAGGCTGCCCGCAGCTAGCACCGACCTCTCGCCTATCGACACACCGTCGAGCACTATTGAACCGATGCCAATCAGGCACTCGTCCCCGATTATGCACCCGTGCAATACCGCGGAGTGTGACACGATGCAATGGTCCCCGACAATTACAGGCCTCCGCTTCGGTGCCTCGGCAAACGCAGTGTCCATGATGGCGGAGCCTCGTCCGATTTCGACGCTTGCGTCATCCGCTCTCAGGACGACGCCCGGCCATACACTGGCCTTGTCGTGCAGCTTCACTTCACCGATCACGACTGCCGACTCGTCAACGAACACGTCGACTCCTAGATTAGGTTTCTTGTCCTCATATTTCCGGAGAACCATGCACCCCGAATCGAAGCCTATGCCAATATAACTTTCATGACAAAGGTCCGCTCGACGCTCAGACGAACAGCTTATCTACCGTGAATACTGTTTCTGCGATAACACAACGCGAATGCCGACCGAGATTCTCCTCCCGGAGGCCCCCTCATTGATGGACAACGAGAAGCGGAAAGCACATGTCTTTGACTCAATCGCCAGACTGGTTTCCAAGCTACGGCTAACGTTGGCCCCATCCGATTCATTCCGCATCATCTCCGACGAGCTCCGCGAGCTTACAGGAGCCAGCTACGCAGTCGTATTCTTGGTCGACGAGGACTCGCAGTATCTCAGAGTTGCGGGCCTCTCTGGAGTGGATGCCTCCAAGATTGGCACCCTTCCGCCAGTCCACGTAGACGAGGCATTCAGGAAAAGTCTTGCTAGCAGTAGCGAGGGTGTCACCCTTCGTTATGATGATTTGGACAGCATGCCAGAGGTGGTCAAGCCTCTCGTGAAGGCGGCTGCAGTGAGTTCAGCCCTTGTCTATCCCGTCATCCTGAGGGGCGAGTTCGAGGGCTACATTGCGGTGGGCAACAAGAGCGACAGTCCAGGCTTCTCTGCTGATGCCGAGGAAGTCCTCCCTTCGATTGCGGACGCCATCGCCATGCTTCTGGAAAACCTGAGAATCAATATCCGGTTGGACGCTGCGAAACAGCAGACTGACAGGATTCTCACGCATGCGCCAATAGGCATCTTCATATGCGACCCGAAGGGCATCTTCAAGTCAGTGAACCGACAGATGCTTTTCATGTTGGACAGGGAATCTGAGGGGGATCTGGTCGGCACTAGCGTGTTCGAGCTCCCGCTGATTGCAAAGTCCGGCCTCGACGCATTGCTGATGCAAGGATTGGAGGGTCACGATGGAGAGAGAGCGGACGTTCATGTCGTCCCCAGATCGGACAAGGCGCTGTATCTTCACGTGAAAGTCACACCATTGAAGTCCGAGCGTGGCGAGATTGACGCCATTCTATTCGTCGCGATGGATGTCACCTCGAAGATAAGACTCCAGAACCAACTGGAGAGGTCATACGAGAAACTTACTCAGACCTACCAGGAGCTCGAGCGCGTCGCCAAGATGAAGACGCAGTTCATAGACGTCGTGTCCCACGAGCTCAGGACTCCTTTGACCGTCATGAGAGGCTACATCGATCTAGTCGAATCCGAGTATACGGCCAAGCTCGACCCCAAGTTCTCTTCGCGCTTGAAGATCATTAAGGCCAACACAGACAAGCTCTATGCTCTCGTCGAGAATATGCTCGACGTGAGCAGGCTCGAGAAGGGCTCTCTCCAGATAAACCTGGAGCCCTTGCGGATAGACGCCATCCTCGAGGAGATAGTCCAGACGCGAGTGCATGATGCCGAGGAGAAGAAACAGTCGCTGACCCTTGAGGTCGAGGGCAGGCTGCCGCTGATCATGGCCGATCGCCGTCGGCTCAAAGACGTATTCAACAGCCTCGTTGACAACGCGCTCAAGTACACCCAGGATGGCGGGCACGTCCAGGTCAGCTCAAGGGATGAGGGCAAGATGATACATGTGTGGGTCAAGGACAATGGCATCGGGATCCCGCTCGAAAACCTCGGCAAGATATTCGACCGATTCCACATAGTTACCAGCAATGACCTCTCTCACCAGGTCAACAGGCTTGGTCTGGGACTTCCGATAGCCAAGGGTATCGTTGAAGCCCATGGCGGAAGGATATGGGTCGAGAGCCATGTGGGGAAGGGCAGCGTGTTCCACGTGGACCTCCCGAAGGAACAGCCTAAGTAGGATTCTAATATCACTGCGCAATCTACCGGCCTGATGGCATCTAGGGACAAGCGGAATGCGATATTCCTGACCGTTCTCGCCAGCTTGGTCTGGGGCACTTCGTTTCCCGGGACGAAGCTTGGATTGGGCCATGTCGGCAACGATGTGTTCTTCCTGTGGATGAGGTTCGCGGTCGCATCTGTGATAACGTTGTCCGTCGTGCTCTATCTCGGGAAGATGTCGCTCTCGATTTTCAGGAATCCAATGATCTGGATGATAGGAGGATTCAATGCGGCTGGATTCCTTCTTCAATATGTCGGCCTCACGATCACGACCGCATCGAAGACTGCTCTGCTCGTGGACATCAACGTTGTAGCTGTCGCGATACTCTCCTTCTTCTACTTCCGAGAACGACTGGGACGGACTCAGGTCGCGGGCATCCTCTGCGGGATGGTCGGCGTGTTCTTTCTGACGCTCAACAAGGACCTCGTGTTCGACCCTGACCAGATTGTCGGGGATGTCATGGTCTATGTCGCGGGATGGAGCTGGGCCTTCTTCATACTCTTCAACAAGAAGATGCTCGACAGGCACACCGGTGTCGAGATCAGCTCTGCAGCGATAGCCTCTTGCGCGATATGGCTCACGATTCCAACAGGGTACCTCTTCGTCTCTGGTGCGGACTTCTCGATCGAGATCGAAGGATACGCGTTCGTACTCTACTTGGGTCTTTTCTGCACGTCCATCGCGACGCTCCTCTGGGCCCTCGGGCTCGAGGGAGTCTCAGCGACTGCATCCGCGACGATAATGCTCGTCGAAGTGCTCACTGCCCTGGCGATCTCGATCCTGGTTCTGAAGGAGACCATGAGCTCCGCTGCCGTCTTCGGAGGCCTCCTCGTCCTGACATCCATATTCCTCGTCGCGGGAACTGGTGGCGGCGAGAAGACTCCCGTCAAATCAGCCTAGATGCGCGTGCGCTCGCGACCTCCGGGAAACGTCAGCCTGCAAACAGCTTTATGTTGTATGTGCATCCCGCTTCTGATCATATGCGCGGCAGATTCAATCTGGATTCGGTCTACTCTAGGATTGACAAGGACCTCAAGAAGCACATTGCCACGACCAAGAAATTGCTGATGCAGCCAAGCTCTAGCCAAGAACACATTGGCATCGAGGACTGCGCTGATCTGGTCTCAGACATGTATCGCAATGTGGGCTGCGATGAGGTCGAGGTCGTAAAGACCAAGGGGAATCCGATCGTCTACGGCGAATGCAAAGGAGAGTCAGACAAGACGCTCCTGATCTATTTCATGTACGATACGATGCCGTATAACGAGCCAGGCTGGAAGCATCCTCCGATGGGTGCGAAGATAATCGACATGAAGCTACCCGTTGGAAAGGTCAAGGCGCTTGTCAACAGAGGGTCGTACAACACCAAGGGTCCGATGGCGGCATTCCTCAACTCGGTCGAGGCGTGCACAAAGTCCGTCGGCAGACCCCCGCTCAACCTCATGTTCGTCGCCGAAGGTGAGGAAGAGCTCGGAAGCCCGAACCTTCCAATCTATGTAAAGAAGGACAAGAAGCGGCTCTCGAAGGCTGACGCATGCTACTTCCCAGATTTCGAGCAGGACGGCGACGGGGCGGTCAATCTGTACCTCGGCGTCAAAGGTGTCGTATACTTTGAGCTCGAGTCCTCAGGCAAGAACTGGGGTCGAGGCCCGAGGGACTTCGCGGTCCACAGCGCGAACAAGGCCTGGGTCGACAGCCCGGTCTGGCGGCTGGTCCATGCATTGAAGACGATGACATCGGATGACGGAAACAAGGTGCTTATCGACGGCTTCTATGACGATGTTGCGCCGCCATCTGCGGAGGATGAGGAAGTCATCAAGGCGGCCGCGAAGAATTTCGACGCTCGGTCCACCAAGGATTCCATCAACGTGGACAAGTTCATGATCCCTGATGATGACAAGGAGGCCCTGATAAGACTCTACACAACCGCTTCCACACTCAACATCGATGGGATATGGGCAGGCTGGATCGAGAAGGGTTCCAAGACCATCCTTCCGCACAAGGCCACGTGCAAAATGGACATCAGGGTGGTTCCGAACCAGAAGAAAGACGACATGATGCCGCTCGTGAGAAAGCATCTCGACCGGCGCGGATACAAGGACCTCAAGATGACCGAGATCGACACCGGATACGATTGGTGCAGGTCCAGCATAAGGGAGCCAGTGGTCCAAGCGGTCCTGAAGTCCCTTAGGGAGTTCAGCGGTGAGCCGAACGTGTGGCCGTCGAGCGGCGGGTCTGTGCCGTTCTACGTTTTCAACAGGATTCTTGGCATGCCATTTGCTCTTGGCGGAATAGGATACGGGGATCTTGCCCACAGTCCCAACGAGTTCATGGTGATAGAGGGCAACAAGAAGCTCGCGGGTCTCGCCGAGGTTGAGAAATTCCAGGTCCATTTCATGAAGGAGTACGCTCACGCGCGCTGAAGCGCGCGCTCGTACTCACGCAGGACGACCTTCGCGGTCGAATCCCAGGAGAACTTCTTCACACGCCGCTTTCCAGCTCTTCCCATCCTGGCCCTGAGTGCAGGATCATGGAGAAGCTTCGTGACCGAGTCAGCGATCCCCTTCACGTCTCCCGCCTCGACAAGCATTCCTTCAGTACCGTCCTCAACCAGCTCTGGAACCCCTCCGACACGAGTAGCGACCACCGGCTTGCCGCACGCCATTGCCTCCATAAGGACGAGTCCCCAACCTTCGTTCTTGGAAGTGAGTGCGAGGACATCACAATCGGAGTAGAACCCGAGAAGGGTCTCCTGACTGACTGATTCGTGGAAGTCGATTCGTTCAATCAGCCCGAGGCGATGTGCCAAAGACTCGTACTCAATCCACTGTTCAGTTCCTCTGAAACCAGTCTTAGCAACAACATTGAGTCTGGCACTTGGCACACCGCTCACGACAAGCTTCATCGCGCGGATCAGATCCTCGAGACCCTTGCGGGGTTCGAGACCCCCGACGAAAAGCACAGTGGGGACTTCTGACTTCCTTTTGGGGAGAGGTTCGAAATCCGACGAGTCAAGACCATTGTATGCTATGACCGACTCGCGGGCATACTCTCGCTTCAAGGCGTCGCGCCAGTACTTTGAGACGACGAAGATGTCCCTGCTCTGTGCAACGGCCCGCTTCTCGAATTCGAAAAGCCTTGGCTCCGCGAAGTCGTCGACGTGATGTACCGTCCGAAACACTGGCGCGGAGATCATATCTCTCTCTCTCATTCTGTTAAGCGCTGTTCCTCCAACGCAATCCTGTGCGTGGTATATGTTCGCGTCTCTTGGCAGGTTCTTCACGTACGAGTCTATCATGTTCTCGAGGCGCGTGATGAGTTCGCGGTGCCAAACATAGGGAAATATATTGAACGGCGCAGATACTTCACGAAAGTACCCATTCATCGAGTCTGGATCGTCCGCGCGAGCAAGCGAATACAGCGTGATATCAACACCCGACGCTCGCAGTCTCTCCGCCAACTTCAGCGCATGCACGACGCCGCCCCTCGGCCGTGTGCTGTAGGTCAGCATCGCGACTTTCAATCCCTTCATCTTCCTCATCAATGCAGTCAACAGATAATTCCTTTCTCTTCGAACGGACCCGGGCAGTTGCACACTTCTGAACGTGGCAAGGCTTGTTCTGGAGTCTCAGGCGGTCCGTAGCTTTTGCCGCTGGCGCGCGGTAACTGGGAAATGTTATTAAGTCCGGGACATTTATCCCTCTATCGTTGCCAGCAGTCGGTCTGTCCAGGCTGCGGTGATGGTGTCTGGCCTGGGCCGCGCGGTCTGCTTGTGGGCGCTCGCTGGAGACTCGGGCGTTCGGCAGGAGCAACACGCAGCGTCAATCTGTTTCGGTGCGGGGCGAAGATGCTCATGGGGGCGAACACCTCAGCCAAGAAAACCAACGAGCAACTGCTATGGTTTGAGGAAATAACGCTCAAAGATCTTCCGAAGGTCGGCGGAAAGAACGCATCGTTGGGCGAGATGATACGCCATCTCACAAGCATGGGCATCAAAGTGCCCGAGGGTTTTGCAGTCACGACAAAGGCATTCGCGGAATTCGTGGACAACTCGTCGCTTGAGGGGAAGATCAATGCTGCACTCGAAGGACTCGACCCGGACAATCCGTCAGACGTGGCCAAGAGAGGGAAAAAGATCAGGAAGATGTTCCTCGAGTCTGAATTCCCGCCAGAGCTCCAAAGGGAGATAGAGTACGGTTACTGGGAACTCGGGCGCAAGCTGAACATCCCCAACCCGAGCGTCGCCATAAGGTCGAGCGCAACCTCCGAGGACCTTGAGGGTGCGTCTTTCGCGGGCCAGCACGAGACCGTATTGAATGTTCGGAGCGAGATCGCCGTTCTCAAGGCTATCAAGCAGTGCTTCGCCTCACTCTTCACCGACAGGGCGATCGCGTACAGGGTCCACAAAGGCTTCGGACACATCGGCAACGCTCTCTCCGTTGGGGTCCAGCGTATGGTCCGAAGCGACCTGGCATGTTCTGGAGTGATGTTCACGCTCGACACGGAGAGCGGCTTTGACAACGTCGTCTACATCACTGGGTCTTGGGGCCTGGGCGAGATGATCGTCCAAGGAGCAGTGAACCCCGACCAGTTCTACGTATTCAAACCGTCGATAGGCAAATTCGAGGATCCCATAATCGAGAAGAAGCTCGGGAGCAAGCAGCAGAAACTCGTGTACGCAGAGAAGGGCCCGGGCATGATGGACATAGAAGTCCCTGAGACAGACCGTCAGAGGTTCGTGCTGTCGGACGAAGAGATAGTCAAGCTTGCAGAGTGGGCGTGCGTCATAGAGAATCACTACAAGAAGCACATGGACATCGAGTGGGCGAAGGACGGGGTCACAGGTGAGCTGTACATCGTCCAGGCAAGACCGGAGACCGTCCATGCGGTCAAGGCTCAGAACGTCTTGGAGACCTATGTGCTCGAGGGCAAGGGCGACGTGCTTGTCCGAGGTGAGGCTGTCGGCAGCAAGATCGGCAGGGGTATCGTGAAGGTGTTGGACAGCGCATACGAGATTTCTGAGTTCAGAAAGGGCGAGGTTCTAGTGACCGACAAGACCGACCCCGACTGGGAACCGATAATGCGGATAGCCTCGGCTATCGTGACGGACAGAGGCGGAAGAACATGCCATGCGGCCATCGTTTCCAGGGAGCTCGGGATCCCGTGCATAATAGGGACCGGGACTGGTTCCAGGGTCCTCAAGACTGGCCAGGAAGTGACCATCGATACGTCCGAAGGTCAGGGGCTTGTGTACGCTGGTCTCTTGAAGTTCAGGGTAGACAAGACCAACCTCGCTATTCTGCCCACGACCAAAACCAAAATAATGATGAACGTGGGGGTCCCAGAGCACGTCTTCACTCAGGGGCAGATACCGTGCGATGGCGTCGGTCTCGCAAGACTAGAGTTCATCATCATGTCTCACATCGGAATCCATCCGCTAGCGCTCATCGAGTTCGAGAAGCTGAAGAAGAAGGCAGAGACAGACCCGGATATCGCCAAGACGGTGAACAAGATCGAGGAATTGACTCACGGGTACGACAACAAGGAGGACTTCTTCGTCGAGAAGCTCGCATGGGGCGTCGGCAAGATCGCAGCGACCTTCTATCCTCGAGACGTCATCGTCAGATTATCCGACTTCAAGACGAACGAGTATGCGAGCCTCCTTGGCGGTACCCTCTACGAACCGACGGAAGAGAACCCAATGATAGGCTGGCGAGGAGCGTCGCGGTACTATGCCGGTCATTTCAAAGAGGCGTTCAAACTGGAGTGTGTGGCGCTGAGGCGTGTGAGGGACAAGAAAGGCCTCACGAACGTGAAAGTCATGGTGCCGTTCTGCAGGACGCCCGAAGAGGGGATGAAGGTCATCCAAACGATGGCCGAGTTCGGGCTGAAGCAGGGGGAGAACGGCCTCGAGGTTTACATGATGGCGGAGATACCGAGCAACGTTGTTCTCGCAGAGGAATTCGCGGAAGTGTTCGACGGTTTCTCAATCGGCTCGAACGATCTCACTCAGCTCATGCTTGGCCTCGACCGAGACTCGGAGCTTGTATCCCACCTCTACAACGAGCGCAGCCCCGCGGTCAAGCGCATGATAGCCTCGGTCATCGAGAGGGTGAAGAAGAAGGGCAAGAAGATAGGGATCTGCGGTCAGGCGCCTTCGGACTTCCCCGATTTCGCGGAGTTCCTTGTCGAATGCGGTATAGACAGCATATCCCTGAACTCGGACAGCGTCATCAAGACCAGGCTCTTGGTCGCCGAGAAGGAAAAGGCCCTCAAAGGCTGATACTGGCCTGGGTTCCTTCAGGTTGTAGTATCACTTTTGATAACATTTATTAGCACACGCGGTATTAGGGGTGATAGTAATCCTCCCCCCTTTTTCTGTTCACTCGTGGCGTGAGCTATCGCTGATCACTAGAATTGCTTGAGCGTTCTGATCTTCTTCGTCTTCTGTTTGGATAGATCAACCTCTTTGAACCATATCGAAAGGAGGAATAGTCCTACAGGTGCCGCTGTCAAGGCTAGAATAAGCAAGCTCTCCCGAGTACCCCACTCCGTTGCCACGAAGCCGAATCCAATCTCGACGGGGGCCAGGACGAGGGTGAACAACAGGGTCGCTATCGAGACGACCGTGGATCTGTGCTCCGAATCAACCCTCTGGTTGATGTATCCGCTTGTGATGGGGCTGACTAGGGACGAGATTGAGTAGATCAGATACTGTATGACTATCGCCCATGCCGACTTTACGAGGAAGACAATCCCGAAGGATCCGATTATCGCTATCAGGAGGAACAGCAGGGACTTCTTCTCTCCAAGTCTATGCTCTATCTTGCCCGCCTGCGTCGCCACGATCCCTCCGGCTATCGTGAAGCTCCCAATGAACAAACCGATGTAGAAGTAGTCCAAGTGCAGGTCGTCGTTCATGTAGACGGACCTGAAGACGGCCATCACATACAGGGCGATTTCGATCACGATTTGGAAGGCGATCACGGACAGTATCGCCCTGGATGACCTGACCTGCTTCCACCCAACGCTCAATTGGATTCTGAACGATCCGAACTTCGTGCGATCGACCTTCGGCTCCTTCAGCAGCAGGACGGTGAACGAGCCCAGCAACGCGACGAATGCGCTGATTATGAGCGTCAGGTCAAGGCGGTTCGGAAGGATCCATTGGACGGTCACTCCACCAACGACACAAGCGATCGCGGTCATCACAGACATCACGGACCATGCCCTGGCGCTCACTCCGATGAACTCGCCCGCGCGGTTCAGTTCCAGTAGCGTATCATAGAGGAAGGGAGTGTCCCCGCTCACAACGAAGCATATTCCAATTGCCCAGAAGATGTTTGAGACGAGGAACTCCCAGAATACGGTGCTGAAGCCGAAAGCCATGACGCCTCCGACAACCAGAACCTCACCGATGAACAGCATCGCTTTGCGACCATACTTGTCGCCGAGAAGGCCTGCTGGCAACTGGACACAGATCATCGTGGACCAGAATGCAGCGTCCACCACCGTCAGGAGGAAGAGGCTGTCAAGATGGTTGTTTGCCCAGAGCGTCCAGAATGGTATCCAGAGCGAGAACGACGTGACCGCTCTGAAGAGATAGTATCTCCGTATGCGGTCGTCGCCTGCTGCCATGGCGCATCGTATCTTCAATCATCTACTTGGTGATGATGCTCGGGTACTGGCAATTTCGATGCCGCAATGAGAAAAGTGATAGAGCTGAGGGGAGCAAGAACCCCCCAGCCTTCGGGTTTTCTTCTAGAGCTTCGTCTCTTTGTAGTTCATGCCGAATTTCGGAAGCATCTTGATGAACGGGTCTGGATCCATCATCTCTGGCGGGAACACTCCCTTCATCTTGATCTTCCCCTGCGCGAACAGGATTGCACCTATTGCCGCGGGCACTCCAACGGACCATGCGGTCGCACTGTTCTTCCACTGGTCGAAGCACTTCTTGTGGTCCAACGACGTCCAGCCGTAGTAGCCTGAATCCTTGCCGTCCTTCTTGCCTTTGACGACCGCGCCTATCGCGCACTGGCCTCTGGCGAGGTGGCCCAGCGTGGACGGGTCTGGCAGGACAGCGTTGACAACATCTCTCGGCGCGACGCTCACGTCCTTGACCTTGATCTTGTTCGGGTTGTCCAGGCCGAGCTTGCCGATCATCTTGATCGCGTCGACGTACTCATCGCCGAGTGCGATCTTGAAGTCCGTGTACTGGCAACCCTTTCCGAGGACCTCTCCAATGTACGTGCCCAAGGTCTCAGACTCCTCGTGCGCTACGTTGTAGATCGGGACCTTTCCGACGCCGTCTGGGAAGTCGAAAATCTCTTTGTTCTCGAACGAACCGTACTTCCTGTACTTCCCGTCCTTGAAGTAAGTCGCAGGCATGAGCACTTCCTCGATCAGGGTCTCAGGGGACCATAGAGGTGCGAAGTCGTAACCCTCGACAAATCCGTTGTCTCCATCTCGAATGTGTATCTCCTTCACAGAGTCCATCTTGTCTGCGCCCTTTCTAGCGAACAGGTTCGACAAGCCTGGGTCGCATCCGATTCCAAGCATACCCATGATGCCCAACTTCTTCCACGCGGCGTCCTTCTTCAGATACAGGAATGACGGGGGCGCGGGCTCCACGACTCCTCCCGGAGGAGTCTTGTCGATCGCGATGTCCCACGCGGTGTCCAGATAGTTGACTTTGGCCTTCTCGCAGGCCTCCATGATTGCGAAGTTGAACCTCGGTATCGCGAGGTTGCAGACGAGGTCGAGTCCCTTGAACGCCTTGGTCATCGCCGAGACATCCGAGGCGTCGAGCTTCACGACGCTCACCTTGTCCGATCCAATCTTCTTCTCCAAACGCTTTCCCTTCTCAGGATTTCTTGCCCCGAGAATGACCTTGTCGAACTCTTCTGATCCGGCAAGGCACTGTGCAGTCACAGATCCGATTGCACCAACGCCCAAAATCATAGCCTTCATTTTGTCACATACACCGAAGGATGCTAGAAGTCTCCCCCCGGGCTTCCTTCATTTGCGGATAGCCGAGACCATATTTAAGTTTCGCTAGGGAAGGCTGGGGTCCCGGGACGCCGATCATAGGATGGTGTAGACTATCGGGCCCTGAATCGTATGCCCGATCAGAAGCTCTCATTGCTCGGATTATGGATGGATTAGAGGGTATTGATCACAGCTTCTTCTCCAAGCAGTTCATGCCGTACTTGGGCAGCATCTTGACGAAGGGTTGCGGATCGAGCATCTCGGGCGGATAAACGCCCCTCTGCCTGATCTTGCCTTGGGCGAATAGGATGGCCCCAATCGCGAATGGGACGCCGACTGAATACGCCGTAGCACTGTGTCCATACCTTTTGTGGCAGTCTTCATGGTTGAGCTGGGTCCAGATGAAATAGCCCACGTTCTTCCCGTCCTTGACCCCCTTTACGGCTGTTCCGACAGCGCAGTCTCCCTTTGCCCTGTCCGCAAGAGTCGAGGGGTCAGGCAGCACGGCAGACACGACATCTCTCGGAGCCACTTTGACTCCCTTGACATCGACCAGTTTCGTGCTGTCTAGTCCGAGCTTGCCGAGAACGTTGATCACTTCGACGTAGTCATCTCCCAGTGCAATCTTGAAGTCGCAATAGTCGCAGCCTTTCCCCAGAACCTCGCCTATGTAAGTCGGGAGCGTCTCAGCTTCCTCATGGTCCACATTGTATATGGGGAGCTTGCCTACTGGATCAGGAAACTGGAACAGCTCCTTGCCACTGAACGGAGGAAGCTTCCTGTAGTGCCCGTCTGCGTAGTAGGTTGCAGGCATAAGAACCTCCTCGATGAGAGTCTCCGGGGACCACAATGGCGCAAAGTGGTGGCCAGCAACGGCTCCGTTGTCGCCATCTCTCACGAGTATCTGTTTGACTTTGTCCATCCTGTCTGCGCCCATTCTCGCGAAGAGGTTCGACAGCCCCGGATCGCAGCCGAGCCCCATCATCCCCGCGAGGCCCGCCTTCTTGAATTCCGCGTCCAGTTTGATGAATTCCATCGCCGGGGTATTCTCGATTATCTCCCCAGGCTTCGTCTTGTCCAGCGCGACGTCCCATGCCATGTCACTGTAGTTGGCTTTCGCATTGACGCACGCCTTCATGATGTTCATGTTGAACCTTGGTATGACCGCGTTCAGCACGATGTCAACGCCTTTGAATGCCTTTGTCAGAGAGTCAATATCGGATGCGTCGACTTTCTGCACGGTGACCTTGTCGCTCGATATCTTCTTCTCAGCCCTTCTTGCCCTCTCGATGTTCACATCCGCCAGAACGACTCTGTCAAATTCTTCGGAATGACCAAGAACCTCGGCAGTGACTGAGCCGACAGCTCCCGTCCCCAATATCATCGCCTTCATCTTTCCACAAATACCTCGGCCGCTGGTTGCCAACACCAGGGTCCGTTTGTTGCGCGAATGCTGAGACCTTATTTAAGCTTCGCGGGGGTGCCCCTGGGTAGGGTAGCGTCTACACAGGCCGTTTCGTGACAGTCTTCTTCGAGCTGGGGAACCTCGAGAGATCCCTGTGTGGCAAGAACATGGCCTGCGCGAACTCCTTTTGGAATTCCGATTCCGCAGCGAGTTCTATGTACTCCACCTTGCGAGAGAGCTTGTCCGCCAAATCCCTCACCCGAATGGACTTGAGGCACATTCTGGCGCCTGACCCCGCGGCATTGCCGATGAATCTGATCCTGTCGACAGGCACATCTGGATACATCCCGATGTTGATGGCGCTGCTTGCATCGACATAGGTCCCAAAGGCTCCAGCAGCGTAGATATTCCTGAGGCTGGAAGGCTTGAGTTTGAGCCTCTTCATCAGGATGGAGATGCCCGTGAATATCGCGGCCTTCGCCAATTGAATCTCCTGAACATCGTGCTGGGTGATCGAGATGTTGTAGCCAGAGATTGTCTCCTTACCCTGTGCAAGGATGAACTCCGCCTGTCCGTCCGCGGTCGTTCTCGTGCGTGGATTCGACTCAGAGATTGTGATCTTGCCCGATGGCTCCAGTACGCCTGCTTTGAACAGCTCCGAGACCGCGTCCACAATCCCCGAGCCACATATGCCCCGAGGCTGTGCGTCATCTACGGTCCTGAGCTTGACATCGTACGTGGCTGGATCAATCCAGACCCGTTCGATTGCGCCAGTTGATGCTCTCATGCCGAACTTGATGTGCGCGCCTTCGAAAGCGGGCCCGGATGCGCACGAGCAGCTTGTCAGCCTGTTCTTGTTGCCCGCGATTATCTCCGTGTTTGTGCCGATGTCTATCATCATGCCGATTTCCTTGTCGTCGTACAATCCGCTGGACAGGAGATCCGCGACCGCATCTGCTCCAACGAACCCCGCTATGTTGGGAAGCGACGTTACTCTGCCGAATGGATAGGTATTCAGTCCAACGTGGGGCGGATTCACGGACAAGGCGGTCCTGACAGCAGGGGCATATGGAGCTGCTGCCAGATGGGTCGTCGGTATGCCGAAGAAGATGTGGTGCATGGCTGTGTTCCCGACGACCATTACCTCAAGGATTTCGTCGGGCGTGAGTCCCCTGTCTGTGCAAAGCTTGTAGATCAGTGTGTTGAGTCCGTGAGTGACTACTCGCTGGAGCTCTTCTAGCCCCTTGGGATTCTTGTTGGTGTATGCGATCCTAGACATGAGGTCCTCGCCGAAGGGTATCTGCGGGTTCGGCATGCTCTCAGTCCCGAGCGCCTCGCCAGTGCGCAGATCGAGAAGATATGCGACGACCTTCGTAGTCCCGACGTCCGCCGCTATTCCGAACAGTCGCGCGGAAGTATCACCAGGCTCCGCGCGGATGACCTCCTCGTCCCTGAAGAGTGTGACTGTAGTGGTCCAAGAGCTATGTCTGAGAGCATCTGGAAGATGCCGGTGGACACCCGGCGATACCTCCAACTGTCTCTTCACCTTGTTCTTCAAGACCTGCAGAAGCCTGTCGTCATCAGCTCTAAGGTCACGCAAAGTTGCTGGAGGGATTTTCAATACGTATTTCTTCACTGCGGGTCTGAGTTCGATCTTCCTCTCAACGCCGGAAGCCAGCAATCTGTAATGCCCTCTCCTGCTCTCCTCGGGCACCTCGACGGTGATATTGGCGGGCAAGGCAACCCTTGCCTGACACGCTAGCCTGACTCCATCCTTCAGTTCCCGCTTGTCGAGAATCCGTTTTTCGCTCTCGGTCACCTTCCCAAGCGCATTTCCTCCCGATCTCACGATGACCTTGCACTTGCCGCATTTGCCGAGAGAACTGCAGATGGACTCGATTGCCACGCCAGAATCTTTGGCAAGGTCCAGAAGACTGCTGTCCTTCCTTGCTTCGACCTTGGTACCGGTCGGTTGGAAGTGAACATACGGACTAGACATGGCAATCACCCAGTATCCTGATGGTGAGTGGCGATATAGTCTCTCGCATGATTGATTTTTCCATTGAAATGGACGCCCCGGAGGACGCCCTTTGAGAGCCGCTCACAGCGGCTTCCTGTAGAAGATGAATTCTCTGTCTTTCTTGTATCCAAGGCTCTCGTAGAGCCTGAGCGCACCGGACGGATTCTCGGCCTCCATGTCGAGCGTAGCATGATCCATGCCCTTCTCCTTTAGCAGCCGGCAACTCCGGGCTATCAGGGCATGTGCGAGCCCCTTCCGTCTCCAGGGCCGCCTGACAAAAATCTCCTCGGTGTGACCCCACCTGCGCTTCAGCTCAGCGTTCTCGTCTTCGTCGATGTAGTTGTGCACTCCCCCGGCGACCTGATCTCCTTCCCATGCAATCTGCCACAGGTCGGGGGAGAAATTGGACGACTTCGCATACCGCTCGAAGGCCTCATCGTTCCAACGTTCTTCGGTGAAAGTCCTCTCGTCTCTCATCGCTTCCCCCGTAGCATCCCAGATAGTCTTGTACTGCTCTGGCCTGGCAGGACGCACTTCCACTCCTTTTGGCAGTGGGAGGTCTGGTATGTTTTCCGCTAGCGACCTAAGCATCGCGAACAAGTACCACGAGGGCCTATAACCGTTCTTCTCCAGGAGCGCCTTCCATTCGTTGGGTTCGCTGTTGGCGTAGACCTCGAAGACCTTTGTCCGGTCATTGCCGTGGGAGGACGCGATTTCTCGAATCCTGGTCTCGTTGAGTCGAAACATCGCCTCTCTGATGCCTCCCTGCCGCCACTCCGGCAGGAGGTGTGCTCTCTGCATGTAGGCGGTGATATTGTTCAGCCTCCGGCCCCAGGACACTTCACACATCCCGATCACTCTGCCTTTCGTTTCCAGTATCATCACGTCACAGGCAGGGTCGAATGTCTGAGACGGAACGAGTTTCGTAGCGACGTCGGACACGCTGATGACCGAATCCACAAGGTCCGCCTCCCAGCTGCGGTTCATCACCTCCGCTATTGCTGCGTTGTCGCTCGCACCTTTGTACCTCCGATAGACCAACTCTGGCGCAGAAGGTGGACAAGACGGCTTCGTGGGATCTCCGGAATGTGTTTCTTGGGGCACTGGAACCGGTCGCTGAACACTTTCTAGTTATTTCTGCGTTATGGGTGTCCCGCTCCCGCCAATGTAGCTCCAGCAACCATTTTATACCAAAACCATCTACTCATTCTGCTCTTTTCAACGAAAGGGCCGATGAATGATGACGGTGCTTGCGCACCTGAAGGAGGTATCAACTTGGCAAAGCCAGTATATGTGAAGTTCGAGATGCCGAAGGATCTAGCTGACAAGACGTACGAGCTGGTCGAGCTGGCCAGAGACGGCGGCAAGATACGCAAGGGTACGAATGAAGTCACGAAACTCGTCGAGAGGGGCGAAACACTCATGGTCGTGATGGCCGAGGACGTCTCACCTCCCGAGATACTCATGCACATGCCCGCTCTTTGCGAGGAGCGGAACGTGCCGTACGCTTTTGTTCCGAGCAAGGCAGAGCTCGGCAACGCGTGCGGGCTCGAGAAGCCGACAGCCGCGGTCGCGATACTAGACGCCGCGAAGGGCAAACCGGCACTCGATGAGCTGTCGGAGAAGCTGAAGGCGCTGAGGAAGTAGGTGGCCTAGAATGCCAGAAGACGATAGCATACCATCAACGGTCGTCGAGGTCATCGGCCGAACGGGCATGACAGGCGAGGCGACCCAGGTGAAAGTCAGGGTAATGGACGGCAGGGACAAGGGCCGTATCATAACCCGGAACGCTATGGGTCCCATAAGGGTCGGCGATGTGTTGATGCTGAAGGAGACCTCAAGAGAGGCGAGGAAGCTCAGCGTTCGCTGAGCGTCCTGCATCAGGGGTAATATTCAATGGTCGAGCGAAGAGTGTGCACGTTCTGCGGTGACGAGATCGAGCCGGGAACGGGCAGGATGTACATAAAGAAGGACGGGGTCGTCTACAACTTTTGCACTTCCAAGTGTTTCAAGAACATGGTTGTCCTGGGTCGCCTTCCGAGAAGGACTACCTGGACCCAGTACTATGCACGGGAGAAGCAGATCAGGATGAAGGGTGAGCCTGAAGCGCCAGTGGAAGCACCGAAGGCTCGAAAGGTCAAGAAGGCTGAGAGGAAGGAAGAGGAGAAGCCGAAGACCGAGGAGAAGAAGCTAGCTCCGAAAGAGCCTGCGAAGAAAGCCCCCGTGAAGAAACCTGAGGCCGCAAAGACGGAGAAGCCGAAGTCGAAACCCGAGCAGAAGAACAAAGCGGCTCAAGGTGGCAAGGCATGATCGAGAAGACATTTGCGATGGTGAAGCCAGACGGAGTCCAGAGAGGACTTGTTGGCAGGATCGTGCAAAGGTTCGAGGACAGGGGATTCAAGATCATCGCCATGAAGATGATGAAGATCCCGAAGGAACTGGCCGAAAGGCACTACGATGAACACGAGGGCAAAGGATTCTACAAGCCTCTGCTGTCGTACATAACCTCGGGACCCGTTCTGTGCATGGTTCTCGAGGGAGAGAATGCAATCGCGGCGGTGAGGGCGATGATGGGCAAGACGAACCCCCAAGATGCGGCTCCGGGGACAATTAGAGGTGATTTCTCCCAGGTCACGGGAAGGAACATCGTGCACGGTTCTGACTCGTCCGAGAGCGCCAAGCGCGAGATCAAGCTGTTCTTCAACGACTACGAGATACAGAAGTACGAGAAGATTGACGAGGCCTGGCTGTTCGAGAAGTAACCCCGCCTGGAAACCCCTTCCACCCGTTTGCGTCTCGTTCTTATCCGCGCGGTTAATTTGATATAACCTATGACCATTGGTGAGATATATGGCCATCCGACATCCGATAGTCTCTGTGATGGGTCACGTCGATCATGGCAAATCGACGATATTGGACATGATCAGGGGCACCGAGGTTGTCAGCCGTGAGGCCGGGGGAATAACCCAGCATATCGGAGCCACCGATGTCCCCATCGAGACGATCTACAAGCTCTGCGGGCCGCTGATAGGCGACCACAAGTTCTCCGTCCCCGGCTTGCTCTTCATAGACACACCTGGACACTACTCGTTCGTCACTCTGAGGACCAGGGGCGGCGCTCTGGCCGACCTCGCGGTACTCGTCATCGATATCAACGAGGGCATGAAACCGCAGACAATCGAGTCGATAAACATACTGAAGAAGTTCAGAACCCCGTTCTTGATCGCAGCCAACAAGATAGACCTCATACCTGGCTGGAGACACGAAGAGTGGAAGACCTTCAGCGAGGCTGTCGCCGCTCAGGATCCGAGGGTCGCCGCGGAACTGGAGGAGAAGATATACAATCTCTCGGGCAAGATATTCGACAAGTGCGGTCTGAGCGCAGACCGCTTTGACAAGATCACGGACTTCACGAAGACGGTTGCCATGGTGCCTATCAGTGGAAAGTACGGCGAAGGTCTTCCCGACCTGCTCCTCATGCTTGTCGGACTAGCGCAGAGATTCCTCGGAGAGGACCTCAGGACCGAAGAAGGACCGGGCGAGGGGACAGTACTCGAGGTCAAGGAAGAGAGGGGGATAGGCACTGCAATCGACTCGATCATCTACCGTGGGACTGTCAAGGTCGGAGACCAGATAGTCGTCTCTTCGGTCAAGGACGAGCCGATAGTCGCGAAAATCAAGGGGCTGCAGAGGCCGAGGCCATTGGACGAGATACGCGATCCGACCCAGCGGTTCGAACGCGCAAAGGAGGTCTCCGCTGCAGCGGGCATACGGATCATCGCTCAGGGCTTGGAGACTGCGATGGCCGGCGGCTCCATCAGGGTCGTCAAAGGGAACCTCGAAGAGCTCAAGGACGAAATACGCAAGGAGAGTCAGATCAAGGCGGAGCTTGCCGGGGAAGGCATCATCGTCAGAGGGGACGCCATAGGGTCCCTCGAGGCTTTTGCATTCGAGGCCAAGCAGGACGACCTTCCGATCAGGAAGATCGACATTGGCAATGTGACTCGGAAGGATGTCGTCGAGGCGTCGCACTTCGCGGATCCTCTGCACAGGGCCATCTTCGCGTTCAACGTCGACATAAATGAAGATGCGAAGTCAGAGGCCCTCTCATCTGGCATCAAGATATTCGAGAACGATGTGATGTATCGATTGCTGGAGGACTACAGGACCTGGTGCAAGGAGCGGACGAAAGAGGTCGAGGTCGAGCAGAGGCTCGAGATAGTCTTCCCTGGTAAGATCGTGATAATGAGGGACCACATATTCAGGGTGAGCAAGCCAGCGATTGTGGGTGTCAGAGTCCTTGCTGGCAGGATCCGTCCTGGCCAAGGCTTGATAAGGCAGGATGGAAGAGAAGTCGGCAAGATCAAGAGCATCCGCAGCGGCGAGGAATCGCTCAAGGAGGCGATCGCGGGCGCCGAGGTCGCGATATCGATTGATGATGCGATTGTGGGAAGGCAGATAGACGCTGAGGATATCCTGCTGGTCGACATCCCGGAAAGCCATGCGCACGAGCTTGCGAACTACGCACTGAAGCAAGATGAGGTCGAGGCTCTCGAGCAGCTCGCCGTGATAAAACGGAAAGAGAAGCCGTTCTGGGGAAGATGAATCACTTCTCTGTCGGATACCCGGCCTTCTTCCAGTCCTCCAGGCCACCTTTGAACTCGAGCACGTTCTTGAAGCCGTACTTGTCCAGCTTCTGAGCGGCTATCGTGCTCGCTTCGCATTCGAAACTGGAGCAATAGGTCACGAAAGTCCTATTCTTCTTGTGCTCCCTGAGCAAGTGTTCTCCAAGGTGGTCAGATGGAATCGAAATGGCGCCAGGCAAATGCTCTTTGGCGTACGACTCGTGTCCGCGCGCGTCTATTAGGACGAAGTTGACGTCAGTGTCCATCATGTTCTTCAGATATTCTCGCGTTATCTTCTTCATCGCCTTTCCCTACCTGTCGCGGGATGTCTTTTCGATGACCATAATCATGGCGACGTACACTGTTCGCACGGTCTCCGAATTGGCATACCAGTATCCCATTTCCATGTCCGAAACCTATATAACTCCTTTCGCATTAGGGCGTCGTACACACCGGAGTGGATTGTTTGGCGGAGTTCAGAGCTGTAATAAGTGACCCAAAAGATGGGAAGTCATATCAGACGCCAGTCTCAGGTCATCACGCTAACTCGCTCATTGGCAAGAAGATAGGCGACGTGGTAGACGGCATCTTTGTCGGTTTGCCAGGCTTCAAGCTAGAGATCACTGGCGGGAGCGACAAGGACGGGTTCCCGATGAGAAAGGACCTGCCGGGCCCAAGAAGGAAGAAGCTTCTGATCTCCAAGAGCATCGGCTTCAACTCCAAGAAGAACGGGCTGAGGCGACGGAAGAACGTCCGGGGCAACACGATAGCTCCAGACACCCTGCAGATCAACATGAAGGTCACGCAACACGGCATGAAGCCGGCTTCCGAGCTTTTGAAGAAAGAGGAGAAGAAGCAGTAATGAAGGTTCCTAGCCAGCCGGAGACCAACATCGGCATGATCGGCCACGTGGACCATGGCAAGACCATGCTGACGAAAGCTCTGACCGGTGAGTGGACCGATAGGCACTCTGAAGAGGTCAAGAGAGGCATCTCAATCCGGCTAGGCTATGCAGATGTCGCTTTCTACAAGTGCAAGAACTGCGAAGGGCCAGAATGCTATTCCAATCAGCCGACTTGTCCGAACTGCAAAGGTGAGTGCGAGCTCCTCAGATCTGTCTCCTTCGTCGATGCCCCGGGTCATGAGACCCTGATGGCCACCATGCTCTCAGGCGCAGCGATAATGAACGGGGCGCTGCTGCTCGTCGCGGCGAACGAGGAATGTCCTCAGCCGCAGACGAGGGAGCACTTGATGGCCCTTTCTATTATTGGAGTGGACAAGATAATAGTCGTCCAGAACAAGATCGATATCGTCTCCAAGGAGGAGGCCAAGAAGAACTACGCCGAGATACAGAACTTCATCAAGGGCACGATCGCGGAGAAGGCCCCGATCATCCCGATCTCGGCTCACCACGATGTGAACATCGACATGCTTATCGAGGCCATCGAGAAGAAGATCCCGACCCCAAAGTGGGACAAGTCGAAACCCGCCAGGATGTGCATAGCTAGATCTTTCGACGTCAACGTCCCCGGGACGAAGCTTGGCAGTCTCAAGGGCGGAGTGATTGGAGGCTCTCTGACCCAAGGCAAGGTGAAGATAGGTGACGAAGTGGAGATCTTGCCCGGAAGGAAGGTCGAGGTCGGCAGCAAGACGAGCTGGGAGAGCATCGCGACCAAGGCAAGGTCGCTCTACGCAGGGAATCTTTCTCTTGATGTTGCCGGCCCGGGCGGTCTGATCGCCATAGGAACTGGCCTTGACCCATCATTCACAAAATCAGATTCCCTGGTCGGCAGGATCGCTGGAGTTCCTGGTTCGCTTCCACCTGTGTTGGATGAGTTGACGTTCAGAACGGAACTCATGAAGAGGGTAGTCGGGGTCTCGTCTGAGCTTGCCGTTGATAATCTCAAGACGAATGAGCCTCTGATGCTAAGCGTCGGAACCGCGACGACTGTGGGAGTGGTGACAAGTGGCAGATCCGATTCCGCTGAAGTGAATCTTAAGATCCCTGTCTGTGTCGAGAAGAACCAGAGAATAGCCATATCGAGACGCATAGCAGGCAAATGGCGTCTGATTGGCTACGGTGTAGTGAAGTAGGCGTGTGATGCCCTGCCACAAGCTATCGTGCTAGACGCGAATGCTCTTTTGATGCCCTTCCAGTTCAAGCTGAACCTGGATCACGAGCTCAAGCGACTGTTCGGGGACATACCCGTTTTCGTCCCAAGCTCGGTTCTTGGCGAGTTGGCAAATACGACGGACAAGAACGGCGGGGCTGCCCTGGCATTGGCGCGGAACTATCAGATCGTGGAGACGGAATTCAGGGGCGATGACGCCGTGATTGAGATCGCTCTGCAGAGATCCGCGGCTGTCGTCACTAACGATAGGGAGCTCATTCAGAGGCTCAAGGAAAGGCGTGTTCCAGTTGTTAGGTTGCGGAGCGAACGCTATCTAGTGGCCGACGATTACTAGCAATCTCGCCGACGAAAAGCTATTATGATGCCTAGCTCATCCGAGCCGTACCATGCATGAGAAGCAAATCGCGACTCTGAAACACATAGCATTGATGGGCGGAGTCCACGACTACATCGCGATCTCATCGAGGGAGCTCGGAAACGTACTTGAGATCAGCCAACAGTCAGCCTCCAAAAAGATTCTTGAACTGCTTGGTGATGGCCTCATCGAACGCGATCTCGGTGCCCGGAGGCAGAGGATCAAGCTCACCGACAAGGGCTTCGAGCTGCTGAGGAAGGAGTATTCGGACTACCAGCGCATATTCGAGATGAAGGATCACCTCGTTATCATCGGGAACGTGACTTCTGGTCTTGGAGAAGGTCAGTACTACGTAAACCAAGAAGTCTACGCCGACCAGTTCCAAAAGAAGCTTTGGTTCAAGCCCTTCGAGGGAACCCTGAACCTGAGACTTGCCGATCCAGAGCTGCCCAAGCTCGATATCCTGAGAAAATCCGAGGGGATCCTGATAAAAGGGTTCGAGAAGGAGGGCAGGACCTTCGGAGACGTCAAGTGTTTCCTCGCCACGATACACAACATGGAGTGCGCAGTCGTTCTGCCCGTGAGGTCTCACCACACGGACATCATCGAGGTCATCTGCAAGTACCATTTGAGGCGCTCTCTCGGACTTAAGGACAGCGACCAGGTCGAGCTTATCGTGTCCCTCTGATTGATCCTTATCCGCTTTTGGCCGTATCTCCAATTCTCCGCACTGGACATATTATGTCGGCAGAAGCCAGGTCCAAATCCGGGTTCGAGCCCAGTGACTCCTGCGAGAACAGGTCTTGAGTTTGCCGCCCTTGACTGGGCTCGGCCACCTTGCGCATAACTCGTCCCCCTCGGAAAAGACCATAGAGGAGGAAATCGAAAGGGTTTGTGGGGACGGACGAACAGTCGACGTTCCATTGACCAGACGGCTCCTAGGACGCGATTTTCGGTCTTCAATATCCGCTGCTGCTAGACAGACCACTCTAACGTGCTGAGCCTCGTGCGACAACTGCATAAACTCCTTGTGACATGTCGTGCCCGGACGTATGGGATAGATGAGAGTCGTTCAGTTAGGATGCGGAATAACGGGCCTCGTGTGCGCGGAATACCTCGCAAAGAACTCCAAAGTGGATGAGCTGGTCCTCGCCGACATGCGAACGGACGCTGCTGAAGCTTTGACTCGGCGGGTCAAGAATGACAAGATATCGGTCGTCAAGGTCAATGCTTTGGACAAAGAAGCGCTCAAGAAGCTACTGAAAGGCACAGGTCTCCTCGTTTCCTCGATCACATGGGAGCTGCTCGGCAGAATCGGTGAAACGGCGATTGAGGAGAGTGTGAACTATCTCGATTTCAGCATGTCCGTAGATTCCATGGACAAGTTTGATGCTCTGAAGAAGAAGTGCGAAGGCAGTGGCATCACCTACCTCACCGCAATGGGAGCTGACCCCGGGATGTCGGACATATTTGCTAGATACGGCGCGGACATGCTAGACACAGCCTATGAGGCTCATGTCAGGGATGGAGACAATGGCACTGCCGAAGGATACAACTTCTTCACTCTGTGGTCGCCCTTGGACATGGTCGACGAGGCGACATATCCAGCAGCCGTATGCAAGGACGGCAAGATAGAGTACCTGCCGCCCCTCCAGAAGAAGGAAACCTACGACTTCCCTCAGCCGATAGGTTCGTTGCCGGTGTACAACACGACACACGAGGAGACGTTCCTGATTCCGCGATTCATCAAGGGCATCAGGAATGCGGACTTCAAGATCGCAATAGATGACGATTTCGTCGCGGCATGCAACATGCTGCGGAAGCTGGGGATGCACAGCAAGACGCCAGTGAACGTCAAGGGCACGATGGTGAGGCCGATAGATGTCGTCGTCGCGACCATGCCGAGACCTGTGGAGCTTGTCGGGAAGGTGAAGGGTTCCGCGGGACTCGTGGTTGAGATCCTTGGCAAGAAGGATGGGAAGAAGGCCATGGCCAAGGTGTGGACGACCATGGCCCACGAAGAGGCTTATCGGATGTTCAAGAGCAATGCCACTGGATACCTTGTTGGCGCGGCAGGAGCCGTAGGAGCTGAGATGATAATCTCCGGCGAGCTCAAGAACAAGGGACTGATTGTTCCCGAACAGCTTCCAGCGAAAAAGTACATCGAGAGGCTGCCTCAGAAGAGGATTGAGGTAAAGAGCAAGGTCATACCGCTGGAATGAGAGCAGGATGAGGTCGCACTTGGTTCGATGTGGGATATGACCGGACGAGCTCTTCCCATCCTTGCTGCGAGAAGGAAAAGGAAAGGCGAGTAGTCTTCGCCTCGGATAAGCCCATAGGCGAGGAAAGCCTCCAATGTTCAGGCGCAAACTATTGTACTATTCTATACCGGTACGAAACTGCAGGACGTCTACTCGCGAGGGGATTTGAAGATTATAGCATCCAGCTTTAACTACTGGCATAATCCAGGCCAATATCCGGGTTGGAAAAGACCTCTATGTTGAAGTGTCCCCTCGCCTAGCCTGCATCGCGTTGCACGTTCTTTTGATTTGCCTCCGTTCGGGTTTCACTCTGATTGGGGTTCGGACATGCCTCTATTCGCGGTTTTCCC
>Ga0315277_10000159_pt1 | contig 114231 bp, 113 predicted proteins | sample YL17G05_15_MG_FD_203695 | JGI IMG/M metagenome (GOLD analysis project Ga0315277, IMG submission 203695) | Sediment microbial communities from Yellowstone Lake, YNP, Wyoming, USA - YL17G05_15 | ecosystem: Environmental > Aquatic > Freshwater > Lake > Sediment | place: USA: Wyoming | collected...
AGCGTCTTGCCGGTGTAGGCGCGGGTGACCACGGTATCGTCGTCGCTGATCTGGACCAGCTTCTGCTTGTAGTTGAGGTGGACGGCGGCCTCGTAGGTGGCGATGAAGCGGGTGCCGATGAGGACGCCGCAGGCGCCCAGGGCCAGGGAGGCGACGAAGCCGCGGCCGTCGCAGATGCCGCCGGCGGCCACCACCGGGATGGGCTTCACGGCGTCCACCACCTGCGGCACCAGGGCCAGGGCGGCTACGCGACCGGTGTGACCACCGGCCTCGTGCCCCTGGGCGACGATGATGTCGACGCCGTCCCCAGCGCAGCGCCGGGCGTTGCGGACGTTCCCCACCAGGGCCACGATCTTCATCCCCTCGTCGTGCATGCGCTGCACCCAGGGCCCGGGGGTGCCCAGGCCGGAGACGAAGACGGGCACCTTCTCCGCGAAGATGACGTCCACCAGTTCTTCCGTGTTGGGCAGGCCCTCGGCCAGGAGGAGGTCAACGCCGAAGATCTTGCTCGTGAGGCGCTTCGTCTCCCGGATCTGGTCGCGGAGGGTCTTGGCGTCCATCATGGCGCCGGCCAGGACACCCAGGCCGCCGGCGTTGGAGACGGCGGCCGTCAGCTCGGCCAGGGCCACGCCGCCCATGCCTGCCTGGATGATCGGGTACTCGATGCCCAGCATCTCGGTCAACGCGGTCTTAAACATTCTCTTCCTTTCTGAGGACGCCGCCCCCGGAGCCGGGCGGCCCGCGCCCTCTACGCCTCGATCAAAGTGCCACAACCAGCCAAGGACCCGGCTGACCAGGCAATCGTTTACTACATGGTGGGGCGGGCAATGTCAACGGTGCTTGCAGCCCGCCTGTCAGCGGATATCCAACGGATTAGCGGATGAGCAGCCATCCGTTAATCCGTTCCGTATCCGTTGACCGAACGCCCCTACCCCCTCCCCAGCACCTCCCGCTCCAGGAGGTCCGCCACCGCCGTCACCTCGCGGGGCCGGAAGAGGGGGACGGACACCTCCGGCGCGCCGTCGCTGACGACGGCCAGGAGGCTATCGGGGTTGGACATGAGCTCCGGCCCCAGGCTGCTACGGTGCACCTCGATCTTGAGCCCGGGGTAGCTCTTGTAGCCCTCCACCAGCACCAGGTCGCAGGCCGCGCCGGCCAGGCGCAGCGCCTCCTCCATCTGTGGCTCGCCGGGGGTGCGCTTCACCATGGCCAGGCGCCGCGGCGACACCACGACCGTCGCCTCGCTGCCGGCCTGGAAGTGGCGCCAGCTATCCTTGCCGCGCTGGTCCAGGTCGAAGCCGTGCGAGGCGTGCTTGATGGTGGACACCCGGTAGCCACGGCGACGCAGCTCGCGGGTGAGGCGGACCACCAGGAGCGTCTTCCCAGAGCCCGACTTGCCGACGATGTGAACGACGGGCGGCCCTCGCCTACGCCGCCCTGGCGGGCCGTATGGCCGCGCCATCCTACAGCTCCATCTCCCGCAGGTCCGGCGGCCTGATCAGGCGCGGCTCCGAGGCCTCCTGCACCTCCTCGAAGGTGACGCCGGGTGCCACTTCGCGCACCACCAGGCCCTCGGGCGTCACCTCGATGGCGGCCAGGTTCGTCACCACCAGGCTGACAGCCCGGATGGCCGTCACCGGATAAGAGCACTCGCGCACGATTCGCGGCTGGCCGTCCCTGGTGGTGTGCTCCATAGCTACCACCACCCGGCCGGCGCCGACCGCCAGGTCCATCGCGCCGCCGATGCTGCCGACGGCCTTCTCGGGCACCATCCAGTTCGCCAGGTCACCCTTCTCCGAGACCTGGAGGCCCCCCAGGACGGTCATGTCCACGTGCCCGCCCCGGATCATGGCGAAGGAGTCGGCGCTGTGGAAGAAGCAGGCGCCGGGGAGGAGGGTCACGGGCTGGCCGCCGGCGTTGATGAGGTCGGCGTCGATCTGCTCCTCTTCGGCGATGCCGCCGTAGCCCAGGATGCCGTTCTCGGCCTGGAAGATGACGGTGATGCCCTCCGGGATGAAGTTGGCCACCTGGGTGGGCAGGCCGATGCCCAGGTTGACGACCATGCCGTCGCGCAGCTCGCGCGCGACCCTCAGGGCGATGAGCTCACGAGTCAAACCAGCGGATTTCATCTCTCTCTGCCTGTACTATACGCTTGACGAAGATGCCCGGCGTGACGATGACCTCCGGGTCCAGGGCGCCCGCCGGCACGATCTCCTGCACCTCGGCGATGGTGACGTCGGCGGCGGTAGCCATGACGGGGTTGAAGTTGCGGGTCGCCATCCGGTAGACCAGGTTGCCCATGGTGTCGGCCCGCTGGGCGCGGATGAGGGCGAAGTCGGCGTGCAGGGGCATCTCCAGGATGTACTCGCGGCCGTTCAGCGTCCGTCGCTCCTTGCCCTTCTCAACGACGGTGCCGACGCCGGTGGGCGTGTAGAACCCGCCGAGCCCGGCACCGCCGGCCCGGATGCGTTCCGCCACCGTGCCCTGGGGCACCACCTCCACCTCGATCTCGCCCGCCCGCCACTGCTTCTCCAGGAAGGTGGTCCGGGCGCCCCAGGTGCGGACGGGGAAGGAGCCGATGAACTTGCGCACCTGCCGGTTCTCGAAGAGGATGTCCAGGCGGTCGCCCAGGCCCACGTTGTTAGTGATGATGGTGAGATCGCGCGCCCCCTGGTCGGCGAGGGCGAAGACCAGCTTGGCGGGGGAACCCACCGGCCCGAAGCCCCCGATCATGATGACGGCGCCGTCGAAGACGCCGGCCACTGCCTCGGCGGGGCTGGCGTAGATCTTGTTCACTGCTGTCGCCTCTCCCTTCAAGCCCAGGACATGTAGGGCCAGGCCTCGCCCCTGCCCGGTTCAGGGCGACCGCAGGGGGTCGCCTCTACAACAGGGGCCTCTATCCCCAAGGCAGGAAGTATGATAGAACGAAGGCGCGTCCCGGCCAAGGGGTGGCCCGGCCGCTTCTCAGTCCTGCCGTCGAAATCGTTCCCCACATGAGCGCAAGGAGGTATCAGCCTATGCGCAGGGTCTGTATCGTGTCCGGGGGCATCACCAAGTTTGCCAAGGCCAATCTTCTCACGCAGGAGGCCATGTGCAAAGATGCCCTGGACTATGCCCTGAACGACCTGAACGGACGCCTGGAGCTGCGCGACATCCAGAGCACCATCTGTACCTACTTCTCCGACCACTTCAACGGCCAGCTCCTCTTCGACTCCCTCACCCAGGACTACCTGGCCATGTGCCCCCGGCCCTCGATGCGCATCGAGGGAGGCGGCGCCACGGGCGGCCTGGGCATCCGGGCAGGGTACATGGACATCGCCTCGGGCCTCTCCGATCTCTGCCTGGTCTACGGCTTCGAGAAGATGAGCGAGGTGAACACGGCCAAGGGCAACGAGTTCATCGCCCTGGCCTCGGACACTGACTTCGATTTCCCGGTTGGGGGCTTCTACTCTGGCTACTACGCCACCATGGCCCAGCGCCACATGTACGAGTTCGGCACCACCGCCGAGCAGTTCGGCCGCATCGCCGTCAAGAACTACGACAACGCCTTCCACAACCGCTGGGCCCAGAAGCACGAGCGCTGGACTCTCGAAGGCGTCCTCAACGCCCCAATGATCTCTACGCCCATCACCCGGCCCATGGTCTGCGTCATGAGCGACGGCGCTGCCTGCCTCATCCTCTGCACTGAGGAGCGGGCCAAGCGCCTGCGCCCCAAGGGTGACTATGCGGTCCTCACCGGCCTCGGCTGCGGGACGGACACGATGCGCCTGGGCGACCGGCCCCGGGGCGACGTGATCCTGCTGCCCGGCCAGGAGCGCAGCACCTATGACTATAAGACCCGCCAGGGAGAGCCCCTCAACGGGCTCTGGCCCGGCGTCGCATCCTTCCGCGGCGGTCGCGAGGCTGCCCGTCAGGCCTACGCCATGGCCGGCATTACCAACCCGCTGGAGCAGATCGACTTCGCCGAGGTGCATGACGCCTATGCTTCCAGCGAGCTCCAGACCTACGAGGACATGGGCTTAGCCCTCTACGGTCAGGGAGGCCGCTTTGTCGATGAGGGCCACCCGTACGTGGGCGGCAAGCTGCCCGTGAACCCCTCCGGCGGCCTGATGGCTTGCGGCCACCCGGTGGGGGCTACCGGCATCATGCAGGGCGTCTTCGCTCTCTGGCAACTCCAGGGCCGCATGGCCGAGCATTGCAGCGACCCCGAGGCCGGCATCGACGGCGCGCCCATCCAGGTGAAGAACGCCCGCCGCGGCCTCATCCACAGCCACGCCGGCACGGGCACCTACATCACCGTGAACATCCTGGAAACCCCCGACCTGGCGGCGGAACACTGAGGAGGAGCCGACATGACCCACGTCTACAACATCAACCCTCTCCAGGTGGGCCGCCCCTACCAGATCGAGTACATCCACAGCTACGGCGAGGTCAGCGACTTCTTTATCGGGCTCAAGAACAAGAAGCTGCTGGCCGCGCGCTGCACGAAGTGTGCCAAAGCGTGGCTGCCGCCCCGACGCGACTGCGGCGCCTGCGGCGCCAGGACTGCGTGGTTCGAGGCGCCCCAGCGGGGGAAGGTCCACACATTCTCTATCCTCCACTTCGCCGCCGAGGCTTTCCTCCACGAGGTGCCCTTCGTGCTCGCCTACATTGAGCTCGATGGCATTGACACCGTCTTCCTTTCCCGAGTAGTGGGCTGCCGGCCCGAGGACGTCTACATCGGCATGCCGGTGCGGGCCCGGTTCCGCCGGCTGGTGGACTGGACGCCTAATGACGTGGTCTTCGTGCCGGAGGAGGGCACAGCCGGGGAGGGGTAGGACCCCGAGGGTCGCATGGACTTCCGCTTCAGCGAGGAGCAGGAACGCCTCCGCCAGGAGGTGCGGCAGTTCCTGGAGCAGGAGCTGCCCGGGTGGGCCGACGGCGCCCCCGACGGGCTGGCCGCCCTGGTTCCTGGCTACCTGTACTTCCCGGAGTTCGAGCGCAAGCTGGGGGCCCGCGGCTGGCTCGGCCTGAGCTGGCCTGCCGAGTACGGCGGCGGTGGCCTCACGCCCATCGACCAGCTCGTGGTGGACGAGGAGCTGGCTGCCTACGGGGCGCCTGGCAGCGAGAACATCGGCCGTACCATCGTGGCGCCGTCCATCCTGGCCTATGGCAGTGACGAGCACAAGCGGCGCTATCTGCCAGCCCTGGCCCGCGGCGAGATCTCCTTCTGCCTGGGCTACACGGAGCCCGAGGCCGGCTCCGACCTGGTGTCCCTCCAGACGCGGGCCGTGGCCCAGGGCGACGACTTCATCATTAACGGGCGCAAGCTGTACATGAGCGCCGCCGCCTGGACTACCCACTGCTGGCTCCTGGCCCGCACCGACTCGGAGGCGCCCCAGCACCGCGGCCTCTCAGCCTTCGTGGTGCCGATGGATTCCCCGGGCGTGATGGTGAGCCAGCTCACGAACCTCTTGGAGACGGACTGGTTCAACGAGGTGCTCTTCGAAGATGTGCGCGTGCCCCGCGAGAACCTGGTCGGCCAGGAGAACCGCGGCTGGTACCAGGTGGCCGCCGCCCTGGACGTGGAGCGGCTAGCCCTGTACCCGTATCTGACCCACTACCGGGTGTTCCGTGCCCTCCTCCGCTACGCGACCCAGATGTCCCATCGCCCGCCGGGACGCCGCGCCCGGCTGCGCCAGAAGCTGGCGGAGCTGGCCATCGAGTTCCAGGTCGCCCGCCTCCTCACCTATCGAGCGGTATGGCTGCGTAGCCAGGGGGGGCGTCGACCGGACTGGGAAGCGGCCCAGGTCAAGCTCTTCAACAGTGAGATGGCCCAGCGTCTCTACCAGGTGGCCGTGGAGCTGGTGGGCCTCCACGCCCAGCTCCGAGGCGACTCGGCGCGGGCGGTGCTCTCCGGCGTGGTAGCCCAGGGCTACCTCTCGACGGTGCAGGAGACCATCGGGGCCGGCACCTCAGAGGTGCAGCGGAACATCATCGCCGGTCGCGGCCTCGGCCTCCCGCGCTAGGAGCGCCGCTGACCCCTATAAAGGCTTCCCTCAACCCTGCCGATAAGACACTCGACTCCTAGGAGACCTGCTCGGATGATGTACACGGTCACTGTGAGACGCGGCGCCAAGATCGAGCATTCGTCGGAGTTTCCCAACCTCCGCGATGCTCTGCGGCAACTGGATGGCTTCATCTACGCCTTCCCAGAGCTGGTGTCTGAGCTGCGGGGTGCCAGCGGTGTCCTCTGGCGCTGCCGTTCGCCACAGGTGAAGGCCAGCGCCGAGCCGCCGGAAGTGGCCTGAGCCCCAGTCCCCAAGGCCTTCCCCCTCGCCCCGAATCGTCTGGCTGCGGGTTCCTTCGCCTTCTATCGCTTATAATGCCTCTCGACCGGCAGCGGCCCGATGCGGAGGGCCTTCACCGCTGCTCATCGCCGATCTGCCGATGGCTGAGGCCGGGGAGGCGGAGATACTCGTCCGCTGCCGCCGCTCGCCTGGGCATGCCGAGGGCGTGAGCGCCCTCTTGCAGAAGCGCTCGCCGCCGTTCCACTGAGGTTTTCACTCGTGACAGACGTTGAGTTCCGGCCCCTGCGCCCTGAGGACATCGAGCAGGCAGCCCACGTGGAGGCGGTGGCTTTCTACAGACAGCCCACCGCTCGGCGCACCCAGCTTCTCCGGCGCTATCTCCCGGCCGACTGGACGGTGGGCGCCTTCGTCGACGGCCGCCTCGTTGCCGACGTGCGCACAATGCCGACGGCGCGGCGCATCAACGGGGGAGGCATCGCCTACGGCGCCGTAGGGCCGGTGGTCTGCCTGGCAGAGCACCGGCGGAAGGGCTACGTGGCACGGCTGCTGCGGATGTCGCTGGAGCGCATGCGGGAGCAGGGCATCGCCCTGTCCGGCCTCTATACCCCCCACGACGCCTTCTACCGGCGCTACGGCTGGGAGCGCGCCGAGGGGAAGAAGCGCTACGTCTTCCAGGCCAAGGACATATCGCTGAGACTGCGGGGGCAGCCGGGAGCCCTGGAGCCGGTGAAGGCCGACGACTGGCGGCGACTGGACGCCGTGTACCGTCGCTACGCTGAGCCCCGAAACGGGCCGCTCGACCGGCCAGGGCCCTGGTGGCGGCAGGCGATCCTCTATGATCACTTTCAGAACAAGCCCAGGGAGGCCTTTCTCTGGCGGGACGGCAGTGGCGAGGCCCAGGGCTTCATCGTCTACTCCTGTTCCCCTTTGGGCCAGGAGCCTATGGCCGGACATGAGCTGCTGGTGCGGGACATGGTGGCCCTGACGCCCGACGCCTACCTGGGGCTGTGGCAGCACCTGCTCGCCCACGACATCGCCCGGCGCATCGTCGTGCACGCGCCGCTCCATGACCCCTTCGCCGAACTGGTCGTTGACCCGTGGAAGCTGGAGGTCCAGCGGTTCGAAGGAGCCATGATCCGCATCGTCGATGTCGAGCGGGCGCTGGCCCTGCGTCCCTACCGCGGCCGGGTCGGTGTCTGCTTCACCATGCGGGTCGTCGACTCCAGCGCGCCCTGGAATGACGGTGTCTGGCGGGTGGAGGCGGACGAGGGCCGCTTGCAGGCCGAGCGTACGGAGGCCGAGGCAGACATTGAGCTGAGCGTGAACTTCCTGGCGCCCCTCTTCACGGGCTTCATTCGCCCCGACCAGGCTGCCGAGGTGGGGATGCTGAAGGTGAACCACGAACAGGCGCTGGCGCAGGTCCAGGAGGCCTTCGCTGTCAGCCACCCGCCCTACTGCGACGACTTCTTCTAGCGTTCGCCCTACGCCTGCTGGAGCTCCCGGATCATGTGGCGCAGTCGCTCCTCGTCCTCTGGCTTGCGGATGGGGATGGCGAGGCCCGTGCGGGTGACGATGCCGCCCCAGCGGGCTTTGATCTTCTCTACCAGGCTGTCATACGAAGAGACGATGGCGAACTCCTCCAGCATCTCATCCGTGATCAGTTTCCCCATCTCCGCCCAGCGGCCCTGAGTGGACATCTCGTGCAACTGGAGGGAGACATCGCCCCAGCCGTGCGCTTCGAAGACGCCCCGGTAGCTGCGGGTGGAGCCGTAGAAGGCCACCTGCGTCCGCACCGGCTGTTTCGCCTGTTCGATCTCCTCCTCCGTCTCGCCCGTGGCCAGAAAGCTGCCGCCGCAGATGTCGATGTCGCTGAGCTGGCGACCGGCCTTGCGGGCGCCGGCCTCCAGGTTGGGGAGGATCGCCTCCCGGGTGTACTTGGCGGTGTTGAAAGCGTGCAGGCGGACGCCGTCGCAGAGCTCGCCGGCCAGGCGCAGCATGTAGGGGTTGACGGCGGAGACGTAGATGGGGACGTGGGGATGCTCGATGGGCCCCGGGTTGAAGTAGGGGGTCATGAGGCTGAGGTTGTAGTAGTCGCCCTGGAAGTTGAGCTTGGTCCCGTTCTGCCAGCAGTCCCAGACGGCGCGCAGGGCGAGGATGTACTCGCGCATACGGGGCCCGGGCGGCGCATAGGGTATGCCGAAGCGCCGTACGATGTGTCCTTTCACCTGGCTACCCAGTCCCAGCAACAGCCGACCCCCGGAGAGCGCCTGGATGTCCCAGGCGATGTGGGCCAGGCTCGTGGGGCTGAGAGGGAAGGCGATGGCCACCGCCGTGCCCAGGCTGAGCCGCTGGGTGTGCTCGGCGGCCAGGACCAAAGGCAGGAACGGGTCGTGCCCTGTCTGGCTAGTGAAGACGCCGTCGTAGCCCATCTCCTCGGCTTTGCGGGCGGCGGCCGGCACATCGCGGAGGCTGCGCGTCTCGACGCTGGTCTCTACCTTCATGGCGGCTCCTTTGTGAGGGTGTGGGGGAACAGGTGACTGTCGCCCATCATAGCGCGGGCGTCCGGTGTGTCAACGGGGACAGCGGGTCGGGGGCACGAATGGTCGGCGGGTCTCCATACCTGCGGGGCGGGTCGTGCCGCGTGTTCTCCTCACCAGGAAAGGGGGAGCGTCAGGGCGCGTACCGCTGCTCGCCCCCACCCGTTGCTCGCAGGCCAGAGGGCGATGCACCCTGTTGTGGCGGAAAACACGGGGCCCAAGGGACTGGACTCTTCCCTACCGTGAGACGGCTGATTCAGTCCCCTGGGCCCAAGTTATGTTAACACGAAAAGGCCGTCGCTGCCAACCCACCCCAGTGCTCCATCCCACCCGCTGTGACCGAACTCAGTCCTAAAGCCTCATGTTTTGGTATTGTTTCAGACCGTGAACTATCAGATACTTAGAAGGGAGGTGAGGTATGGCACAGCGTAAGATTCGAGTCCCGCCCCTTGACTTGGCAGCCGTCCGCGGTCTGCCGGAATGGGTATCCCTTTACCAGGCCTACAATGCCGTCTTCAAGGTCAATGAACTGGCCCTCCTGCCCCTCCGCATCACCATGCCCCAGCTTCACCTGCTGGCCGTGCTGGTGTCTGCTGGCGGTGTCCTGCCCTCGACGCGCATCGCCCGCCATATGGTGAAGGAGGCTCAGACCATAACTGGCCTGGTGGACAGAATGGAGGCAGCCGGCTGGGTAACTCGCCAGGGCGACCCCAAGGACCGCCGCAAGACCCTGATCTCTGTCACCAATGCCGGCGTCAAGAAGTTCCAGGAGTCGTTCCCCGTGGCCAACCAGGTGGGCGCCGAGATTTTCGCCGTCCTCAGCGATGAGGAGCTGGCAGGACTGCGGGTGGCGGTGGAAAAGCTGCGGGAGACGGCGTTGTCCCGCCTGGGCGTTCGCCTCTAGCCCCTTCTGCCAGCAGGCGACCTCAGCGTCCACCGAGTAACTGGTACCCCCTCTGCACTGTGGAGCGGCGAGGTGTACTGGCGTGGGCGCATCCATGCTCCCCTAGGCCTTCGGAGGAAGTAGTTGTTAGTCCTAACGCGCAAGACGAGCCAGTCCATTGTTCTCACTTGTGAGGAGTCCGAGGTAAGGCTCAAGATCATCCGTGTCGGCAGGGACAAGGTGTCCGTGGGGGTGGAAGCACCCCTGAGTGTGAAGATCCTGCGGGCGGAGCTCGAGGGCGAGCGGCCAGCGGCCTGAGCTTCCGGCCGGCTCTTAGGGCGGTCCTCAGCCCGCGATTCCCCGGCCAGCGCCATCGATGCGGATTCCCAGAGGGCAGCCCTAAGCCTCCACACGGGCCGACTGATAGGCGGAGGATCAGCCTTGACTCGTAGCGGCGCGCTGTGATCTACGTCTTCTGCGGCTCCGACAGCTTCACTCTCCACGAGGCCCTCGCCGAGATGAAGGCGGAGTTGAACAGCGACGGCATGCTCGCCACCAACACCGCCACCTTCGAGGGCAACCAGGTACGCCCGGATGAGCTGCTGGCCGTCTGCGGCACGGTGCCCTTCATGGGCGCCCATCGCCTGGTGCTGGTCGAGGGCCTTCTGAGCCGTTTCGAGGCGCCCCGCGGCCGGCGCCGGGCGGGCACTGGGCCGGCAGGAGAGCCCGGCCGCCTGGTGGACCTTGGCCCCTGGCGGGACCTGCCCGCTGCCCTGGAAGCCCTGCCCCCTTCGACCACCCTCGTCTTCATCGAGGGAGACATCGCCGAGAATAACGCCTTGCTGCGGCTGCTCTCGCCCCTGGCCCAGGTACGGCGCTTCCCTCGCCTCAACCAGCGCGAGCTTCCGGGGTGGATCCAGGCCCGCGCCCAGCGAGAAGGCGTTGACATCTCGCCGGCGGCAGTGCGCCTTCTCGCCGACCTGGTGGGAAACGACCTGTGGACCCTCTGGCAGGAGCTGAAGAAGCTGGCCCTCTACGCTGGCGGTCGGCGGGTGGAGGATGAAGACGTACGCGCCCTGACGGTGGCGGCCCGCGAGGCCAACGTCTTCACCCTTGTGGACGCCGTGGTCGAGGGCCGCCCCGACCAGGCGCTCCGCCTCCTCGAGCAACTCCTCGACCAGGGGGCGGCGGCCCCTTACGTGCTGGCTATCATCACGCGGCAGTACCGGAACCTTCTTCTGACCAAGGAGATGCTGCGCGAGCGCCGTCCCAGGGCAGAGATCGGCGAGCGGCTGGGTATCACGTCAGGCTTCGCGCTGGGCAAGGTGCTGGAGCAGGCGGCGCGCTGCTCGCCGGCCAGGCTGGAGGCCAGCTATCACCGCCTCCTGGAGGCCGACGCCTCCATCAAGTTCGGCGTCTACCGCGAGGAACTGGCCCTGGAGGTGCTGGTGCAGGACCTAGCCCGCATGGCTGCCACCCCTTCGGCCCGGACGGGCGGCCGTCTGGCCACAGGCCCTCAGTCCTTCTCGGGCTCCTGGTAGACTGGGTTAAAGCAGGCGGCCCAGTGCCCGGGCGATAGCTCTTTCAGCGGCGGCCATGGCTCCTTTCGGCAGGCGTTCACCGCCTTGTGGCAGCGGGGCAGGAAGGCGCACTCCGGCGGCAGCTCCCCCAGGTCGGGCGGCGAGCCCTTGATCGAACGGAGAGGCCCCTGGCCGCCGTCCAGCCGGGGGAGGGCCGAGAGGAGGGCCCAGGTATAGGGATGACGGGGTCGCCGGAAGATCTCCCTCACCTGCGCGCTCTCCACGATTCTCCCGGCGTACATCACCGCCACCTCGTCGGCCATCTGAGCCACCACACCCAGGTCGTGCGTGATGAGGATGATGGAGACCTCGCGCTCCCTCTTCAGGCGGTTGAGCTCCTCCAGGATGGCCGCCTGCACGGTGACATCCAGGGAGGAGGTGGGCTCATCGGCGATGATCACCTTGGGGCTGAGGACAGTGGCGATGGCGATCATCACCCGCTGGCACATACCGCCCGAAAGGTGGAACGGGTACTGCTGGACCAGCCGCTCGGGGTGAGGGAGGCCGAGCTGGCGCAGGATGTCCAGGGTCATGCGCCGCGCCTCCTTCTTGGACAAGGAGAGGTGAGTGGTGATGGTCTCCTCCACCTGGATGCCGATGGGCAGGACGGGGTTCAGGCCGGCCACGGGGTCCTGGAAGATCATCGATATCTCGCGGCCCCGCAGGCGGCGAAGCTCCTCGCCGCCCATGGCCGTCACCTCGTGCCCATCGTAGAATATGCGCCCACCGACGATGCGGCCGGGACAGGGGACGATGTTTAGGACCGACAGCCCCACCGTGGTCTTGCCGCAGCCGCTCTCCCCCACGATAGCCAGGGTCGTACCGCGGCGCAGCTCGAAGCTAACGCGGTCCACAGCTTTGATGACGGTGTTCTTGTCGAGGTAGTGGGTGCGCAGGTCCTCAACGCGCAGGATCACGTCGTGCATGACGGTATCTCGGAGGAAAGGGACGACGTTGGTGCCCGCCGACAACCGGACCTCCCTGCGTGTGCGCCTGTCAGTCCGGCAGACAGGCTGTGAGCAGGGAGACTCTATTATACCGCCGCGGTCTCGTTCGTGAGCGGGCTAGGAGACGGGCCGGAAGACGGAGAGCACCCGCCCTTGAATCTCCACGTTGGAGGCGTCGGCGTGGATGGGAGGAAGGGCTTCGTTGGCGGGCTGGAGGCGCACCCTGTCGCCCTCTCGGTAGAACTTCTTGAGGGTGACCTCCTGCTCCTTCTTGAGCCATACCGCGACGGTATCGCCGTCCTGGGCGGTGTCGGCCTGCTCCATGACCACGATGTCGCCGTCGTTGATGAGCTCATCGATCATGGATGTGCCCTTGACACGCAGGGCGAAGACGTTCTCCCGCCCTCCGGTCATGTCCGGCGTCAGGGAGACCGTCTCGTCGTAGGCGACGCTGCCCTCCGGCACGGGGATGGGCTCGCCGGCGGCGATGCGACCCACCAGAGGCACGGCGACGCTACGCACGCGGCGGCCGCTGCCGTCCAGCAGCTCGATGCCCCGCGAGACCTCCCGGTCGCGCCGGATCTGGCCCATCCTCTCGAGGGCCTTGAGGTTGTAGTCGACCACGGAGGTGGAGCTGATGCCGCAGCCTACCTGAATGTCGCGGATGCTGGGCGGGTACTCCTTCCCGTCGATAAAGCGACGGATGAAGGCTAGGATCTTCTGCTGTCTGGGCGATAGAGTCTTCATGGCTCACCCTCGCTATGCGGGCCACGCCCGTCTGGGTCTCCGTTCTTTTGCTCGGAACCTGTGTTCTGTCGAACAACAGTACCACCCGACCAGGCCTTTGTCAAGCCTGCTGCCAGCCCAGCGTCTTTCCTAACGGGAAGGCCGGCCTTCAGGCTGGCGGGGAGATAGCGCCGGGCTGAAGCCCGGCCTTCGTCTTTCTGTAACTCCCTGCCCGCCCTCTTCACAGGCCTCCAAGCCCGGCCGGGGCAAGCCCCATCCGTGAACCCGGAACAGCCACGGCTAGATTCCACGAACGTGCTGCCGTTGCCCCGGAGCCAGGCCGACCCCTAGAATAGAAGATGAGGAATCCTGGGAGGGAGCGGGCGCCCGAAAGGGCGCCTCGAGCACTTGAGGGAGCGAGATGGAGAGAACGTCCAGCCTGGAAGGCCTCGCCGTGTCGGAGGCAAGCACCGAGACGAGCGAGGGACATGAGGTGAAGCGCGCCCTGGTCGTCGCCGCCCACCCGGACGACTCCGAGTTCGGATGCGGCGGCACCGCCGCCCTCTGGTCGCGCCAGGGGTGGGAGTTCTACTACCTGGTTTGCACCAACGGCAACAAGGGCAGCGCCGACCCGGAGATGACGCCGGAGCGCCTGGCGCCCTTGCGCCAGGAAGAGCAGCGGGCGGCGGCCCGCAGGCTGGGCGTCAAGGACGTGTTCTTCCTCAACTATGAGGACGGCGAGCTGACCTACACCCGGAAGCTGCTGGGCGACGTCGTGCGCCATATCCGACTCATCCGCCCCTACGCCGTCTTCACGAGCGACCCCGAGACTATCATCGTGCGCGACAGCTTCGTGAACCATTCCGACCACCGCTGCGCCGGGCTCGTGGCCATCGACGCCGTCTATCCCGCCGCCCGCGACCGCTGGAACTTCCCGGAACACTTGGAGGAAGGCCTGGAGCCCCACAACGTCAAGGAGATCTACATCTGGAGCATGGACAAGGGCAACTTCTGCGTCGACATCACGGACATCGTCGACCTGAAGATCCAGGCCCTGTTGGAGCACAAGACCCAGTTCGGCGACGGCGCCGAGTTCCTCCAGTTCGTCAAAGAGCGCTGGCGGGACGAGTCGGGCCGCTACCTGGAACGCTTCCGCCGCGTGGTGATGTTTCGCTAGGGCGCCCCCAGCCAGGGTATTCCTGCCCCGGCCCGGGTCAGGGGTTGGCTCCTGTTCCCGGTGCCTGTCTCCGCGTTGACGCCCACTCTAGCCGCCCTTATCATTCCTTTTGCCGCTCGATTCGCAACGCCCTGAGCCAGCCGAAGGGCAGTCCAGGAGGACCACTGTGGAGATCGCCAGGGACAAGCTCCTCCAGATGTTCCGCACCATGGTCACGATCCGCGAGTTCGAAGACGGGGCCGGACGCCTTTCGCAGGAGGCCCGCATCCCCGGCGTCGTTCACCTCTATGCCGGCCAGGAGGCGGTGGCCGTCGGCGCCTGCGCTCACCTGAACCGGGACGACTACATCACCAGCACTCACCGCGGCCACGGCCATCTCATCGCCAAGGGTGGCGACATCCGTCTCATGTACGCCGAGCTCTTCGGCCGCGCGACGGGCTACTGCAAAGGCAAGGGCGGCTCCATGCACATCGCCGACCTGGACCTGGGCATCCTGGGGGCCAACGGCATTGTCGGGGGCGGCGCCCCCATCGCCGTAGGGGCCGCCTTCGCCGGCAGGTACCGAGGCCGGGGCCAGGTCTGCCTCTGCTTCCTGGGCGACGGCGCCAGCAACATCGGGCCCGTCCACGAGGCGACCAACATGGCGGCCCTCTACCGCCTGCCGCTGGTCTTCATCTGCGAAAACAACCTCTACGGTGAGTACACTCGCCAGGAGCGCGAGATGGCCGTCGTCGACATCTCCGACCGGGCGGCCGCCTACGGCATGCCCGGGCGCAGCGTCGACGGTATGGACGTGCTGGCCGTCTACGATGCCGTCGGCGAGGCCGTGGCGCGAGCGCGCCGGGGCGAGGGGCCCTCGCTGCTGGAGTGCAAGACCTATCGCTACTACGACCACGTGGGCACCAGCTACGGCGAGGAGGAGCGGCCGGCGGAGGAGCGCGAGCACTGGCACTCCCGCGACCCCATCCTCCTCTTCCGGCAGCGCCTGGCCGCCGATGGCGTCCTCTCCGACAAGGAAGCGGAGGCCGTCATCGCCGAGGTGCGCTCGCAGATCGAAGAGGCCATCAAGTTCGGCGAGGAGAGCCCCCCGCCGAGCGTCGAGGACCTTACGAAGGATGTCTACACGTAGCGCCACCGCCACTAACCGCCACGCGAACAGAGCCCCTAGCCGTAGGGGCGGACCTTCAGGTCCGCCCGAACTCTCAGGCCCGCCCCCGCATCGCCGAAGGCTCGCACCACGTCTCGCCAGCTTTGACTACGCTGGTCCCTACGCGTATCACCTGGTGCTGTCCACCTACAAGGAACTTCCGCTGCTGGCCACCGCGGACGTGGTAGAGACTTGTCTTCGCCGTCTCCGCGAAGCGTCAGAGCGTCGCGGGTTTCAGGTGCTGGCCTACTGCTTCATGCCCACCCATTTCCATTTGCTGATCCTGGGCAGCGCGGACTCGCGCCTCCTGCCCTTTGTCAAGCACTTCAAGCAAACCACCTCCTTTGACTGTGGCGGCGAAGCACCGCCGCTCTGGCAGCGCAGCTTCTACGACCGGGTGCTGAGAGTGGAGGAGGACCTGGAGGACGTGGCCCGCTACATCTGGGGCAACCCGGTGCGGGCAGGGATAGTCGATGAGTGGGACAAGTTTCCCTTTTCCGGCCCGTTCGGGGCGGACCTGAAGGTTCGCCCCTACGAGGAAGGACATCAAACGGAAGTCAGGGCCGTAGGGGCGAAGCTTTAGCTCCGCCCCAGCGGTTGATGTGAGAGTGGCAGAATCGACAGTGGTCACGATCTACGGGGTGAGGAAGCCATGACCCGTGAACTCTTCTACATGCAGGCCATCAACGAGGCGCTACACCAGGAGATGGAGCGCGACCCAGACATCTTCGTGGCCGGCGAGGACGTGGGCCAGCACCAGGGCGCCTTCCGCATCACGGCCGGCCTCTACGCCAAGTACGGCGAGCAGCGCGTGGTGGACACGCCCATCTCGGAGGCAGGCATCATCGGCATGGCCGTGGGCTCCGCCGCCTGCGGCCTGCGCCCCGTGGTCGAGCTCATGTTCATGGACTTCATCGGCATCGCCATGGACCAGATCATGAACCAGATGGCGAAGATGAAGTACATGTTCGGGGGCAAGGCCAGGCTGCCCATCGTCGTGCGCACCACCTGCGGCGCCGGCATCCGCGTGGCCGCCCAGCACTCCCAGAGCCTGGAGGCCATCCTCTGCCACATCCCCGGCCTGAAGGTGGTGATGCCCTCCTCCGCCTACGACGCCAAGGGCCTCCTCATAGCCTCTATCCGCGACGACAACCCGGTCTTCTTCCTGGAGCACAAGCGGCTCTATGGACAGCGCGAAGACGTGCCCGAGGAGCCCTACACGGTGCCCCTGGGCACTGGCCAGGTGAAGCGACCCGGCAAGGACGTAACCATTGTCGCCACCTCGGCCATGGTGCCTGAGGCCCTGAAGGCCGCCGACAAGCTGGCCGAGCAGGGCATCGACGCCGAGGTCATCGACCCGCGTACCCTCCAGCCCCTGGACACGGGGCTGATCCTGGACTCGGTGCGGCGGACGCACCGGGCCGTGATAGCCCACGAGGCGGTGCGCTTTGGGGGCATCGGAGCGGAGATCACGGCCCAGATCGCGCAGGAGGCCTTCGACCACCTGGACGCACCGCCGCAGCGCATCGGGGCGCCCTTCACGCCGGTGCCCTTCAGCCCGGTGCTGGAGGACGCCTGGCTCCCCAGCGCGCAGGACATCGTGGACGCCGTGCTGAACGTGGTGCCGGCGCGGGCATAGAAACATGCCCACCATCGTCGTTCTCCCCAAGATGGGAATGACCATGACCGAGGGCACCCTGGCCCAGTGGCTGGCGCCAGACGGCGCCCACGTCGAGAAGGGCCAGCCCATCTTCCGCATGCTCACCGAGAAGATCAACACCGAGGTCGAGGCGGAGACCTCCGGCGTCCTCCGCCACCTCGTGCCTGAGGACAGCACCGTGCCCGCCGGCGCCGTCGTGGGCTGCATCCTGGCCCAGGGCGAGCAGTTGCCCTCTGAGTTGGCCCAGATGGCCGCCGCTGCGGCAGCGCCCGCCCTGACGGCTGCCCCCGTACCCGCAGCTCCCGGCACGGGAGGCGGCGGCGGGCCTGCCCCTGCGACGGGCGAGTTCGTGCGGGCCTCGCCCCTGGCCCGTCGACTGGCCGAGGAGGCGGGCATCGACCTGTCGCAGGTGGAGGGCACGGGCCCCGGCGGGCGCATCCTCCAGGAGGACGTGGAGCAGGCCGTCGCCGCCCGTCGAGAGGCGCTGGCTCCTGCTGCCGCGCCGGCTGCCGGTCGCACCATCCCCTTCAAGGGCGTGCGTCGCACCATCGGCCAGCGCATGCACGAGAGCCTTGAGACCATGGCCCAGCTCACCATCACGATGGAGGTGGACGTGACGGAGGCCGGACGCATGTGCCAGGAACTCAGCGAACGCTGGCAGGCAGGCCCCGATGGGGGCGTGAGTGTCACCTACACCCACGCCATCGTCAAGGCGGCAGCCCTGGCCCTGGCCGAGCACCCGCGCCTGAACTCCACCCTTGAGGGCGACGTTATCCGCCTGCTGGACGAAGTGAACGTGGGGGTGGCCGTCGCCCTCGACGAAGGGCTCATCGTGCCGGTGGTGCGGGAGGCCGACCGCAAGCCGCTGCGCCAGATCGCCGTCGAGGCGCGTGAGCTCTCGGAGAAGGCGCGCCAGGGAACCCTCACCGTGGACGAGGTGACGGGCGGCACCTTCACCGTCACCACCCTCGGCATGTACGACGTCGACGTCTTCACGCCCATCGTCAACCCGCCGCAGTGCGCCATCCTGGGCGTGGGCCGGGTGAAGGAGGTGCCAGCCTTTGAGGGCGAGCAAGTCGTGCGGCGCTCCGTCCTCAACCTCAGCCTCTCCTTCGACCACCGGGTGGTGGACGGGGCCCCCGCCGCCGAGTTCCTGCGCCGCGTCAAGCACTACCTGGAGCATCCTAACTTGCTCACCGCGGAGCAATAGAGAGATATTGCCATAGTAGCGGCGACCTTATGACCATGAACTTGGCAATTCGACACCAGGAGCCCCGCCCACAAGGGTCCTGAAGGCCAGCCTTTAGGCTGGCACGGCAGCCAGGCTGAAGCCTGGCCTTCGGAGATTAGCTCTGACGTGTCGGCTTGTGATGTCAACGACCTTCAGGTCGCCACCCGCGCAGCGTTGAGATACGCTCGTGGCGACCTAAAGGTCGCCCCTACGGTCAACGAGGGAAGGGCGCTTTGCCTGACTTCGACCTGGTGGTGATCGGCAGCGGGCCGGCCGGCTACTCGGCGGCCCTGCGTGCTGCCGAGCTGGGCGCCGGCGTGGCGGTGGTGGAGCACCAGAGCGCCGGCGGCAACTGCGTCCGCTTCAACTGCGTCCCCAGCAACATCCTCCTCGATACCGTGCGCGCCGCCCTGGAATCCCAGGCCCTGGGCCTCCAGGGCGTCCTCCCCTCGACGGGCGAGCCCAGCTTCAGCCGCGCCCTGGCCCGCCAGGCGCACCTTGTAGCCGGGGTGGAGACCGGCATCCGTAACCTGCTGGCCTCTCGCCGCGTCCGCTACGTGGCTGGCCGGGCGGGGCTGGCCCAGGCAGGCGGGTCGGCCCTGCGGGTGGCGGTGCAGCTCGCCGAGGGCGGTACCGAGGAGCTCTCGGCTGGCGCCGTCATCGTCGCCACCGGCGCCCGCGGGGTACCACCTGCGCTGCCGGGGCTACCGCCGGACGGCGTCATCACCAGCGACCAGCTCCTGGCCCTGCCGGAGCCGCCACCCTCGCTGCTGGTGCTGGGTGGCGGGCCCGTCGGCCTCGTCTTCGCCCTGGAGTACGCCTTCCTCTTCACCGCCTTCGGCAGTCGTGTGACGCTGGCGGACGCGGGCCCCCACGTCCTGCCCGGCGAGGACGCTGAGCTGGCCGGCTACCTGGCCCAGTCGCTGGAGACGGCGGGGCTGCGGGTGCTCACCGGGGCGCAGGTGAAAGGCTTCGACGAGGAGGGCGGTGAGCGGCGGGCCCTGCTCTCGACGCCGGCCGGCGACACGGCCGCCCCGGCCGCCGTCGTGGTGGCGCCCGACTGCCGCCAGCCCTATCTGGAAGGGCTCGGCCTGGAGGCCCTGGGGACTCGCCTGGGCGAAAACGGCGCCCTTGCCGTCGATGATGGCGGCGCCACCGGCGTGCCCGGCCTCTACGGCGCCGGCGACGCCACCGGGGGCATCATGCTCTCCCACGCCGCCATCCAGGAGGGCCGCGTCGCCGCCGAAAGCACCCTTGGCCAGAAGAGCCGGCTCGATCTGCGGGCCGTGCCCCGCTGCATACACACCCACCCTGAGTACGCCGCCGTCGGCCTCAGCGACCAGGAGGCGCGGGCCGCCGGGCGACAGGTGCGCGTGGGCCTGGCCGACCTCTCGGCCAACGCGCGCGCCGCCGCCCTGGGCCAGCCGGAGGGGGTCGTCAAGCTGGTGGCCGACGCTCGCACGGGCGAGATCCTGGGTGTGCACATCCTGGGGCCCCAGGCCACCGAGCTCATCGGGCAGGCGGTGCTGGCCATGCGCCTGGAGGCCACCGTCTACGACCTGGCGGCCACCGTTTACTGGCACCCGTCGCTGTCGGAGGCGCTGAGCGAGGCGGCGCGGCGGGCGCTGCCGGGATAGGGGGAATCGTGAAATACGTCCGTTTCTTCTACCAGGGTCGTGAGGCCTGCGGCCTCCTCGAAGGTGACGAGGTGGCGGTCCTGGTGAGTGACCTCTTCAAGGAGCGACGCCTTCGGGGAGCCCGGCTGCCGCTGGCCGAGCTGACGCTGCTGGCGCCCGTCCGGCCGTCGAAGATCATCGCCGTGGCCCTGAACTACATGGATCACCTGCCCACCGGCGGCGGGTTCATCTCTTCCGCCACAGGCGGACCCGCCTCCGGCGGGGGCGAACGAGATCGTGAGGCGCCCGCCGTCCCAGAGCTGTTCCTGAAGACCCCCTCCGCCGTCGTCGGGCCGGAGGAGGCGATCGTCATCCCTGCTGGCGCGGGACGCGTCGATGCCGAGGGCGAGCTGGTGGCCGTCATCGGACGGCGGGCGCGGGGCCTCTCGCCGGAGGAGGCGCTGGGCTGCGTCCTGGGCTACACCTGCGGCAACGACGTCAGCGCCCGCGAGTGGCAGCGGGGCGACATCCAGTGGTGGCGGGCCAAGTCCAGCGACACCTTCGCGCCCGTGGGGCCGTGCATTGTCGACGGGCTGGACCCCTCGAGTCTGGAGCTCCAGACCCGCGTCAACGGCGAGGTGAAGCAGAGGGGCAACACCCGCCTTCTCATCCACGACGTGGCGCACATCATCAGCTTCGCCAGCCAGGTGATGACACTGGAGCCCGGCGACCTCATCTTCACCGGCACGCCCGGCACGACACCTACTCTGTCCCCCGGCGACGTGGTGGAGGTGGAGATCGAGGGCATCGGGGTGCTGCGAAACCGCGTGCGAGGGGAGGAGTAAGAAGTGTTACGCGAGGACGTGGTTCCGGCGGAGGACCAGATCTTCAACTGGATCGAAGAGGTCTTCCGGCAGGGTGTCCGGCGTCCGGGCTATCCCGCCGATCGGTGGGCAGAGCGATGGATACAGGACCGGTTTCGCGAGTTCGGACTGGAGAGCGTCCGTGCGGAACCCGTGGTCACGCCCTACTGGGAGCCGCTTCACTCGTCGCTGGTGGCCGTGAGGGCCGACGGTGCGGAGGCCGAGATCCCCTGCTTCGCCCTTCCGTTCTCTTTGCCCAAGCACCTGGAAGCCACTCTGGTTCCGCTCGAAGGCGGCGCGGTGTACGGTGCCGTCGCCCTCTGCGAGCTCCCGCTCTTGCGAGTCCCTCATAGCTGGTACCAACGCGTCTCCACGTGGCAGTTCGACCCAGATGGGTCGTTCGCGGGGGCCAGCCACCTTCTGCCGACCACTCGGGCTGGCCAGCAGGCGATGGAGTCAGCGATCGCCGCCGGGGCCTGCGGGTTTGTCGGCGTCCTTGCCGGCTACCCAGGGAACTGCATTGAATACTACGTTCCCTACGATGGGAAGCCCCGCCCAATCCCGGGTGTCTGGATCAGCGGGCAGGATGGAGAACGACTCAAGGCCTGGCTCGACGAGGGTCCCGTGGTAGTCAGGCTCAATGTCGACGCTCGCCGAGCATCGATCACCTCATACAACATCGTCGGCGAGCTGCCCGGAGCGGACGATGAGGCGGTGATCGTCGGATCGCACCACGACGGCCCGTGGGCATCGGCGGTCGAGGACGCGTCGGGAATCGCGCTGGTGCTGGCCCAGGCCGCCTACTGGTCGCACGTTCCGCCGGCGGAGCGTCCGCACCGCCTCAAGTTCCTTCTCAATGGAGGACATATGTCGGGAGGCGCCGGGCAGGCGGAGTTCGTACGATCTCACCGTGACGAGCTCGACCACGTGGTGCTAGAGGTGCACCTTGAACATGCCGCCGACGAAGTGTCGGAAGTGGGCGGCGAGCTGCATCCGACCGGACGGCCGGAGACACGCTGGTGGTTCACGTCGCGCATCCCGCGCCTGGAATCTGCGGTACGAGAAGCAATCGAGGCTGAAGACCTGCGACGTTCATACATCCTGCCGCCAACGGCTTTCCGAGAGAAGCCGACCACGGATGCAGCGGACTTCTACCCCGCAGGCGTCCCCATCGTCAACTACCTGGTTGCGCCGTTCTACCTGTTCGACGCGATGGACACACTGGACAAGATCCACCGGCCAAGCCTGGTTCCTGTTACGCGTGCCGCCATCCGTATCATCAGCTCCACCGCTGGCGTCTCGGCTTCGGCAATGCGCGCAGGTGAAACTCGGTAGGTGAGTTGGTGCGTGTAGCCCTCGTCCAGCTCCGCGCCTTCGAACTCGAAGAGGCGGCCGAAGGCCTGCGCCACACGCGGGAGATGGTCGACCGGGCGGCGGCCGAGCGCCCCGACCTCATCGTCCTGCCCGAGGTCACCTACCCAGCCTACTTCCTGCGCTCTCGGGAGGAGTACCGGCAGGTCGAGCCCCTGGACGCCGATGACCTCCTTCGTGCCTTCGGAGGCAAGGCCGCCGAGCACGGCGTCTACCTGGCGGTGGGCGTCGCCTTCCCGTCAGACGAGGGGGAGGTGACCAACTCCGCCCTCCTCTTCGCGCCCGACGGCAGCCTGGCCGGGCGCTATGACAAGAGCTTCCTCTGGCACTTCGATCGCCGCTGGTTCCGGGGCGGCAGCCACTACCCGGTGTTCGAGACGCCTCTGGGTCGGCTGGGCCTCCTCATCTGCGCCGACGGCCGCCTGCCCGAGATCGCCCGCTGCCTGGCCCTCGGCGGCGCCCAGGTTATCGTCGACTGCACGGCCTGGGTGAGCTGGGGCCGTCAGCCCGGCGAGCTCTCCAACCCGCAACCCGAGTACATGATGCCGGCCCGCGCCCTGGAGAACGGGGTCTGGGTGCTGGCAGCGGGCAAGGTAGGGATCGAGGCCGGCAGCATCGTCTACTGCGGCCGCTCCTGCGTCATCGACCCCAGAGGCCGGATGCTGGCCTCGGCTGGGACGGAGGAGGAGACCGTCCTCGCCTTCGACCTGGACCCTGCGGAGGCGACGGGCCCGCCCTTCGCCCGCCGTCCCGACCTCTACTCGGTCCTGACGGCCCCCACCGAGGAGCTGCCGGCGGCCGGCCTGGCGGAGGAGCCGCTGGCCGTGGGGCCCGGCAGCCGGCGCCTGGCGGTGCTCCAGGTGAACCTGCCTCCGACCGGCGCCGCCTTCCTCGAGGACGCCCGGCGCTGGGTGGAGACGCTGCGCCGTCAGGACACCGATCTGCTCCTCTTGCCGGCCACGCCGGTCCAGCACCTGGACGCCTACCCGGCCCCAGACCTGCTGCCGTCTCTCCAGGCGCTGTCGGCTCAGTCCGGGGTCGTGTTGGGGGTAACGCTACTGGAGAAGGCTGCCGGGGCGCGCTACCGGACCTTCTACCTGCTGGACGGCGGCGAGGTGCTCATCGCCCACCGTCAGAGCCACCATGACTCCGACACCACGGCTGCCGGCCCGCCTGCCTCCGCCAAAGGCGAACGGGCAGGCCTGTCGCTTGGCGACGAGCCCTGCCCGGTGGTGCCCACCCGGGTGGGCAACGTCGGCGTCCTGCTGGGCGCCGAGGGCTTCGTGCCGGAGGTAGCGCGCTCGCTGATGCTGCGGGGCGCTGAGGTGCTGCTGTGGCCGGCAGACGCCCCTCCGTTCGACGTGTGGGCGGTGGCCCGCTGCCGCGCCGACGAGAACCGCCTCTATCTGGCCGTCGCCACTGCCCCCACGGTCGAGGGCGGCGCCTGCGTGGTGGATCCCACGGGGCGGGTGGTGGCATCAGCGCTGGCCGGTCGAGAGATGGCCTGCTCGGCGCAGGTGAACCGGGCTCTGTCACGCTGGAAGGACATGGCCCCGGCCACCAACGTCGTGCTGGGCCGCCGGCCCGAGACCTACGGTATGCTGCTGAGCGGGTAGGAGAGGCTAATTGGCCACTCGGGCGCGATACGTGGCTGCCAGGAGGGGGGCAGGCAGCCAGCCACCGTAGGACTCCATGACTTCCAGCACGCTGTTGACCTCGCTCTCGCGCAGGGGGGCGTGGATTACGAACTCGGCTGTGGACCGTGCCTCCGGTTCGGATTCACTCCAGCAGGGGAGGACTACGGCGATAGGGACAGCAGGCGCCTGGGTGCGCAGGCGGCGGGCCAGGGCCACGGCGAGCCCCCCACGGTCGGCCTCGATTATGAGAAGCTCAGCTCCTCCCACCACGGCCTCGTCAACTGGGGAGGGTGCAGGGGAGAAGCAGACGACCTTGCAGCCGTGGGCAGCGCACACGCCTTCGATCAGGCGGCGGCTTCCGGGCCGAACCTCTACCAGCGCAACCAGAGGCGCCGCTGGCGTCCGCTGCAACGGCCGTGAACCAGGGGGGAAGGGTCGTTTTGCAGAGGGCTTGGCGTGACTTCTACCCGGCCTGGGCGGAGGCTCGTGGTAGCCGCATTTCAGGCATGCCAGCGCTATGTCAGCGTAGTCGGCGTAGAGGTCACCGCCACACTGAGGGCAAACCTTGTCGCCCCACCTCACGTTGGGAGTCCTTTCCTAGATGGCGCGACCTATAGTTTCCAGGGCCCAGGCCAAGCTCCAACCGACAAGCTGCTCGGCTCGGCAACGCAGCGCGCGGGCCGGTGCGGAGCCGGAAAACTGCCACTGACAACTGAAGTCTAGCACCGGTGTCAAGTCGCCTACGACAAGATAGCCTACGCCTGACGTAGCTGGCGCTCCACTGCTTCCCGGATCTCCTCCACCTTGAAGGGCTTGACCAGGCACGGGTTGCTTATCCGCTGAAGGAACTGGCGCGTCGCCACGTTCACGGTGTCGCCGGTGATGAACACCATGCGTTCGGCCTGCTCCCGGTCTATCTCCCGCACCCGGCGGTAGAACTCCTGGCCGCTCATCTCCGGCATCTTGATATCGGTGATGATGAGATCGTACTGGCGATCGAACATGCAACGGAGCGCCTCGGCGCCGCTGCCGGCGACGTCCACCTGGTGCCCGTCCATGTTCAGTACGTCCCGGAGGAGGGTCTGGATGCTGCTCTCGTCGTCCACTACCAGGATGGTACGGGCGCCAACCTCGGAGCGCGCCGCCTCCTTTTCCTCGACGACGGGCTGCTGCTCCGCCCCCTGCACTATGGGCAGGTCCACGATGAAGGTGGCACCCTTGCCGGGCCGGCTTTCGGCCCGGATGCGGCCCCCATGATCCTCGATGATGCCATAGGCGATGGTGAGGCCCAAGCCGGTGCCCTCACCGACCTTCTTGGTGGTGAAGAATGGGTCAAAGACACGGCGCAGGTTCTCGGGGGCCAGGCCGGGGCCGTCGTCGGTGAAGGAGAGGCGGATGTAGCCGCCCGCGACGCCGGAACGCACGATGAGGCGGCCCTGGGCGTGGGCCTCCAGCATGGCGTGCTCGGCGTTCGTGATGATGTTGAAGAACACCTGCTGGATCTGGTCGGGGTCGGCCATCGTCCGCGGCAACTGGGGGTCCAACTCCAGGTCCAGGGTGATGTTCTTCAGGCGCAGGTCGTAGCTGCGTAGCTCCAGGACCCGCTCCAAAAGGGTGTTAAGGTTCACCAGCTCCTTCTCGGCCTTGTGGCGCCGGGCGAAGGAGAGGAGGTTCTGGACGATCTTGGCTGCCCGCTCTGCCTCGCCCTGTATGGTCTCCACCTCGTGGCGAGAGCGATCGTCCATGTCCCGGGTGAGGAGGAGCTGAGCGAATCCCATGATGCCGGTCAGCGGGTTGTTCAGCTCGTGGGCGACGCCGGAGACTAGCTGGCCCACGCTGGCCATCTTCTCCGACTGCATCAGGCGCTCCTGGAGAAGCCGCTCTTCCGTGACCTCGCGCAGGACCACGACGACGCCGCGCTCGAAGCCGCCCAGCGGGAGCGCCTTCACTGTGAGGTGACGGCGCCGGCCGTCCTCCAGGGCGTAGTCCACCTGCCGACGCTGCCCGGAGGTCCGCACCTCTTCTACCAGGGAGGCGATGGGCGTCTCCTCCAGGGCGACCTCCTGCTCCTCGGGACGGCGGCAGAGGGCGGCGAGCAAGCGGTGGGCCGCCTCGTTCGCCAGCGTACTGCCCCCTTCCCGTACCAGCACGATGCCGTCGTCCAGGCTGGCGATGAGGGCTTGTAGGCCACCCTCGTTGGGGGGGTGGGATGTCTCGGCGCGCTCCAGGGCCGTCGACGTCAGGCTGGCCGCCGAGTAGAGGAGTCGCGTCTCGTCAGGAGCGAAGGCGTTATCGCGCTCTGCCAGCACGCGGAGGAGCCCGACCGCCCGCCCAGACACGATGAGGGGAGCATCGGCGGCGCTGCGCGGGGGCGCCGCCACGGGCGACGCCCTTTCGCCGCCTCGCAGTTCCTCGATCTGGAAGGGTGGCCGCTGGCAGTCCCGGTGGGTGCCGCCGGAGAAGCGGAGGAAAGTGTCCATCAGGCCGGACGCCAGCCCCGAGGCTACCGCCTTGGGCAGGGGAGCGGCCGCATAGACTGTGGTCACATCGCGGCTGTCGAGACAGAGGACGGAGACGGCGACATCGAAGCGCAGGTGGGGCCGGAGGGCGGTCAAGACCCGGCGCAGCACCTCGTCGGGCGCCAGGCTGCGGGTCAAACCCTGGATCAGGTCGTGGAGAACGGCCACATGGCTCCCTTGCCGTTTCGTCTCCCTCTCCACTGGCGCCATGTCGGCGCCGGTGCCGCCCGCACCGACCGCGCTCTCGCCTGGCGATTGTGTCATCGGCAGTACTCCGGGGCCTGCATGGTCTGGACGGGGCCGGCGCCAGCATAAAGCGAAGGCCCCAGGGATGGTTGCCGCCTATCGACGCCAGCCGGGTCACAAGGGAAAACCGAACGACGGAAGCCAGCGAGGGAAGCAGCGCTGGACGGCAGGCACACAACCAAAGGACACACGCTCGGCTCCACCTCTCCTGTTTGTCCGACAGGAGGGAATCGGCCGGTGCCCCCGCCAAACACCGCCAAGGCCGCAGCGGCTGAACCGCTTGGGCCTATGAGCACACCCATCTCCGGCTAGAGTGGAGACTCCAACCGGCAGGGTTAACTACCGACGCAATTATGCACCAACACAATCGGTTGTCAAGGCAGGCTAGAGCTGCGACCAGGGGGACGGCGCCGGCAGCAGTGCTCGCGCGCGGAGGTCAAACGAGGGGTGACTGCTGGCCCAGTCGATAGCGCGGAACATCGCGCGCCATGACCCGCGGGGCAGGACGCTCAATCCACTAGAGTGAAGGCACTGATGGCATCGCATGAGGGGGCTATACCCCCCAAAATGGGGCTTGCAGAGGGGTCATGGTAGGGGGTTTCACCGATAGGTCTGGAGGGGGCAGAAGACCGATACTGAGCCAGACCACTCTAGCCTGTGGCGGGCAAGACCACCCTCGGATTCGGACATGGAGGTGAAACGTGTCCTCCTCCGAGCCTAGGGAGTCGGCCGCTGGTCTGCGCCTCATCGTTCCCCTACCTTCAGAAGAGCAACACCTGGCCCAGGTTGTCCACGACTACATGCCTCTGGTGCGTCACGCCGTCAACCGGGTAGCGGTCGGCTCCTGTGGCGCCAGCATCCTCCAGTACGAGGACATGGTTAGCTGCGGCATTCAGGGACTCATCGAAGCCTACCACTCCTACGACCCGAACAAGGGGGCCAAATTCTCCACCTATGCCCTACCTCGCATTCGAGGGGCCATCCTCGACGCCCTGCGCGCCGCCCACCCGCTACCCCGCTCCCTACAAAAGTTCTCCTCGGACGCAGAGAAGGCCACCTCTGCCCTGCACGCGCGCTTGCGGCGGGCCCCCACCTACGAAGAGATAGCTCGGGAGATGGGGCTGACCTCAGAGGAGTACCTCTCTTGTCTCAGCTCCGCCAGCGTGCGCACCGTCTCCCTGGAGAACCTGGCCGACACGGCTGTCGACGGCAACACCGAGAAGCTGTGGGAGATGGCCGATGACGATCCGACTGTGGATCCAGACGCGATGGTGGAGAAGACGGCGGTGAAGAGCAAGCTCCGGGAGGCCCTGGACGCGCTGCCGGAGCGCGAGCGTAAGATCGTTCGCCTCTACTACCTGGAGTCCAAGTCTCTAAAGAGCATCGGCCAGAGTCTGGGCATCTCGGAATCACGGGCCTCGCAGCTCCGACATCGGGCCATCCGACGCCTGCGAGTGGCCCTGATGAGGGAGCTGGAGGACGCGGCTTGAGGCGTCATTGATGCTGCCCCTGGGGCTCATAGCCAGCGGGTTTTCCGGAGAAGCCTACGCCCGGGCCCTGACCCAGCTCCCGGGGGTAGAGTTGACGACTGTGGCGACAGTGCCCCCCGGCCGCAGGCTGGCGGTCCGCGCCAGCTCTTGCGCCAGTCCGGCGGTCCTGGCCGCACTTCCCTCATTGCAGGCTGTCGTGCTGGCCAGCAGCCTGGTGGAGCCGTACCCCCTCATCCGGCGCGCCCTCGTCCACGGCAAGCACGTCCTCGCCGCCGGTTCCTTCACTCTCAGTGCCGATCAGGTGCAGCGTCTGTCCACTCTAGCGAAACGCAGCGGACGGCTTCTAATGTTCGCCGAGGAGCGCATGCTGTCGCCCAGCTTCGCTCTGCTGGCAGACACAACGAAGGGCGCGGCCCGGACCAGCCTCCGCTACCTGCGGCTCTTGGATGTCCGTCCCCGGTACCGCGAGGGTGCCCTGCGTTTGGACGCTGTCGTCGCTGAGGGACTGGCCCTCTGCATGCGGCTGGTGGAGCGGACCCCCAGGTCCGTCAGCGCCGTGGCTGCTGGCCAAAGCGGAGGCCCCGCGGAGGCGGTCTTCATCACCGTGGTCTATCCCGGCGGTCTGGTGGCTAGCCTCCAGGTGAGCATGAGCGAGGACTGGGAAGCCCGTCAGGTGGTAGCTTCCATGGAGGGTCGCACCCTGATGCTGGACGAGCTGGACTACCGGACCCCTCTACGCATCGTCTCCGCCAGCCAGCGGACGCGGCGAGAGGCCGCTGGGACACATAGTCCGGATGGGACGGCGTGGCAGACGGGCTCCCTGGCCCTGGCGGCCCTGCCGGGCGACCCAACGCTGGAGCAGTGCCGAAACTTTCTGGATGCTGTGACCGGCCGGCGCGTAGGGGCAGTGAACGCGGAGTTCTGGGGGCAGGTAGCGCGGCTGTGGGAGGCGGCGGAGAGGTCCATGGCCCTGGCCGGGGCCCCGGTGCCCCCGGAAGCCGGACCCCAGCGGTCGGAAGCCAAGAACGGGACGCCCCACCTTTACGTCATCCGCGGGCGGGAGCAACCAGCGTCCTCGACCTCACCCAGGCCGGCGCTGACGCTAGTTTCCGTCTGAGGGGTCGGGGGAGGAACCCTCCGAAGGTCTGCTGACGGGCCTGTTGAAGAAGTGAAGGTACGAGGACGGCGGCGCGTCCTTCTCATCCGTGTCCGCTGGCCCTTCCTGCTTGTTACTGCGAGCATCGCGCTGGAGGAGCTCCTCACGGAGCACGGTGATCTCTTGAGGGGCTGATATGCCCAGCTTCACCCGGTCCCTCTCTACTCGCAGGACCGTGACCAGGATGTTGCCCTGAATGACGATGGCCTGGTCAACTTTACGTGTGAGAATCAGCATCTTCTCTGCTCGCGGGCTATCCGAGGTCCACCGGCCTGTATTCTGGCCCTTGATGATTATCGGCAGTGGCACCGACTTTTAGAGGCCTAAAGGCCTCCTTCCTGCAGAGTTGACAGGCAAACGGCGCCGATCTCGCGACACTCCTCAACATTTCTTCATCTTGGCGGTCTTCACGGCTTGACCCCGGTGGCGAAAGTGTGAAGAATATTGCCGGACGCCTGAGGCCAGACAATCACTACGAGAACGGAATAACAAGAAACATATAACTAGAGACCCTTTACTGGTATTGTACTTCCTTTACCAACGTTGTCAAGCCGTCTGGAGGACGAAAATGGCTCGCTGGGATTTTCTTACCAATCACGCCCTCGTCCTCATCCACGTCATCGACCACCCGCGCTCAACCCTACGCGACATCGCTGCTGCCGTCGGCATCACAGAGAGGGCCACTCTCTCCATCCTCCGCGCCCTGGAAGAGGATGGCATCATCTCCCGCCGGAAGGAGGGCCGGCGCAACCGCTACTGGGTAAACATCGGAGCCCTGCTGCGCCACCGCCGGCAGGGCCCCTACAGTGTGGAAGAGATCGCTAACGCCCTCCTCCGCCTCTCCCAGCGGGTCTCAGAGAGCGCCGCCTCCCAGAATGGCACGGCCTAAACAGTCTTCTCAGGGGAGAGAGACTTAGCCCTTCTTGCCGCCGTTGAGGATGCTTTCCACCGTCGCTCGCAGGACGGCGGGGCTGAAAGGCTTTTGAACGATACCGTCCGCCCCGGCGCGCCGGGCGCGCTGGTGGTCCGACTCCTGCGCCAGCGCCGTCAGGAGGAGGACGGGCGTACGGGCCATCGAGCTCTCCGCTTTTATTCTCTGGCAAACGGTAAAGCCGTCCATTCGAGGCATCACCACGTCCAGCAGCACCAGATCAGGCTGGTAGCGACGGGCCATATCCAAGCCCTCCGGCCCATCGGCTGCTTCCAGGGTGCGCACGCCCGAGCCGTCCAGGATGGCGTTCACCAGAGCTCGGATGGTGGGTTCGTCGTCGACGACCAGAACCGTCTTCACGCTATCGCCCCTGGGGTCAGAGCAGTTCCCGAGGCAGATCGGCGGGGAGGATGCAAGGGCAGACAGAAGCCGAAGGTGCTCCCCTTCCCCGGGCAGCTTTCTACCCACATGAGCCCGCCATGCCACTCGACCAGCCGCCGCGCGATGGTCAGGCCCAGGCCGGCACCGCTGGGCTTGCCGGCCGGGCAAGCGGAGCCGTCTCCCTCCAACGGGGCCGCTCGATAGAAGGGCTGGAAGACCCTCGCCTGGTCCTCCTGGGAGATGCCCACTCCTCGGTCCCGGATGGCGATGCTCGTGCCAGCCGGGCAGGGAGCGTCCTCTGACCCCGGTGGGCCCAGGTGCAGCGTGGAGGGCCGGGCCAGACAGCGCGGCGCCGCCTCGATGCGGATTGGGGCTCCCGGCGGGGAGTAGTTGACGGCATTGCTCACCAGGTTAGCCAGCACCCGGGTCAGCTTGCAGACGTCCGCCCTCAAGCAAGGCACACCAGCCTGAAAACGGATGGAAAGGCGAGAACGCCGGCCCTCACCTCGCCAGAGACTGACGACGTGCTCCGCTACGTCTCGAAGGTTCACGGGCTCCAGGTTCAGTTCGACGCGCCCCGACTCGAGGCGCGTCAGATCTAGTAGCTCGCCGATGAGGGAGCCCAGACGCACCGACTCCTGGTTGATGAGGGAGATCCAGCTCTTCTGCACCTCCTCGCTCACCTCCCGCGAGAGGAGGAGCTCGCTGAAGCCCTGGAGGGCGGTGAGGGGCGTCCTCAGTTCGTGGGAGGCGATGGAGACAAGCTCTTGAGCGCGGCGCCCTTGCTCGGCGGCGGCCGTCACCACCCGCAGCTTATCCAGGGCCAGGGAGGTCTGGTCGGCCAGGCCCTGGAGGAGGCCAACCTGGTCAGGAGAGAAGGAGAAGCCCTTTCGTCGGCCTACCACCAACAAGCCGAGCTCTTCGCTCCCCGACCGGACAGGCACCGCCAGCAGTACGGCGGGGGCCTGGGCACCATTGAAGGAGGAGGGGAGATCACACAGGAGAGGGTTTGGTGCCTCTATCGTCAGAGGGGCGGTCGCCGCCAGGGCGGCATCGGCGAAGGCGGTGGTGGGTGCCTCTGCGGCGTCGAACACCACTGTCGAGTGGCCGATGCAGAGGGCTCGGCAGGCAGGCCGCCCATCCTTGTCCCGGATCAGGAACAGGGCTGCCAGGTCCACCCTCAGCAAGGACGAGACGGCGGAGAGGACGGCTTCATAGAGGCTCTCCGGCGTGGTGGCAGCGAAGATCTGGACGGCACTGCAGTACAGCGCCTGGGAGCGGGCGGTCAGCCTGACCAGCTCGATGCGCTCTTGCCAGGGCTGGCCGTCACGGCTCAGCAACAGAGGCTCGAGGGACAGGGATGTGGGAGTGGCAGCGGCTTTCCCCCTCAAGGTAGTTCACCTTCAGTTGCAGGCCTGGCGTTCATGTCACAGGGTGGCGGGACGGCCGCTACCGCTCACGTCGGCGGGCGCGATCGCTGACATCGCCCATCGCGGTGCGGCTCTGTGTTCCCCCCTGTGCGGAGAGGCGACGGATGATGCCCTGGGCCACAAAGCCCACGCCCAGGTCCACGCAGTCGCGGTAGGAAGTGAAGATGGAGCGGTCCAGGAGCCACAGCCCCTGCTCGTTCAGGTTCTCATGATGGTCGGTTCGGAGCCGGAGGAGCCGGCGCAAGCGTCCCAGGTAGGCGTTCTGGAGGGCGGACAGGTCATCCTCGTCCCGGAGGTCATCCTGCCAGGCGCTCAGCTCCACGGGCTCACGAGCGAATTCCATCACGGCTGGGTCCTCTTCCCATTTCGGCCTGCGTACCGGCAGGCAGGTGGTCTATCCCCCTAGCCGACCTGACGCTCTTCGCCCTGCTCCGGGGCGGGCGGCACGTCGATGCCGACCAGTCCCCTCTGGAGGGCGTAGCGAATGAGGTCGGTGCGCGTTTGAGCGTGAAGCTTGCTCATGATGTGGGCCTTGTGGGCCTCCACCGTCTTCACGCTGATGTAGAGCTCCTGGGCAATCCGCTGGTTGGAGTAGCCCTCGGCGATGAGCTGGAGGACTTCGCGCTCACGGCTGGTCAGGAGGTCATAGCCTGCCTTGCCCTCTTCGCTCCTAGCCTGAAGGAGGTACTCGCTGGCGGTTCCCGCATCGGAGATGGACGCGCTGAAGTAGGTGTTTCCCCGATGGACAGCCTGGATGCCAAGGATGAGCTCGGTGGCGTCGGACTTCTTGACTACGTAGCCGGTGGCGCCGGCGCGGAGGGCAGCCACGATCTGCTCGTCCTCCATGTAGCCGGTGAGGATGAGCACCCTGGTCTTGGGGAGGCGGCGGCGGATCTGGCGCGTGGCCTCCAAGCCGTTGAGGCCGGGCATCACCATGTCCATGAGGATGACATCGGGGAGCAGTTTTTCGGCCGCTTCCATAGCTTCGCGGCCATTGGCGGCATCGCCCACCACCTCGATCTCCTGGTGCATCTCCAGGAGGAGGCGGAGGGCCTGACGAAGGACTGCGTGGTCGTCGACGATGAGAACGCGAATCTTGCCGCTGGAGCCGTGGCTCCAGGCGCCGGTCTCACCAGGCCGGCGAATACGGGCCGCCATCTCCTCCGAGGACGTGGGCTCCTTCATCCGGGGCGCTCCTTACCTTCCGCTCTCTGGGACCGGGCCTTCGAGCCTAAAAGTTGGCCGCCAACCCGCTTTGGCAACTCTCTGCCTGGAAGTTTCTCCACCCCATTGCTCGCCAGCAGCCCGCCCGGCGTCGCTGGTTCCGCTCTTCCCAGCCAAGAGCGGCCCAAAGCCTACCATAACCTTCCAATTATCGGCAAGGAAGTTCGCAACGCCGGGGCCAGGACCCCAGGATCATCATTACTCCTCCTGGACCTGCCGCTCCAGGAGATCCAGGAGAGGTCTTTCACTGGCCGACAGGTCTTGGTGGTCCAGGAAGCCGTCCGTGCCCTCCAGCCGGGCCGGGTAGTCCCTGGTAGCCCGGCAGTGTTTGCAGACCCCATGGATCACGCCGCGCTTCGGCTCGCTGAGCAACCAGTGGTGACGGCAACTGACGACGCTACTCTGAACCACGACGGAACCTCCTTGTTCCGCACCCGTCGGCACCCATCCCGGCTGTCACCGTGACAGGCGGCCAGATTCTAGCGCCGTTGAGGAACCCTGTTGTATTGGGAAAAACCCTTATGCGGGGCTGGGGGTACCCCTAATTCGCAGGGTAGATAGGTCCTTCTCGCTCAAGGAGAATCACGGCCATGGGGGTGTGGGGCCGCTCTGCCGCGGGCTCTCTCCAGAGGGTGATGGCAGGAAGACTCTAACTGGATGACCGCAGGCTTTCCGCTCTTACGGCCTGCTGCTGGCAGAAACGCAGGTAGGCCTCGTAGGCGTTGCTGACGGCTGTCATGATGGCCTTCTGAGGCGCCCCTACGTAGCGGTTCTGGAGGGCATCCAGGAGGATCCTCATGCTGGTATCCAGGTCATCCTCCAGGAGGATGTCACGCAGGAGGGCCTCCGCCCGCGGCAGGACGCCTCGCGTGGCCACCTCCACTGCCTGGCGGCGGCGCATGTCGACCTCGATCTCCACGGACACAACGGGGGGAGCGCCTACGGGCGCCAGGCTCTGGGGAAGGCGGGCGTGGCCTACGAATATGACAGTGCCTTCTTCCCGGTCACGGTATCCGTCACCACCATGCTGCCTCATGCCTGACCTCGCTCTCCGGCTCGAGCTGGCAGAATGCGCCCGGCAGGAAGAAGGGGCACAACAAGGCCGAGCCGTATAGGCCAGCCGTATAGGCCGCCCACGCTCGTAGGGGCGGCTACCGCTACAGTAACGGCAATTCCCTCCCTCGCCTAGGGGAAAATCGTGAAGAGATTCGTGAAAAAGTCAACATGATCCGCGCTGTACCTTTGTTCAAGCGCATACAGAGATCGGGGTCGGGCTTTGCTGGCTGGGCAGGCGGGCCGGCCTCCCGAGCAGGCGCTCGGAGCTGCCCTTCCGCAGCGAGAACAAGAAGAAAAGAGGCACCCTCCCGGGTGCCTCGGAACTGCCGATACTCCCGCCACAGAGTAAGGCGAGAGCCTAACTGACGGCAGGCGGGCCTGGTCTGCCGTCAGGCCTTCTTGGACGACTCCTACAGGCGGAGTTTACCGTGCGAAGGCTGACGCCTCCGCTGGCGGGTGTGACCATCTTCCTGATCGAGGAGCTCGATGGCCGGAGGCGATACTGCCTCGTGGACGTAGCCACAGCAGAGACACGTGCTGTAGACGCCGTACCAGTCTCTCTCCATGATCATGGACCCGCGACAGCGGGGGCAGTTGCGTGGCAGGGTCCCCTGCATGTTTGACCTCCTGCTAGCGCGCAGAAACCCCCCGTCCAGACACATCCTGGCCAGATGCCTTTCCGCTGCCTCCGGGGTTAGCTGACGGGTTCGGGCGGAAAGGTCGCCCTACTCAACGGTGAGATTCACCCCAGACAGATGGGTCCCCCGTCCCCAACAGGGTTCGGCAGAGCAGCTCTGGCCCCCTCCCATCCGCCAAATGCCATGTGCCAGCGCTGTCCTTGTGATTTCATTAACAGGTTAAAGTACCGCCCGACGGTTGTCAACCCCGCTGTGAAGAAATATCCGCGAGGCGAGGCAGGCCCATCAGGCGGCAGAATCCCGGCGAAGCTGCTCCCTAGCCCGCGCCCAGCCTATCGATAGCCCGGCGTAGCCGCGCCTCCGCCTCTTGCGCCACCTCGCGCAGGGCCGGGTTGTCCAGCACACCCAGCAGGCTTAGGGGGTCGACAGCGGCCACCACACTGCCATCGCCCTCCTCGTAGACTATGACGTTGCAGGGCAGGAGCAGCCCCACGGAGGGGTCCGTATCCAGGGCGCGGTGAGCCAGAGCAGGGTTGCAGGCCCCCAGGATGACATAACGACGGAAGTCCTTGTCCAGCTTCGCTTTCAACGTGGCCTTGACGTCGATCTCGGTGAGGACGCCGAAGCCTTCCTCCTGGAGGGCGGCGCGGGCCGCCAGCACCGCCTGTTCGTAGTCAAGCTTGAGCCTGGTCCGAAAGCCGATCTTCTCGATCATATCTCGCCTCCTGCCACCGCTACCGGCCTGCCGGTCGCCCTTGGATTGTCTCACACATCGCCCGTGCCGCTATCGTTCTTCTCTTCCAGCGCTTCGAACTCCTCTCGCAGGATGGCCATCAGGATGGTGTCCCAGTAGCGGCCGTGCTTGAAGCGGTCCTGGCGCCGGCGTCCCTCCTCGCGGAAGCCGCACTTCCGGTAGCAGGCCAGGGCGCGCTCGTTGTACTCGAAAACGTCAAGATACACCCGGTTCAGGTTCATCTGATGGAAGGCGAACCGCAGAACGGTGATGACGGCGTCGGCACCATAACCCTTCGACCAGTACTGCGGCTCCCCAATGACGATGCCGAGGGCGGCCCGCCGGTCCTCAGGGCTCGGGTTGTGGAGGCCGATGTTGCCGATGTGCACCCCCTCTTTCGTCTCGATGGCAAGGCGCAGGCCGCTGGCGAAGTCATTGGTGGACGCGCCCCGGAGCCATCGCTCCTCCTCGGTGCGAGACATGGGATAGCGGGCGCCCAAGTAGTATGTGACTTCGGCGTGATTGAACCATGTGTAGCCCCGCTCCAGATCCTCGGGCTCCTGCGCTCTTAGCCTCACCAGTTCTCCCTCCAGCATCGCCAGCTCCTTTCTCACTTTCCGTGGCCGCAGCCAAAACGAAGGCCCGCCACCTGCGGGGCGACGGGCCTGACGGTTGTTGCCCTGTGGAGGGTTTGGTCTACGGTGTGCCCCCTCTCACCGGCCAGGCCCTTGCCCCGGCGACGCAATTATCGGTCCAATGACATGGCTGGACGCCCTAAAACCGCTCTTCGCTACCGATCCGTGAACGCCAAGCATGTCAGCCCTCGTACCCGCCTCGGTCGAAGCAAGGCCCGTCTCCGGCGGCGGAAGTAGCGGGATGGTAGCACGGGCCTTTCGCGTCCGTCAAGTTCGCCGGCCGCTGGAGTGGGCTCGATGCTGCGCCCGTTTGTGCGCCCAGTTATGGAGAGGCGGCGGCCCCCCGGGACCCGCCGTCTCTCCGCCTGTCGCGCAGCTAGCTCATCAACTGCCGCTGCGCCGTGAGCCCCTAGCGAACCGGATGCAGAGCACACCCGCTGCCGCCGCCCCGCCGCTGCCCACCAGCAGCCACGCCACCGGCGTCCACTTGAAGCCACCGTCCCCCGGCCCACTGCCGGTGCGCGGCAGCGCCACGACCCCCGGCACTGACGGTGGCAGAGCTATCTGCGCCACCGCGCCGATAATCGGCAGCTCGATGTAAGAGGCGCGTGCGCTGTCCCTGTACATGCTGAGGGTCGGCGGTGGGTCGAACTGCGGTCCACCGAAGTTGCTGGCGTCCCAGCCGGCAATAGAGACGCGAAGCTGGTGCCCCTTCAGGAAGACGTTGGAGGTGGGCTCCAGGTCGATGACTATCTCCTCCACCTGGCCGGGCGTCAGAGGGGTCGCGTCCTCCGCGTAGGAGCGGTGCCAGGGGAGGTCTGGCTTCCATGGCCTGGGCTCAAGCTTTCGCAACGACGCCTTCAGCTCGCCCTCAGTGATGTAGTTGACCACCCCGTTCTCGTCGATGTCCTCCAGATACACGAAGAACGCCCCGTCCGTCGCCGTCGACGAGACGAAGAGGTGAACGACAGGGTGGCCGGTGACCTCAAGGTCTTGCTGGAGTGGGGGAGTGGTGTAGGTGAGGTTCTTCTTGTCCAGCTCCGCCCGGTCGGGGTACTCGCAGTTGACGGATGCCAGACAGGACCACCTGCCGGCCGTCTCCGAGGTGCTGGTGTAGTCAGTGAGGTACTCGTCGTAGGTGCCGGACCCTGTGGGCTTGGTCGTCGTGATCACGTTGCCCGGGCCGAAGTAGTAGGGGGTGAGCTGCTGCTCGGGCAAGGGCCACTGGTCGGCGAAGCGCCACTCGTTCCTACCCATGGTGTAGATGTAGTAGGGCGGCTCCTTGTCTATGCCGTTCTGCACGCCCTTCAGGCACCAGTCGAACCAGCGCACGTGCTCTATGCCGGAGTTCTCGAAGCTCTGTACATGGAAGTAGGGACCGATGAGCAGCTTGCTGGGGTTTGTCATGGTGGCCTGTATGGTAAGGGTGTCGCGGGTATAGCCGTCGAACCAGCCGCCCATGTTGTAGATGGCCACCCCGGAGTTCTCAATCTGCTGGAGATGGCCGGCGGGGTCCAGGTCTCGGTAGCCGAGGAGCGAGCCGCCCTCCACCGTGAACGTGCTGTCGCGGAAGGGGGCCAGCTTGGCGGCCGCGGTCATGTCGAAGTTCTGCTCGTGTTCCTTGGTGGCCTGGGCGAGGAGGCTGCCGTCTTTGTCCGCGTCCACCGGTTTGCTGGGCCAGATGCCGAGTGCGGGCACAGTCTTGTTGCCGTCCAGAAGCGTGACTGAGAGCTTATAGGCGTTGATGAAGGCGTTGTCGAGAAGACCGCCGGGATAGACGACGTCGTACAAGTCAAACAGAGAGTAACGGGGCGCGATGCACTTCAGGTGGGGATTCTCTTGGGCCGCGGCGAGGAGTTGGATCGTCGCCAGGTAGGACTGGCCCATCATCCCTACGTTGCCGTCGGACCAGGGCTGAGCCACGATCCAGTTGACGAGGTCGTTGGCATCCTCTTGCTCCGCCGGCGCGAAGACGGTGGTGCGGTGGCCGAAGGAGGCTCCCGTGCCCCGTACGTCGGCCACAACGAAGGCGTATCCGTAGGAGATGACGACCCGGAACTCACTGTTGGGATCGGTGGCGTAGGGCTGGCTCACCCCCTTGTCTGTCACGCTCGCCCGGTGATAGGGAAGCATGACGAGGACAGTGGGGAACTTGTCCCGCGCCGGCCCCTCCGTCGGCATGTAGATGTCCACGGCGATGCGGACGCCGTCGCGCATGGTGACGTACTGAGAGGTGACGGCAAAGTTCTTGTACTCGGGCGAAGTGTAGCCGGAGTACTGGCCGGGGGCGCTGATCTTCTGCTGAGTCTGGGGCTGCGCGTAGCCGGTGGTTGCGGTCAAAGCGACGAGGACCAACATGAGACCCAAGAGCAGAAAGAACCTACGTGCATGCCCCTTCATGGCGTGTTCTCCTTCGCTAGTGTTACGAAACCGCGCGCCGTCTTCTATGGTGGAGGCGGCGGGTCCCGGGGGCCCGCCGTCTCTCCTTGTCTTGCGCAATCAGCTCACCGACCGCCGCTGCGCCGTGAGCTCCAGGCGAACCGAATGCACAACCCTCCAACCACCGCCGCTGCCCCGCTGCCGGCCAGCAGCCAGACCACCAGCGTCCACTGGAAACCGCCGTCCCCCGGCCCACTGCCCGTGCTCGGCAGCGCAACAACACCCGGCACCGACGGCAGAGGCAGCTGCGCTACCTGGCCGATGACCGGCAGCTCTATGTAGGAGGCGCGCACGCTGTCCCTGTACATCCGCAGCGTCGGCGGCGGGTCGAACTGCGGCGCCCCAAAGTTGTTGGCGTCCCACCCCGCAATCGAGACGCGGAGACTGTGCCCCTTCAGAAACACGTTGGACGTCGGCTCCAGGTCGATCACTATCTCCTCCACCTGACCCGGCGTCAGGGGAGTAGCATCCTCCGCGTTGGAGCGGTGCCAGGGCAGGTCCGGTTTCCACGGCCTCGGCTCTAGCTTTCGCAGCGAGGCCTTCAGCTCCCCCTCGCTGATGTAGCTCACCACCCCGTTCTCGTCGATGTCCTCCAGATAGATGAAGAAGGCTCCGTCCGTCGCCGTCGACGACACGAATAGGTGGACGATGGGATGGCCGGTGACCTCCAGGTCCTGCTGCAGCGGGGGAGTGGTGTAGGTGAGGTTCTTCTTGTCTAGCTCTGCCCGGTCGCCGTACGAACAATAGAATCCTGCGAGACAGGACCACCTCGCGCCGGTGTCCGAGGTGCTGGTGTAGTCCGTGAGATACTCGTCGTAGATATCGGTCCCTGCGGGCTTGGTCGTCGTGATCACGTTGCTCGGGCCGAAGTAGTAGGGCGTGAGTTGCTGCTCCGGCAGGGGCCACTGGTCGGCGAAGCGCCACTCGTTCCTGCCCATCGTGTAGATGTAGTAGCGCGGCTCAGTGTTTATTCCGTTCTCGACACCCTTCAGGCACCAGTCGAACCAGCGCACGTGCTCTACACCGGAGGCTTCCAGGTGTTGGTCGTGGAAATAGGGCCCCATGAGCGCCTTGCTTGGGTTGCTCATGGTGGCCTGCATGCTGAGGGTGTCGCGGGTGTAGCCGTCGAACCAGCCGCCCATGTTGTAGATGGCCACGCCGGAGTCTTCGATCTGCTGGAGGTGGCCGGCGATGTCACCGTCGCGGTAGCCGAGGACGGAGCCGTCCCCCGCCGTATACTTGCTGTCGCGGAACGGGACCTGTTTGGCGGCCTCGGTCATGTCGAAGCTCTGTTCGTGTTCTTTGGTGGCCTGGGCAAGCAGGCTCCCGTCTTTGTCCGCGTCCACCGGTTTGGTGGGCCAGACGCCGTAATCCGGCTCCGTCTTGTTACCGTCCAGATAGGTGACTGCCAGCTTGTAGGCGCTGATGAAGACGTTGTCGAGAAGCCCTCCCGGGTAGACGACGTCGTACAGGTCAAGAAGGGAGTAACGGGGCGCGATGCACTTCAGGTGGGGATTCTGGAAGGCCGCGGCGAGGAGTTGCGACGTCGCCAGGTAGGACTGCCCCATCATCCCCACGTTGCCGTCGGACCAGGGCTGAGCTGCGATCCAACTGATGAGCTCGTTGATATCCTCCTGCTCCGCCGGCGCGAAGACAGTGCTGCGGTAGCCAAAGGAGGCCCCCGTACCCCTCACGTCCGCGACGACGAGGACGTACCCATAGGAGGAGACGACGCGGAACTCATCGTCGTCAGGACGCGACAGGGAGTCCACTATCCCCTTGTCTGTGATGCTCGCTCGGTGGTAGGGGGTCATGATGAGGACAGTGGGGAACTTGTCCCGCGCCGGGCCTTCGGCTGGTATGTTGACGTCCACGGCGATGCGGACGCCGTCACGCATAGTGACGTACTGAGAGGTGGTCGTCCAGCTCTTATACTCCGGCGAGGTATAGCCGGAGTACTGACCGGGGGCGCTGACCTTCTGCTGCGTCTGGGGCTGGGCATGGCCGACAGCCACAGTCATGATCAGCAGCATCGAGAAAAGAGCAGAGAGCCGGAAGAACCTGCCCAGGTATCCTTTCATGGCGTACTTCCTTTCTTTCACACCTGCAAGGTCACGCAGCACCCCGTGCGTGCGAGCTTTCAGCGCGCGTTCTCGCGGAGCTAGCAGAGCCGCCGTTCTCCAGGGGCGTCCGGATGCGTTTGGGCTGTTGGCTGGGGGCCGGTCGCTGAGGATTGACCATGATGGGGCTGTCCATGGGCTTAGCTCCACCTTCGTGGAGGCGCCCATCCCGGGGCGCGTGGCGGAACTGGCCCCATACTAGGCGCGCCGTCGTGAGCCCGTCAAGCCCGCTTCGCGGCAGGCGGGGCTACATCACCGCCGTGGTGGAGCCGCCGTCCACCTGGATCGTGGTGCCGGTGATGTGGCGGGCCGGCTCCGAGGCCAGGAAGACCACCAGGGCGGCGATGTCCTCGGGCTGGCCCAGACGCCCCACGGGCACACGCCGGCCCTCCTCCTCGATGACATCCTCCAGGGGGCGGCCCTCGGCGGTGGCCCGCTTCTGGAGCACCTGGCGCATGCGGTCGGTGAGGGTGAAGCCGGGGCAGACGTTGTTCACCAGGATCTGGTCCGGACCCAGCTCTCGCGAGAGGGTCTTGGCCAGGCCCACCACACCCAGGCGGGCAGCGTTGGAGAGGATAAGCCCGTCCAGGGGCTGCTTCACGGCCATGGATGTGATGTTGATGATGCGGCCGCCGCCCCGCCGTCGCAGGTGCGGGAGGGCCTCGCGTACCGTGCGCGCCACGCTGAGGAAGTTCTGGTCCAGGGCGGCCTGCCAGACCTCGTCCGAGTGCGCGTCGAAGGTGCCCAGCGGCGGGCCGCCGGCGTTGTTCACCACGATGTCCAGCCCTCCGAACCGGGAGACGGTCTCCGCCACGAAGCGCCGTATGTCCTCATAGCGGGACATGTCACAGATGACGGGGAGTACCTCGCTGCCCGTGGCGGCGGCGATCTCTGCCGCTGCTGCCTCCAGACCTTCGCGGCCGCGAGCGCCAATCGCCACTCGACAGCCCTCCCGCGCCAGGGCCAGGGCTATCGCCTTGCCGATGCCGCGGCTGGCCCCGCCCACCAGCGCCACCTTGCCCGTTAGTCCCAGCTCCATGATGCACCCTCCGTCTTGCCCCTCCGTGCGTGTATGGCTAGGCGGATCGTAGCCGGGCAGCCGCTACGGTCAATGTTGGGCACACCGGGCCCGCCGCGGGGGCGCCTGAACGGGCGGCCAAGCTTGACCTGCTGATCGCCTTCTGACACTATGGTGGAACCGAGAGCAGGAAGCTAGGGAGGAGAAGACTGTGGATGACCTCGCCTTGCTCGATGCCACCGCCCAGGCCGAACTCGTGCGGCGTAGGGAAGTGAAGGCCGTCGAGCTTGTCGACGCCGCCATCAAGCGCATCGAACGCCTGAACCCCACTCTCAACGCTGTCGTCACGCCCATGTACGACCTGGCCCGCAGGGCGGCCACGGGCCCCCTGCCCGAGGGGCCCTTCGCGGGCATCCCCTTTCTCCTCAAGGACTTGCTGGCAAGTTATGCCGGAGTCCGCTTCACCGAAGGCTCGGCCTTTCTCAGCGAGTACGTGCCGGATCACGACAGCGAGTTGGTCGCCCGCCACAAGCGTGCCGGCCTGATCGTCGTCGGGAAGACAAACACGCCGGAGTTCGGCATCCTCCCTACGACCGAACCCCGCCTGTTCGGCCCCACGCACAACCCCTGGGATGTCGGGCGCACTACGGGCGGCTCCAGCGGCGGCTCGGCAGCGGCGGTCGCCGCCGGCCTCGTGCCCATGGCGCACGGCAACGACGGCGGCGGCTCTATTCGCATTCCGGCCTCTTGCTGCGGGCTGTTCGGCCTCAAGCCTACGCGCGGGCGTAACCCGCTGGGCCCCCACTACGGGGACGTGTTCACCGGCCTGGTGGCCGAGCACGCTATCACCCGCTCGGTCCGGGATAGCGCCGCCCTGCTTGACGCCACCTCAGGGCCCGACGTGGGCGACCCCTACTGGGCAGCGCCTCCTGCGTGCCCCTTCCTGCAGGAGGTGGGCGCCGATCCCGGACGGCTCCGCATCGCGTTCACCGCCCAGTCCGCCACGGGCGTTGCGGTGCACCCCGACTGCGTGGCGGCCGCGTGCGATGCAGCGGCTCTGTGTGCTGACCTGGGCCACGAGGTGATGGAGGTCACACCGGCCATCGACGGCCAGGTGGTGACGCAGGCATTCATGACCGTCTGGTCGGCGGGATGCGCCTGGACCGTGGATGACTGGGCGCGCAGGACCGGGCGGGCGCCGACTCCTGACCTCTTCGAGCCCCTCACCTGGGCGCTACAGGAGATGGGCCGCCAGCACAGCGCCTCGGCCTACCTCCTGGCTCTCCAGGACTTGCAGAAGGTGAGCCGTCAAGTCGCGCGCTTCTTCCTCGACTACGATGTATGGCTCACGCCCACCCTTGGCGACCCGCCTGTCCCCCTTGGCACCTTCGACTCTCCCCCGGAGAACCCTCTTCAGGGTCTCATACGCGCGGCGTCCTTCGTGCCCTTCACGCCGATCTGCAACATCACGGGCCAGCCGGCCATGTCGGTGCCACTCTACTGGAACGCCGAGGGCTTACCGATAGGCAGCCACTTCATTGGCCGCTTCGGCCACGAGGCCACCCTCTTTCGCCTTGCCGCCCAGCTTGAGCAGGCCCGTCCGTGGGCTGGCCGGCACCCGCCCGTCTCGGCCTGATGCTGCCGCCTGCCGAGTCCCCATCGGGGCCGCCAGCGAAGCATCCCGTGCCCGGGAACGGCTGCGCTGCGGGACCTTGGCCGTCCCGTTGACAGAGGCAGCTGGCGCTGCTATAGTGCCACCGTCGCCCGGGCGACACCGACAACTGAATATTGCGCGTCGTTGTGGGGGTGCCCTTCGGGGCCCAAAAGGGAAAGTCCGGTGCAAGGCCGGCGCTGTCCCGCAACTGTGTGGCCCGCCCCTCGGGCCGAGCCAGAAAACCTGCCCCTACAGCATGCCATTAGCCTTCGAGGATAAGGCGCGGGCACACCTTGCGGCGTAGTCCAGCCCTTGCTCCAGGCAAGGGCTTTTCTTCCCGAAAGGCCCCCGATCTTCTCAAGGCGGGGGAGTTTTGTTGCCCTGCGTCCCGCTCGCTGAAACGGAGGTACGCAATGCGACGGCTTCCCTTGCTGGGAATCTTGCTGGCCCTGACACTGGTCCTGGCCGCCTGCGGCGAGGAGGAGGAGCCCGCCGCCGGACCCGAGCCTACAGCCGCGTCCACCGGCTTCCCCGTCACCGTGACCCGCAGCGACGGCCGCGAACTGACGATAGCGCAGGCCCCGCAGCGTATCGCCTCTCTGTCGCCGGCGGCGACGGAGGTCCTGTACGCCGTGGGGGCCGGGCCCCAGATCGTAGCCACTGACCTGCAATCAGACTACCCGACGGAGGCCGCGAACACCGCCAAGCTGGACGCCTATCAGCCCAACCTGGAGGCAATTGCAGCCGTCGAGGCCGACCTCATCATCGTCGCCACCAACCAGGACGACATCGTGCAGGCCCTGGACGGCCTGGGGGAAACGGTCCTCTTCCGGGACATGCCCGAGAGCATCGACGGCGTAATGGAGCAGGTGCGGCTCCTGGCTAGCGCCACCGGCCACGCCGAGGAGGGAGAACGCCTGGCCCAGGAGATGGAAGGGCGCATTGAGGCGGTCACCGGCAAGCTGGCCGACGTCGAGGAGGGGCCGCGCATCTACCACGAACTGGACAACACCTTCTTCACGGTGGCCCCTAACTCTTTCGTGGGCGACTTCTATAACCTGCTCAAGGCGCGCAACATCGCCGAGGGCGCCGCCACGGCCTATCCCCAGTTCAGCCAGGAGGAGATCCTGGACCGCGACCCGGAGGTGATCATCCTGGCCGACGCGGACGCCGGCGAGTCGCCGCAGACGGTGAAGGCAAGGCCCGGCTGGGGCGCCATCAGCGCTGTCAAGAACGATCGCATCTACGTCATCGACCCGGACATCGTCAGCCGGCCCAGCCCGCGCGTGGTGGATGGCCTTGAACAACTGGCGCGCGTCCTCTACCCGGAGAAGTTCCCTTGAGACGAGCCCAGACGTTCCCCGTTCCGGACCCCCACACCGATGCCTTGGCCGGCGAGGAAGCCTTCGCCCTGCCGGGCGTCCGGCCGCTGCGCGTCCCGCTGTTGCTGGCGCTGGTGGCTGTCCTGGCCACCGTCCTCGTGGGGGCGAGCCAGGGCTCCGTGGACATCCCCTTCACCACCGTGGTGCGCATCCTGGCCTCCAAGGTGCTGGGGCTGGGAAGTGCGACCTGGCCCCAGACCTGGGAGGAGATCGTCTGGCAGATCCGCCTGCCGCGGGTGCTCCTAGCCGGCCTGGTGGGGGCCACTCTAGCTTTCTCCGGAGCGGGCTACCAGGGCATCCTGCGCAACCCCCTGGCCGACCCCTACCTCATCGGGGTGGCGGCCGGCGCCGGCCTGGGGGCCACCATCGTCCTCGTCTCGCCGGTGCCCTACGCCTTCGGCACCCTGAGCCTGCTGCCGCCGGCCGCTTTCGCGGGGGCGGTGCTGGCTGTCTCCATTAGCTACGGGCTGGCCCGCAGCGGCGGCGTAGCGCCCAACGTCACCCTCATACTGGCCGGCGTCGCCGTCTCCGCGGCGGCCACCTCCGCCATGACGTTTCTTATCATGGCCAACCACCAACGCGCGGTGACGGTGCTCTCCTGGCTGCTGGGCGGCTTCAATACTGCCACCTGGCAGAAGGTGGGCATCGTGCTGCCCTACAGCCTGGTGGGCGGGGCCGCTGTCCTGGCCAGCGCCCGCATCCTCAACGTCCTCCAGTTGGATGAGGAGGAGGCGCAGCAACTGGGAGTGCCCGTCGAGCGGGTGAAGCTGTTGGTCATCGTTGCCGCCTCCCTGGCGACGGCGGCGGCCGTATCGGTGAGCGGGCTTATCGGCTTCGTGGGGCTCATTGTGCCCCACACGGTGCGCCTCCTCTGGGGGTTCGACTACCGGCGCCTGGTGCCCATGTCCATGGCGGTCGGCGCCGTCTTCCTCATCCTGGCCGACCTGGCAGCCCGCTCCGTCCTTTCGCCTTCGGAAGTGCCGGTCGGGGTCGTCACCGCCCTCTGCGGGGCGCCCTTCTTCCTCTGGCTGCTGCGCCGCCACCGGCGCGCCGTCTTCTGAGGAGAGCGATGCTGGAGATAAGGGATCTCTGGGCCGACTACGGCGACACCCCCGTCCTGCGGGGGGTGAGCCTGGACGTGGCCGCCGGCGAGGTGGTAGGACTGGTGGGCCCTAACGGCTCTGGAAAGACGACCCTGGTGCGCACGGTCACGCGGGTGATGCCGCTCCGCTCGGGGGAGGTGCGCCTCCTGGGCGAGGATAGCCGGACGCTGACGAGGGCGGCGCTGGCCCGTCGAGTGGCTGTGGTCCCCCAGAACCCGGCCCTGCCCGAAGGCTTCACGGTCCTGGAGATCGTCCTCATGGGTCGCACCCCCTACCTGCGGCTGCTACAATCCGAGGGGCCGTCGGACCTGGCAGCGGCGCGCCGGGCCCTGACCCAGACGGGCACCACCGCCCTCGCCTCTCGCTTCGCCCACCAACTCTCGGGGGGCGAGCGGCAGCAGGTGGTCATCGCCCGCGTCCTGGCCCAGGAGGCGCCCGTGCTGCTCCTGGATGAGCCCACTTCCCACCTGGACGTGGGCCATCAGATGGCCGTCATGGGCTTGGTGCGACGCCTCTGTGAGGAGCGTGGCCTCGCCGTTCTGGCCACCATCCACGATTTGACGCTGGCTGCTCTCTACTGCGACCGTTTGGTGCTCCTGGACCGGGGCGCCGTCGCCGCCGAGGGGTCGCCGGACTCGGTGCTGCGGCCGGAGCTCATCGCCAGCGCCTACGGGGCGGAGGTGACGGTGCTGCGCCACCCGGCCAGCGGCCGGCCGGTGGTGGTGCCCTTAGGCAGCACTCCGGCGTCTGAGCCGGCCGGCGGTCGGCCGCCTTCGGGGGACGGCCGCAGAGACGGAGGGGAGAGGTGAGCGCTGCTCCCAAGCCCAAACGCAAGCCGCTGGTCGTGGTCTACACCGGCCACGGCAAGGGGAAGACCACCGCTGCCCTGGGCATCCTCTTCCGGGCCTGGGGACGGGGCATGAAGGTGGCCATGCTCTCCTTCATCAAAACCAAGACCAGCAACTACGGCGAGGAGCGGGCCGGAAAGCGCCTGGGGATAGAGGTCATCCCCCTGGGCGGGGGCTACACCTGGCTCTCCCAGGACATCGAGAAGGACAAGGCCCTGGCCCGCGAGCTGTGGGCGATGGCCCAGGAGAAGATAGGCTCCGGCCAGTACGACATCATCATCCTGGACGAGTTCACCTATCCCCTCAAGTACGGCTGGCTGCCCATGGAGGAGGTGCTGGAGGTGCTCCGCCGCCGGCCCGACAGCCTGCACATGGTCATCACGGGCCGCGACGCTCCCCAGGCGCTCATTGACTTCGCCGACCTTGTGACCGAGATGCGGGAGGTGAAGCACCCCCTCCAGCAGGGTATCAAGGCCCAACCCGGCCTCGATTTCTGAACATGTCGCATCCAGCCGCCCTGGCCGCCGCCATCGCCGCCATCGAGCCGCTGGATGAAGGGGCCATGGCCGAGGCCAGGGCCCGGCAGGACCAGTTGACGAAACCCCGCGGCAGCCTGGGCCGTCTGGAGGAGCTGGCCGTCTGGGCAGCGGGCGTCACCGGCCAGCCCACACCTGTGCTGGGCCGCAAGGTCATCGTCACTGTGGCCGCCGACCACGGTATCGCCCGGCGGGGGGTCAGCGCCTACCCGTCAGACGTGACGGCCCAGATGGTGCGCAACTTCCTGGCGGGTGGCGCCGCCGTGAGCGTCCTGGCGCGGTGCGTGGGTGCACGGGTCCTGGTGGTCGATGCCGGCGTAGCGGTCGACCTGGCGCCGGCCTGCGGCCTGCTTGCACGCAAGGCGGGGGCAGGTACCTCCGACTTCTCCCTCGGCCCTGCCATGGGCCGGGAGCAGGCCCTGTTCTGCCTGGTCTCAGGCGTGAGAGTGGCGGCCGCTCAGGCCCGGCGCGGCTCCGGTGCCCTGGCCACGGGCGACATGGGGATCGGCAACACGACGGCAGGCGCCGCCGTCATCGCCGCCCTTACGGGCGTACCGCCCTCCGCTGTGACCGGCCGGGGGACCGGCATCGACGACACAGCCTGGCGCCGGAAGGTGCGTCTCATCGAGCGGGCTCTGGAGGTCAATGATCCGGACCCCGCGGATGCCGTGGACGTGCTGGCGAAAGTAGGAGGGTTCGAGATGGGGTTCCTGGCCGGGGTGATCCTGGGTGCGGCGTCCCGGCGCTGGCCCGTAGTGCTTGATGGCCTGGCGTCGGGGGCAAGCGCCCTGCTGGCCTGCCGCCTGGCCCCTCAGGTGCGCGACTATCTGATGGCCTCCCACCTCTCGACCGAGCCCGGCCACCGGGTGGCCCTGGAACACCTGGACCTGACCCCCTTGCTGGACCTGAAGATGCGCCTGGGCGAGGGCACGGGGGCCGCCTTGGGACTTTTCCTGCTGGAGGCGGCCTGCCGCCTACAACTGGAGATGGCCACTTTCGCCTCGGCTGGCGTCAGTCGGCGGCAGACACGCCGGTCATCCTGACCTGCCTTGGAACTGATAACGGCCATCCGCTTCCTGACCATCATCCCTATCCCCTGGCGCCGCCCCGAGTCGCCGGAGGCGGTGGGGCGGTCGCAGGCCTACTTCCCGCTTGTCGGCCTTGGCCTGGGCCTGGCGCTGGTGGGGCTCGACCAGGGATTGGGGCGGGTGCTGGCGGATGCCCCTCGGGCCTGGCTCCTGGTGCTTGCCCTGGCGGCGTTCAGCGGCGGCATGCACCTGGACGGCCTGGCCGACAGCGCCGACGGGCTTCTCGGCGCTCAGGGCCGGACCCCGGAGAGGCGTCTGGCCATCATGCGCGACGCACGGGTGGGCGCCTACGGGGTCTTGGCCCTCATCGCCGTCCTCTTCCTGAAGTGGTCAGCAGTGATTTCCCTCCCTGACGAAGTGCGGGCCGAGGCGCTGCTCCTTGCTCCCTGTCTGGGGCGGGCGGCGGTTCTTGTCGGCACCACAGCCTTCCCCTATGCGCGCCCTGTCGGCCTGGGGCTGGCTCTGCACCAGGCGGCCCGCAGACCAACCCTGGCTGTGGCTGGTGCCATCGCCCTGGGGGCGGCCGGCGCGCTGCTGGGCTGGGGTGGTCTCGTGACAGCGATAATAGTGACCGCGACCGCTCTGGCCGTCGCTGCCTGGGCGACGCGTCGCCTCACAGGACTAACCGGCGATGTCTACGGCGCGCTGGTGGAGGTCACGGAGGCCATGACGCTCCTCCTGGTTGCTGCGGGCGGTGGCCGTGGATGGTTGCATGCCCTCCTTCTCGGTTAAAGGAGTGAAGCCAGTGGCCAAGGAACTGACCCTCATCACCGGCGGCGTACGCAGCGGCAAGAGCGCCTTCGCCCTGCGACTCGCCGAGCGCAGCGGCGGTCGCGTGCTCTTCCTGGCCACCATGGCCCCGGACGACGAGGAGGACCGCCGGCGTCTCAGGCGGCACCAGGAGGACCGCCCGCCGCACTGGCAGACTGTGGAAGAGTCCCTGGCCGTGCCCGAGGCGCTCCTTGAATGGGGGCGCCATTTCGATACCGTCATCTTGGACTGCCTGACCCTCTGGGTGGCCAGGCTTATGGAAGCCGCTGGCCTGCTGGCGGCACGACACGCGGCTCTTGGGCCGTCTGAGCTGGATCGCGGCGAAAAGGCCGTAGCAGGGCGAGTGGAGGATCTGCTCGCCGCCTACCGCGAGCAGCCTCCTTCCCTGATCGTCGTGACCAACGAGGTCGGAGCCGGGCTGGTGCCTCCCTATCCCTCGGGGCGTCTCTTCCGAGACCTCCTGGGCCTGGCAAACCAGCGCCTGGCCGCTCAAGCCGATACCGTCTACTGCCTGTTGGCTGGCCTGCCCCTGACGGTGAAGGGACCCGGCGGTATGATGAGGCCAGAGGCCCCATAACGGAGACCGTGGCCCATGGTCCGCCTGGGTGCCGTCACCACCGGCCTGCCCGTGGCTGTCGATGCACCCCGGCACACCGGCATCGAGCAGTTCTGCACCCTTTGCTTGCCCCGGCGGGCGTCCGCGTTCTACTATCGGCTGTCAGCGCCTGAGGACGGCGCTGCTTGCTGGTTCTGAGGTCCGCCTGCCGATGATCCCTATTGGCGACCGGCTGTCCACGCGCACCATCCCCTACGTCAACATCGGCATCATCGTCGTCAACTTCCTGGTCTTCTTCTACGAGCTAACCCTCCACACGCAGGCCCCCCTCCGGGGCCTCTCCGAGCTCGACCGCTGGTTCTACGACTGGGGAGCCGTCCCCGCCTGCATCAGGGATTCGCTGGGCCTGAAACCGAACGTGGATCCCCGCGCCCTGACCGTCTACTGCGAGGGCAACCGCGCCCTCCTCACTACGTTTACGTCCATGTTCATGCATGCCGGCTGGCTGCACATCCTGGGCAACATGCTTTTCCTTTGGGTCTTCGGCGACAACGTGGAGGATGCTCTGGGACACGTGCGCTACCTGGTGTTCTACCTTATCGTCGGTCTGGTGGCGACGGCGGGCCAGGTAGCCCTGAACATGAATGATCTGGTTCCGGGGGTGGGAGCCAGCGGCGCCATCGCCGGCGTGATGGGGGCCTACCTGGTGATGTACCCGCAGGCTCGCATCGCCGTCTTCATCCCCTTGTTTTTCTTCCTGGGCGCCACCTACGTCCCTGCCATCGCTCTCATCGGCATCTGGTTCCTGATGCAGCTCTTCTCCGGCGTGGCGTCCATCGGCTACGCCACGGGCGGCAGCGGCGGCGTCGCCTGGTGGGCGCACGTCGGTGGCTTCCTGGCTGGCCTTCTCCTCGTCAACCTCTTCCGCGTGGGCCGACCGCCCCGGCGCCGGCACTACTGGCGAGGCCGCTCCTGGGGGAAGTGAGCGGACCGGCCGTGCCGCGGCTCACTGCGGGTTAGACCACATCCAGCAGGGCGGAAGGGACGAGCTCTCCAGAAACGGGGACGATCTGCGGGTGGAGGGGGACTCGTTCAGCGGAACCGGTAGTCGATGCGGCCGCGGAGCCCCTGCTCTACCGCTGCCGCTATCTCTTCCACGAAGGCGCTGGCCATGCGCTGAAAGAGGATGGTGCGCAGCCCGCGCCGCGGCCGCACGTAGGCCAGGCGTCGTGGCACCTTCCCCAGCTCCATCGCTATCTCGATGGCCCTCTCCAGGTCGCCAAGCTCGTCTACCAGGGAGGCCTCCTTGGCTTGAGAGGCGCTGAAGACCTCGCCGGTGGCCAGGGCGTGCGCCCTCTCCGGGTCGAGGTTCCGGGCTTTGGCAACCGTAGAGACGAAGTCCTCGTAGAACTCGTCCAGGAGCGCCTGTTCCTTCTGCTTCTCCTCCTCGGTGGGCTCTCGGAAGGGGTACCACATGTCCTTGAGGCGCCCGCTCTTCGTGATGGAGACGCCGATGCCGTAACGGCGCATGAACTCATAGAGGAGGGGTCGGATGCTGACGACGCCGATGGACCCCACCAAAGCGCTGGGGATGGCCACGATCTTCGTGGCGGCGCAGCTCAGTAGATAGGCGCCCGAGGCACCCATACCTCGAATGAAGGCCACCACGGGCTTGCGGGCGCTGACCCGGGCCAGGGCCCGGTGCAGGTAGTCGGAGGCGGAGGCCGAGCCCCCCGGCGAGTCGATGTCTACCACCACGGCCCGCACGCGGTCGTTCGCTTCCAGGGCGTGGAAGATACGCACGAACTCGGCCGTGCGCACCGCGGAGCCCAGGGCTCCGAAGACCTCCACCACGGCGATTCGTTCCGGATTCAACCAGCGGGAAACCACGAGTCTACCTCAACTGCACAAGCCAGCCCCCGCCTTCAGCGCCAGCCCATAGCTTCTTCGATGGCGGCCAGGTCGGCGGGCAGGTGATGGAGCTCCGGCGGCGTGGCCATGGCGGTGTCCGGGTCCTTGAGGCCGCTGCCGGTGATGATGCAGACGACCGTCCGCCCCCGCAGGTCCAGCCCGCCGGCCGCCATCTTCAGGAGGCCGGCGACGGCCGCCCCCGACGCTGGCTCGCCGAAAACGCCCTCCTCTTGGGCCAGCCGGCGGTAGGCGTCCAGTATCTGATCGTCGCTGACGGCATCGATGACGCCGCCGGACTCGTCGCGGGCGGCCTCAGCCCCTTTCCAGCTAGCCGGGTTGCCTATGCGGATGGCCGAGGCCACGGTCTGTGGGTCCTCCACCGGCCTGCCGAGGACGATGGGAGCAGCGCCGGCAGCCTGGAACCCCATCATGCGCGGGCGCTGCCTTGCCTTTCCCAGCCGGTGATACTCAACAAACCCCTTCCAGTAGGCCGTGATGTTGCCGGCGTTCCCCACCGGTATGAAGACATAGTCTGGCGCCTCGCCCAGTACATCCACGATCTCAAAGGCGGCGGTCTTTTGACCCTCGATGCGGAAGGGGTTGACTGAGTTGACCAGGGCGAATGCGTGCTTCTCGCTGATGGTACGGGCCAGCGCCAGGGCCTGATCGAAGCTGCCGTCGATGGCGATGATGCGGGCGCCGTGGGCCACCGCCTGCGCTAGCTTCCCCAGGGCGATGCGCCCGTGGGGGACCACCACGTAGGCGGCCAGGCCGGAGTGAGCAGCATAGGCGGCCGCCGAGGCGCTGGTATTGCCGGTAGAGGCGCACATGACAGCCCGCATGCCTGCCTCGAGCGCCTTGGCCACCGCCACCACCATGCCCCGGTCCTTGAAGGAGCCGGTGGGATTGCAGGATTCCAGCTTGAAGTAGAGGGCCTCGCAGCCGACCTCGGCCTCCAGGTGGCGCGAGCGCACCAGGGGCGTATCGCCTTCGCCCAGGTTCAGTAGTGGCGTCGCTTCCGTCAGCGGCAGGTACTGGCGATAGCGCCGGAGGACGCCCGGTTTGGGGCTATCAAGGGCGGGTTCACTCCTCCGTGAGGCCGACAGCATGCTGCTTTAGCTCCTTGATTTCGCGCTCCAGCTCTTCGATCTGGCGTCGCTTCAGCCGCTCCTGGCCGCTGCTCAGCTTGAGGAGATGCTCGACGAATTGCTGGCGGTGGCGCATGATCTCCTCACGCAAGGCCTCCAGCCGGCCCAGGTAGCCCTGAGTACGCCCATCCAGGACGCCGAGGAGTTGCTCCTCGTGAGCGAGAAGGCCTCGCAGCTCGTTGACGTTCTCCTCCACCTGCGCCAGGCGGTCCTCCAGGCGCTGCCGCTCCACCTTCAGCAGCTCCATCCTCTCCGAGAGCTCGGCAAGGGCCCGGAGGTCTCGCCTTTCCGACTCCACCTCTGCCTCCACACGGCGTGCCGCCTCCAGGGCCACGCGCGCCCTCTCTGCCTGAAGGTCATCCTCACGCTCTAGGCCCTGGATGGCGGCGTCGATACGCGAGATCTCCTGATCGATGCGGTTGGTGGCCTCCAAGTTGCGGGATGCGCGGCCTTCTAGGGCCTCCAAGCGCTGGTCCATGCTTTCGGCCCGCGCGTTGGCCAAGGCGATCCCCTCCTGGTAGCGCCGGGCGGTGTCCTCTACGCCGCTCTGGCGATCCAGCCATGTCTCCACCTGGCGCTCCAGGTCCTCCAGTCGACGGTGCAAGTCCGCCACCTCCACGCGTCCGCGCTCCGCTTCGGTCATGCGCTGGCGGATGGTCTCCTCCAGTTGGGTGCGGGCCTGTACCTGCTGGTCCTGAAGACGGGCCAGCAGTTCCTTGAGCTGGCGCATATCCTCCTGGAGGGGGGCAATGGCGCCTGCCTGGCTGGCCAGTTCGGCGATGGTCGCTTCCTGCTGGCGCATCTTGTCGGAGACGTCCAGAGCCATGGCCTGAGTCTGGTCTGTCTGGTGCTGGACCTTGCCAAGCTGTGCTTTCAGCAGGTGGAACTGGTCCTGTAGCCAGGCCAGCGTGCTGATGCTCTGGGAGGGGTCTTCCCTGGGTCGAGCCACCGTCGACCTCCTCTACCCTTCCACGCGCAGGAAGTTGCCGATCTCCGCCACCACCGGTAGGCGCTCCACCTCCTGGAGAGCCTGCTGCACAGCCTCTTCCTGGGCCTCGTGCGTCATGATGACGATCTCCGCCGTCTGTGCCTGCGGGTCAGCCTCCTTCTGGATAACGGACGCGATGCTGATCTGATGGACGCCCAGGACGTGGGCGATCCTGGCCAGCACGCCGGGGCTGTCCACGACCATCATCCGCACGTAGTAGCGGGTGCATAGCTCGCTCATCGGCCGCATGGAAACAGTCTGTAGCGGGGGCGGCGACGGTCTCTCAGGGGAGCCGCTGACGATGCTTCGGGCAGCGTCCAGGACGTCGGCGACGACAGCGCTTGAGGTCGGTAGTGGGCCGGCACCCTGCCCCTGAAAGAGCACCCGGCCCACCAGGTCGCCCTCCACCTGGACGGCGTTGAGGACGCCATCGACCTTGGCCAGGAGCTCGTCCTCATGCAAGAGAGCGGGGTGAACGCGGACCTGTAGCTGGGAGTCGTGCTTGCGGGCCAGGGCTAGCAGCTTGATGGCATAGCCCAGCTCGCGGGCATAGCGAAAGTCGCGGGCACTAAGGCGAGTGATGCCCTCCCGGTGGATATCCTCGGGATGGACATCGGTGTGGAAGGCCAGGCTGGCCAGGATGGCTAGCTTGTAAGCGGCATCCATCCCCTCGATGTCGTTGGCAGGGTTCGCCTCGGCGTAGCCCAGCTCCTGGGCGCGGCGCAGGGCCGGCTCGAAGTCGCTCCCCTCGCGGCTCATGCTGGTGAGGATGTAGTTGGTGGTCCCATTGATGATGGCGCTAATGGCGGTGATCTCGTTGGCCAGGAGGTCGCGCTTCAAGGGAGCAATGATGGGGATGCCACCACCCACACTGGCCTCGTAGAGGATGTCAACGCCGCGCTGGTGGGCCAGGGCGCGCAGCTCTGCCCCGTGCTTGGCGATGACCTCCTTGTTGGCTGTGACCACGTACTTGCCGGCCTCCAGGGCCTGCCGCTGGTACTCATAGGCTGGGTGCTCACCACCCAGCACCTCGATGACGATGTCAATGCCGGCGTTGTCGACGATGTCTCGCACGTCCTGCGTGAACAGGGCGCGATCGACGCGCACCGGCCTCTCCCTATCCGGCTCCCGCTCCAGGATGCGCACCAGGCGTAGGGGACATCCCACCTGGCGTCCGTAGGCCTCGCCCCGCTCTAGGAGAGCGCGGGCCACGCCGCTGCCTATGACCCCCAGGCCCATGAGCCCCACGCCTAGCTCGGAGCGACTTCCGGCCATGCTACTGCGCCTTCGCTGCTTCGCTCTGGAGCACCTTCAGGAGGCTGTTGCGCTGAGCGTCGCTCAGCGATGTGGTTACACCCACGCGGTCCCGAAGCTCACTGAGCCATTGCTGTTGTGCCTGGCTAGCCAGAACGGACTTCTGGGTGTCCGTCGTCTCCCGCTGCGCCTGCCTCTCCTCTACTTGGACGATGAAGAGCGCGTTCTGGCCAGTGATGATGTCGCTGGTCTGGCCGACCTCCAAAGAGAAGAGGGCTTCGTCCAGGGCCGGCTCGAGGATGCCGCGGGGCGTCCAGTCCTGCTCGCCTCCCTGCTGACGGGACGCCTCGTGCTGGGAAACCTCAGTGGCCACGGTCGCGAAGTCCTCCCCATTCTTGAGTCGCTGCAGGGCCGCCTGCGCATCACTCTCCGTGGTGAGGACGATCACGCGAAAGCGAACCTGGTCTGCTGTTGCAGGAGCTTGCTGTTGAAACATGGGCTGGATAGCGTTCTGCGCCATATCGGCGGCGATGACGTCCCGGTAGCCCTCCGTGGTGAGGCCGCTGGAGCGGACCGCCTCCCGGTAGAAGGCGGCGAACGTGTTGCGGCCGGCATCGGCGGGTATGTCTTCCTGGTTCCGGATCTCAGCGTCGATGGCTTCGTCACTGAGATCGACTCCCTTCTCGGGCGCCCCCTGTCGCATCAGTTCCTCCGTTTCGATCTCGTTTAGGAGGAGTGTCGTGGCCTGGGAAGCGTACGCTTCGTAGGTGGTGTTGCCTTCGCGGATGTCGTAGCGGAGGCGGCGCTCGAAGTAGTCGAGGTTGAAGGAGCGGTTCCCCACTTGAAGGACGGACTCTCCCTTTGGGCGGACCTGAGTTTGGTAGTAACCGAAGACGGCGATAAGCGCCACGGCTATGACAACCGCAGCGCCGAGAGCCAAGACTAAAAGTTGGCTACGTCGTTCCTCGTCCCACCGAGCCTTCGGCTTGCGGGAACCGGGGCGGATGACAGGGGGGACACGGCTTCTCTTCGGCAAGACTCGCTCCGCTGAGCTCTCGGTCCGGACAACAAGCCTGCCCCAGGCCGAGGCCGGGACATGGTGAAGGGGCGGGAATCGAGATCATTTTCCTCGCCCCCCGTCGAACGATCAACTGCGGGGCGCGAAGGCTCCCGTGAGCCGGATGTGCTCCGCAGTGTAGGGCAGGAGAGCCAGGTGCCGGGCCCTCTTCAGGGCAATGGTGAGACAGCGCTGGTGCTTGGCGCAGGTGCCCGTCTTGCGACGAGGCTCGATTTTCCCCCGGTCCGACAGGTAACGACGGAGCTTCGCAACGTCCTTGTAGCCGATCTCGCGGACGTGGTCGACGCAGAAGGCGCAGACCTTGCGCCTGGGGACATAGCGGCCGTGTCTCCTCTTTTCGGGCCTGGCAGCAGCCGTGGGGCCTGGCTGTCCGGCGGGCGGGCTCGCCTCGGCCGAGGGAGCAATGCCTTCGCCGGCGGGAGGAGTCTCGTCGGCCGGAGCCGGCTCCTCCTCAAGGGCTGCTTCTGCCTTTTCTTCGGCGGCCGCTTCCGCCCTCTTCTCGACGGCAGCCGCGGCCTTCTTCCTGGCTGCGCTCGGGGGCTTCTCCTCGGTTATGCCTGCCGGTCCGGAAGGCGGGCTCTCGGCCGCCTCGGACCCCTCAGTCGCCTGGTTCATGCAAACACTTCTCCTCGGGTAGGTGATTTACTCGAAGGGCAGGTCGTCGGGGTCGACGTGGTCCGCGTGGTCCGCGTGGTCCGCGTGGACCACGGCCTCGGCTGTCGGGACGCTCTCCTCCTGCACGGGCGCTGCCTGCACCCGATCTAGGAAGAGGACGGTGTTGGCTATCACCTCGGTGCGGAAGCGCCTCTGGCCGTCTGCGCCCTCCCAACTGCGGGTTTGCAGGCGTCCCTCCACATAGGCGCGGCGTCCCTTCTGGAGGAACTGGCTGCAGGTCTCGGCCAGCTTACTCCAGGTGACGACGTTGAACCACTCGGTCTCTTCCTTTCGCTCGCCGTCGGGGGTAGTGTAGTTGCGGCTACAAGCGAGGCGGAAGGTGGTCACTGCGTTGCCGTTGGCCGTATAGCGCATCTCCGGGTCGGTGCCTACGTTGCCGATGAGCATCACCTTGTTGAGCCCCGCCATCTCTCAAACTCCTTCCGCCGGGCGCCGCGGCCGGTCAGTCCTAGTCGCCCACGCGCACCAACAGGTGGCGCAGCACCTCTTCCGAAATGCGCAATCCCGCTTCCACATCGGACGTGCGGTTGGTGTCCAGCCTGACCTGGGTGACTAGGTAATTCCCCTCCAGGTGTTTCTTGATGGGGTAGGCCAGCTTCCTGCGGCCCCAGCGTTCAACGTCCTTTACCTCACCGCCACGGTCTGCAATCAACTGGCTCAACCTGTCGATTGCGGCAGGAATGTCTTCTTCCGCCAATTCTGGACTCAGGATGACTACTAGCTCGTAGTCGCGCAATCAACCACCCCCAGTGTTCGCCCTCCTAACGGGCGAAAGAAAACATGCCCGGCTCTCTACCCCGGTACCGAGGGCCGGGCGCACTCTCGCTTCTCGGCGCGGCCCATTATAAGAGGGAGCCTCCAGTCAAGTCAATCAAGTGTTGTGCGGTGGTAGCGTAACCTCTTGTGTGTAAGAACGGCGGCGTACCCTTTCCAGCAACCTGCAAGACCAAGATGCAATGTTGTGCCACGAACGATGGCAGGTCACCACGCGTCACTTGGACTTAAGGCTGCAGATCGGGATATCAAGGAACCAGTATCCGTTCCTTTGGGTCCGGGTCCCGACAGAAACTTCCATTCGCTTGCTAAACAGCGGGCCGTCCAACACTAGGGTGTGATATTCGCCCCGCTCACCACACACGTCTACCTCCCCTCTCGGTGCCAGCCTTTTCAGGTCAGCAAGGAATTGGCGATCCACTTCTCTCCCAAGCCATTCCTCCCCGAAGATATCCGCCTTAGCGGAGATCACCATTGCCACAAAGCCCGCTTCGATGAACTCTTCTGGGATGCGCTCGGGAGCCCTACCCCAGAGAGGTAATACCGGGGTAAGACCTACCTCAGCGCAGACTCTTTCTATCCAATCTCTGTGCTCCTGAGTGTAAATGTCGCCGAAGATCATGCTGTCGGCACCCCGGCGCTTCTGGGCAGACACAGCCTTCTTGAATGTCTCCTCATAGAGTGCCATGTCCGACGGGACAGCGCGTTGCACCAGGGGAATCCCGATTGCTTCCGCCTGCCGGGAGATCAGGTGCGCCGCTGTACCTTGGAAGCAGACCCTCCGGAACTCTCGGTATATGAGATTGACGAGATGAGTAACTTGGTATCCCTGTGCCAAGGCCAGGTAACAGGCAAAGCAGCTATCCTTTCCGCCACTCCAAGACACTATAGTCTTGGCCCTTCCCATTTCTTGGTTCCCTTCTAGGTGAGAAACACCGTTCGATTACTAAATCACTCCTCCCCGGATAGGGGTTTCCACGATAGGGAGCGAAGCCGGGTCAATACGGAATTGCCACTAGTGGGACAGGTCGAGGTGCATCAGGCGGCAGATAGGCACCCGCAACGAGCCATCGTGGACCGCCAGGGGCGCAGTGCCGACCCGACGTGGATCTAGAAGCTTTGCCGCAAAGCTGTCTACCCTTTCGGCGAAGGTCTTGAAGCTTTCTCCACCCGGAAAACTGAGAGTGGAAAGCGCTGGGGTGCGTTTCGGCCGACAGGTCAAGTCCTTGATGGTCGGGGACTCGCTGCAGGTTGATATCGAGCCCGCAGCGAGAGCCGGCGCGATCACCGCATACAAGCCCGCACGATTCCTGGGGATGGAGGAGGCGCGAAGACCCGGCGTGGGCCAACACATGTGGTCGGGTCGCTGCTGGAGGCGCTTGCGATCCTTGACTCGCTGCTTGCGGCTGTTGACTGAGGTACAACCATCGGGTGGGGCGCGGGATATGAGATTGGGTGTCGTTCCAGGCCTTGGGAGCCGAGACTCTGGACCCTCCGTAACGAAAAGGGCCAGGCAAGCGCGCCCAGCGCAAGAGACTAATCTGGAGCCGGAAACGGGACGCGAACCCGCAACCCTCCGCTTGGGAACCAGGGGATTCCAGCCAACTTCACGGGCTGACACCATGTCATGCAACGGAGGTTATCTACAACCGGGGGAACCCTTCGGGTGGCAGAACCCCGCACTCGTAGCTGGAGTGCGTGCACGCTGTGCCGTCTAGGTGTTGTTCTGAGGCCTTGCGGCCCCTAGGGATGCGACCGACGGCTACGGCCAGAGTAGCTCCTGAGGGGACTGTGGAGAGTGAGAGCCTGGCTAGATGTCTTCCTACTGGCCCTGGAATGGACTCCAGAGTCCTCGATGCTCGACTAGCCGACCCCCTAGACCCTGGCCTGGCAGCCTCCAGGTGGCCAATCCTGAGAAGAATGAATCAGCGGGCCGCGAGAGCTAGGACGAGCGACCGCCTCGAACCTATCCGAGTTGGGAGAGCAAATCAGGGCGGGTTTCTGGGATCGAGATTGCCGCTGAGCGCCCATAGCAAAAGTTATAAAACGAAAGGTTGGTACCCCCAATAGTCGTGATTCATAACTCCGAACTGAAGCTGGCTTCTTCGGAGACAGGTGGCGGGAGGGTCGAGGTCTCAGAGCAAGACGGCAACTCGCTCCACTAGGAGGTCCGGGTAGCAGCTCGGACGGCCTGGGGAGTCTGCAACACAAGTATGAGTGGGTAGCTGCTTGATCTGCAAAGAGGCAAGTGGGAGATTGGTAGCGCACATCACGACGGGCCAGGGTCTCAGCCACTCGGAGGGTAGCATGGCAAAGATAGCTTTCATCGGTGCAGGGAGCCTTCAATTCTCGCAACGACTCATGATCGACATCCTTTCGTTCCCCGAGCTGCAAGAGACCACCTTCGCCCTCATGGATATCGACGCCAAGCGCCTCGACTACGCGCGACGCGTCGGCGACAGGATCCTGCGGGAGGGCAACTACCCGGCCAGGATCGAGGCCACCACAGACCGCCGGCAGGCCCTTGAGGGTGCTGACTATGTGGTGACCATGCTCCTTGTCGGCGACATCGACGTGATCAGGTTGGACATCGAGATCCCCCTGAAGTACCGCGTCGACCAGTGCATCGGGGATACGCTCGGTCCCGGGGGCGTCTTCCGTGCCCTACGCACCATCCCGGTCATGCTGGACATCTGTCGCGACATGGAAGAGCTATGCCCGGACGCCTGGCTTCTGAACTACACCAACCCCATGGCCATGCTTTGCTGGGCCATGAACGACGCGACAAGCATCCGCAACGTTGGCCTCTGCCACAGCGTACAGGGAACCGCCTGGCAGCTATCGCAGTATATCGGCGCTCCCTGGGAGGAGGTTTCCCACTGGGTGGCTGGCATCAACCACCAGGCGTGGTTCCTGGAGTTCAAATGGAAGGGCCGCGATGCCTATCCGCTACTTCGCTCGAAGATCGACGATCCCGAGGTCTACAGCAAGGACACCACCCGCTTCGAGATGTTCAAGCACCTGGGCTACTTCGTCACCGAGTCCAGCGGTCACAACTCGGAGTACAACCCATGGTTCCGCAAACGCCCTGACCTGCTGAAGAGGTACACGCCCGGCGGCGGCTGGAATGGCGGCACAGGCTTCATCCTCGAGCTGTACGACACTGACCGGGCTGACTACCAGGACAAGCTGGAGCGCACGGCCTCCGGTGAGGAGCCGCTGTACCTCGCTCGAAGCATGGAGTACGCGTCTTTCATCATTCACTCTCTTGAGACAGGTGTGCCCCACCGAATCAACGGAAACGTCCGCAACGACGGTTTGATCGTCAACCTGCCCCACGGATGCTGCGTTGAAGTGCCCTGCCTCGTCGATGGCCATGGGGTTAATCCCTGCTTCGTGGGCGACCTTCCAACCCAGCTGGCCGCCCTCAACCGCAGCAACATCGCTGTGCAGGAGATGGCAGTGCACGGCGCCCTGAACAGAGACCGCCGCATGGCTTTCTACGCTGTCGCGGCCGATCCTCTGACTGCCGCCGTTCTCTCGCTAGAGGAGATCCGGCAGATGGTCGACGACATGTTTGAGGCAGAGGCTCGCTGGCTGCCTTCGTTCGGCTAGGCGGGAGGCAGTCGCCTTGGAGCACGGTGAGACGCCCCTCTTGCTTGGCTGAGGGCCACGTCGAGGCTCGGAAACCGGCCACTTTGCGCCGTCAGGACCGACATAGAGGATGGGCCTCGCTGCTCGCCCGACGCAGTCTCGACCGAAAGGAGCGCCCGGCGGTATTCTGTGGCGGGCTGAGCAGGAGGAAGGCAGACATGGCAATCCCGACGGACACCTCACAGCCGCTGGCCTCGCTGCTTAGGAGGGGACCGCAGCGAACGTTTCGGGGCACGGCTCTCCAAGAGATCGCCTTCCCCATCGGCGGGATCGGCACCGGCACGGTGTCGCTCGGCGGGCGCGGCCAGCTTCGCGACTGGGAGATCTTTAACCGCCCCGGCAAAGGCAGGTACCTGCCTTACACCTTCTTCAGCCTGTGGGCCGGGCCCGAGGGCGGCCAGCCGGTTGCCCGCCTGCTTGAGGCCCGTTTCCAGCCGCCCTACAGCGGCGCCTTCGGGGTGCCGCACCTGGCGGCAGGCTTGCCAAGGCTGGCGTCTGCTCGGTTCACCGGCAGCTATCCTTTCGCCCACATTGAGTTCGACGATGACGCGCTCCCGTTGGGGGTCGGCCTGGAGGCCTTCAATCCGTTCATCCCCGGTGATCCCGAGGACTCTGGCATTCCCGTAGCCGTCTTCTTCTGGACGCTCACCAACCGCCAGCGGGGCGCCGTGCAGGCGACGGTCGCCTTGAGCCTGATGAACGCCGTCGGCTACGACGGCCAGATGCCCCTCCATGCCCGCCGCAGCCACCTGTACGGTCAGAACCTGAACCAGGTCGTCGCAGACAGCTCGCTGCGGGGGCTGCGTATGTCCAGCGCCAAGTACGATCCCAAAGATGCGCGCTTCGGCACCATGGCCATCGCGACCACATGGCCGGACATTACGGCCTGCGCTCACTGGGAGCGCGCCGCCTGGTTCGACGACATCCAGCGCTTCTGGGAAGACTTCTCGGAGGACGGGCGCCTGGCCCAATCCGACGAAAGCCCGACAGCGGATGGCGAAACCGACATCGCTACGCTCGGACTGATAGTCTCGCTGGCCCCCGGCGAGACGGTGAGGCTGCCGTTCGTCCTGGCCTGGCACTTCCCAAACCTCGAGAACTACTGGAACTTTGAGGAGGCGGTGAGAGGGAAACGCCTGGGCAACGAGTACGCTACGCGCTTCGCGGACGCCTGGGATGCCGCCCGCTACACCTGCGAGAACATGGAGCGGCTTGAGTCGCAGACGCGCCTCTTCCACGCCACCCTCTTTGAGAGCACGCTTCCGGACTATGTTCTGGATGCCGTCTCCAGCCAGATGTCGACCATCCGCACCGCGACCTGTCTCCGATCCGAGGATGGCCGTTTCCACGCCTTTGAGGGCTGCGGTGATGGCGGCGGCTGCTGCCCGCTGAACTGCACGCACGTCTGGAACTACGCGCAGGCTCCAGCCTTCCTCTTCCCGCAGCTCGAGCGGAGCGCGCGTCGTACGGACTTCGCCTCTAACACGCGTCCTGACGGCGACATGGCCTTCCGCACGCTCATCCCCCTCGTCGGCGAGCTGTGGGCCCATGCGCCTGCCGCCGATGGCCAGATGGGTACCATCCTCAGAATGTACAGGGAGTGGCAGATCAGCGGCGACGAGTCTTTCCTGCGGGAGCTCTGGCCCCATGCCAAGCGAACGCTCGATTTCGCCCGACAGTCCTGGGACCGGGATGGCGATGGCCTCATGGAGGGCGAGCAACACAACACGTACGATATCGAGTTCTACGGCCCAAATCCATTGACCAGCATTCTCTACCTTGGTGCTCTGCGGGCCGGGGAGGAGATGGCGCACGCCCTCGGCGAGGAGGCGGCGGCGCAGCGCTATCGCCGGATGTATGAGCTCGGCTGCCGAAACATGGAGGAACGACTCTGGAACGGCGAGTACTACGTCCAGCGCCTCGAGGACCTGGACGAGCACCGCTATCAGTTCGGCAGCGGTTGCCTGTCGGACCAGCTCCTCGGCCAGTGGCTGGCCTCGCTCGTTGGCCTCGGCTATCTGCTGCCTCCGGAGCGCGTCCGGCAGACGCTGACGTCGATCTACCGGCACAACTACCGCGCCGACCTGTCCGGCCATGCCAACCCGCAGCGAGTGTACGCCCTGAATGACGAAGCCGGCCTCATCGTCTGCTCGTGGCCGCGCGGCGGTCGGCCGCGCTATCCTTTCCCCTACGCGCACGAGGTGTGGACGGGCTCCGAGTACCAGGTGGCGGCGCACCTGGTCTGGGAGGGGCTCCTGGCCGAAGGCCTGACGCTGGTACGGTCTGCCCGGGAGCGCTACGATGGCGAACGTCGCAACCCCTGGGATGAGATCGAATGTGGGCACCACTACGCCCGCGCTATGTCGTCATGGTCGCTATTGCTGGCGCTAAGTGGGTACCGGTATAGCGCGCCGAGGCGCTCTCTCGGCTTTGCGCCCCGCCTCTGGCCGGAGGACTTCCGCTGCTTCTTCACGGCGGGCGAGGCGTGGGGCAGCTATGCCCAACACCACGACGGGTCCAGGCAGACCCATGTGCTGGACCTCCGGTGGGGCAGCCTGATCCTCGAGCGTCTGAGTATCCCGCGCCTGGCTCAGGGCCGCGGCCCGCGACTTCTCCAGTTGGCTGCGGCGGGAGTACAACTGGAGGGGAGGCTAGTCGTCGAAGGCGAAGCGCTGACGGTGGAGTTGACGCGCCCAGTCACGCTGCACGCCGGCGATTGCCTGCTTCTCGAGATCGGGGGGTGAGTATGCCATACACCTATGCTGTTCTGGGAGCGGGTCGGCAAGGGATTGCGGCTGCCTACGACATGGCGCGCCGGGGCGACGCGCGCCGCATCATCCTCGCCGATCGCGATCTGGAGGTTGCTCAACGAGCCGCAGAGCGTGTTGACACGCTGGTTGGCAAGGGCATGGCCGAGCCAACGCATCTGGATGCGACCGACCCGAAGGCCGTCGAGCAGTTGCTGACTGGAGTCGACGCTTGCCTCAGCGCCGTCCCCTATATGTACAACCTGGAAATCACCCGTGCTGCGATCAGCGCCAGAGCCCACATGTGTGACCTGGGCGGCAACACCGACATCGCCCGTCAGCAGCACGCCCTCGACGCGGAGGCACGTGAGGCCGGCGTCAGCATCATCCCGAACTGTGGGGACGTGCCTGGCATGGGCACGTCGCTCATGGTCCACGCCGTTGGGCTTCTGGACGAGGCGGTTGATGTGTACATGTGGGACGGAGGCATCCCTCAGAAGCCAAGGCCACCCTTCGACTATTTGCTCACCTTCAACATCGCCGGACTGACTAACGAGTACGCCGAACCAGCGGTATTCCTGCGCGACTGGAAGGTGACCAAGGTTGAGCCGATCACTGAGCTGGAGACGGTCCAGTTCCCTGAGCCTATTGGCGCCCTGGAAGCCTTTGTGACCGGCGGCGGGACCGATACGATGCCGTGGACCTTTGAAGGCCGGCTGCGGACACTTGAGAACAAGACGCTTCGCCATCCGGGTCACTTCGCTCAACTTCGTGCCTTCTACGACCTGGGGCTTTGGGACCTGAAGCCGGTGCGCGCCGGCGGCGTGGAGGTAGTACCGCGCGATGTCTTTCACGCGCTTTTTGAACCTAAGGTTACCTTTCCTAGCGACAAGGACATCGTCATAGTGCGCGTCAAGGCGGTTGGGAAGAAGAACGGTCGGGACGCTGAGGCTGTCGTCGAAGTCATCGACTACTTCGACGAGGCGACCGGCTTCACCGCCATGGAGCGCTGCACCGGTTGGAGCGCAGCCATTGTGGCGGAGATGATGGCGAAAGGACAGACGCCGCGCGGAGCGGGGGGTGTGGAGACCCAAGTGCCAACCCGCCCCTTTGTGGAGGAGCTTCGCCGCCGCGGGATAGACGTTACGGAGCAGGTGACTTGAAATCGGAGCGGCGGAACGTAGCGATAGCGCCCGCGAAGCAAGGAGAGGACTCGTGAGAATCCCAGCGAAGGGCATTAGTAAGGAAGAGATCTTCGAGAGGATGGAAGCGTATCGCGCCGGCGACATGAACTGGCGCGACGGTCGGACCTGGGCATACGTCTACGATCCGGGGCCTGAGGCCGAGAAGGTGATCAAGCAGGCCTACATGATGTTCCTCACTGAGAACGCCCTGGACCCGACCGTCTTTCCCAGTGCGCTGCGCTTCGAGAACGAACTGGTGGCTATGGCGACGGCACACCTCAACGGCGATGATGAGGTGGTGGGCAACTTCACGAGCGGCGGTACAGAAAGCATCATGCTCGCCGTGAAGACAGCTCGGGACTACTTCCGCGCCCGCCGACCGGAGATCCGTGAGCCGGAGATCGTCCTGCCGGTTACCGCTCACGCCGCCTTCCAGAAGGCGGCGCACTACCTGTGCCTCAAGCCGGTGCTGGTGCCGGTCGATCCTGTGACTTTCAAGGCGGACCCAGAGGCGGTCCGGCAAGCCATTACGCCCAACAGCATCCTCCTGGTAGGGTCGGCGGTGTCCTACGCCCACGGGGTAGTTGACCCGATTCGGGAGCTGGGACAGATCGCTCTTGAACACGATCTTTTGCTCCACGTTGACGCCTGCATGGGTGGCTTCCTGCTGCCGTACTTCCGGCGGCTGGGCGCGCCGGTGCCCGACTTCGACTTCAGTGTTCCCGGCGTGACCTCCATCTCGATGGACTTCCACAAGTACGCCTTCGCGGCCAAGGGTGCCTCGGTGGTCCTCTACCACAACAAGGAGCTGCGCAAGCACCAGATCTACACGTGTGCGCAATGGACTGGCTACACCGTGGTCAACCCGACAATCCAGAGCACCAAGTCGGCGGGCCCTCTGGCGGCGGCCTGGGCGGTGCTGCACTTCATCGGCGACGACGGCTATCTTGAGATCGCGCGGCAGGTGATGGACGCCGCCCGTAGGATTGCCGACGCCATCGATGAGATGGATGACCTGCGCCTGCTGGGCCGACCCGAGATGAACCTGGTCGCCTTTACTTCCGACACCGTCAGCGTCTTTCACATCATCGATGAGATGAAGGCGCGCGCTTGGTATGTTCAGCCTCAGTTGGACTTTCGCGGCTCCAAGGAGAACATCCACCTGTCGATCAACCCAGCGAGCGTCAAATGGGTGGACGCGTTGCTCGCCGACCTGCGGGTCTGCGTCGAAAGGGCCAAGACCATGGAGTCCGGCGGCCTGGCCTCTGCGGTTCGGGACGCCTTCTCCTCCATCGATCCCGCCACCCTCACCGAGGAGAGCTTCTCTCAGATGCTGGGCTTGGCTGGCATCCAGGGCGGCTCGTTGCCGGAGAGAATGGCCGGAATCAACGAGATCCTGAACGCGCTTCCGCCTCAACTCAGGGAGAAGCTGGTGACCGAGTTCATGAACGAGCTGCTTAAGTACCGGGAGGAGCAGCCCTGAGGCTCCCCATGAAGCAGCCCCCGAACAAGGGAGAGACAGGCGGAGTCGGCGTCCGAAGAATCGAGGAGGCCCTGAACGGGCGTCCTAACGCGGAACTCTGCTCGGGCTACCTGTACTTGTCGACGTCCGCCATCTACTCTTCCACCCGCTGGTTGTACTCGTCGATGGCTTCGTTGGCATTAGCGGCAGCGTCCTCTAGGGCCTGCTCGGGATCCTTGGCCCCGGAGAGCATCTCCTCCACGCCCCGATAAACGGCTTCGTCCACCTTCTTGACAGGACCCAGGGCCGCCATCAGGGTGGCGGGGGTGGCCGGCGCATTGAGGTAAAGGTCGAGGGCCACCTGGAAGAGAGGGTAGCGGGCCACGGCGTCCTGCGCCGCCGGCAGGTCAACCGAGGAGCGGCTCACAGGAAGGTAGCCGCTGCCAGCGAACCACTCGGCCTGCTGCTCGGGTTCCATGAGCCACTTGATGAACTTCCAGGCCGCCTCCTGTTCCTCCTCGGGGCGTACGTTGATGATCCAGAGGCCGTAAGAAGTCATGCAGGTCCCCCCGGCGCCGCCGGGGACACCGGGCAGCCGGCTGACGCCGATCTCCACGCCCTCCACGCCCTTCTCCAGGACATCAATCACGGACCGCAACGCACCTGTGTTGGCGAAGTTCATCGGGGCGCGACCGGATGCGATGGCCAGTAAGCCCTCTGCCATGGTAGGGTTGCGACCCACATTGAACGCCAGCCCGCTATCCACCATGTCGTGCCACCACTGGAAGAACCAGCGACCGGTGTCGTTGTCGAAGAGGACCTTGGTCGCGCGGCCCTCGCGCCCGTTCTCCTTGTCTACCCAGAGGTCACCGTGCTCGGCCAGGACGCGCTCCGGCCAGCGCGCGATATCAATGGCGAGGCCGCTGCGCACCACGTTCCCGGAGCCGTCGCGCTTCAGGATCTTCTCCGAATACTGGCGCACTTCCTCCAAGTCCTGAGGCGGCTTCTCGGGGTCCAGCCCCACCTCCCGGAAGGTCACCTTGTTGTAGTAGAGGAGAGGGATCTCCATGGTGAAGGGCATGGCCCACAGCTTGCCCTGAGAGGTGTAAAACTGGACGCCCTTCTCGTCCAGGTCCGAGAGGTCGTAGTCCTCCCGGTCGACGAAGTCCTGGACGGGGGCAGCGGCGCCGCTGTCGATCATCATCTGCATGTAGGTGTCCCCCGGGAACATGATGGCCGGGACGTTGCCTGTGGAAAGGGAAGCCACCAGCTTCGCCATGGCGTCGTCGTAGGTGCCCTGGAAGGACGCACGCACCCTGACCTCATTCTGGGACGCGTTGAAGCGCTCCGCGAGGCGGTTCAGGGTTTCCTCGTTAGCGGCGACCTCCGAATGCCACAACTCAATGGTGACAGGCCCGGCTGCTGGGCTGGTGCCAGGGGTCTCCGCGGTCGTGGTGCCTTTTTCGCCACCTCCGCAAGCAGCTAGGATCACGGGGCAGAGCAGGGTAACAGCCAGCGAGAGAAGTAGCTTTCGCACTTCGACCTCCTTGCTGGCCTTCTTGCCAGCTTGATTCACTCCACCTTCGGCTGCCGTGACGGCCCGGCCAAACTCATTGCCCCCATCGGGCCGCCGGTCGGCAACATGGTCGCGCCAGTTGGTGGTAGGAGCAACAGTGGAATTGGCCGAGCCAATTGTACATCAGACGTCAAGGGACGAAGGCATCAACCACGTTGAGGTAAAGACCAGGGGCGGCCTTCACGACCCAATTATCGCGTGGATATGGGCGCTTTCCCGTGGGACTGCGGAAACCACGTGCTATGGCCGAACGTATTACTGGTGAGAGGATGCATCCCCGCCACCAGCACAGCTAGTCCTCTCGCTGGCACCCTTGAGCACTCCCCGCCGTCAGCTCAAGGGTGCTCCGCTTTCCTGCGGCAGCGATAGGCCGAGCTTCCAGGCGGGATGACGGAACACCCACCCCTCGCCTGGTGGGATGCCATTATCCACACCCAGAGAGCCCAGCGTAGAAGCATCAACTGTGTTGCACGGCACAAAGATAGGGGCCGCGCTGACCCCGGCTTGCGACAAAATGGTTAGCAGGTTGGGGTGCGTGGCCTCTACACTGATAACGACCGGACTTGGGGGTCTATTACGGGATATCCGCCGGTGATTTCTCCTTTGTCATCGCTCCGTGCTTGTCGCGGCCCAACGTACCGCTGTCTGGAAGCGAGGACAAGTCCGTTGCTATCGGTTAGGAACTGCTTACACCAAATGTCACTTTCGCTGACGCCCTACAGCAGCCAACGACAGGGCCAAGAGCGGCTATGGGATTGTGGCTCAGTTCCTTGTCGGGCATCCAAGGGGGCGAGCATAGGCTGCTTGCCCCCTTTGGCATTGTTCAAGAGCCGCTAGGGAACGTCGACAAACTCCGCGGCACGCCCAACTTTGGGTTGCTTGTCGAAGTCGGCAGGCAGATCCGGCGGTGTGCAGTCCTTGGTCGATTCGAAGCTGACGACATCGCTGATCTGCTGCCAGCCGCCGTTCACAACCTTATTGTACACAAGGTTTTCCGATATCTTGTGGTCGGTGGGGCTCGTCATGACAGGCCCGCCTTCGAAACAGGTCGTGCAATCGAACTTGCACGTATGTTCAGCGGCGTCGAGGAAGGACTGACGGCTGAGGTCCGGCCCGGCCACTTCCAGGTTGTACACTGTCAGCTCGGCGACGAATATGCCGTAGAGCTCGAAGTTGTTCAGGTCGCCGCCGTTGCCGTACTTTGCCCAGATCTTCTCGTATTTCTGGACGGTCGGAAGCTGGGTTGCGTACGCCTGAATGCCAAAGGTAAAGCTAAGTACTCCCTCGGCGTACTGCGGCGTGGCCAGGAGGATGAAGATATCGCTGCAGTTGATGCCGCTGACGAGGATGGGGACGTCCCAGGCGAGGGTCTCGCGGGCCGTCTTGACCATGCTGGCGGCCTGGGGCGGGATAGCAAAGGCGACAAGGACCTCTGCACCGGCGTTCTTCAGCCGCTGCGTCTGCGAAGAAACGTCGGCATTGGCCGCCTCGTACTTCTCCTCCGCGACGATCTGTACGTCGCTACCCGCCAGGCCGTCCTTGAGACCCTTCTCGCCGTCAACCCCCAACTGGTCGTTCTGGAGGAGGAAGCCCACCTTCTTGCCGTTGAAGTTCTCGGCTATGTACTGCCCGAGGAACCTGCCCTCGGTGATGTAGTCGGGGTTGCCGGCGAATCGGTTCTTGGCCAGAGGGTTGGTCCACACGTCGAGACCACTGGAGATATACATGTCGGGGATGCCTTGGTCCTGGAGGTACTTATAGACCGCGAGGTGAGTCGCATCACCAAGGCCGCCGATGATCCCGAACACCTTATTCTGCTCCACGAGTTGCCGCACGACCTCCACTGTGTCCGCCGGGTTGTAGTGGTCGTCACCGATGATGAGCGTGATCTTCCGCCCATACACGCCGCCCTGAGCGTTGATGTACTTGAAGAAGGCATCCATGCCGTAGGCGATGGGCGCATAGGCGGCAGCGGGGTTCTGGCTCAGAGGGAAGTGGGTACCCCATTTGACCTCGGTGGCGGTCACGCCCGTAGTATCAGCGGGCGCACTGGTGGTCTCGGGCGTGGTGGAAGCTTCCTCCTCATTGCCGCCGCAGGCCGTCAGCAGCAGCGCGACTGCAACCGGGGCTACGATCAATGAGAGCCACACCTTCTTGCTCAGTAACACGACGCCACCTCCAAGAGCTTGAAGCAGTTGCTGCCGGCACGTGTTCGGGGGTGCCGGCGGTTGTCCTTGCCTAAGCCTGCGTAAGCGTTCCTACGCGCGCACGTACTGTAGTCTTCCACGAGGGGTGGCACAAGGGAGGTGATGGGCAGTATCGGGTCTGGAACGTAAGCCAAGACAACTTGCCATCCACCGCCGGCTCGACAGGCGGCTCTTGTCTTGTGTGGCCAGCGACATCGTCCGGCCCCACCCCGCTGGCAACCTACCCCTGGCCGCTTGGGGGCGAGCTCGCCGCGATGGGGCTGCGGGTTTGCAGAAGATCGTTCCAGCTCTGTGCCAGACCGGGCGGCAGTAGCCCCCTCAACGTCGGAGCGGCGACTACAACCCCCCGTAGCCCGCCATGCAGCCGCTACCCACGTGAACTCGTGCCGCCAATACCGGCCACCAAGGTGACTTCCCCCATGTCCTCGGTGGTAGTACCCTTTGTTTTGGGTGCTGCCCTGCGGCTAGTGCCCATGTGCCAAGAATGGCTTCAGAGGTGACTCTCAGAAATGAGCGGTTGCGAGTCTAGGAGACTTACTTCGCCCGCACTCATGACTCGGGGTTCATGAAGGAAGAGGAGGGTTCTCGATGGAACAGTACAAACTGTTCATAGATGGGGAATTTGTCGACGCCCAGGACGGAAAGACCTTCGAGACTATCGACCCGGGGACCGGGCTCCCTTTTGCCACGGTTGCGCAAGCCGGGAGGGCTGATGCAGAGGCAGCAATAGCGGCCGCTCGTAGGGCCTTCGACAGCGGGGTCTGGAGCGGGCTTGATGTGGCCGCACGTATAGCGAAACTCCAGGATTTCGCAGATCAGATTTCACAGCAGGGCGTGCGCTTGGTTGCAACCGAATGCATGGACGCAGGCCAAATTGTTGGATACGCCAAGATTATCGTCGTGTGGGCCAGCCTGCTTTTGCGCAACCTGGCCACCTACGCGGCCACAAAGTTCCCGTTTGAGGAAGAAGTCCTGGCCTCAGGGAATGCGTTTGCGCCCGGGCGCGAATTTGTCCGCAGGGAACCGATCGGGGTATGCGTGGGAATTGTCCCATGGAACTTCCCTACCGCTCTGGCCATGTGGAAGATCGCACCAGCCCTCATCATGGGAAATACCATAGTGGTGAAGCCGGCTTCGAACACCCCTCTCACTGCCCTTATCCTGGCTGAAGCTGCTAAGGCGGCAGGCATTCCCAAGGGAGTACTTAACGTAATTCCCGGACCAGGAGGGGAGCTGGGCAAAACTCTCTGCACCCACCCGGATGTGGACAAGATAGCCTTTACCGGTAGCACTGAAGTCGGACGCGAGATCATGAGAATGGCGTCCGATACGGTGAAAAAGGTGACGCTTGAGCTGGGCGGCAAGTCAGCCAATATCATCCTGGACGATGCAGACATGGATCTGGCCGTGGACGGCGCCTGCTTCGGCACCTTCCTCCACCAGGGACAGATATGCGAATCAGGCACGCGCATCTTAGTTCCCTCGAAGATTTATGAGGAGTTCATCGACAAGATGCAGAAGCGGGCGGAAGCCCTCCGGATAGGATACCAACTGGATCCGACGTCCCACATGGGTCCCGTTGTCAGCAAGGAGCAGTTGGCCACTATTGAATACTACGTCAAGCTGGGCAAGGAAGAGGGCGCTGAGCTGCTCACTGGCGGAAAGCGCGTCGAAGTGAAAGGAATGGAGGGCGGGTACTATTACGCCCCAACCATTTTCGCAAACGTGAACAACAAGATGCGCATCGCGCAGGAAGAGATATTCGGCCCTGTCGTCTGCGTCATCAAATACGACAGCGATGAAGAAGCGGTTGCGATTGCCAACGATTCCATCTACGGCCTGGCAGGCGGGGTATTCTCCACCAACATCGCCAGAGCCGAGCGCGTGGCCCGCGGGGTCCGCACGGGAACCATGTGGATCAACAACTTCCATGTCTTTGCAGAATACTGCCCCTTCGGCGGCTACAAGCAGTCAGGAGTGGGACGGGAATTGGGCAAGTGGGGTTTGGAAGAGTATACCCAGGTCAAGAGAATTCACGTGCCCTACTTCTCTGACCATAACACCAACTTCGTCGCCACGCTCCTGTCGGACAATAAGAAGATTGAGGGTTTTAGCTACAATTGCCCCACCCAGGTGATCGCCGGCCATGGCTCCCTGTCTTCAATTTACAAGGTAATTGTGGATCTGGGCTGCCGCAGGGCGCTGATACTCACCGATCCCGGGGTGAGGAAGGCTGGACTGGCAGACCTTGTCAAGAATACCCTTGTCGATTTCTGTGTGGGCATCTATGACAATATTCCGCCGGACCCGGATCTGGAATCCGTTGATGCTGCCACCGACAAGGCCCGCGAACTGAAGGCGGACTGCATCGTCAGTGTCGGAGGCGGAAGCGTCATCGATGCTGCCAAAACAGTCTGCATTGCCTTGAAGAACGGCGGCAAGGCCAATGATTATCTCAATCGTTGGTATGCGCTTTCTGAGCCGCAGACCCCGCACATTGTCGTTCCAACGACGGCGGGAACCGGCAGCGAAGTGACGAATATTGCTGTCATAACAGACAAGACGGCGGGGCGTAAACTCTTCATAGCAGACCCGAGGATCGTACCGAACGCGGCCATTCTGGACCCCCGTTTTACCATGACCCTGCCCAAGGATATGACGGTCAGCACTGCCATGGACGCCATGACCCATGCCGTTGAGGCTATGACAAGCATTATGGCGAACCAGATCTGCGACGGCCAGGCATTGCACGCCATTCGACAGATCAGCGAGAACTTGCCGCTCGTCGTGGCCGACGGACAGAATGAAAAGGCCCGGCTCAGTATGCAGATAGCAGCCACCACGGCAGGATGGTCGTTTACCATTGCCCAGGTCGGTCTGGCCCATGCCATGGCGCACACGGTGGGGACGCTACATCATGTTCCCCACGGAGCGGCCTGCGGCATAGTGTTACCCAAGGTGATGCGTTTCAACGTTGATCATGCCGCTGGCAAGCTGGCTCTGGTTGCAGAGGCCCTGGGAGTCGATACCAAAGGCATGAAAGAGCGCGATGCAGCCCTGGCAGCGGCGGACGCAGTAGAAGCGCTCATGAAGAAGGTGGGTCATCCCATGAGGCTGCGCGATGTTGGCGTGCCGGAAGAGGGCCTTCCAGTATGCGCATTTCACGCACTAGCTGATTCGAGCATTCTGTTTAATGCGCGTCCTACGAGTGATCCGGGGGAAATCCTCGAAATCTACAAACAGGCTTATTAGAGATTGAAACGGATGGTAGGGGACAGAAAATGACCTTTTTTGTCCCTTACCATTTCCCTTGTACCCGATGGGAAAGGGAGAGAAGGGCGATGTCTCTGGTCACCCTGGATCCAGACGCAGGTCAGGCCATTAGGTCATTGGTCTCAGAGAGGGGAATCCGGGGGCCCGTTCGCATTGAGATCCAATCGACTGGGTGTTGCGACTCGTCGCTGGAGTTGAGCGTAGATACGGTCCGAGAATCTGATCTGGTCGAAGAATTGGACGGCTTGACGTTCGTCATCAGTCCCGAGACGCACCAGCTTGTGGGCGAAGTCAGGATCTCTTATACGGATGATGCAGGCAGAAAAGGATTCATCCTGACCTCGAGCAACCCCTTAAGCGAGTGGGACGGCTTCGCTACCCGCAGCATAAGGATGTGAACCATCGACCGACGTCGGCGAGGTACAGGCACCGTCGCAGTCCGAAGTACCTACTACATGAGTGGAAGGATAGGCGTAGGCGAGGCGAAAACCAGTCTGGAGTGTGGTGCTCCCAATAGTTGTCATTTATGACCTCCTAATCCAGCGCTCAGAAGCCGTCTCACTGACCGAGATCGCGTTCGATTCTTCCCGCCAGATGGCGGGTGCCGACACGCGTGGCTACTGGTCCCCCACGAGATGGACATCGAGATGGGGTAGGGCGATCATCAGTTGGTCGGCGAGCGAGCGTCCCAGCAGCCGCTCCAGCGCGGTGCGCCGGCGGTGGGGGAGTATCAGGTGATTGATGCCCTCCGCTTCGATGAAGGCCGTGAGTGCTGCCATCGCGTCCGTGCCTTCCAAGGGGCAAACACGCGCATTCAGGTCCTCTGCTAACTCGAGCGTGCGCGACAACTCGGCCTGGGCTGCCTGATCGAGCTCTCGCTTGAGGTAGGCCACCAGCAGATCCCCTCTCAGTCCTTGCGCGGTGCGCCAGCCGCGGCGGATCAACGTCCTCGCGAAGGGAGTCTCATCGACGAATACCAGGACGTGCTCGGCTACAGCAGCGTGCCGCGCCGTCTCGCGCATGTATTCGTCAAGCTGTACTTCTACCTCCTGCGCCGTCCGCCGCAAGGCCAGTTCACGCAGCGCCGCCAGGTTATCGGCCCGGAAGAAGTTCTCCAACGCAGCCTGGGCCTGGGCCGGGGGATAAATGTGTCCATGCTGCATACGGGCGCGGGCGGCCTCCGGCGAAAGGTCGATGAGGATCAGCTCATCAGCGTTGTCCACGACCGAGTCGGGGATGGTCTCGCGCACCCGAACGCCGGTGATCGCTCCAATTACGTCATTTAGGCTCTCGAGGTGCTGGATGTTCAACGTAGAGACAACGTTGATCCTGGCCTCTAGAATCTCCTCGACATCCTCGTACCGTTTTTCCCGTTCCGAACCGGGAACGTTGGTGTGCGCGAGCTCATCGACGAGACAGACCGCCGGGTGCCGCTTCAGCACCGCCTCGACGTCCATCTCCTCGACGATGACGCCCCGGTATTCGATGCGCTTGCGGGGAAGAACTTCGAGGCCCTCGAGAAGGTCGGCGATTGGCTTCCGGCCGTGGGTTTCGACGAATCCAACGACCACGTCCTCGCCATAGCTCCTGCGGCGGTGAGCCTCGCTGAGCATGGCGTAGGTCTTGCCGACGCCAGGGAACGCCCCAAGATAGATGCGCAGGGTGCCGCGTCCGGCTTTCCGCTTCTCGCGTTGCAGCCTCGCAAGCAGGACTTCGGGATCAGGGCGCAGATCGTTCACAGGGCACCGCTGGGCCGCCCGGCGGCTGGCGTCTCGGCCAGTGACGCGACGAGCGTGGCCACCACGACGATAGGCGCGTCACTGCGTGAAAGGATTACGCCGCCGTGTTCCCTCACCACGCGCGCCAGCGCAGCCCGGGGCGGCATCTGCGGGACGATGAATACGAATCTGGTCTCGGGTGAACTCGAGAGGAGAGCGCGCACATCTACCAGGTTCTCCGATCCGTCCAGCATCACCAGCATCGCCTTCGGCCAGTGTGCCACAAGCTGCAATGCCCTGGCGAGAGGCCGCGCAGATTCCGCCACGGTCACCGTGTATGGCGTAGCGCGCAGCCCCACGGCGAGCTCCATGAGGACGTCATAGTCCTCACCAACGAGAATAACGTTACCGGCCATGGCGCACCACCTCGATGTTCCTGTTGCTGGGCGGCTCCGAGCTGTTTGTCCAGCGCCAGATTGAGAAGCAACACATTGACCCGTGGTTCGCCGAGAACGCCGAAAGTTGATCCGTCGGTGAACCGATCGACGAGTGCGCGTACTGCCGACTCGGCAACACCCCGGGCGCGGGCCACGCGTGGCACTTGCAGAGCAGCGTAGGCGGGAGAGATGTGCGGGTCCAGACCGCTGGCTGAGGCCGTCACCGCATCGACGGGAATGCGGGCATCCGAGGTGAGGCCGTTCTCCCCGCGGATGCGCGCGACATCCTGTGCCACGCGCTCGGCTAGCGCCTGGCTGGTCGGTCCTAGATTCGATCCAGAGGACGCCGACGCGTCGTAGCCATCGGTTCCGGCAGCCGATGGCCGGCTATGGAAGTACTTCGGGTCACTGAAATCCTGACCCACCAGCGATGACCCCACCGGCATGCCGTCACGACTGACGACGCTGCCGTTGGCCTGGCGATGGAACAGCCCCTGAGAGACTCCTGTGATCGCGGATGGGTAGGCGAGCCCGGTCAGCACGCTGATGGCCACGAAGGCGATGATCGCGGTGCGGAGATCGGTGAGGCTTGTCCGAAGCATGGCTGCCATTTCCTAGTTCAGCCGCAGCAAAACGAGCAGCAGGTCAATGAGCTTGATCCCGATGAACGGCGCGATGATGCCGCCCAGCCCATAGATCGTCAGGTTCGTCCGCAGCACCTCCGCTGCCGGCCGGGCGCGATAGGCCACGCCGCGCAGGGCCAGCGGGACCAGAGCAATGATGATCAGCGCGTTGAAGATCACCGCCGACAGGATAGCGCTCTCCGGTGTCGACAGTCGCATCACGTTCACCTTCTCTAGCTGCGGGTAGATTCCGGCGAACATCGCTGGAATGATGGCAAAGTACTTGGAGACGTCATTGGCAATGCTAAAGGTCGTTAGGGCACCGCGTGTCATCAGTAGCTGCTTGCCCACGGCTACCACCTCGACCAGCTTGGTGGGATCGGAGTCGAGGTCGACCATGTTCGCCGCTTCCTTCGCTGCGGCGGTGCCGCTGTTCATGGCGACGCCGACGTCTGCCTGGGCCAGGGCGGGAGCATCGTTAGTGCCATCGCCGGTCATTGCCACCAGCCGGCCTGCCGCCTGCTCCTCGCGGATAATCCGGATCTTGTCCTCCGGCCTGGCCTCCGGTACGAAGTCGTCGACGCCGGCTTCTCCCGCGATCGTCGCCGCCGTCAGCCTGTTGTCGCCAGTGATCATCACGGTCCGTATTCCGGCCCGGCGCATTTCCTGCAGGCGCTCTCGGATGCCCGGCTTCACGGTGTCCTTGAGGTAAATGAGCCCCAACACATCCTGGTTGTCGATGACCGCGAGGGGCGTGCCTCCCGCCATCGCGATGGTCGTGGACGCCTCCTGCAAATCTGGCGGGACGTTCGACGCGAGGGCGGCGACGGCATCGACGGCGCCCTTCATGATGCGATGACCATCGACCTCGATTCCGCTCATCCGTGTTTCGGCGCTAAACGGGATGAGTCTCGCGCCGGCAGCCAGGGAGTCCTGCGCGTCATAACCCATGTGGCGCGCCAGTTCGACGATTGAGCGTCCTTCGGGAGTGTCGTCGGCGAGCGACGACCGCAGAGCCGCCGCGATGAGGTCCCTCTCGGTGTGGCCGCCGACGGGAATGAACTCCGTCGCCATTCGGTTGCCAAACGTGATGGTGCCCGTCTTGTCTAGCAACAGCGTGTCAATGTCACCCGCCGTCTCCACCGCCTTGCCGGACATCGCCAGGACATTGCGTTGCACGAGCCGGTCCATGCCGGCGATTCCAATGGCGGAGAGGAGGCCGCCGATCGTGGTCGGGATGAGACAGACCAGCAGTGCCACAAGGGCGGTCGTCGTCACGTCGCCTCCGGCGAACTTCGCATAGGGCCGTATTGTGCCCACGGCCAGCAGGAAGATGATGGTGAAGGCTGCCAGCAGAATATTGAGGGCGACCTCGTTCGGCGTCTTCTGCCGGCGAGCGCCCTCGACGAGGGCGATCATACGGTCCAGGAACGTCTCGCCGGGGCTGGCGGTGATCCGTATGCGGAGCCAGTCGCTGACGACCTGGGTGCCGCCGGTCACGGAGCTACGGACATCCGTGCCGGGCTCCTTCAGGACCGGCGCCGACTCACCGGTGATCGCCGCTTCACTCACATAGGCCACGCCTTCGATGACATCGCCATCGCCCCCGATGATTTCGCCCGCCTCCACCCGGATGATGTCACCTTTGCGCAGCGCGGAGGCTGGAACGGATTCCAACCCGCTGTCGGTCTCCCGCCTGGCCATCGTCTCCCGCCGCATCGCCCGCAACGTCTTTGCCTGGGCCTTGCCCCGGCCCTCCGCCATCGCCTCCGCAAGGTTGGCGAAGAGGACCGTGAACCAGAGCCACATGGACACCGTGGCTGTGAAGAACCTTGGTTCGCCGCGCCAGCCCGCGAGCTCTTGGACAAACAGGGCTGTGGTGACGACGGCCCCGATCTCGACGACGAGGATCACCGGGTTTGCCAGCAGGTGGAGGGGGTTCAGCTTCTTGACAGCGTCGACCGATGCCTGGCGAAGGATCTCGCGGTTGAAGATCGAGATGCCGGCTCTCCGCTGCTTGGCGACTTCGGAGCGATGTTCCCGCATCGTCCCTTCCCCTTAGAAGAGGACCCCCGCGTGCATAAGGAAGTGCTCGACCATCGGGCCCAGCGCCAGCGCCGGGAAGAAGGTGAGTCCGCCGACGACAATGATGACCCCGGCCAGGAGCCCGGCAAAGAGCGGGCCGTTGGTCGGCAGCGTCGCCGCGCTCTCCGGCACCTTCTGCTTCCGAACGACGGCCCCGGCCAGGGCCAGGATGGCGAGCATCGGCAGGAACCGCGCGACGAGCATCGCGATCCCCATCGAGGTGTTGTAGAAGGCTGTGTTCGTCGTGATCCCGGCGAACGCCGAGCCATTGTTGCCGCCGGCAGATGTGAAGGCATAGAGAATCTCCGAGAAGCCGTGAGGGCCGGCGTTCAGCGGCCCTTCCTTCCCTGCGGGCGCGACACTTGCGATGGCCGTCCCCAGCAGAATTGCCGCAGAGCTGATGAGGAGGTAGACCGCCGCCATTTTCATCTCGTAGGGGCCGATCTTCTTGCCCAGGTACTCCGGGGTGCGGCCGATCATCAGCCCGGCGACGAACACAGCGATAATGGCGAAGACGAGCATGCCGTAGAGCCCGCAGCCGACGCCGCCGAATACCACTTCGCCGAGCTGTATATTGAACAGTGGGACCAGGCCGCCCAGCGGCGTGTAGCTGTCGTGCATGGAGTTGACTGATCCGTTTGAAGCATCGGTGGTGGCGACGGCCCAGATGGACGAGTCAGCGATGCCGAACCGCACCTCCTTGCCTTCCATGTTCCCGCCTGCGGACGCCTGCTCGCCTGTGTGGTAAGCCTGCTCCACGCCAAGGTCAGAGAGGACGGGGTTGCCCGTTTGCTCGGCGCCGTAGGTGAAGAAGGCACCAGCGAGGAAGATGATCGACATGGCGGCGAAGATCGCCCAGCCCTGGGCGGTCTTGCCGACCATCTTGCCGAACGTGTAGGTGAGCGCAGCCGGAATCAGCAGGATGGCTACCGCCTCCAGGAAGTTGGAGAACGGCGTCGGGTTCTCGAACGGCGTGGCAGAGTTAGTGTTGAAGAAGCCGCCGCCGTTGGTGCCGAGCTGCTTGATCGCGATCTGAGAGGCCGCCGGACCCATGGCGAGGATCTGCTTCACGCCTTGCAGCGTAGTGATCTCCTTGTTGCCGCTGAAGTTCTGAATCACGCCTTGCGACACCAGCAGTAACGCCAGTAGGACCGCCAGCGGCAGGAGAACCCAGAGAATGCAGCGCGTGAGGTCCGCCCAGAAGTTGCCCAGGTTCGACGTGCTTCGCCGCGCGAAGGCACGGATGAGGACGATCACGACGGCGATGCCGACGCCGGCGGATACGAAGTTCTGGACGGTGAGGGCGAGCATCTGCGAGAGGTAGCTCAGCGTCGTTTCGCCGCCGTACGACTGCCAGTTGGTGTTGCTGGTGAAGCTGGCGGCAGTGTTGAAGGCCAGGTCGGGCTTCACGCCAGCGAACCCCTGCGGGTTCAGGGGCAGGTGACCTTGCAGGCGCAGGATGACGTAGACTGCGAACAGGCTGAGCGTGCTGAAGATCACGACGCTCAGCGCGTAGCGCTTCCAGTCCATCTCAGTGGTTTCATCGATGAACAACGCGCGGTAGACGAGGCGCTCAACCGGCCGGAAGAAGCGCTTTGATGTCCGGCTCTCGCCCTCGAAGACAAGCGCCACGTAAGCGCCTAACGGCTTCGTGATCGCCAGGATCACCGCGAAGTAGAGGAGGATGTGGAGAACGCCGCTGCCAGTCATCGGCACCCTAGAACTTCTCCGGCCGAATGAGCGCCACGACTAGATACACCATCACGACCGAGGCGATGACGGAGAGAATCACGTTCTCCATGCTACCTATACCCCCTCGAAGGCAAGGATAGCCACCAGGAGTAGCCCGAACAGTGCGATGCTCAACAGCACGAACGCAACGTCGCCCATAGCCTCCACCTCCGTGCGCCCCTCATGGTGGGTCGTCGGTCGGCTCCGTGGGTTCGCTCGGGGTATTCAGATCGCTGAGAATCCGCAACAATGCGTCGATCGGGAACGGCTTCATGAGGCACCGGGCCGGTCTGAACTCCTCTATCCGCTTTGGCGAGATGGGAGCAGCCGAGATCACGACCACCGGTAGATGGCGGCGGTCGTCCTCGCTGAGACGCCGGAGGATCTCCCAACCTGTCATGTCTGGCAGGTTAACGTCGAGCAAAAGAACATCGGGCCGCTCAGCGGCCAGGTTCAGGAGAGCAGCCTGGGCCGTGGGCGCCAGCGCGACGCTGTGTCCGCGCGCCCGCAGGTTGCGGTCGATCACGTCGGCCAGCGCCGCCTCGTCCTCTACGAGCAGAACCCTCATGCCCATACTGTAAGAGGGATGCCGTCAGGGCCGTGTCAGGCATGGGCACCAAAAGGTTACAGGAATGTCAGGAAATGGGGTCGGGCTCGGCGAAACGGTAGCCGACCCCATTCTCTGCGTCCCGGTCGCTTCCTGCGCGTGAACACCTAGAGTCTGCAGCCGCGTCGAATAGGGGGCGCCGTGTCCCACCTATTCTCTCAGCAGATAGGGAACACCTACGACCAGGGTGTTGGGGCGCGCTCGGAGCGCCTTCTTGAGATGCGCCGCCGACTGATTGTGCAGGAACCGGTGCCACGGGCGAGCGGGCACTAACTCGGGCAGGAGCACGGTTATGGTCTCACCGGGGTGAGAGTGGTCCAAAGCGTCGATGTAGGTCAGGATGGGGATGATAAAGGAGCGGTAGGGCGACTCGATAACGACGAGCGGCACGTCGGGGATCACCTCCTCCCAACGCTGACGCAGATCGTCCGCCTCGCCAACGTCATCGCTGACGTGCAGGGCCGTGACGTTCTCAGATGTTTTCCGCGCGTAATCCACGGCCAGCCGCACGGCCTCGTTGACTTTGTCCACCGGCACCAGCACGGGCTGGCTGCGGGGCCGGGCTTGGGGTGTAGCGGTTGGCGACGGCACCGCCACCTCCAGTTGCTCCGCCACCCGGCGGTAGTGGCGGCGAATCACGGTGAAGAGGTATACGAGAAACCCAATGCCCAAAAGGCTGATCCAGGCCCCATGCGTGAACTTGGTGGAGGCGATGATCACCGCCACCACGCTCGTCGCGACGGCACCTACACCATTGATGACGATGCTTCTCCGCCAGCCAGCCTCACGAAGTTTCCACCAGTGAACGACCATGCCGCTCTGGGAGAGGGTGAACGACAGGAAGACGCCCAGGGCGTAGAGCGGGATAAGGCGGTTTGTGTCAGCAGCGAAGATCACCAGCAGGCCGCTGGCGAGAATGGCCAAGGCACCGATGCCATGCGAAAAGTTCAAACGGTCGCCGCGGAAGGCAAATTGCCGCGGCAGGAACCCGTCGCGCGCCAGGATCGAGGCCAGCCGGGGGAAGTCGGCGAAGCTGGTGTTCGCGGCGAGTACCAGGATCATGGCGGTGGAGGCCTGCACCAGGTAGTACAACGGCGTTTCCCCGAAGGTGGCCTTGGCGATCTGGGAGGGCACGGTCTGGGTCTCCAGAGGAATGACGTGCATCTGGTGGGCTAACACCGACACGCCGAGGAAGAGGAAGCCCAGGATGCCGGCCATCCAGGCCAGAGTAGTGGCGGCATTTCGGGATTCCGGCGGCTTGAAGGCCGGTACGCCGTTGGAAATGGCCTCCACGCCTGTCAAAGCCGCCGACCCCGAGGCGAAGGCGCGAAGGATCAGGAACAGGCCCAGGGACTGGGTAGCGACGACGCGCTGCGCTTCGGGCGCCGAGGCAGCCTCGACACCGCCGAAGAACGCCCTCACCAGTCCCACCACGATCATGAAGCCAAAGCTCAAGATGAACAGGTAGGTAGGGGCGGCGAAGATGGTGCCCGCCTCCCGTACGCCTCTCAGGTTCCCGAGCATGATAAGGCCCACGAACAAGAGGGCCAGGAAGACGCGCTCGTCGTAGAGAGCCGGTGCCGCTGAGGTGACGGCGGCTACTCCGGCGGCGATGCTCACGCTGACTGTGAGCACGTAGTCGATCATGAGCGCGCCCGCTGCGGTGAGGCCGGGCATTGTGCCGAGGTTGGCCCTGGCCACGATGTAGGCGCCGCCGCCGCTGGGATAGGCACGGACGGTCTGCCGGTAGGAGAAGGCCACGATCATGAGGAGGAGCGCGATGGCGCCCGCGATAGGGAGCATGGCTCCCAGGGCGCCCGAGCCGGCCAGTACCAGGATGAGCAGGATCGCTTCCGTAGCATACGCGCTGGAGGAGATGGCGTCGGAGGAGAAGATGGCCAGCGCCTTGACCTTGCTCAGGCGCTCGTAGGGTAGCTGGGCGGTTGACAGGGGTATCCCCAAGAGCAGGCGCTTGAACTGGCGCCATACGGCCTCTACGGCAGTGCGTGGCCGTATCGCCGCCTCCGTGGCCTGGAGGACGTCGTGGCCCAGAGAGCGGAAGGGCCGCTCGCTGCGTGGAACCACCCGGACATATCGAGAGCCGGGCTTCAGCCCCTGTCGGACTTCGTGCAGTTCGATCGCCGGGATCAGAGGCGCCCGCCGACGCGGCAAGCGGTAGCGCCCATAACGCTCCAGTTCGTCATCCGGCGCGACAGGACTCTCGACCGGCTCTCGGGCGCTCACAAGACGTTTGCCGTCCACCTAACTGAGCCTGAACGGCCTTCGATCACCTTCGCGTCTAGAGCGTGCAGCGATCAGCAGGTCCAGAACGGCCCTCATGCCGCTATCGTATGACCAGCGTCGTCATGACCGGGCCAGAGGAAGTTACGTGGACGTACGGAAGTTGTCAGGAAATGGGGTCGGGCTCGGCGAAGCGGTAGCCGACGCCTGGGTCCGTCAGGATGAACGTTGGGCTGGCCGGATCGGTCTCCAGCTTGGAACGCAGTTGGTTGATGTAGGTCCGGAGGACATGGAAATCATCGGCGTACTCGGCACCCCAGACGGCACGCAGGATCATCGGGTGGGTCAGCGCCTTACCGGCATTGGTGGCGAGGTACTTGAGCAGGCTGTACTCGGTCGGAGTCAGATGAACCGCGCGGCCGCGCTGGGTCACGAGGCGCCGCTCAAGGTCGATGGTGAGGTCGCCGGCCTTGATCTGAGACTGCTGGGAACGGTCCGAGCTGCCGCGCCGGAGAGCGACGCGTATGCGGGCGAGGAGCTCACCGATGGCAAACGGCTTCGTCAAGTAGTCGTCCGCCCCCTGATCGAGCGCCTCGATCTTCGTCCGCTCGTCGCCGAGAATCGACAGCACGATGACCGGCGTCTGGTGATCGCGCCGCAGCTCTCGGCACACGTCGACGCCGCTCATGTCGGGGAGGACAAGGTCCAGCAGCACGACGTCAGGCTTGAATGCCTGGAACTCGGCAAGCGCGCCGACGCCGTCCTCTGCTTCGCGCACGGCATAACCATGCCCCTCGAGAGCACGTCTTAGCGCTCGGCGGAGCTGCGGCTCATCGTCAACAATAAGGATGCGAGGCCCCATCATGCGCTCAATGTCGTCTTCTCGGTTAGAGGTAGTGTAACAACAAAGCGAGTGCCGGCGGTGGAGCTCTCGACCCGCACAGAGCCGCCGCACAGTTCCACGAACCCTTTGACGATCGCCAGCCCGAGGCCGCTGCCCTTGACACGACGGCTGTGCTCCGCCGTGCGATAGAACCGTTCGAAGACATGCGGAATGTCCTCTGGTGCGATCCCGGGCCCATCGTCCTCCACCGATAGCTCCACGGCGGACCCCCTCGCCGATCCGTTCAAGCGGATTGAACCGCCGGGCGTCGAGTACTTTGCGGCGTTCTCTACGAGGTTGACCAAGGCCTGGAGGATGAGCGATTCGTCCGCAAGCACGCCAGCCTCGATTGGAACGTTGACGCGCACGTCGCGGCCCGCAGTCGCTGATGCTGTCCTCGCCCTCGCTTCTTCAAGAAGGTCTTGGGCTCTCAGGGGCTTCAGCATTGGCGTGACTGCGCCAGCTTCGATGCGGTTAAGGTCCAAGACGTTGCTGATCACCTGGTTCAAACGGTCGGCCTGCGAATCGATGGTCTCCAGGAATGCCTGGACGTCCTCCGGCGACCAGTTCACGCTGCGATCAAGCAGGCTGGAGACTCCGGTCTTGATGCCGGCAAGCGGGGTCTTCAGGTCGTGGGAGATGGAGGCGAGGAGCGCCGATTTCATCTTGTCGGCCTGCATGAGCGCGTCCGCGTGTGCCGCCGCCTGAGCTAGCTCGACGCGCTGGAGGGCCAGCGCGGCTTCGCTCGCGAAGGCGGCGAGCAGGCGATTGGGGGAATCGCGGAACGGGGTCTCGCCGATCGGCCCGTCAAGCCGGAGGACGCCCAGCGTCTGACCCCCGACTCGCAGCGGCACGAGCGCCATACTGCGCGGCGGCTCTTCCGTGTGAGGCACAGGAACCCGTGGCCTCACGATTCGGGGGCGACGCCCGGTCCTGAGACCAGTTTGTCCCAGCATTACGGACATGCCCTCGGCGACGGCCCGGCCCGCCATCGCGCGCTCCTCGGCGTCCGGTTGCCGCCCGGACGAATCTGCGCCGGCGAAGGCGAGAAGCGTCCAACTCCCGTCGGCTCCGCTGAGCACGGCGGCGCCTCGCGCATCAAACGCTTGAACCACCTCCTGGCAGAGCGCTATGAGCGCGTCGTGCGGTTCCGTCCGTCCGATCATCGTTCGGCTCAGGGAGAGCAGCACTTCAGTCTCTGCCTGCCGGCGCCGCGCTTGCCTCGCGGCAGCACGCGCCATCGAGAGCAGCGATCCGCCGACGACCGACACCAGCAGAAACAAGAGCAAGGCGAATACATTGGCGGGGTGATGGACAGTGAAGTGGTGCAGCGGCGGAACGAAGAAGAAGTTGAGCGCCAGGTTGCTGACAACAGCGGCGAAGAGTCCGACCAGCCATCCCCACGTGGAGGAGATGAGGAGGGTCAGAAGGAGGAACAGCAGGCCTTCGTTCAGCAGCCCGACCTTATGCTGGAAGGGGGCGAGCGCTGCGATTAGGACCGCCGTGCTGCCGATGGTGGCCGCAACGCCGACCCGTCGCTGTCTAAGGAATGCGAAACCTCTCACAACGACGATTATAGTACGTCGCAGCGACGGTGGCAGGGCCAGCACCCCCGCGAATCAGACGACCAAGCGGTGCCGGGGCATTCTTCCGATGAGGTCCCCTAGAACATGGTCCTAACAAGCGTTGCTGCCGGTTCGATAGGCACGGCGTGCCGCTGGCCGCGAAGTGGAGTTCCTCGGGCTCGCGAGCCGTGAGCTGGCTCATTGGCTAGTCTTCCAGAGTTCTAGGATCGACGATGGCTGCTTTCGAACCGGCCGCGGCGTGCGTTGGCTGCCCTGCCTCATCGAGGAACGGCGTGGGAAGGACCGCTTTCAGTTCCTGCGTGGCGATCTGGATGCGCATGACGCTCCCGCCCCGGAGCGCGGCTCGCAGGCGTGCAACCTTGGACTGAACCGTGGCGGCTATGTCAGGAGTCAGCGCTTCTCGTCGGAGGGCGAGGGCTCGCGCGGCCAGGTGGATGGCGGTGTCGGCCTCGTTGCGGGCGCGGATCTCCTGCTGCCGCCCGGCGTCAAGGTCTGAGAACTGCTCGGCCTCCGCCTTGAGCCGCTCGATCTCCTCGGCTGACAGTCCGCCGTCGGCGGCCACTGTTATGCTCTGCTCCCTGCCGGTAGCCGTGTCGCGAGTCCGTGCCTGGACGATGCCGTCGGCGTCGATGGAGAACGTCACCTCGATCTGGGGGACGCCGCGTGGAGCAGGCGGTATGTCCTCAAGGCAGAAGCGTCCCAGTGACCTATTCTCGACGGCCATGGTGCGTTCGCCCTGGACAACGTTGATCTCGACGTTGGGCTGGTTGTCCTCAGCGGTCGTGAAGATCTGGCTGGCGCTGGTGGGGATGGTGCTGTTTCGCCGTATGAGGGGCGTGGCGATGCCGCCCTGGGTTTCGATGCTGAGAGTAAGCGGAGTAACGTCCAGCAGCAGGACGTCCTTTATCTCTCCCGTGAGCACTCCCGCCTGCACTGCCGCCCCGATGGCCACTACCTCCTCCGGGTTGAGGCCTGTGTGCGGCTCCCTACGGAAGAAGCGACGCGCGTGGTCCCGCACAAGCGGCATGCGCGTCTGGCCCCCGACGAGCACGACCTGGTCCAGATCGGCAGCCCCTATGCTGGCGTCGTCCAGCGCCTGCTGGCAGCGCAAGATAGCCCGCTCTGCCACGTCGGCGGCTAGGTTTTCCAGCTCGGACCGGGTTAGAAGGGCGACCAGATGCTTGGGCGCCGCCCCGTTGAGGGAGATGAAGGGCAGGTTGATCTCCGTTGCTTCGTCGACCGAGAGCCGCGTCTTCGCCTTCTCGCAGGCGTCCCTGAGGCGCTGTAGCGCCATCCGGTCCTTCCGCAGGTCTATGCCTTCCGCGTCCTGGAAGCGTTGACACAGCCACTCCATCAGATGCCTGTCGATGTCGTCCCCGCCGAGGTGAGTGTCGCCGTTCACCGCCTTGACCTCGAAGGTGCCCTCACATAGCTCGAGTATGGAGATGTCGAAGGTGCCGCCGCCGAGGTCGAAAACGGCGATTAGCTGGTCGCCCTTGTGGTGGAGGCCATAGGCGAGGGCAGCGGCGGTGGGCTCGTTGACGATACGTAGCACATCCAGGCTGGCAATGGCGCCGGCGTCCTTGGTGGCCTGGCGCTGGCTGTCGTTGAAGTAGGCCGGGACGGTGATGACCGCCTGCGTCACCTCTTCGCCGAGGTACGCTTCGGCATCGGCCTTGAGCTGTCGCAGGATCATGGCCGAGATCTCGGGCGCACTGTAGGGCCTATCGCCGAGCCAGACGCGGACATCGTAACGTTCCCCCTCGTCGACCTTGTAGGAGACGTACTTGCTGTCCTCCTCCACCGACGGCTCGAAGATCTTGACGCCCATGAAGCGCTTGATGCTGGAAATCGTGGTTCCGACCCTGACGGCGTCGTCCTGTTCCCTGGCGCCGTTATGAAACTTCCGTCCCATGAAGCGCTTGATGCTGAGCACCGTATTCTCAGCATCGATGATCGCGGAGCGCTTGGCCGGCGTGCCGACGAGTAGCCGGCCGGCGGGGTTCACGCTCACCACCGAGGGCGTGATCCGTTCGCCGAAGGCGTTGGGAATAACGATGGGCTCGCCGCCTTCAAGGACGGCCACGCAGCTATTCGTCGTCCCGAGGTCGATGCCGACTACCTTGTTCATCCCTCTTCCACTTCAGCCACTGGAGTGCGCGCAACTGCCGCTGCCACTCCTTCTTGGCTTCCCGTACCTCGGTGGAGATCTCGTCAATGCGTGCCCGGCGGAGCTCGCGCGATTCCGCCATTTCGGCTATGAGTTCGCGGATGTGTTCTCGAAACTCGGCGTCCCGAGCGGCCCGGAGCCGCGCCAGGAGTTCTGCCAGGTCTGTCCTGCCGAGGTCGCAGATCGCCCGGTCCAGGATGCGCATCTGCTTCGACGTGAGCACAGTCAGCCCTGTCACTGGCCCTCTCGATGCCCCCGCCGCTTCCTGGTGACAAGCCCCAGGAACCACCTGAGGAGCCCCCTTGACTGGGCTGCCCGCCCCCTCACCTCGCGGCGCGTCACGTATTCGGTGACGTGACGCGGGCCCTCCAGCGGGATCAAGCCCACCGCCTCGGCGTACTCGAGGTACTTCTGCGCGGAGAGCGTCACCACCTGCGCCTCCAGGACGAGCAACTCCAGGCCGAGGATTGAGAGAAGAACGTCGCGGTCAACAAGAATGATGCCGCCCTCCAGGACGCGGTCCACGAACTCAAGCAGGCTCTTTGAGGCCCCAGTCCTCTCAACTGTCATTACCCCGCCGCGAACTCTCCGGCTCCCCTCCGATCACTCCAACAGTGGCAGCGAAGGTGTAGGGGGGCCATGGTCCGGTGAAGCGGATCTCCACCCCCTGTTCGTCGCCCGCTTCCTGAAGGACAGCGCCTATCTCCTGCACTCTCTCCCTTCGAACCAGCAGCGATAGGTTGGCGATCATCGCCTTGTCATCTTGCTTCCTCACCTTATTGACGTGAGTGCCTTCGGAACGCTCCTTCAGACGCCCGTAGCAGGTGGCGAAGTCCCTCTGGGCCTTCCGTTCCATTTCCTCCTTGACTGCGTTGGCGATCTTGTGCTCGATGAAGTAGGCCGTGCCTCGAGACTTGGTCGCCATCTCAGCGCGCAATGCTTTGATCTCTTCGCTGCTCTCGACAATCCGCTGAACGATGATTGCCGGGTCCCACAGGACCTGGACGCCGAGTTCGACCTTGTTCTGGAATTCGTCCAGCTTGGCCTGGAGGTTGGAGTACTCCAGTTCCAGCCACTGGCGGACGTTCTCTTCGGCCGAGCGCTCGCCCTCCGCCTTGACAATGACGTTGAACCGCATCGGCAGGACAGAGCCGGCCTCGCTCCAGGCCTTGTCGATGACGTCGTTGTGAACCTTCACCCAGCCCGCCACGGTCTCAGGCTCGCCCTGATACGGGTCGGGCGGGCAGTCGTGGACGACAGCGGCTATGGCTCGATGTGTCAGCATGTAGACGTGAGCGCCAGCGATGCCGACGGCACCGAGGTCCGCTGTGGCCACGCGTGGAACAATCGCGTAGATGTACCTGGCGCTGGCTTCACTCCCGACCTGGTCCTGACCTTCCATCACGCAGCCTCCTTGCCTAGCCTGACCTGAAGGATGCCGTTCCGATAGGTTGTGCTGAGATCGCGGGCGTCGGCACCGACAGGCAGGGGAGTCTCCTCGTAGTACCTGCTCTCCGCCGTGTCAACGGCCACCGAGAGCCAGCCCTCCCTGGCTTCCACCTGAATGTCCTCCTCGTGGGCGCTGGCCAGCTCCAGGATGACGAGAAAGTGATCGCCTTCATCGAACACATCGACGAATTGGCCGTTGCTGGTGGTGTCAACCGCCGGCTCCTCGTTGAGCCACCAGCTATGGAGCACGTGCTCGCCCGTCTGGTGGTCAATGCGCGACCGCTCGAAGACCAGGATGGGCCTGCCGAGGAGTGGCATGGCCGTCGGGTTGATCACATCCCTGATGCGGGCGAGGACGCCCATGTGCGAGGTCTCACCCAGCATCTCCTTGAGCTCGTCCAGCCGGTAGTGACGGTTCTTCCAGAAGTGCCAGAGCATCTTGGCGCTGCCGCGGTCCACGAGGCGGGCCACCTCGGCGAGGTCTCTCGCCTGAAGAGCCCCAGCCTTGTCCCGGCCGCGGATCTTCTCCAGCGCCGCTTGGAGGCGTTCCTTGGACGCCTTGGCAACCTCGCGCCGTCCCATCCGCATGGCTGGCCCCGCCGCCCTAGCGTCGTTCCTTGTGTAGAGCCTCTCGTCAGGGTCCTCCGGGCACCGGGTGAGCATGCGCTCACCGACCTCCGAAGGCTCTTCCCGGAGCTCCAGCCCCCGCTCGGCCAGGAGGCGCGCGATGGCGCTCCGCCACTTCTCGACGTGCCCGTTCACAATCCAGGCCTCTCGGGGCTTGCCGACCGCGCCATCTCGATAGGTGAGAACGACGCAAGGCTTACTGGTCAGCATGAAGGCCTTCTTCCGCAGGCACATGTCTTCCACACGCCCCAGGTCTATCTCCAGGAATTGCCTGTGCATATGGCCAAAGAGCAGCCTCCTGTCGGTCAGGCAGAACTCTCCCAGCTTCCATGTGCGGCCGGAGGTGTACGCTCCCTGCTCGTGCAGGATCTCGTGCTCATCGGGGGCCAGGGCGGGTTGGAACCTCTGTGCCACGTCAGTGCACCTTCACGCGATCTGATCTCTCGGCCTCTTCCACCCACGACTGTGGGTTGAGGAACTTGTCAATGACATCGTCGACAAGGTCGTCGAGCCCGTCCCGGACTTGCTGCACGGCCTCGGCGATGCCTTGATCAGCCTTCAACTGCTCCAAAGCGACGTCGAGATCGGCGAGGGCCCGCCCCAAGCGGTCGATCTCCTCCTCGGTCAGGCTGCCTCCCTCCATGCGCTTGAACGCCTGTAGCTTGAGGGCATCCCTGATGACCTCGACCAGGGTGACCACCAGGGCGAGCAGCCCTGCCTTCAGATTTCCTTCATCGATATCGACGACCAAGCTTCGACTCCCTTGCCGACCAGCCGACCCCTAGCAGGGTGCTGAAAAAGGCCATGAATGCCGCCGCGGTTCGACAAGCTCACCGCGAGCGGAATTCAGACACCGCTCGCCCTGAGCCTGTCGAAGGGCGCGGAGTGAGTTCTTCATCGCCCTGCTAGGCGCGCCCTGCAACCGCCGGCTGACCCTTCGGGAGCGGGCTTGTCCAATCGCAGTTTGGGCAGCCCTGCTCCAGCAGGCGCTCCTTAGGCGCGAGCCCACCGCAGCGGGGACAGGCCTCGGTCCCCTCCGCGAGAGTTTCGATGGCTTGTTTCCACTCCCAGAGGCCGTCGCCGGTGAGAAGGGCCGTCTTAAGCCCGTGCGAGTTGCGGTATCGCAGTGAGAGCACGGGCCTCTCGCCGATGAGGCCGCCGAGGTCCATCGTCTCCACGTCGGCCCCGCCTAGACGCCCAACCGGCACCTCGAGCTGGACCTGCCGGTCGGTATCACACCACCAGACGAGGCGGCTCCCAGTGAGGTAGAGTCTGCCGGGCCTCCACGTGTCGCCGAGGATTCCCAGTTGAGGAACCTGGCGCCACATCTTGCTCTCGGCCTTGATCGCCTCCCCTGCCATGAGCGCCGCCGCCTCTCCATCGAGTGCGGCGAATGGAGAAGCAGCCTCTTCAACGAGCGGGATGCCCATGCTGCTCATCTCCATTGCCATCGCCGACAGCAGCTCCTCGTGCCTCTCCGCATAGAGGCAGAGGGATCGGTTCGACCGTAGCGCTAGGTAGACCAGGTCTCGCTCGCGGCCGGTGAAGTGGGTCTCTCTCCGGACGGCATAGCCCCTTATGCTGTGAAGGGGTGTCTCCAGGAGTGTCTCCGCCGGCTGCTCGCGGAAGAGGATGAGCCGCCTGTTGGTGAGATAGATGTGGCCGGGCCTCCAGGCCCTGTAGATGCCACGGGCGGCCCATAGCGCCCCGTACATCCGCAGAATCGTCGTTTCGTTCGCCAGCAGGGCAGGCTCCCTCTGCTCGGCATGCGTGCTCTCCCAGTCCCGTATGCGCTCGTCCCAGTCGCGCATGAGGCCGTAGCGGAGCATCGTCTCCATCCCGGCGACGGCGGCCCTCAGGTTGACGCCGACCAGGGGGATGCCGGCCAGAGACACGATGAGGTCCGCCGATATCACGACCCCCTTGTCGAGCGCACGGTCCAGCAGGTCCACGAGGGTTGCCTGCTTGAACTTCGTCGGCAGATATACTGGTTCCGGCGGCAACACCGGCTCAGCTATCCTTTCGCAAGGCTTGGGGCCTACGCCAAATGTCCGATCACAGCGGGCTTTCCCTCAGAGTGCGAGGGCCTGGCCGAGCCGCAATGGCCGGCGCCTCGGCACGGGCGCTGAGCCACCCACACCACGGGCAACCGACCTCAAGCAGTTCCTTGCTCTCCACCCTCTTCTCACACTGGGGACAAGTCTCCTTCGGCACCTGCGCCTCCTGCCAGGCGGGCAGCTCCAGGTTCGTTCCAGATGGGAACTCCAGGCCATACCTCGCTGCGGTCTCGAAGGAGGCCAGCGCGGCCCGAATCTTGATGCCGAGGAGTTCTACGCCCACCACCGACACCATGATGTCGGAGTTGATGACGAGCCCTTTATCCAGTATCGCGTCGACGACGTCGACCAGGCTGCCGACGCTCTCTTGCTGAGGCATGAGTTCCCTAGGCAACGTCACCACCCTCCTCTCGCCGTGTCGCCCTGCTTCGGGGCTCGCGCGCCGGCTCCCTGCGTCTGGGGGACATCCTCGCCCGCTCCGGCGGCGGCTCCACGCCCTCACGTATGGCCTCCAGCCGGGCCTGGGTCTCGGCCTCCCGCCGCTCCTGCTCGTGTACCTCCTGCAGGATGGCCTTGACGCGGGCCCTGCGAGCCGCACTCGTGCGCTCGACGCTCGTCGGGGCGTACATGTTCTCCAGGGTGTTGTACACGCTCAGCATCCGGTAGGGCTGACTCTCCCCGAAGAGATGGGCCAGGTCCAGCATCCGCTCTCGCGCCTCGCTTTCCTCTTCCGTACCGGGGTAGCTTTCGATGAGCTGACGGAACATGTCGAGAGCCTGGGCGTAGCGCTTCTCTTCCTGCTCCTGGATAGCCAGCCTGAGCATGGCTGCGCGACGGGCGGCTGCCACCTCGTCCTGTACCCTTGCGCTGGCGTCTGGTATCTCTCCAGCCATGTTGGGCCTCCTCCTTGAGATTTGCCGGGTCCCTATGCGACGGTCGCGGCCACTCGGACCACAATAGGCCGCTCCTGGCCAAGAGCAGCTTCAGCCCTGCGGGTGGCCGAATCGGCTGGGGAAGGCCACCACTCAGAAGTCGACCGGGCGGCCCTCCTCCTCCAATCTTCGTTTGTACTCTCGGGCGGCGGCCAGATGCTCCATCAGCTCCTTCTCCTGCCGGTCATACTCAGCCTGGTCGATCTCTTCCAGTTCGAGCCGGAGCTGGAGTTCCGTGAGCTTCGACATAATGCGGTCCTCGTCGAGCTGCTCCCTCTGCACCTCGCGGTGAATCTCTTCGAAGAGATACTTGATGCCCTTGTAGGGGCCCTTGACGGGCGAGGTTAGAACGCCGCTTGTGGTCTTGAGCGCCTTGTAGAGAATGTAGGACTCCAGGAAACCTCCAAAGATCATGGCCACTGCCCATCCCTCATGGTGCCTTGGCCTTCTGCTTCGTCACCACGCCGGCGCCCCCGCATGTGGTGCAGTAGAGTTGCAGATCGCCACGGCGCTCCCTACCCTCGCCGCCGCAGACCGGGCAGGTCTCTATCGGCTCTTTGACCGGGATGACTCCTCTGCCTTTGCATGCGGTGCAGTTCAGGCGGCTATGTGGGCGGATGCCGGTCGCCGAGCAAAAGGCGCAGGCGTGGTACGGCGCTTCGACCTCGACGACGCCGCTTCCACCGCAGACGCCACAGCTAGAGAGCTTCGATGGAACGCCGAAGGGGTCCTTCCCTCGACCCTGGCAATAGGCGCATTTGACCTTTGCCAGGTTCACTTGCCGAACCCTGATCGGCCCCCGTCTGGTAGCTGTCTTCTGTGTCATGTTCCCCTCCTGCAAACGGCTGCCCGGAAGACTCCCTATTCCTCCCCCTCGTCCCAGCGGATCACGATCTCGATGAAGTTGAAGGGGGGCAGGCAGCCCACATAGTTGAACTTCATCCGGTCGCCGTACCTCTCGTCCAGCTCGTTTACGGCGACGTCAAATTCACCCAGCCGCTTCTTGTAGATCAGGAAGGCCCCGTTGAGCACCATCGTGTCTGTCATGATCTTGTTCGTCTTGTAGTCGTAGGCGATCGGGTGGAGCGGCCGGATCAGGAGCGGGGCCTCGCGGTTGCGCTTGTCCTCGATAGCGTTGTTGACCATGGTGCCGAGCTGGATCCTCTCGTCCCTCCATGCCAGGCCCGAGGAAGGCCGGCTGGCGATGCGGTCCCGGAGCATCCTTACCTGACGATACTCCGAGACAACGTTGTCGAAGAGGCGGGCCTTCTTCCAGAAGACCTTCAGCCCGACCTCCACCTTGTCCTCCATGTCTCCAAGGAGGCCCTGAAACTCCCCAAACCTTCTCTTTAGTACCTTGCTGATGCGTTCCTCGGTTGTGCTGACTTGGCTGGCCGTGGCAATGGTGGCGAACCTCACCGGGAGTGGGCTGAAGCCCCTGTCCATTACCTCCTCGATGACCTTCTGGTGGCAGACGGTATTCTCGCGAGTGGCGTCGTGCTTGGCGGCGTCGCAGTCGCTGACGACGAACGCCAGGTCTTCGAAGCGGACGGTGTAGATGGCACTGCCGTTCTCTCCGATGCCTCGGGTCTTCAGGGGCTTGGCAGAGAAGGGCTGCTCCTTCTCGCTCCTGATCAGGCAGTACAGGTAGATGGGCCGGTTGTCTCTGAGGCCATCGCGTCCGTCCGTCACAGGGCATCGCCTCCGGCCGGCCCGATGGTTATGAGCACGGTGTTATCGATGGCGTCAGGCTCGAAGGAACATTCTTGCTCGTCAATAGGGCGGGATCCGTTCTCCCGCCGCGCAAGCTGCGCCCGACAGTAGCTCATGAGCAGGTTCGAGGCTCCCTTGATCTCGGCGAAGCGGGTGTCGCTCCCGCCATCGCGACCGCCGGACTGCGCATCCGGGTGAAACCGGCGTGCGAGCTGGTGGTAGGCCTTCTTGATCTCTGAGACGCTGGCGCTCCTGCCTATCCTCAGTAGCTTGCGGGCCCGGTCGATCTCTGGCCGGGCGACGGGCCGCATCTCCACGGTACTGAAGCTGTACGGGGGTAGAGGGCCGACGCGCCGGAAGGTTAGGCGGCCGCCCAACTCCTGGTCCAGTGTGTCCAGGCTGCGGTCGAACTCTTCCTGCTTTCCCTTCTCCAAAAGCACTGCCAGGTTCATTACGAGACTATCGTGGAACAGGGGGTTTCTACGAAGCTCGAGTGAGCAGGGGACGAGGCGCTGGAGCGCCGCCTGCTCGTACTCTTCGCGCCGGCGGTCGAGAGACCGCTTGATCATCTCGCCCAGGCGTACCCTGTCGCGGATGCTGGCCGGCGACGAGTCGCCGCCGATGCTGCTCTTCAGTTGTGCGATGGGTTCCTCGCAGGCCACGTCCGCTAGCACTGATGCCAGTTCCCACGCGGCGACGAGCTCGACCTGAACCTTGTCCTTGAGGCCGTCCAGGGCGCCCCGGAAATCGTCGTAGCCCAGGCGGAGGATCGATCCGACCTTCTCTTCGTGCTCGACTGTGGTCCCGAACTTCACGGGGAGGACGGGAAAGCGCTGCAACACGTGCTCGATCACCTGCTGGTGTCGGGCAAGCTCCCGGACCAACAGGTCCCGGCCCAGGGCGGCATAGTCTGTCGGAGCGCAAGCGCTCACCACGGCGGCGATATCGCGATGGGGGACAGTGTGAGGCCGGTCGCCGCCGCCGCTCACGGTGGCGCAGTCGAAGCTGATGGCCTCGCTGGCGGGGATAATGCCGTAGATGTACGTCCGGTCGCCGTCCACTGGAACCACGGGGGCCCTACCTTTTTGAGCGAGTTTTCTTCCCTCCGGCCTTGTCAAAGCGGAGTTCCAGCACGCCGTTCTTGAAAGAGCTCCTCTGGGTGGCCGTGTTGACCGCCGCTGGCAGCAACACCTCTTTGGCGTATTTCCTGGGGGCCGTCTCGGCAGTGGAGATGGATAGGACGTCGCCCTTTACGTCGATCAAGATGTCCTTGATGCTGACGCCGGGCATTTCCGCTACCACCAGGATGGAGTCGCCCTCGTCGAAGACGTCGACCATGGGTTCCCGGACCTCATCCACCACGGGTCCCGCGCTGGTAGCGCGCACGTTCCCGAACTGCTGCACCTGGGGCGTGCCGCCGAGGCCCATGCGAACGTTGAAGCCGTAGACACCCCGCATCCCCTCGCGCAGGCCCTCAATCTCGCCGCTGCGCTGCGCGAGAGTTTCACCTTTCTCTGCCATCTCGGCGAGCAACTCGATGAAGCTGCCGAGCCCCTTGAACACGCCGCCAAGCCCGAAGTCGAACTCTGGCCTCTCTTCCCTCTTCCTGCTTCCTCGCTTCTGTGTCGGCATCCTTAGCCACCTCCCTGACGGCAACGCGACGTTCTGCGCAGGCACCGCCTGAGCACGACTCGTGCGCGAAGCCGGCCCGGCCTAGACTGCCCTGCTTCTTTGCTCCAAGGGAACCGGCTCGAAAGGGCTGGGCACTGTCCGCGCCCCCGCCGCCTCCCTGCCGATCTGGGGCTCCAGCGCGTTCAGGAGACGGGCCTGCTCACGGGCGACGGCTGCGATCTGCGCCTCTGTCCGCTCCTTCTGGCTCAGCCAGATGTCAAGGCGCCGCTCGAGCCTGTCCCGCTCCTGCGACAGCCGGGCGAGCTGCCCAAAGATGTCTCCGCCTCCCGTGGAATGAGGTATCGTGCCCTGGTGCTTCGCGTCGTGCACCGAGCGGCAGTGTTCGACCGTCTTAGCGGGTATCGATCTCATTGGTCTCGCCCCTTCTCCCGGCATGCCAGCCGGCATCATTCCCATCCCTGGGCAAGCTCGATGTACCCCGGCCCAGGCGCCGGGGCCGCGCCTCAGTTCCAGCCGCTGTTCCGGACCAGCTCCAGCAGGACCTGCCTTCTCTCGCCGCCCGGCTTGCCCCCCGGGTTTATCTCCTTGGCCAGCACGTCCAGGCACACCTGCTCGAACGTGGGGCCACCGCCGTTTCTGCTCTGCGCCGCCATGACCTTGCCGATCATGATGCAGGCCCTCACAGTAGGGTCGCACTGGCCCTCCGTCGCCTCCCGGAGGGTCCTGACCAGGTCTACGATGGCTTTCACCTGGCCCCGAGGGAGGCCCGTCCGGGACTGGGTGATGGCCACCTCCGTTTCGCGGTCAAAGTGGTTGAGATCCAGGGTGATCATCCTGTCCAGCAGCGCGTCCTGACTGGCGTGCACGCCAGCGTACTCCTTTGGGTTGCTGGTGAAGATGGCCGCGAAGTTCGGGTGGACTCGCAGGTGTCCCTTCTCGCTCCTGATGGTGGGGAGGATAAGGATCCTCTCCTCCAGGACGGGCAGGAAGATGTTATTGGCCTCGGGCCGGGAGCGGTTGAACTCGTCGTAGACGAGGGTGTAGCCCTCCTGGCAGGCTATGGTGAGCCGGCTATCGACCCAGCGGTAGTCGACGCGGTCCTCGGTCTTCATGACGGAGTGGATGAAGTTATCGATGGTCCTCTTCCGTTCGTAGCCGTGCTCGCCGCCGACCAGGTCCGAGGTCAGGTACTCCTCGTCGCCGCTGACGATGATCATCGGCCGGCCCAGTTGCTCCGCCAGGTGGATGGCCAGCGTCGTCTTGCCGCAGCCCGTGGGGCCGCGGAAGTGGATAGGGAAACCCTCGCCGGCATAGGCCAGGGCGCGGTCGATGATGCTCCGGACGAACGGGGTCTCGACGAAAGCTGGACAGACCGAGACTTCGAACGCGGCCTCGTCAACCGGCGACGCCAGGTCTCCGTTGCCCGTGTCAGCGAGAGTCTCTACTGGCAGGTCATCCGTTCTAACGACCACGGGTGGTTCCTCCTACTTGTGGCGCATCCCTGCCCTCAGACGGGGAAGTACTGCCTCGTCTCCTCGTCTCGCCGGACCGTGCCCTGGTCGAGCAAGGCGCGGACGCCTTTGGCGGCCTCGATCCTGTTGATACCCAGCGCCTTCTCCATCTCCGGGAGCCTGGTGCCGGGGTGTCTGGCGACGTAAGCCGCCACGAGGCTGCCTACATCTCGATTCGACTCCTGGCCGCGCCCTCCCGCCTTGCTTTCGGCTCCGGTGAAGGCCGTTCCGCCTCGGGGTGACGCTCCACGTCCTGCGCTGGCTGTTCTTCGACCGGAGTCGATGACGACCAGCTGACGCCGCCACTCGGCCTGTGCTTTCCTGGTGATGACGCTCAGCCCGGCCATGAGTTCCCGCGCCTGGCCCAAGAGCTGACCCACCTCATGCTTGCGCTCTCGGGTGACACCGTGCAGATAGCGAACAAAGCGCGCGGTTTCCACGGCGTGTCGCTGCACGTCGCGTCTCCGGGCCATGTCCTGGTTACGGAGCTGGCGCATTGTGCTCCCGTTGTCGCCCTTGCGCTGTCGGGTCATGTCATGGAGCTGACCCATGAACCGCCCGGTCTGGGCGGCGTGGTCCTGCACCTCGTCTCTGCGGCCCATGTCCTGGCCGTGCAGGTGGCGCATGGTCGCCCGGTTGCGGGCCTTGCGCCGGCGGGTCAGGTCATGGAGCTGGCCCATGAACCGGCCGGTCTGGGCGGCGTGCCGTTGCGTGTCGCGGCGCCGGGCCAGGTCCAGGTTGTGCAGGTGCCCCAGGAACTCCCGCGCCTCCGTCCTCATACCGGCTATCTCCACGTTTCTCTGGAGATGACCGGATATGAGCGTGCTTCCTAAGCGGGCCATGTCACTTGCAGTCGGCATGGCTCCTCCTTCCTTGTTGACCCTTGGCAACGGGCCAATCTATGATTGTCCTGCGGTGCCGGTCAGGGCTCCCTCATGCGTTTGTCGCGCCGGGAGCCTAGAGCGTGGGGGGAGCCCCTGACCAGGCACCACTCTTGTCCTTGGGACGCGGATGTCTGCCGACTAAGCCGGAGGCGCCGCCAGCGGCGTGAGGCCGATGGCTTCCGCGTACTTCAGAAAAGTGTCCACTCCGGCGGCGACCACTCTCGCCTCGACGGCCAGGAGCTCGATACCCACCAGGGAGACCCTCACCCAGGCATCGATGACGATGCCCTTGTCCAGAATGCGGTCGACTACCTCGACCAGGCTGGACGACGCAATTGCCTTCTCAACGGCCACGCTGATCACCTCCTCTCGTCAAAGAGTCCCTGACAGAGGGCCAACGCTAGAGGTGGGGCGGAAAACGGCTCCCCTATTTCCATGCCCGCACTCCTTGACGCCGTAAACTGGTGAAATGAGGCTCATCGCGGGATTGGCTTGTCCTGCTGTAGTGAGTCTAGGGCGGACCGTAGGACCGGCCTATCGGCACTGTCCCCTATTCAGCCGACCCCTGCTCCCGATAGGGCTAGTGTCGCGGCTCAGACCGGTTACGGCCGCCTCGCCCAACCTCTCGATTCTGTTTTCGACCAGGCGAGGAGTTCGCGCATCGCCCAGTGGGTAGATTCCGAGTCGTCTAATGGGTATAGGTGGCTGCGTAGACTGCGCGGCTCCGCCGTTTGTCCCAGGTGGGGACGGGCTGCGGAGCTTGGGCAGGTGGAGTTGAGGCTCCGGCCCGTGACGCACTCTGGTGCGGTGCCTGAGCACAGGTGGGAGGTATGAAGGGCGCCTACGCCTGCGGACGATAGGCCATTAGGTGTAGCTTGGCGCGGCGCTGTTATTCTGGCGGACGCTCAGCGTTTCTAGAGGTAGAACAACCGGCGTCTGTGCGCCCAGGTCTGCCTCAGGGGCCTTGAGGGACCAGTCCTGCTCATGTACTATCGCGATGTGGAAGCTGGGGGGACTGGCGAAGGAAGGCAAAGAGCTGGCACTACGAAGCATTCCGCCTCACACGATCACGACCAAGCGACCGAACGGCGGAGTTAGCGGAGCTACGTACCGGGCTCGGAGGGTTGAGCTGCGCCCCAGGTTTTCCTCGCGGGTTCGGGATAACGACATCCTGATCCCGCCGCGGCAGCGCAGCGCCCCCAGCCACGAGATCTTGGAGACCGCGACCGAGTACCTGGTGCGCGTGGTCTTCCCGGGGATTGTGTCGCTCACCGATCTGCGGTGGGAGCTGACCGGCGACGTGCTCGAAGTAGAGTACGCGGCGCCCGGCTGGTACTACTACGAGAACTTCCTCGTCCCGCCGACCTCTGCGCCGAAGGTCAGCGTCCACGACAGCGTCTTCGAGGCTCAGTTCCTCAAGGTAGCCTAGCAGGGTCCTGGAAGAAGTCGCCGCTCGCCCTTCGACAGGCTCAGGATGAGCGGTTCCTAGATTCCGCTCGTGGTGAGCCTGTCGAACCACAAACGGCCCACTTGGGTCTATCAGCAGCCTGTTAGGTGGACACGCCGGCCAGCGCCTATAGAGCCCGATCCCGGGGCGTCTTCGACACCGCAACTGTCGCCTGGCGGAAGTGCCGGCTCGTGACCTTGAAGCCGCTGTAGTCCTCGGTCGCCTCTCCTGCCTTCGGTTTCGCCTTGCGCTGGGACTCAAGGAACTCTCTGATGGCCAGCATAGAGGCCCGGCGGCAGATGGCCTCGATGTCGGCGCCCACCAGGCCCTTGGTCTCGGCAGCCAGGGCGTCCAGGTCTACATCCTTGGCCAGCGGCTTGCTGGTGGTGTGAATCTGGAAGATCACGCGGCGGGCTGCTTCGTCAGGCCTGGGCAGCTCAAGGGACATATCGAAGCGGCCGGGGCGCAGGAGCGCGGGGTCGACGATGTCGAGCCGGTTCGTGGCGCCCAGGATGACGACCCCCTTGAGCTCCTCGATGCCGTCCATCTCCGTGAGGAACTGGCTCACTACCCGCTCGATGACGTGGGAGTCACCCGTGCCGGCGCCCCGCACGGGCGCCAGCGCGTCGATCTCGTCGAAGAAGACGATGCAGGGCGCGGTCTGCTTGGCCTTCTTAAAGACCTCCCGAATTCCCTTTTCACTCTCTCCCATCCACTTAGAGATGAGCGCCGGGCCCTTCACTGATATGAAGTTGACGCCGCTCTCGTTGGCCACGGCCTTGGCGAGGAGGGTCTTGCCCGTGCCGGGGGCCCCGTAGAGGAGTATGCCCTTGGTCGGCCTGGTCTTGGCGTACTCGAACAGCTTGCCGTATGTTAGCGGCCATTCGACAGTCTCACGCAGGATCTCCTTGGCTTCTTCCAGGCCGCCCACGTCGTCCCACTTGACGTCTGGTATCTCGGTGAAGACCTCGCGGATGGCGGAGGGCTCCACGTCCCTAAGGGCCTCCAAGAAGTCCTGCTGCGTGACCTCAAGCTCGAGCAGTTTCTCCAGGGGGATGTTGGCGTCCGCGAAGTCGATGGTGGGCATGATCCGGCGGAGGGCGATCATCGCCGCCTCACGGCAGAGGGCCTCGAGGTCCGCGCCTACGAAGCCGTGCGTTATCTGGGAGAGACGCTCCAAGTCCACGTCGTCGGCCAGGGGCATGCCGCGGGTGTGAATGTGGAGGATCTCCAGCCGCCCGTACTTGTCCGGAATGCTGATGGCAATCTCGCGGTCGAAGCGGCCGGGCCGGCGCAGCGCCGGGTCAAGCGAGTTCGGGATGTTGGTGGCGCCGATGACGATGACCTCGCCGCGGGATTTCAGGCCGTCCATGAGGGCCAGGAGCTGGGCCACGACCCGCTTCTCCACCTCGCCGTGCACCTCCTCTCGCTTGGGTGCTATGGCGTCGATCTCGTCCAGGAAGATGATGGCGGGTGCGTGCTCGGAAGCCTCTTGGAAGATGTTTCGCAGGTGCGCCTCGCTCTCACCGTAGAACTTGTGGATGATCTCGGGCCCGGCGATGTGGTAGAAGTTGGCAGCCGTCTCACTGGCCACGGCGCGGGCGATGAGCGTCTTCCCGCAGCCCGGCGGGCCGTGGAGGAGGACGCCCTTCGGCGCGTCGATGCCCAGGCGGTCGAAGACCTCCGGGTACTTAAGAGGCAGCTCGATCATCTCTCGGATGCGGGGCAGCTCCTTGCCCAGGCCTCCAACATCCTCGTAGGAGACGGCAGCCTCCTTTCGCGCTCCGCCCTCGCCCTCGATGCGGATGGCGGTGGACGCCTGGACGACCACCGGGCCCTTGGGGGCTGTTGACACCACTGTGAAGTCAAGGGCGCGGGTGCCGAAGAGGTTGACCCGTACGCGGTCGCCTTCGGTGAGGCCGCGCCCCTCCAATAGTCGGGCGATGTAGTTGGTCTGCTGGGTGCCGGGCCGCGAGCGCATCGGGTTCAACGGCGCCAGCGATACCGTCCGGGCCGGCTCGTAGGGGACCTTGAAGACCGTGACGCTCTCGTCCAGGCCGGCCTGGACGTTCTCCCTGACGATGCCGTCTATCTGGACGATGCGCCGGCCCCGTTCCGAGAGGTAGGCTGGCATCGCCTTCGCTACGCTCTGCCGCTTGCCGGTGAGCGCTACCATGTCTCCGATCTCTGCCCCGAGGGCCTCGAGATCCTGGGGGTCTATGCGGGCGATGCCGCGCCCTACGTCCTTCATGTGGGCTTCCGCGACACGTAGGGCTATCTTCGGTGTGTTCCTGTCCTCAGCCAAGGGATAGACTCCCGTCCGTCTGTGACCTCAGCAGCCGAAAGGTAGTGTAAGGGCCGCTGCCGCCGCCCGGTATCCAAGAATGCCCTTATCTTTGCTTGCTGTCCCGCTCGAACCGGGCGCAGGCGTCGTCGTGGCGCGACAGGGCTGCACCTCAGCCTCCTGCTGATCGTCAGACCTGCGCGGGTCCCATCTTCCCTGAGGAGCATCGCCACCGCTTCAGAGACGCTTCGGCTGAGCGCCCTTATTCCGTTGGAGGCACATCGGGAAGAGCCTTGCGGCGTACGACTATAGGGTTTCCCCTTGCGCCATTAGGTGTATCGGCGGGGGTATGCGCTGCCAGACCCCTATTGGCGCTAAATCGGGCTAGCGAGACAATCGCCCACGCGTGTCCGACCGGAAGCGTTTCCGCCTTAGATAGGCTGACACGCATCAGGCCTTTTCCCTCGTGTGGGAGGTGTCACGTGATTGAGAGGGAACCTCTGACGAAGGCGGCGCTCGGCGTCTGAGGTACGCGCGACACCGGTTGCGACGCCCCGGCGTAGCGAGATGGCTACCTCTCGCCTGCTTCGCCGGCGTTCTCCTGGGGCTGATGGGCTGGGTCGGGACCGGCTGCAAGAAGGGCCGGACGCCAGGCGCCGCGAGGCGCAGAGCTGGGGGCGTACTTAGGCGGGCCGGGTTAGCCGGCCGGCGGCTGGGGCTCCCCACCCCCCGACTCACGATCCGGCACTGGCGCCCGCTCGCGGTCATTCTCCTGGTGGTCCTGGCGTCGGAATCACTCGCTGCGAGCCCCGGTCCCAAAGCCCGGGAGTTGGTGGGGGCGCCGGCGCTAGAGGCCTCAGGCTCCTGGTCTCGGGACAGTGGCGAAGCCGGGTTCCCCAAGGGACGTGTCTCGGAGGTAATAGCCCTCCAGTGGAGCCCGACTCCTCAGCCTTCCCCAACGCCTGGGCATTCCTTCGCCCCTCCCCAAGTTCAGGTGCCCGGTCCGGCGCCGACCCCGACGCCGCCCGCCGTTCCAGATACTGACGCGTCGGAGGGTGAGGTCACAGGCCTTGCTACCTGGTACGGCGGTGCCGACGGCTATGGCCCGGAGGACATCATGTCAGACGGGTCTCACTTTGACCCAAACGACCCCACGATAGCCGCAGCGAACCGCTGGCCTCTGGGCACACGGCTGCGGGTGTGTTACCTGGAACGCTGCATCGAGGTTCAGGTGCGTGATCGCGGTGCCTTCAGCCACGCCCTGGACCTCTCGTACGCGGCCTTTAGCCAGCTCGCGCCGCCAAGCGCTGGCGTCATCACCGTGACCGTTTCACGGGTAGGCTAGGGTGTGGCCTTCGCGGGCTAGGTGTCGAAGTGGTGCACCACAATGTCGCGGGGCAGCTTCTTCTCGACCTGGTGAGCGGCGCCAACGAACAGCAGACCCGTCTGGCCCTCATCGAGGGTGTTGTCGATCCTCCGTGCGATGTAGCTGTCCCGCTCATCAAGAAGGGCGGGGGCCCGGGAAGTGTACGCGGCTCTCGCCCTTGGCCTGTCCGGCCCCGAGGCGTCGCTTATCGCCTTTAGCAGCGAGTGCTCTTCCATGAGCAGCTTGGGGTCTTCGGTACCGAGAACGGTCGCGCCGCGCCCAGCCAGCCATCGAAGCAGTTCGTAGTTCTGCCCGGGGGCTCTGGCAACGATCTTGTCGACCAGCTCAGGCAGGGTGTCGGGTAGCCCATCCTGGTAGACCTTGACTCCTCTCCAGTCCTGGTCAAGGCTCTCGATACGTTCCCTGATCGCCGACCAGAAGGCGGCGCCCAGGCGCGCGGCCTCGGCCACGCCGCGCCTGCTGTCAGGGGCGAGGCTGCCCATGTCTTCACGGCTGTGGACGATGGGGACGATTATAAGAGTACGCATGGCTGCGGCATTTCCCTGGTGCCGATGGGACCTTTCGGGCCTTCATCCCTGGAGGACACCCCAAGCATAGTTTCGGCTCCGGGGAGGCGCAACCGCTGTGGTGTTCCAGGGCATGTGAGACAGAGAGGGGGTGAACGAAGACCGGGCCCGCTGTAGGGTAGGCAGGACACCAAGCTAGCACTACAGGAGGCCCGACCATGCACAAGACTGGCACACCTTGGCCCGTTGCCACAAGGGTCAGCTACTTCGTCGCCTTCGAGGAACTGCGCCGCCAGCACCCTCCCCTCAGCGCCCGCCGCTTCTGTGAAGCCGCGGAGGTGCCTTACGCCGCCTTCGCCCGCTGGTGGCCCTTACTCTGAGAGAGCGCTAGGGGAGAGGCTCGGCACGGCTACCGTCGCCGTGCGGCGCGAGTCGCGCCTCCAGGTGGTCGGCCGGGCTGAACATGGCGTGCGCCCGGGCCGCCTTCTCGGCGTTGTAGGTAGTGGTGTAGCGCCGGACCATCGCCGGGGTCGAGTGCCCGAGGAGGTACTGGACATCGATCTCCCGGGCATGGAGCTCGATGGCCCAGGTGGCAAAGGTGTGGGGGAAGCGGTGCGGATGCACGTCGTCCACGCCGGCCTTGTGGCTCAGGTCCCGAAATATGGTGCGGGCGGCGTTGGTGCGCAGGGGCATCCCGCGGCAAGTCAGGAAGAGCAGACCCGCCTCTGTACCCCGGAAGTGCACAAGGTAGTTCCGAATGGCCTCCCTGGCAGGGTTGCAGTATAGCCGCCCTTGAACACGAAAGGGACTGGTTACCACCGAATGGGAGAGACTTGCCGTCGCCGCCTACCGTTTGGGAGCAGCGCGGCCATAGATGTCGAGAAGCTGCAATCGCGTTGCCTGAAACCGTTCCTCCATAACCTGGGCAGCACGCTTCATGAGCTGGAAGCCGAGGTCGTGATCTGCTTCGCTCCTCTCGCGGAGGCATCTCCCATCGAGGGCGATAGCCCGTGTCAACTCCACCGCCCGAGCGTCGAAACGCCAGCGATACGGCGGGATCATCCAGCCCCACCCGAGAACGTCGCCTTCTCCAAGGCTCTGGATGATGACAGAACCGCGCTCAGGGGTGCTGATTTCCACCGCCACCCTGCCGTGGCGAATGAGGTAGAACTGGTTGGCCTCTCCGCCCTCTCGGAATATATACTCCCCGGCCTCGAAACGCACGTTGGACGCACAGTCAACGAACAGCTGATGGTAAAGCTCATCCATCCCCTTAAAGAAGGGGTGCGCTGCCAGGATACGTTCAAGGTCCTCTATAGGCATCGGTCCTTCTCCCTTCTGTTGGCTCCCATGTTCACTCTGGCGGGCTGCGCTGGCTTCGTCGCCGGCACAACGCCGCTCCTTGAGGACGGCTCGGGCCTTCAGCCGGGTGACGCTACGGGCTTCCCACCAGGAGTATGGGCCTTGAGAGCCGCTAGCTCGGCGGCGATCCTGTTCGCAGCATCTGGCAAAGCCCTCTCCACCTCCGGTGTGAACTGCTCGCCGAAGGTATGCGGGTCCTTGACGGCGACCACATATATGAAAAGCTCCTGCGGCAGCGGCAAGGACAGCCGGCGGGCCAGCTCCAGGGCCAAGTGTAGGTTAACGCCGTGGCTTAGCCAAGAGCAACCCCCGCCCAACTCCTCTTCTTGCAGCCGGCGTACGTGACCGACCGCACTCCCATCACAGATGCTGTCGATGATGACGCCCCGGTCGTAGCGAGTCAGAAGCTGGATGGTCTTGAGGCCTGCAACAGCCGCCTCGACCAAGTCTACCTGGAGATCGCCTAGCAGTTCATAGACCCGCCGCGCGACCCAGAGGCCGGCGGCGTCGTCGGAGAGGATGGGATTGCCCAGTCCCAGGATTAAGGTCCTCGTTCCTAATTCCTCCGCAGTTGCTGAACCACCCTCCCCTGAGCATCGTAAATGCTCACCATCAGGGGCATCTGGCCGGGCAATGAGTGAGTGGCGCAGGCGAGGCACGGGTCGTAGGCGCGGAAGGCCATCTCGATGCGGTTGAGAAGCCCCTCGGTGACCACCGCCCCCTTCTTGATCAACCCCTGGCTGGCCTTCTTCACCGACATGGCGATGGCGCCGTAGTTGTGAGCGGTGCCAACGATGAGGTTGACCTTGCGGGCTATCCCTCTCTCGTCCGCCTGGTAGTGGTGGATGAGGACACCGCGCGGCGCCTCAACCACACCTACGCCCTCGCCTGGCGTGGCGGTAGGGATCGTGCGAACGTCGGGACTGGTGATCTCCGGGTCCGTGACCAGCTCCACCATCCGCTCGGCGGCGTAGACGAGCTCGACGAGGCGGGCCCAGTGCGTGGCCAGGGTGGCGTGCACCGGCTTGCCACCCAAAGTCGAGTACATGCGCTCATACTCGGCCTGGGCAAGGGGGGTGGCCATCCCGTCGGCGGCGTTGAGACGCGCCAGCGGCGCTACCCGGTAGAGGCCGCTGTCCTTGCCATCAACGAGCCCCTGCCACCCCAGCTTCTTCAAGAAGGGGAACTTGAGGTAGGTCCAGGGCTCCACGTGCTCGGCTATGTGCTCCAAGTACTCCGAAGGGGCGAACTTGGCGAACTCTTTCCCCTCCGGATCCACCACCCGCAGCACGCCGTCGTAGAAGTTCACTTTGTTGTTAGCGTCCACCAGGCCCATATAGTAGGTCTTGTGGGTGAAGGTGTCGCTCAAGATCATGTCCACGTAGGCCTTGTTGGCCAGCACGACGTCATCAAGGATCTTAAGGGAGAGCTTGCCAAACTCTACCGCCGAGCGGGCGATCTCCTCGATCTTGACCCGGTCCTCCTCTGTGATGGGCTTGCTGACCCCACCGGGAAGGCCGCAAACAGGGTGAATATACTTCCCCCCGATCATCGCCACCACATCGTGGCAGAGCTCCAGGTGCTTTAGCACCTCGCCACCGATCTCCAGGCCCACTTTGTGCACCACGCCGATGATGTTGCGCTCGGCGGGGCTGGCGTCGGGCCCTACGACGAAGTCCGGGCCGCTGAGAGCGTAGAAGTGCGTGGCGTGGTCGGCCACGTAGAAGGCGCTGTACAAGAGCTCTCGGAGCTTCTTGGCCGCAGGAGGGGGGTCTACCTTAAAGACGGCGTCCAGGGCTTTGGTGGAGGCCATGTGGTGAGCCTCCGGGCACACCCCGCAGATGCGCGGCGTAATGATCGCCAGGTCTTCGACCGGCCGGCCTTCACAGAACTTCTCGAATCCTCTCAGCTCAGGCACCTGGAAGTAGGCGTTTTCCACGTCCCCCTCCTGGTTGAGGAAGATCTCGATACGGCCGTGGCCTTCCAGGCGGGTAATGGGGTCAATTGTTATGCGTCGTTCGGTAGGTGCGGCTTCCGGTGTAGGATCGATGCTCATGGTGCCCTCTGTGTCATGACTGCGAGATCGCCCTGCTCTCTCGCCAATTCACCCGTCACCCCCGCAGGAAAGGCCCTCCGGTCCTGGCGGACCCGTCGCAACAGGGACGCCGGCAGGCCGAAGAGATAGCAGATCCCCAAGAGATCAGGGATGGCATCGGCGACCCGCTCGATCTCGTCCGGATCCTGGGAATCGATGATGGAGGCCAGGGCGCTCAACAGCTTCCCGCCCTGGTCCACCACGTTCGGCGGCGGCCCGTAGCAGCCCCGACAGGGCATGTTGACGGAGAGACAGGGTCCGCCACAGCCGCCCCGCGTGGCCGGGCCGGCACAGATGATCCCCTGTTCCAGCAGGCAGCGGGAAGGGTCTGGAATGATTTCGTAGGGCCGGTAGAAGCCGCGGACCCTCTTCTCCTCCTTGATGCGGGTGCAGTCGTCGCACACCGTCTTGTCCGAGGCCCCCACCACTGAGCCGGGAGCGGGCAGCCGACCCTCGATCACTGCCTGCAGCACCGCCTCGGTCTGCTCCTTGACCGGCGGACAGCCCGGGACGAAGTACTCCACGGGCACCACCTGGGCCAGCGTCCGCACGGTGTCGTAGAAAACGGGCAGTGTAAGCTCCCCCTCCGGCACCTGGTAGCGGAGCTGGGGACGTACGCCGTCATCGTTGATTGTGGAAGGCGTCTCATGGTAGACGCGCTGGAAGATGGCCTCCCTGTTGGCGACGTTGGCTAGGCCGGGGATGCCCCCCAGGTAGGCGCAGGTGCCATAGGCCACCAACACCTTCGACTTCTCACGCAGCAGGTGCGCCATGTGCTCCTGCTCCGAGTTCCTGACGGCCCCGTTGAACAAACAAAGGTCTATGCTCTTGTCGGGCAGCGCCTCTACATCCTTGTACTTGAAGTCCATGATGCAGGGCCAGAGGACGATGTCGAAGAAGGCGGCCACGTCGAGGATCTTGGCATATAGGCGGACGACAGCGATCTCGCAGCCGCCGCAGCTCGCAGCCCAGTAGAGGGCCAACTTGGGCTTGCTCATCCTAGGCCTCCTTTAGATTCTCTCGCCAAGCGAGCGGCCCCTTCTCCTTGACAGCAGCGGACATCTCATCGGCGATCTGGGCCCACTTGGCGCCCTCGCCGGCCGACACCCACTCCAGGCGGAACCGCTCACCATCGATGCCCATCTGAGCCAGCAACTTCCTCAAGAAGGCAATGCGTCGCGTGGTCTTGTAGTTCCCTTCGCTATAGTGGCAGTCGCCAGGGTGGCAGCCAGCGATGATGACGCCGTCGGCCCCCGAACTGAATGCCTTCAGTACGAAGGTGGGGTCGATGCGGCCGGTGCACATGACGCGCACGATCCGCACATTGGGAGCGTAGGCCATGCGCGAGGTGCCGGCCAGGTCCGCCCCCTGATAGGCGCACCAGTTGCAGAGGAAGCCTACGATTCTGGGTTCGTAGTTGTCCGAAGGCACAACCATAGTCACATCTCCCTTAGACTTCCGCTGTGGCCGGTCTGGCATCGACCAGAAGGGCCTCCACCTCGGCCAGGATCTGCTGGTCAGTAAAGTGGCGGGCGACGATGGCTGCCGCCGGGCAGGCAGCCACGCAGACGCCGCAACCCTTGCACAGCGCCTCGTTTATGAGAGCCTGCTTCTCCGCCTCGTTGAAGGTGATAGCGGTGTAGGGGCAGAGAGGGAGACAGATCTTGCAGCCGGAGCAGGCAGCTTCGTCCACGACCGCCGTGGCAGCCTCCAGTTCCACCTTCCCCTTGTCGATGAGGGCCAGGGCCTCCGCCGCTCCTGCCAGAGCCTGGGCAACAGTGTCTGGGATGTCCTTGGGGCCCTGGACACATCCGACGACGAAGACGCCGTCGTTAGCGGTGGCCACCGGCTCCAGCTTGGCGTGTCTCTCCAGCAGGAAGCCGTCGGCGCTCTGGGAGAGGTTGAAGAGCCGGGCCACATCTCGGGCGTCTGCCCGCGGCTCCATGGCCGGGCAAAGGATCACCATGTCCACGGGGACTCGCATTACCGCGCCCACCAGCGTATTCTCGCTCACTACCACCAGCTTCCCCTGTTCCTGTTCGTTGATGGCGAGATCCGTCACCTGGGCTGGTCTACCCCGGATGAACGTTACGCCCTCGCTGCCCGCTCGCTGGTAGAATTCCTCGAATCCCTTGCCGTAACAGCGCATGTCTATGTAGAACTGGTAGACGTTAGCGCCCTCGATCTTCTCCCTTATCAAGTGGGCGAACTTGAGGGCATACATGCAACAGACGCGGGAGCAGTACTCGTGGTACTTCCGGTCGCGGCTGCCCACGCAGTGGATGATGCCCACGCTCTTCGGCTCCTGGCCGTTGACCACGATGTGGCCGCCAGTGGGGCCGGTGGCGTTGCAGAGACGCTCAAACTCCAGGCTGGTAATCACGTTGGGGAAGCGCGTGTACCCATACCGAGTCATCGCTGAGGGGTCGAACACATCGTAGCCGGTGGCCACGATGATGGCGCCCACTTCCACCTCCACCATCTTCTCCGTCTGGCTGAAGTCGATGGCCCCCCGCTCGCAGAACTTCAGGCAAGCCCCGCACTTGCCGTCCCTGAGGATGTAGACGCAGTGCTCTGGGTCGATGACCGGCACGTTGGGGACCGCCTGAGGGAACGGCGTGTAGATGGCCTTGCGCTGGCCCAGGCCGCAGTCGAACTCACTCTCTGCCTTCCAGGGGCATTTCTCCCAGCAGATCCCGCAGCCCGTGCACAGGCTCTCGTCCACGTAGCGGGGCTTTCTGCGGATCGTGGCCTTGAAGTTGCCCACATAGCCCTGGACATCGACCACCTCGCTATAGGTCATGAGCTCGATGTTAGGGTGGGCCTTCACCGCCGCCATCTTGGGCGTCAGGATGCAGGCTGAGCAGTCCAGGGTGGGGAAGGTCTTGTCTAGCTGGATCATGTGGCCGCCAATGGAGGGTTCTCGCTCCACCAGGTACACCTTGCGCCCCGCATCGGCGACTTTGAGGGCCGCCTGGATCCCAGCGATCCCGCCCCCCACCACCAGGGCAGCCGGCGCCACGGGCACCTCTCGTCTCTCCAGGGGTTCCAGGTAGCAGGCCCGCGAGATGGCGGCGCTGATCAGGGCCTTGGCCTTTTCGGTAGCGCCGTTCTTGTGCACCCAAGAGCACTGCTCACGGATGTTGCACATGTCAAGGCGGTAGGGATTCAGGCCGGCCGCCTCACAGACGCGGCGGAAGGTGGGCTCGTGCATGCGCGGCGAACAGGCTGCCACCACGACGCCGTCCAGACCGAGATCCTCGATATCCTTCTTGATAAGGGCCTGGCCGGGCTCCGAACACATGAACTTATAGTTGCGGGCCACCGCCACCGGGCCTTGCTCCTGAGCGAACCCGGTCACTTCCTCTACATCGACCGTACCAGCGATGTTGCTGCCGCAATGGCAGATGTAGACACCTATCTTGGCTTCGCTCTTGTCTTCCGCCATCGGTCGCCCTCCTACCTGGGTCTCGAGGCACCGGCCGCGGCGCTCGATACGGCGGCGCCAGCCGCGATCTTCTCATAGAGGCCGTCAACAGGCACTGCGTTTCGCTGAAGCCCTAGGGCCTTTTTCGGAAGGCCAAAGGCCATGCCCATCACCTGGGTGAGGAAGAGCACCGGGATGTTGAAGTGGGTGCCCTTGATCCTTCCTGCCTCCCCTTGGAAGCTGTTGAGGTTGAACAGGCAGAGGGGGCAGGCGGTGACGATGCAGTCGGCGTCGCCGGCGGCAGCCAGCAGGTCGCCGATGAGGTTGGCACCCACGGAGCGCCGGGACATGGAGAGGGTGCCGCCGCAGCACGCCGTCTTGAGCGGGTAGTCCACAACCTCAGCCCCAAGGGTCGCCAGCAGTTGGTCGAAGCAGTGTGGGTCCTCGACCGAATCAAACTGGGCATAGGTCCACATGCCCTGGCAGCAGCCGTAGTAGGGGGCCACCCGCAGCCCGTCCAGAGGTCGCGTGACTCGCTCCGCCACCACGTCCAAGCCAACATCGTTGATGATGACATCTAGGAGGTGGCGCAGCCGGCCCTTCCCCGAGTACTGAACCCCGGTCTCGGCCAGCAATTCGTTTACCTCCTCGCGTACGCGGGCGTTCTTGCGCGTGTAGTGAGCGGCCCGGATCAGGTTCATGAAGCAGCGGCTACAGCCCGTCACCAGGTCACTCTCCGCCCGCTCAGCCAGGGCCAGGTTGCGGGCGGGAAGAGCAATGGAGAGCAGATAGCTGGTGCCGATGGCGACAGCCGCACCGCAGCAGTTCCAGTCCTCCAGCTCCGTCCATTCCACGCCCAGCGCTTTCATCGCGGCCTGGAGAGACTCCTCGGCCTCCTTCGAGGTGCCGCTTGCGGAACAGCCGGGATAGTAAACGTACTTCATGGCCTACCCTCGATCTCTGCAGCTTTGCGGAACATAGCCGCTATGCCCTTTTGACTCTTCACCTTCGGCGCCTTCAGGACGACCTTGCCTTTGGTCAAGAGCATGAGGCCCAACCGGAACTCGCTGCGCAAGCGCAGAGGGTTAACGGCATAGTAGCGGACCAGGAATTCTGCTTCGTGGAAGCGGCCGTGACGCTCAACCGTGCGCATGAAGGCTCGGTAGAAGCGCTGGATATGGGGGTCAGCGTGCTTCTGATGCAAACTGAGCCGCTGGATAGCGCCCATCAAGTCGGTGACGGCCACGCCCCTTGGGCAGCGAAACATGCAGGAGTAGCAGGCCGTGCACAACAAGCCGCTACCACTCGCCACCGCTTCGTCCTCGCGGCCCAACTGGAGCAGGTTCATGATCTGGCGGGGCGTATACTTCATGGCATAGGCGGTACGACAGCTCCCGGTGCAGAGGCCGCACTGGTAACAGAGCGAGAAATCGTTTCCTACGAGATCCCTCGAGGCAAGGACGTGTTCAGGCGTCTGGAGCGTCCATGGCTTCTCGACTGTGCTCACTTGCGCCCCCATCTTGCATCAACCTCCTCCCGTGCGGTGAACGGTTGTGACGCCCCCCTTGGGCGCTCACCTCGCCCCAATTCCGGCTGCACTCTGTCTACAACATGGTCTTGGTTCCCACGACGATACCTCCGCAGTGATTCGCGTTCGCCATTCAATGGTGTAAACGTATCCCGCGCCCCGCGGACTGGCACGGTGCAAGTGTCCCATCCTGGAGGGGCCATTCGGCCCATTTTGGCGGCCCGCTGAGTAGCGAGACCGTGTCCACAGGGCGGCTCTCTCCTTGCCTTGCTAGGGGGGCAATTGGCCCATTGGCCAGTACGATGGACCCACATGGCATGCCAGCCTGGCCTGTCCAGTCTCTGCCGTAACCATCCACCGCGCTGAGTAAAGGGGCGGCGCTCGGTGTATAATTAGACGGTCTTCAGGTTCGCCCGCGTCGTCACTGGAGAAGGCAGCTCCTGCGCCAGCAGATGTCGGAGGTCAGGTGTGACCCGCCAGGAGGCGAAGTCGAGGCAAGCACCATACAGGCTAGAATAGGCCGTCAAAACGTATCTGGATGACTGAGATGTGCCAAGAGCCAACCGTTCCCGAGATTGAGACGCAGGCGCTCTGTTACTTCCGCTTCTTTGTCTACCGTGAGTACCGTGAGATGAGATTCCTCGGTAACCCACGGATAGGAATGTATGACAAGTTCTCCCATCGGTACCGCGAACTCCAACAACTGCCCCGCGGCTCGTTTGCTCGCCTATGGCACCAGACAGCATTGGAGAGAGAGCCTGCTCGCATCAAGCAACCATTCGAAGACCTGACTGGTCTCACCCTGCAACAAGTTGAAGAGGCCTTTCGGCGGGGCGAATGGCAGCCGGTCAAGAGCGTGGTCAAGGTCTTTGGCGGGCCGTATCACGCGGACATCGCCTTGCATACGCTGCGTTTGGGGGACGCAGTAGCGGCACGCCGCTGGACTGACCTGGTTCCTCAAGAGTTAGCGGTACTGAGGGACATCCGCCATAATTGCCCCCGCCCGGCGCGAAACGACTACAAATCACTGCTGGAAGATCTGGCGTCGTCGAATCTCGCCGCCCCAGCGTGTTGCCTGCTGGACGGTCTGTAGTGCGCCGCACCCGACTTCCACCTCGTCTCTGACTTCGCGCCCACGGGAGACTAGCCCCAGGCCGTGAGGAAGCTGGTGGAGGCGGCCAACGGGAATCGAACTCGTGGTTCTTCGTCGAGGGAGAGACGTACCCCCACAACAGCTTGGCCGGGCCGTTCGCTGATCCAACGCTTTCGTCGGTGGGGGCGGGTCCACTGCCTATCATCCCCCGGCCTGGGCGCAGGGGCTCTGCCAGCGCTTCTGAGTTGGCCAACGCGAGGCAGCACAGGACCACCGGATTTCACATCCCGCGTCCACTGCCCCGTAGGGATGGTGCCTGGGGGTACGGCTTACAGGTTCGGGGCGATTCTGGAGTTGGTGGGCCCTCTGGGGCTCGAACCCAGGACACCCGGATTAAAAGGCACTCTCTAAGGCGCTGAGACCATCCTGCCGATTCACCCCTGGTGGCCCTTGCTCTGAGAGGACGTTAGGGGAGAGCCTCGGCAGGGCTGCCGTCGCACTTCGGGGACAGTCGCGCCTCCAGGTGGTCGGCGGGGCTAAACATGGCGTGCGCCCGGGCCGCCTTCTCGGCATCGTAGGTGGCGGTGTAGCGCCGGACCATCGCCGGAGTGGAGTGGCCGAGTAGGTACTGCACGTCTATCTCCCGGGCATGCAGCTCGATGGCCC
>Ga0315277_10000160_pt1 | contig 113875 bp, 92 predicted proteins | sample YL17G05_15_MG_FD_203695 | JGI IMG/M metagenome (GOLD analysis project Ga0315277, IMG submission 203695) | Sediment microbial communities from Yellowstone Lake, YNP, Wyoming, USA - YL17G05_15 | ecosystem: Environmental > Aquatic > Freshwater > Lake > Sediment | place: USA: Wyoming | collected...
TTGTCGGCGTCCTCCTTTTTTTTAAATGATCTGATCTTAACCGATCACGATCTCCGAGGACACCGACATTTTATATTATCTCTTTTATTCATGATGACTTTGCGGTAAAAAATGGATTGGGGCTTGCGTGGGTAAATTTCATCGCGAGCTGGAGGAGGCGACGCAAATGCGGTACACGGTCCACGGTTCACGGTACACGGAATGCGGGGCACGATGCTGCGCTTTATTGTTCACCGTTCACCTTTGACCGTTAACCGTATTCTGCCAGCAAGCACGATTAACCCAGACTCAACATCACCCGGACATCATTGCTCCGGCAAAAGCAGAAAAAAATTTTGCTTTTTGACAACGAATGCGTTTTGACGCTACCGGTGTGTTCTGAGCTTGGTTTGCCTAAGCGATTGAAATGTCGCTCAATGCGGCGAGCAAAGACAAAAGACAACCACAGGATCCGCAGACTCGGGCTTTACACTTTTCGCCGGTGTCCCGTTCCTGTCCGTAGCAACTCGGCGACGGGAGCGGAGCAGGATGCAACCGGTTGTTCGGCCTTTGGGCGGGTCGGGCTTTACTTTTGAAGGCCATTATGGTAATTTATAAAATTGGATAGGTGTATAAATGGGTTTAGTCGGAAGCCTGGAAGACTTAGGCCTGGGGGATATTCTGCAAATCGTCAGTCTCGCCCGGAAATCCGGGGTGCTCAATCTGAGCAGCGGCGAGACTAAGGGGAAGATCATCTTCCAGGACGGCCTGGTGGTGTCTGCGCTCTCAAGCGAGATCAAGAAGAATCTCGGGCTGATGCTGGTGGAAGACAAGGTGATCAACCAGAGGTATCTGGAAGAATTGCTGGCCGAGGCGAAGGGGAGAGCGGATCGCGGATTTGTCATCAAGGACTTTGTTGCGGAGAAACTCAAGGTTCCGAGAGCCAGGGTTGACCAGGTGATAGAAAAAGAAGTCACCGCAGTGGTGTTCAGTTTCTTTGAATGGCTGGAGGGGAATTTCAGCTTTGAGTTGATGGAAGTGAAGGATGAAATCAATTCGCTCAAGAACCCCTGGCGCCAGTTTGTTCTGGACCAGGGCTTGAGCCCGCAATATCTGGCGATGGAGGGCACCCGGCTTCAGGATGAGCGGAAGCGGATGCAAAGCGGGCCCGCGGTGGGTCCCTTGCCGGGGGAGCGGGAATTTGAGATCCAGGATGAGGGATTCAAGTTGGAGCCTGGCCAACGCGGGGCTCAGGAGGAAGATTTTAGTTCGGTCGGTGAAGATCTGGAGCATTATGAAAAACCGAAAGAGCCCCGGGAAAAAGAAGCTGGAGAGCCGGTTCCGGTATCCAATGTCATAACCTTCCCGACCCCGGGTCAGGAACTTAGAGAAAATCCGGCCGCGGCTCAGGATTCCGCCGGGGTTAAAGCCCCGGTTCCGGAGCCCCGCGGAAGCGGGACCAAAGAGGAATTGAAGGCGCCGGCCGGGCCGCTGATCGTTGCCGTGGATGATGAGCCGTTGATGCTGGAGGCGATCGTCCGGCATTTTCAGGGAGCCGGGTATCGGGTGGAGAAATTTTCGGAGCTGGGCAAGGCTTTGGCGCGGATCAAGGAGCTTCATCGTGCTTCCCAGGTCCCGATCGTGATCGCTGATTTGATTATGCCGGGCTTTGATCAGGCAAGTCTGCTGGGCGGCCTGGAACTGCTCAAGGAGATTAAGAGGGTGGATGCCAGGATTCCAAGCATCATCACCACCGACTATGAGAACCAGCCGGCGCAAAAGCAGGCCGAGAAATTGAAGGCCAATTACTTCTTCTTCAAGCCCAAGAGCAGTCAGTTGGATGAAACCTTCTCCAGCCCGGAGTTGATCAATTTCCTCCAGATCCTGGAAAACGCGCTCAAGACCATTCCGAAAATAAGCGCGGAATTGGAAGCGAGGGCCGAGGAAAAGGACGAGCTTTTTGATCTGGCCGAGGAGTTGCGAAAAGAACTGGGAGAAGATGAGTTGTTTATTCCGGAGCCGGAGGTGAAAAAGAGCCGGGGACTGGAGATGCTCCGGAGTATGATCCAGGAGCTGAACGATCCGAGCGCCAACGGCCAGATGACCCTGCTCGTGCTCCGGTTTGCCTCGGAGCTGATGAACCGGGCCGTGATTTTCGTGGTGACCAAAGACCAGGTGGCCGGGCTGGGCCAATTTGGAATTCAGCTCAACGGGAAGGACCCGGAAAAACAGGTTCGGAAGGTGAGAATTCCGCTTCAGGAGCCGAGTATTTTCCAGGAAGCGATTCAAAAGCGGATCCCGCTCAAGAAAAAATTGAAGCCCAATAAATGGAATCAGTATCTGATTGAAAGGCTGGGCGGGGCGGAGCCGAAAGAAGCGTTTGTGGCGCCGATTGTCACCAGCGGAAAAGTGGCGGCGATCCTTTACGGGGATAATGCGCCGGAGGACAAGGAGATCGGAGACACGGAGAGCCTGGAGATTTTCCTGGTCCAGGTCGGACTGGCCATGGAAAAGGCGCTTCTGGAGAGAAGGCTTCAGGAGTATCGTCGGGAGGAAGGCGATAAGGAAAAATCGCCGATTTAAACGGATGACCAAAGAAAATTACCAGATCCTGCTCGCGGAAGATTCCGCCATTACCAGGGCGTTTCTGGTCAGCACCCTGGAGGACCTTTCCGTGCAGGTAAATATTATTGAGGTTGCCAGCGGCTTTGAGGCGCTCAAGCAGCTTCCGCGCGAGAAGTTTGATCTGATCATCACCGACATCAATATGCCGGACATCAATGGTTTGGAGCTGATCAGCTTTATCCGGAATAATCCCGAGTATGCTCATATCCCTTTGATCGTGGTCACCACCGAGGGCTCGCCCCGGGATAAAGAAAAAGGAATGGCCCTGGGCGTGGACGAATACCTGGTGAAGCCGATTGACCCGATCCAGTTTCAGGAATTGATCCGGAGATATTTAAAGTGGTGAAGCTGGTGAAGCTGGTAAAATTGGTAAAGCTGGTGAATTCATTATTTCCCCAATTAAACCTTTTGGGCCGCTTTAACCTTCTTATTTGGAGGAAGCCTTGACCAGCGGGATCAACCTCGGAGATTTTCTGGCTGAGGCCGAAGACCTCCTGGATCGGCTGAATCACGGCCTATTGGACCTGGACGCCGCGGTCAAGCGCAACGGCAAACAGGACCCTGCGGTTGTCAATGATATTTTCCGGGCCGCGCATTCCCTCAAAGGGATCTGCGGAATGTTCGGCTTCAGCGAGGTCGGAGAGATCGCCCATAAAATGGAAGACCTTCTGGACCGGCTGAGACTGGGAAAACTCAAACTCACTCCCGAGGGACTGGATACGATGTTTGAGGTGGTGGAGGAACTGCGCGCGATCCTCAGCCGAAAAGCCAATGGCGAGCAGATCGGGCCGGAGGAAATTGAGGGGTTAAAAAGAAGGCTCCTGCGGGTGGAGCAGGAAAAAAAGGAAGCGGATACCAGGGACTGGATCAAAGAAAGCGGGGTTTCCGAAGATATCCTCTCGGTGCTGACTGAATATGAAGAACATCGGCTGGTGGAAAACCTGAAAGAGCAAAAGAACATCTTTCAGATTACCGCCGGCTTCAGCCTGGACACCTTTGACGAAGACCTGACCGTGCTTCAAAAAACCTTAAGAGAACAGGGCGAATTGATTACCACCCTTCCCAGCGCCGAGGCCAGTTCGGAAGATAAAATTACCTTCTTCCTGCTCCTGGGCACGGATAAGCCGGAAGCGGAGATTGAGGCTCAGCTCTCCGGCTACCCGGTTTCTCTGAAACCAATCCAGCCGGGCGCCGAAGAAATCCGCGCCCCGGCAAAGGCCCGGGCAAAAGCCGGCGGGGAAGAAGCCGAACTGGAAGAAGCCGGGGCGGAGCCGGAGGAGGGAGAGATCGGCACGGTGCGCAGTCTGACCCGCACGGTTCGGGTGGACATTGACAAACTGGATGAGCTGATGAACATCGTGGGCGAACTGGTGCTGAGCAAAAATGTGATTGCCCAGCTGATCGAAAAACTCCGGGGTCAGCTCGGATTCGGAGAGATGGGCATAGAACTTTACAAAGCGAACCGGAACCTGGAGCACAAGCTGGAGGAGCTTCAGGGGAGCGTTCTGGAAGTCAGAATGGTTCCGATCGGGCAGATTTATGACAAACTCAGGAGAAATGTGCGCAAACTCGCGCGCGAGACCGGCAAGGAGGTCAATTTTATCACCGAGGGAGGAGACACCGAGCTGGATAAGCTGATCATAGAGGATCTGGCGGACCCGTTGATGCATATCATCCGGAATTCCATTGACCACGGGATTGAGCCCAAGAAAGAAAGAATCAGCCAGGGCAAGCCGGAGCAGGCTCAGATCCGTTTGCGCGCCCTTCAACGCGGAAATCATGTGGTGATTGAGATCAGCGATGACGGCGCCGGCCTGGATTTCGCCCGGATCCGGAAAAAGGCGATCGCGATGGGACTGATCGGAGCGGAGCAGGAGCTTAAAGAGGAGGATTTAATTCCGGTTCTGTTTATCTCCGGTTTCAGCACCGCGGAAAAAGTGAGCCAGCTCTCGGGACGGGGCGTAGGTCTGGATGTGGTCAAGAACAATATCGGCGCTTTAAGCGGCGCCATAGATCTGGAAAGCGAGTTGGGCAAAGGCACCAAGGTGATTATTACCCTGCCGATCACCCTGGCGATTATTCAGGCGCTGATCGTGGAGGTGGGCAAAGAAACTTTTGCCATCCCCCTCAATGCGGTATCCTCCGGCCTGGCGGTCCGGCCGGAAGAGATCAAGACCATTGAGGGCCGGGAGGTGATTGAGCTCCGGGAGCGGACCCTGCCTTTGCTCCGGCTGGACAAATTTTTCAAGCTCAATTCCGGGCCGCATCTGGAGTTGGAGGAAGTTTATATCGTGACCGTGGGAATTGCAGAGCGCCGGATCGGATTGGTGGTGGATCGGCTCTTAGGCCGGCAGGATATTGTGATCAAGTCCATTGGCGAGGTGCTCTCCGGGATCAGGGGAGTTGCGGGCGCCACGGAACTGGGGGATCAGCGCACGATCCTGGTTCTGGATGTGGTGGGTCTGATTGAGGAAGCCACCAGCGCCCGAATTTCCGGCCGGATCAGCGCCGGGAGCGCGGAATAATGTATCTGGAATTTTATGGATTGAAATCCAGGCCGTTCGGGAAAACGCCGGACCCGGAGATGTTTTTCCTGTCGCGCCGGCACGAGGAAGCCCTGGCCCGGATGGAGCAGGCGGTGGAGGATCGGGAGCTGTTGCTTTTGACCGGAGAGATCGGCTCGGGAAAAACCACCCTGAGCCGGGCCTTGATTGACCGCTTGCCGGAGAATTTCCGGCCCTGCCTGATCATCAACCCGCGCTTGAGTCCGAATCAACTGCTCAGAACCGTTGCCCGTAGGCTGGGAGCCCTTGAGCCGAAATATTTTAAGGCGGATTTGGTGGAGCAGACTTTTGATCTGCTCTTTCAACATTACCAGAACGGGATCTGTCCGGTGCTGATGATTGACGAGACGCATCTGATCCCGAGCCGGGAGACCTTTGAGGAAGTCCGCTTGCTCACCAATTTCCAGCTGGACAAGGAAAACTTGATGAGCGTAATTTTGATCGGTCAGCCGGAGCTGAACCGAAGACTGCAAAACCCGATTTATGACGCGCTCCGGCAGAGAATCGGGATCAAGTATCATCTCGGGGCTCTCTCGCCGGAAGAAATTCCGGAATATCTGGACTTCCGGCTGAAGAAGGCGGGAAGAGATAAGCCGCTCTTTGCCGAAGAAGCGATTGAACTGATCCGGATTTATTCCGGCGGAATTCCCCGGCGGATCAATAATCTCGCGGCCAATGCCCTGATTGAGGGGTTTGCACGCGATGCAAAAATGATCAATCAAAGAATTATCGCGGATGTGGCGAAAGACCTGGGCATGGAAGAGATGGTCGGAGTGGAAGAGAAAAAGAAAAACCCGGTTCGGAAGGCGGGATAAAAATATGGATTTGGTGGAAGCCAGAAAAAAAGCCAGAGAGCTTGAGGAGAAAAAGCGGGAAACTCCCGAGCCGGAGAAGCCGGCAAGCCGGAAGCCGGAGGCGAAGAAACCGGGGAAGGCGGCGGAAAAAAAGCAGGGGCCGGAAGCAAAAGCAAAGGCGCCGGCAAAAAAAACAGAGCCGAAAAAGAGGGCCTTGAAGAAAAAGCCCTTGCCCCAGCCGGCGCCGGCTGAGATGAAAAAAGCCCATCCGCAAAAGCCCCACAAGAAATCAACTCTTGCGCCGGAGTCAATCCCGAAGCCGGCGGAAGTTTTGCTTAAAAAAACCGAGCCGGCCAAGCCCGAGCCGGCCGAGGAAGCGTTTGTGGATCTGAATTTTGGCGAGGATTTGCCGGAGCTTTTGGGCAAGGAAAAAAAGCTGGTGCTGGAAGAGAAGAAAGTCAAAGCGCCGGAGGCAAAAGTAAAAGGATTGGAGAAAAAGCCGGAGCCGTCCAAACCCGCGGCAGGTTCCCCCAAAGCGGAACCAGCCCTGGAAAAAGAGGCGGAGAAGGATTTCTACGAGCTGGTGGTGGAGGATCTGGTGCAGTATGGCTATGGCGAGCTGGAAGCCGAAGCGGATCTGATTGAGCTCTTAGGATTCCGGCTGGGTCAAGAAATTTATGCGGTATCCCTGGTCAAGATTCAGCAGATCATCAAGCCGAGGCCGGTTACTTTAGTGCCCGGAGCTCCTCATTATATTCTCGGGATCGTCTCGCTGCGGGGAATGATTATCCCGATTTTTGACTTAAGGCGGAGGCTGGGTCTCCCGCGGATCCAGCCCACCCGGCAAAGCCGGATTATAATTGTCAAGGTCAAGGAAAATGTTTTAGCCGGTCTCTATGTGGACCAGGTCCTGGAGGTGGCGCATGTTCCGCAAAGCTCGTTTGAGGCCCCGCACGCCATTTTCAGCGGAGCCGAGGGAGAATTCCTGGAGGGAATTGCCCGGCATAAAAACCAGATGCTGATCGTGTTAAATCTTGACCAGGTGGTTGTGAGCAAGGAAGAGGAGAGAAAGGCTGGAGAAAAATGAGTGAGATCAAGGAAAAGCCGAAAGAGATCCGGCTCGCCTGTTTCACCTTGGCGGAGCAGAGCTATGCCATTGACATTATGAAAATCCGGCAGATCATCCGGCCGATTAAAATCCGGCCGCTTCCCGAAGCGCCGACTTTTGTGGAAGGCGTGATCAACCTCCGGGGAGCCGTGATCCCGATCATAGACCTGCGGAAGCGATTCGGAGTGGAAACCAGGTCGGATAAGGAGCCTCGGGTGATCATTGTCAGCGTGGAGCGGCAGGTGGTGGGGATCGTGGTGGACGAGGTGAGCGAGGTGATCAGCGTTCCCAACGAGCAAATCCAGCCGCCGCCCCGGCTGAGCGGCATTCCCAGCCGATTCCTCTCCGGCGCCTGCCCCGCGGGAGCGGGGAAAGATGATATCCTTTTGATTTTAAAACTGGATGAAATTTTGACCAGCCAGGAAAAGCTGAGCCTCCTGGAATTGAAGAAACCAATCGGAAAGGAGTAACGATGATAGTTTTATGTCCGAAATGCAAGACTAAATATCGGGTGGATGAGAATAAGATGGGACCCGAAGGGGTGAAACTGCGCTGTTCCCAGTGTCAGGTCATTTTCAAGGTTGCCAAACGACCCCCGGCTCAGGTCCCACCGGCCCCTCAGCCCCCGGCTCCGGCGCCTGCCCGTGCCGCGCCCTTTCCGAGCGCAACCGCAGTCAGACCTGCTCCGGTTCCTCCTCCCACGGCAATTCCCGCGGCGCCTCCAATCCCGCCTGAGGCGGGACTGCCGGCAATCTCCGGCCCGATGACGCCGAAAACCGCGGTAAAGGCGGAATTGCTTTTAGCGGACGCGGATGAAACTTTTTTGAACAAGCTCGGGGAGGAGTTGGTGGAAGCCGGATATCTGGTCTGGTATGCGCGCGATGGCGAGAGCGCCTGGAATTTCATCCGGGAAAAAAAGCCCAAAGCCGCGATTGTGGAAGTGATGTTGCCCGGCCTGTTCGGGTTTGAAGTCTGCGAAAAAGTCAAAGCCGACCCGGAACTCTCCCAGGCCGTTAAGCTGGTCTTGATCGGATCGGTTTTTGAGAAAAATCGGTTTCGGAGAGCGCCCACCACTTTGTATGGCGCAGATGCCTATGTGGATAAGTATCACAACGGAAAAGCGGTCTTAAAGAAAGTTGAAATCGTGCTCGGATTTGCCCTGGAAGAAGCGCCGCTCCCGCCTGCCGAGGAAAAACCCGCACCCGCGCCCGCAGTCACCGTCGCACCTCCAGCGCCTCCTCCAAGACCGGCTCCGCCTCCAATCCCAAAAATTCAGCCGCCGGTCCGGCCTATGCCCGCGCCTGTTCCAACCGCACCCAGGCCGGTTCCGCCAACCCCGCCGATGGCCAGGCCTCCGGCGATACCAAAGCCGCCTCCAGCGCCGCCTCCGGCAGTGCCCAGGCCTCCGGTCATTGCCAAACCAGTTGCTCCGGCGCCGCCTCCAACGCCGACTCCGCCCCCGGTTGCGCCAAAAGCGCCGGCGCCTCCTGCCAAGCCGGTCGGAGCCGCGGATTGGGCAAAAATGGTCCCGGACAATCCTGAACATCAGAAGGCCGCCCGATTGGCCAGGACCATTGCCGCAGATATTGCGCTTTATAATCCGGACCTGGTGGAAAGGGGCGTGCGGGAGGGAAACTTTTTCAAACTGCTCGCCAAGGATATTGAGGATGGCAGAAAACATTTTGAAAACAAAGTCGGTCCTGAAATTATGGCGGTTTCAGATTATTACCAGCTCGCCCTGGAAGATCTGATCGCGAAAAAGAGGAAAAAGCTCGGCTTGAATTGAGATGGGGGACGAGCCGAAAAAGTTGAGCCCAAAAGGGGAAATAACCCGGCGATTGCATCATCCGGAGGAGGAAATCCGCCGGCTGGCGATGGAGGAGTTGAAGCGCCTGCACGGAGCGGAAAACCTGGCTTTGCTCAGCGAGGGATTGGGAGATGTGAGCTGGCGGGTGCGGAAGACCGCGGTGGAGGTGATGGTCAATTATCCGGATCACCAATCCGCTACCGCCATCCTGATCAATGCCCTTTATGACCACGAGAATGTGGGAAGGCGCACCTGCGCCATTGAGGCCCTGATCCGGATGGGAGAAAGATCCATAGATGCCTTGATCTCGGCCTGCCAGACCTATGATCCGGATGTCCGCAAATTCATCCTGGACATTATGGGCGAAATCCAAAGCAAAAAAGCGTTTCCCTGCGTGCTCAAATCCGTCCAGGATCAGAATGAGAATGTCCGGCTCGCCGCGGTGGAAGCCCTGGGCAAAATCGGCGGGTATGACGCGGACGAGAAATTGCTGGAGCTGGTCAATTCCGGAAACGATCTGGTGATCCGGTTCAGCGCACTCCACATTCTGGGCAAATCCGGCAGACCGCTCCCCTCCGAGATGATTGACCGCTTGCTTAAAGAGAAGATGTTCCGGAGAGCGGTTTTTGAAGTTTTAGGGGAGAGTCCGAACCCGCAGAGCGTGGACTTCTTGCTGGAAGGAATCGCCGATACCGCGAAAAGCGCCCGCCAGGCCGCGATCCATTCTCTGGCCCGGATTTATGAGAAAGATCAGGCCGGAGATTTACGAGAGCGGATTGAGCAGGGCCTGAATCGGATTGTGAATAATAACAATTTGCGCCTGCTCCTGGAATTTATGGAAGGAAACCGTGCTCATACCAGGCGGGAGGTTTTAACCCTTTTAGCCCTGCTGGAGAACGAGGAAGTCTTGCATTATTTGTTCTCGCTGAGCCTGGATGATTCCCTGGCGGAGGACCTGGCCTTGATCCTGGAGCGCGTGAATCAGCGCCGGCCCGACTGGGTCAAGAAGCAACTGAAGCAGGAGCCGGAAGAGGTGCAGGAGGCGGTTAAGCGCTTGCTTCAGGAAGAGGAGGGGATTTTGTCTCTGGCCGGGGAGGCCAAGCTGGAGCTGAGCGAGGAAGAGTTCACCCGGATTCGGGATCGGATCAGCCTGAGCTATGGAATCTATTTTGACCTGGAGATGAAATATCTGGTGGAGCGCCGGATTATTCAGCGAATGAAGCAACTGGGCTTAAGGAAATTCTCCGATTATCTGGCCCGGCTGGAAAGCGCGATTACGGATCAGGAGGAGCTGAATGGGCTGGCTCAGATCCTGGTTAACAATGAGACCTATTTTTTCCGCGAGGATTTTCAGCTCCGGACTTTTGATCAGGAAATTATGCCCGAGTTGCTTGAGTCCGCGCTGAAGCAGGAGAGGAACTCCATTAAAATCTGGAGCGCCGGCTGTGCCAGCGGAGAAGAGCCTTATACGATTGCGATGCTGATTGCGGAGCGAAAGGACCTGGGCGGCTTAAAAGTGGAGATTTACGGGTCGGACCTGAGCGAGGAGATGATCCGGAAGGCGCAACTGGGGGTTTATGGCGGGAGCTCCTTCCGGGTGATTGATGATTATCATTTTAAAAAATATTTCTCCCCCGCGGGTCATAAATATGAAGTTCAGGATGAAATCAAAAAGATGGTCCGGTTTGATTGTGTCAATCTGCTCAGCTTTGGATATCCCGCGGAGCTGAAGAATCTGGACGCGATTTTTTGCCGGAATGTCTTGATTTATTTCAGCCTGGAGGCCAAGCGGGCCTTGGTGGACAGGTTTCATCAAACCCTGCGCTGGGGCGGATTCCTTCTCCTCGGCCATTCCGAAAGCCTGCTCAATCTCTCCACCGCCTTCCGGTTAAGGCATTTTAAACAGGATCTGGTCCATCAAAAACCCTCCCTGGGAGAAGAGTAGTGGAAGAAGAGCCGATCCGGGTATTGGTGGTGGATGATTCGGCTTATAACCGCCGGGTGCTCTCCGAGATTATTGACCAGAGCGGATTCTCCAAAGTGGTCGGAATGGCCCGGGACGGCGAGGAGGGATTGAAGAAGGTTTTTGATCTCCGGCCGGACCTGATCACCCTGGACCTGGAAATGCCACATATGGACGGCTTCACCTTCCTCCGAATCCTGATGAAAAGTATGCCCACCCCGGTGGTGGTGATCAGCGCTCTGGCTGAAGATCGGAATGTGTTCAAGGCCCTGGAACTGGGCGCCCTGGATTTTGTGGCCAAGCCGGATAGCAAACTTTCCACCATTGAACGGTTCCAGAAAGATTTGACTCAGAAACTGGCAATGACCCGCCAGATCCGGATGCGCAATATTCAGCGCCGGATCAGCCAGCAGGCCGCGGCCCAGATGGGAATCTCGCCAATGGTCAAGCCGGTGGAAACCGGCATCCACAAAGTGGACCTGATCGCCATCGGCGCCAGCACCGGCGGTCCCAGCGCGATCCAGAGCATCATCTCCCGCTTTCCACCCGACCTGGGCGCCGGGATTGCCATCAGTCAGCATATGCCTTCGGGTTTTACCAAAGCCTTTGCCGAGCGCCTGGACCGGATCAGCAAGCTGAATGTTAAAGAAGCGGAGCCGGAGGATGTTCTGGAAAAAGGCCGGGTTTTGATCTCTCCCGGGGGAAAGAACTTGCTCCTGGCCAAATCGGGTAGTAAAGTAATGGCAAAATTGGAGGACCGGACCGAAACTGACCGCTATGTTCCCAGCGTGGATAAGCTCTTTAAAAGCGCGGCCGGCGTTTATGGCCCCAGGATGGTGGCCGTGGTTTTAACCGGAATGGGCTCGGACGGCAAAGAAGGGATTCTCGCGGTCAAACAAGCCGGCGGGTTTGTGATTGCGGAATCCGAAAAGACCAGTATCGTGTTTGGAATGCCCCGGGAGGCGATTGAGACCCGCCAGGTGGACCGGGTGGCGAATCTGGAGGAAATCTCCGGAGAGATTCTAAAATTCTGTTAGGGCAGGAGTTCAGGAATGGTGGACGAAAAAGAAGATAGGCTCAAGGCGCTCCAGAAACTGGCGACCAGCGAAGAAGCCGAGGAAATCCTGGAAATGGTCAATCGGGGAACCGAGTTTACCAAAGAAATTCTGGGCGAGAACGAGCGGCTCCGGTTCCGGGTGGTTCAGCTTCAGGAGGAGATTCAGGAGCTGAGCCAGTATTCGGAGCGGAAACAGCTTCAGTTAAGGCTCAAAGACGAGCTTCGCCGGCTGGAGATGGAGAAGCAGAGGCTGATCGCCGAATATCAAAAGGTGGAGGCGCAAAACCGGGAATATGCGGTCCGCTATGTGGAGGTGGAAGAGGAGAACAATAATCTGGCTAATCTTTATGTCTGCTCCTATCAACTCCATTCCACCCTGGATTTCCACGAAGTGACCCAGATCATAATGGAGATCATCATCAACCTGATCGGCGCCGAAGAATTCGGAATCCTCCTGTTGGAGGAAAAAAATCACCAGCTTTATCCCGTGGCCATGGAAGGAAGGGAGTTGGATAAGATCCCCAGTTTTCCGCTCGGGGAGGACATCATCGGCAGATGCGCGATGACCGGGGAGAATTATTACGCCCCGGACATTGCCGAGACCCAGCAGAGCCGGCCCCCGGATTCCCCGCTGGTGGCGATTCCGCTCAAGATCAAGGAGCAGGTGATCGGCGTGATCGTGCTTTATAAATTGCTTCCCCAGAAAACCCAGTTCGCCAATGTGGACTATGAGTTGTTCACGCTCCTGGCCGGGCATGCCGCCACCGCGATCTTTTCTTCCAGGCTTTACACCGAGGCGCAGAGAAAATTAACCACCATCAAGGGATTTATGGAGCTTTTGACTCATTAGAATGATTCAGATAGAATTAATAGTTTAGGGGGAGGAAGTGAAGATTCTGGTAGTGGAAGATTCGCCGACGATGAGACAGCTGATCAGCTTCGCGCTCAAGCGGCTCAGGGATATGGCGATCGTGGAAGCGGCCGATGGCGTGGAGGGGCTGAAGAAGCTGAACGCGGATACCTTTGACCTGATCATCACCGACATCAATATGCCGGTAATGGACGGGCTCAAGCTGATCAGCCTGATCCGGCGGGATGTCAAGTATCGCAATATCCCGATTATGATTATCACCACCGAGGGAAACGCCGAAGACCGCGAGCGCGCCCTCACCCTCGGCGCCAATGCCTATATCACCAAGCCGATCCAGGCCGGAAATGTCCTGGAAATCGCCAAAAGCCTGTTAGGGCTTCCTTAACATCTGAATCCACCTCTCCGGTCATTTACTCTTTTGCTGAATGTCCCGAATGAACTCCGCCAAGGCATCGGCAACGATCCGGTTGCCCTGGGCCGTGAGATGACAATGATCAAAAAATATCTCCTCGTCGCGATGCGATTTTAACCAGGGAAGCAAATCCAGGCAGGGGATTTGAGCTCGGGAACAGTAAGAGAGCATCTTCTTTTGGGGATAGTCGTCCGCAACCGAAGAGCGCACCTGGACCGCGACCGGGAAAACCATTATTGCCAATTGGAATTGGTTTTGCTCCGCAAGGGATCTGAGTTCATCCAGCTCCCGGTAGATCTCTTTCCAAGAATCTTCCTCCCAGGCCGCGCCCCAATCCCAGGACGCGGATTTGACCAAATCCTGATATGCCTTGCGATCGGTCTTCCATCCGCCCGCCCGATATTCCTTGCGCCATTCCTGAAGCGCCCCTTGATCCTTGCCCACAAATCGCTTCACCAAAAAACGCCTCCAAATCCATTTGTAAAGGTAACTGTATTGTTCCAGCGACCTGGAAATCTTTATTGCCCGCGCCGGGAGTCCATCCCCTTGGCTTTCAATGCCATCGGCCGAACGGCTGTCATTCAGGTAAAACCCGACGATCACCAGATCGGGATGAAGCTTGATCCCGGTTTCCTTTAAAATCCATCTCTCCTCCTCCAGGCCCACATTGGCCACTCCGGCATTTATTACTTCCACCGGCCTGAAGGCGGATAATTTATTCTCCAGAAGCGTGGTGATCAGCTCTTCCGGGGGCAGGAAATTAGCCAGCACAATGGAATCGCCCAGCACGATGATGCGCGTCACCCCGGACTTTTTGTCAAGAGAAATATTTTTGCCCCGGAACCCAAAGCCGTTGGTCCGGAAATGAATTTCCTTTTTGGACAGGTGCGAGTAGTAAAAAGCGTCCAGGTTCGGCAGCAACCGTTTCCCGTGAACGGTTTCAATTGCGAGCTCGCTGATCGGCACCACCGGCTGGCGCGGCCAGGATTGATGGAAAACCAGCCAGGCGATCAATTCCAGAATTCCCAGGGTGATACTGATGGACAACAGTAAGGCGAGGACCGGGAATAAATTACGGATGAAACCAGGATGGTTTGCTCTCATCTGATTTCAATGGTAACTGAACTTGATCTCTGATTCAAACTTTTGCCTGACTTTTAATAACCCTTGTTTAACTTTTCGGGTCAGACCTGGAGATGAGACATTTGCTCACTTCCTTGAGAATCTGGCCGGCGATCTCCGCGATCGGTCGGGTGGAATCAATCACCACGATCCGCTGATCCGAGTAAAGCTCCCGCGCCAGCTTCAGATAATTTTCCCGCACCTTCTTTTGCACCTCGGCTTTTTCAAACAGCTCGGGCCAGAGCGGTCTTTGCGAAACCCTTTTCAGGGCAATATCCACCGGAAGGTCCAGCAGAATGGTCAAATCCGGCGGAGGAGCTTCCCGGTTGATGCTTTTGATCCAATCCAGATCGCAGTCCAGGGATTGATAGGCAAGACTGGAGAGCAGATACCGGTCTGAAATCACCAGCTTCCCTTGCTCCAGCCAGGGATTGATCTCCCGCGCCAGATGATCCAGACGGTCGCCGGCGAATAACAGCGCCAGGCTGTGGCCGCTTAAAAACCGGTCGGCGAATTTCCGCTCGCCTTTTAAATATTCCCGGATCAATCTTCCGATCGGACCATCGCTCGGCTCCGCAGTCAATTCCGCGGGAGCGCCTTTGGCGAGCAGCGATTGAGCAAGCAATTTCGCCTGGGTAGTGGTTCCGGACCCGTCTATCCCTTCCAGGACAATTAACTTTCCCCGCTCCACTCATCCCTCCCGGTCTTAAAAAATATGGCTCAGATATTTTATCCCTTCCAGTTCAATTGCGCCAGCCAGCGCCTTTTCCATATACTCCTCCGCCTTGATCACCGATTCCTCCAATCCCGAGCCCAGCGCCAGATACCCGGCGATCGCAGAGCTGAGCGCGCAACCGGCTCCGTGAAATTTTCCCTCCACCCGCGCCTTGCTGAATTTTCTCGCCTTGCCCTGATAAAAAAGAAAATCTTCAACCCCGGAATCCACAATCTGAGATTCGTCCCTTTCCTCTTTCCTCTTTCCTCTTTCCTCGTTTATCGCCAGATGTCCGCCTTTGATCAAGACCGCCTTGGCCCCCTTCTGGATCAGAATTTCTCCCGCTTTCTCAAGATCCATTGCGGTCTGGATTTTGATTCCGGATAAAATTTCGGCTTCGGCAATATTGGGCGTGAGCAAACTCGCGAGCGGAAAGAGCAAACTCAGATCCTGCCAGACCGACTTGTGCAAAAGCGGATAGCCGGTCCCGGAATTAAGCAGGGGGTCCAGAACCGAATTCGCCCGGGTATGCGCGAGAAAAATCCGGGCAATTTGCAAATTTTCCTTGCTCACCAGCGCGCCCACCTTGACCGCATCCAGCTTGAGATCATTGTCCATTATCTCCAGGATCCGGCTCAGCTCCATCCCCGGAGTGGGCGCAATCCGCTCAATCCCCTTCGGCCCCTGAACCGTGATCCCGGTGATGGCGCTCATTCCGAAAACCTTGAGCGCGCTGAACACCTTGAGGTCCGCCTCAATTCCGGCGCCTCCGGAGGGGTCGGAGGCCGCAATCGTCAGGGCAAACCTGGTCATCATTGCTCAGCGCAATTCCTGGGCCAGGGATTGGACCTGGTTTTTAATCAGGTCCGACTCGCCCTCTCCGAACATAGTGTTGCCGGCCTCATACCCGCCTTTGCGGAATTCTTCCGGCGTGGTGACATAGAGGTAGTGGTCATTGACCATTCCCACATAGATCGGGTATTGATAACCGAGCTGAGAGGCGGATTTCTTTATGTCCTGACCGATGATGCTGATGGCTTCAACCGGCGCGCCCAAAAAGATCAGGTCCCCGAGCCGGAGCGCCGAAAAAGGCATAGACTTAAACCAGATTCGGGTGAGCCATTTGGGGAATTTATATCCGAACGCCATGGCATTCTGGTCTATTTCATAATGATTGACCCGGATCTTCAAAGGCTCGGGATTGATCGGGCTGGTTTTTTCCAACAGCGGAATCGCGGCCTCGGCCACCCGTTTTCCGAAAATATCCATCGCCTGAAAATCATCCGGCACATCCGCCTCGTCCGGGGCCTGGTCGCCCTGCGCTCCGTTGATATACATCACCACCGCGCCCGGATATTTGGATTCCAACTCGCGCCGGGTCACTCCGGGCCAGTCCGCGCTGAGCTGGGTGTTGTTGGGACCGAGGGTGGTTCCGTGGGTGGCGAAATGGAGGATGATCGCGATCGGCTTTCCGGCCTGGTCATTCGCGCGCAGGATGCTGATGGTGTCATCGGTGATCGGCTCGGTTTTCGGGTCATAGGGCTTTGAGAATCTGCGCGTATCATAATTATAATAATCCACCCTCCGGTTTCGGGTCAGGCCCGGCGCCTGGGCTTGCGCGATTCCGAGCGTGGCCGGCTTCAGTCCCGCGTTCGCATCCTTGACCGCTTTGGCGATTCCATCCGCAATAATGTCCACCACCTTCTGGCTGTAAGGCCCGAACGCGAGATCAGCGATAATGATATTCTCCACCGCCCCGGGCGCGGCGTGGGTATGGGTGGCGCACACGAATAAATTGTCCCCATTGAATTCCGTCCCCGCCAATCGCAGAAAAGCCGCGTCCATAATCTCGTTGCTCACCTCCACCAGGTCAAGCGCGACCAGCGCCGCCTTTTTTCCGTTTAATTCAAACACCACGGCCTTGGCATAAACCGGATCGTGAACCCCCTTGGCCACATGGCCTAAAAACTTGCCGTATCCGCCCGTGGTGATTCGCATCCGGGCCGGATCCGGGGTGATGTCCGCGCTCCCGGCTCCAATTTTCAGATCAGCGCATAAGGGCAAGGAAAAAATCAAGCTGAAAACCGCAATCACAATCCCGAAGATTATTTTCCCGCGATTAGACATTTCCGCTTTCCTCCTTTTGAATTCGTTTTTCAGATCAAATTATAGCCTAGCCTTTGCCGATAAAAAGTCAATTATTTATTTTGCTCAATCCGGGAATCTGAAAATTTTCCTGCCTTTTTCCGGCATAAAGATCTGAGGACGGAAAGGGCCCCTCTGGCCGAAAAAAGGATTGAACCAATTCCTGGGGCAATGGCTGAAAAAACCAATAGCCCAGGGCCATAAGTTGACCCCGCTACCGTTCTCAAACAGAATCGCTGGATGAAGCGGGCGTAGCCCCTACGACTGATTCATGGCCAATACACGCCGCCGTCATAGTAATAAGTGGAGCCGCAGACGCCTCCCCAGACAATCATCTGGCTATCTGCCCAGACTGCGGTATGATCTGCCCTTGCCAACGGCTCATTGGCATTGATGGCGGTTGCAGTCCAGGAGTCGCCAACGGGATCATACCGGCCCCCGGTATTATAGCAAGAGGCGCCATCCCATCCTCCCCAGATAATCATCTGGCTTCCAGTCCAGACCGCAGTATGACCATACCTTACCGACGGCACATTGGCGCCAAGGGAGGTTGCGGTCCAAGAGTTGGCTGCGGGATCATACCTACCCCCGCTATTCAAATACGAGCCGTTATATCCTCCCCAGACAACCATCCTGTTTTCCGTCCAGACCGCGGTATGATATTCCCTTGCCGCGGGCGCTCCCGTGGTTTGAGTTGCTGTCCAGGAGTTGGCGGTGGGATCATACCTGCCTCCGGTATTAATATAAGAGATGTCATTGACTCCTCCCCAGACAATCATCAAAGTTCCGGTATAAACCGCGGTATGAGATCCCCTCACGGTGGGCGCTCCCGTGGCTTGAATTGCCGTCCAGGAGTTGGCGGTGGGATCATACCGGGACCCGGTATTCAAATACGAGCCGCCATATCCTCCCCAGACAAGCATCTGGGTTTCAGTCCAGACCACGGAATGATATGTCCTTGCAACGGGCGCTCCGGTGCTTGGAGTGGCAACCCAAGAGTTGGCGGCTGGATCATACCTGCCCCCGGTATTGTAGTAAGTGGCGCCATTCCATCCTCCCCAGATAATCATGCGGGTTCCGGTCCAAATCGCCGCATGATAATCTCTGGCCGTAGGCGCTCCTGTGGTTTGAGTAGGGGTCCAGGAGTCGGTTGCGGGATCATATCGGCCCCCGGTATTTAAATAAGAGCCGTTATATCCGCCCCAGACAATCATCTGGCTTGTGGTCCAGACCGCACTATGATCAGACCTTCCGGTCGGCACATTGGCGCTAATGGAAGTTGCGATCCAGGAGTTCGGGGCGGGATCATACCGACCCCCGGTACTCAAGTATGAGCTTACATTCGATCCTCCCCAGATAATCATCCGGGCTCCAGTCCAAACCGCAGTATGATATCCCCTTGCCGTAGGCGCTCCTGTGGTTTGGGTGGCAATCCAGGAGTCGGCAACGGGATCATACCGGCCCCCGGTATTCAAGTAAGAGCCGCTATATCCGCCCCAGACAATCATCTGGCTTGAGGTCCAGACCGCGGTATGATATTGCCTTGCCGCGGGCGCTCCCGTGGTTTTGGTCGCCGTCCAGGAGTCGGCAACGGGATCATACCGGCCCCCGGTATTCAAGTAAGAGCCGCTATATCCGCCCCAGACAACCATCAGAGTTCCGGTCCAGACCGCGGCCTGAGAATACCTTGCCGCGGGCGCGTTGGTGGTTTGAGTGGCTGTCCAGGAATTGGCCGCGGGATCATACCGGCCCCCGGTATTCAAGTAAGTGCCGTCATATCCGCCCCAGACAATCATTACAGGAGTAGCCAAGCCGGAGGCCCAGACCGCAGTATGCGAATACCTCCCGGTTGGCGCTCCCGTTGTTTCAGTTGCGGTCCAGGAGTTACCCGCGGGATCATACCTGGCCCCGGTATTCAAGTAAGAGCCGTCATCTCCTCCCCAGATAATCATTTCGGTTCCGGTCCAGACCGCGGTATGATATTGCCTTGCCGCGGGTGCTCCCGAGGTTTGAGTGGCCGTCCAGGAGTCGGCCGTGGGATCATAGCGACCCCCGTTACTCAAGTAAGAGCTGCCATTCCATCCTCCCCAGATAATCATTTCCGTCCCAGTCCAAATCGCCTCATGATATTCCCTGGCCGTAGGCGCTCCTGCGGTTTGAGTGGGGGTCCAGGAGTCGGTTGCGAGATCATACCGGCCCCCGGTATTCAAATAAGAGCCGTTATATCCCCCCCAGACAATCATCTGGCTTGTAGTCCAGACCGCGGTATGATCGGCTCTGGGCAACGGAACAACATTCCGGAGGATGGTATCTTTAACCCAGATATTGCTAGTGGTGGTCCAGGCATAGGAAGCAGGCGTGGAATCCGGATTGCCGGCCAAGTCAATCGCATAGACCTGGAAAGTATGAGCGCCGTCAGCCAGGCCGGCGTACTTTTTGGGAGAGGTGCAGGAGCTGAACCCGCCGGAATCAATCTGGCATTGAAAAGTGCAGCTGCTTTCATTGCAGGTAAAAGCAAAGGTTGCGAGCGAATTGCCCGGATCCGGGGGATTGGAAAGGATGCTGGTGTCAGGAGCCGTCGTATCCACGGTCCAGGTATGGCTGGCCGGAGTTGGATCCGGGTTATTGGTAATATCCTTGGCGCAAACCTGGAAAGTATGGCTGCCCTCGGCCAAACCGGTGTAGTCTTTCGGCGAGGTGCAGACGCTCCATCCGCCGGAATCCAGATTGCATTCAAAAGTGCAGGGGCCGTTGGTGCATGAAAAACTGAAGGAAGCGTCGGTGGAGTTGGAATTTTCGGGCGGACCTGAGGTTATGGTTGTATCTGGAATCAGATCCACGGTCCAGCTATATGTTGCCGGAGTATCGTCAGGATTACCTGCGCCGTCGGTGGCCATTACCTCGAAGGTATGCTGACCTTCAATCAGTGCGGAATAATTGGTCGGGGATGTACAAGCGCTCCAGCCGCCGGAATCTATCTGGCATTTGAAGGTGCAGGGGATATTGGCATCGGTGCAACTGAAAGTGAATGGCGCTGAGGCTGAATTGGATGGGTCCGTGGGATTGGAATCAATGGTGGTTTCCGGCGGAGTGGTATCAATGGCCCAGATATATTGCGCTGGGGTCCTATCCCATTTGCCGGTCGCTTTATCTTTGGCTTTGACCTTGAAGGTATGAGAATCCTCGGCTAATGCGGGATAGGCTTTAGGAGGCTTGCATGATTCCCAGAGACCAGAGTCAAGCAGGCATTTATAGGCGCATCTTTTCATGTTGCATTTAAAGGTAAAAGCGGCGTCGGTGGAACCGGATGGATTTGGCGGCTGGGAAGTGATCGTGGTATTCACCGCTTTCGCATAACTCACCATAGCGTCAAAGCCGGAATCCTGCTCAACGCCTGCGGGCAAAGCATCATCTGATCCGGAACCACAGGAAATCATTACCAGTGCCAGGAAAACATCAAGAAGAATCCCGAAACCGGCTTTAAAATTGTTTCTTCTCATTTTTTAGTCCTCCTCATTTTCCTGTAGTTTAACTCCAATCAGTGTCAAATCCGGTCAATACCGGAATAATTTTTCCCAGAGTTTCAGAGGGTGGGGCAAAACATAAGAAATCAGCATATCCCAAACCATCCCCTCAACTTCTTCACCCCTTGATACTGCAAGATATTTTGTATCAAAATTCCATACCAATGTCAAGGAAAAAATGTAATCTCCTGTTTTGGGGATTGTAGTGGCTGGATGGCCAGGAGAATCTCCCTATCCAGCAAAAAAGATGGCCTGGATGCGCCCTCTTGATTGGCTGTCAGAATAGTCCCCTGTTTTCCTGAAAATTTTCCTGCCTTTTTCCGGCATAAAGATATGAGGACGGAAAGGGCTCTTTCTGGACTTAAAAATTAACCAAGAAGGAGGAAGGAAAATGATTTACGAGAAAAACTATCAACGGCCAAAGCAGTTGGTTCCGGACCTGGACACCCTGAGCCCGGAGACGGCCCATCGGAAAAGCAAGAGTGAGGGTTATATGGACCTGTCCTTTAAAATCTTGAGCAGGTACCATGGCCAATTCACCTGTGCAATGGCCCACTATTTTGAGCAGAACCGAGACCTGGTGGCGGATCCAGATATGGAGATCCGGGTGATCCCATCAAGGCAGATGATCGGGGCGTTGACCTGGTTGAAAAGGGAATTGGAATGATCACCAACAGGGATTAACGCGGCCGGGCGCCCTTAGGCGCTGAGCCAAGTCGCTCATCCGGACTGACTCCAAACAGCCCAATCCCCTGAGGCTGCGTCAAGTTTTAATCTCTGCCTTGGCCCTGCCGTTACCGCCCGTCGGTCCCGTTAATCCTAGTCTTTTTTCACGATGAATGCGCGTTTGTATCCCTTGCCCATGGCATGTATTTTTGCCAGCGCGACTTGAGCTTTGTCCCGGGTGCCGAATGGGCCGGCAAACACTACATTGGACTTGCCTTTTTGTTTGGAACTATAAGCGGTAATCCCTTGTCTTCTCACCGCGTTGACCATGTTGTTAGCTTCCGCCAGACTTGAGGGGGTCGCTACCTTAATGACAAAAGACTCGGACTGCTTAGTACGCTGATTGGGCTTACCGGGCCGATTGATATAAATGGTCTGAGTGTCCGGGGGGAGGGTCGCCGTATCGCCCGTTAGCAGCGCATCCTGTGCCGCCTGGATTTTCGCTTGAACCCCGGGCTCATTGGATTTTTGATAACTATCTATCGCGGCTTGATAGTCGCCCTGGGCATAAAAATCATCGCCCAGGTTGAAATAACATTTGCTGATCTTGCTCGGCGCCATCGGATTCTGGGACTGCTGATAAAAACTGATCGCGTCCGACCAACTCCGGGTATTAAACGCCTTCTCCCCAAGATTGTAATATGAATCGCTGATCTTATTCTTGACCTCGATCAGCTTGCTCGCGTCCGGGTTGCTCCCCAAGTATGCCTGATACAGGCTGATCGCCTGCTCATAGTTTCCCGCCGCAAATTGGGCGTCCGCATCTTTGAGGGTGGATTGACACCAGGGCAGATCCGATTTCAGGGCGCAGGACATCTTCTGGCAGGAAAAATTAAGCGCGGAAAGAACCACCAGGAAAATCACCAGAGCCAAACCGAAATGCTTTTTCATTTTAGTCCTCCTTTTAAAGTTATTCAATTATATAAAAAATTGGGAACCAGTCAACAATTTAATCCATATCTTACCTGAAATTTCTCCAGCGTGCAACTTTAACCCAATTCCCTGTCCAATAAAACCGGTGGCAACTCAAAATTTGGATATCCCCTCATAGCGATCCTGATCGCATTCCTTTCTGCCAAGCTTGTCAAATGAGGATAACCTCGGATCTCGGCGTAGCGCGGAATCGCCAGGCCGTGGATGGGCCTGAGTTTGGGGAATCCACCCTATCAGCTAAAAAGAGGGCCTGAGCGCGCCCTCTTGAATGGAGGGGATATGGTCTTTGGGGAAGGCCGGTTGCGGAGTCGGCCGGAATTAACCGGTAACCGGGCAATTATTTATTTTGCTAAATCCGGGAAGGCGTGCTAACCTTTTGAAAAGTAAAGCCGGCGAGGCTGGCGGAACTGGCAGACGCGCTGGACTTAGGAAGCGAACCGGCATTTCTGGATAAAATCCCATCAAATCAATAACCTACTGAATTTAAAACCAAAACTGGGCTGGTAGCCGTTCCCTATAGATTAGATTATATGCACGGTTTTGGGCCATTTTGACGAAAAGTGGGATCATTTTGGGATCATTTTTCGTTCCTGTTTTCCTGAAAAATTTTCCTACCTTTTCTGGCAGAAAGATATGAGGACGGAAAGGGCACCCCGCGAGTTTTTTTAGCGCGGGGCATCCGCCTGCAAGCAGTTTTCCCTAGATTTCACCTCAACCGGAACCCAGGCCGGAGCCGAGCCTTGGTCCGCAAACCAGCAAATATTTTCATCCACCAGATCCAGTTGGATCAGGTATCGGCCTTCTGTTTCCGGCGCGTGTGCCTTCAAGAAAACCTCGGTTTCTTCTCCCGGGGATATTGCCCTGTCCAGAAATGCCCGTTCCGCGGGAGGCGGCGCAAAGAGCGGTTTCCGGTCCGCGGTGTACCAGTCTTTTATTGCCAGGCGCACCTTGCCCGTGATGGAGCCTCCTTTCCTTGCCCGCCAGAGGGCGTCGCCGGCATTTTTTATGCGCGCTTTTATTATGAATGATTGTCCCGGGCAAAGCACAGAGGCCGCGGACACCTTCAGGAATTCAGCCTGCAATCTTCCGGGGTGCTTGCTGTCCGGGAAGTCTCCCACTTCAAAATCAAAGGAGTAGGCCTGGTTCAGGTGAGGGAATTCCGGGAATTTTATTTGTATCTGGCAATGATAAATGCCGTTCTTTTCCGGGCCTGCATAAGGCAGGGTGAGCCATTGAGATTGGCCGGGCAAAAGGATTATGTGGAATTGGTCCGAGCTTTGCAAGGTTATGGGGCCGCGCGGCCCGGTTTCGCTGATGCTCACTTCCGCCTTTGTCAATTTGAAGCTCATGGCCGGCCACTCGCCGGCGTCTGTCAGCTCAAAGCTGAAATCAATCTTTGATTTGGGCATGACTTTCCGGGGCAGGTATGCGTTGGTCACCTTCAAACCTTCCAGTTTGCCGCGGCCGGCCGCAGGAGCCGGGTGCAATACCTGATAGAGGCGGTCTGAGCCAAAGGAGCCTTCTGGTTTCAGGTCGGAGCTCAGGGCATCTGCCTGCTGCGCCGCCAGTTTGCCTTCGTCTCCGAAGTAGGTGTCGCTGTGGAGCACAACATATTGCACGCCGAGGTATCTAAGCAGATTTAATGATGGGCGGGAAGGAAAAGTCATCATCGTTTCCCAGATAATCCCCTGCGCCGGCGGGAAGAAACTGGACTGGCCGTTGGTGACGGGCTGGAAGGAATGAAAGATGGTAAAATATGGATAAGTGAATCCCAATGGTTCATATTGGTTCTTTGGCGCCAATGACCAGTCGGCATACTGGGGCAATTCGGTGATAACGGTATCCGGCGGTTTCCTGGCCAGCCATTTATATACGGGCGGGATGGCTTCACCCGCAGGCATATATTGATGCGGGACCGGGGAAGAGAAGTATTCCGCGATGATGCCTCCGGCAAGAGCCGCATAGAGCGCAAAGCGGCCCGCGGAATTATTAATCCGGCCTGCAATATTGTTGACGCCGTATGCCGCCAGGATAGCCAAAGCCAGCATAAAAGGATAGGCAAACCTGCTCGCGCCCCGCAATCCCTGGAACCCGGGCACAAAACGATATAGAAGCTTGTAAGGCAACGGTATGGGGGTAAGCTTCCAAAAAATATGGAACTGCGGACCGAGGGATAAGACAAACGCGGCGATGGCGACGGCTAGATAGATCCACTGGGCATGTTCCCATTTCAGCCTTAATCGTAATTCGGGCCGGCTCCGGGATAGATCATCCAGCGCCAACGCCGCTGACAGGCTCATAAAGCCAGCCAAGGCCAGAATCAGCGCCAGGATACCGGGAAACAAATTCTTTTCTCCCTCGCTGAAAGGCGCGCGACTCCTGAAAATCCGGTGGGTGTCCCGGTAAATCCGGTTGGAGGGGGGAGCCGACAGATAATCCAAGGGATCGGCTGAATAATATAAGGCCTCCGACTCTTTCCGTTCCAGCCCCTGTTGATTGCGGACGCGGTAATATGGTATTGTCGTCGGGATAATCACGGTCAGCGAGATAACCCCTGCAACCGCCAGCCTGATCCAAAGAGCGGCCGGCGCCTGAAATTTACGGCTTGCCAGTTCGGAGACGAAGACAACGGCTACCGCCGTGCTCAGCCATACGGCAATGTAAAAGCTGCACAGCGCTTGGATGGTGAAAAATAGCGCGAATAAGAGCGCGTCACGCCAGCGCGGGTTATCCAATGTTCGGTGGAAAAACAACAGCGCAAAAGGCATCCATTGAGCGGCCAATAAATGATGACTGATATGATCATATCTCCAGGGGCAATAGGCGAGTATGATTCCGGCGATCAAGGCTGCGGCCCGGTTTTGGAGCAAGCGGCGGGCAAGCAGGAACATGCCCAGGCCGGAAAGAATAAAACTTGACATCACGATGGAATTCCAGGCCAGCACCGGATTGTTGGTTATAAGAAAAACCGGGGCCGCAAGAAGCGCGGAACCGATTGCATGCTCGGTATAAGCAAGCCCGCCCGGGTGAGGCCAAAAAATATTGGCATTGAAAAAACCGCTGAGACCGGTGGTGAATTTGTGGATATCCCAGGAGACTATCCACGCGAACACGGCCGGGTCGCCGCGATCGGTCAACATGCTCCCCGGATGCACGCTGATCGGATAATACATAGGTATGGTAAGCGCCGCGAAAAAGAGGGTTGCCAGCAACCCTTCCATCAAAGCCCGCCTCCCGCTCATATTCTCCAAGGGCATTAAAATTCACCAGCCTCACAAATTGTATTGATTTGGGTTCATAAAGCAATCAGGCGATAATGACCGCGGCCGGGCGGATTAAAGCGCGGATATCCCAGGCAAAGCCGCGCCCGGGAGCGCCATTGGATTTTGATTATGGTCATCCGCCCCCCGGTGTTTTCGCCGCACACTTTTCTTGCCATTTACGCTCCATCAGCTCCAGCATCTTGTCCGTCCTCCATTCCCAGGAGTGTTTTTGCGCCAAGCTCAGGCAGAACGATTGATCCGGGCCTTTTCCCCCCAGACAATCCGCGATCGCTTCCACAAAGCGGTCCGCGGTTCCGGCAACCTTGCACGCTTCTGAATATTCGCGCAAGGCCGGCAGGTCGGTGGTTACCACGCATTTCCCGGCCGCAAGATATTCAAAGAATTTTATCGGGAACATGGAAGCGGTGTAGTCATTAAGTCGCAAGGGAAGCGTGGCCACATCAAACCCTTTTAAATATCCGGGCAAAACCCGATATTCTTTAGGACCGAGCAGGTGGATATTCGGAAGCCGGAGTTTTTCAATGGAGGTGTTGGGCTGTCCCTCTCCGATCTCGCCGATGAGAACCCAGTGCCAGTCTGGTCTTTTCCCGGCCACATAACGGATCAACTCAAAATCAACCTTGTATTCGCTGATGGCGCCGATAAATCCGATTCTGGGCCGGGGTATCCCGGCAAAGTCGGCCGTGATCGGGGCCTCATTGGCGGCCTGGTGAAAATATTCAAAATTCACCACATTCGGGAAATAATAAGTATTTCCCGGGTTAAGACCAAGACATCGCTCTTCCAGTTTCCTGCTGGTGGCGAACACCAGGTCCGCAGCGCCGATACACTTGGTTTCGGCTTTCTTTAAAGCCTGCGCGGGCATACCCGGGGCTGAAGACAGGTCGTCCACGCAATGATAGATCATCAAGGAACTCGGCATCCCTTTAAAGATGGTCATCGCCAGGGGATTATAAGTCCAGATCACCGGGTTTTGGAAATCAAGCCTGCGGCCGTGCGATTTGATCCGGTTGACCAAAATCCTGCCATTAAGCCATCGGAACAACGGGTTATTATGAAAAGGGATAACCAGCGGAGAAAAAACCCAGATATTTTCACCGGCCCGGCTCAAGCCTTTCAGGCCTTTCCAGAAGCGGCGGCATATCCTGCTGAGATCCTTTTTATTCGCGGTTGGCCGCCTCAGCCCCAGGGATTCAATGTATAAAACGCGAAAACCCCGTTGAGCGAATATGCCCGCCATATGCTGTTTGTTCGTCCAAAAAGGGTTGTCCCAGTCCGCGGTGGAGACGATAATAATATCTTTCGGGGAGTTCATTATATTTTTTTACGCTTCAAATAATTCCCCTCTCCACCTGACTGCAAGCGGAGGCATGCTCTCCATTTTATGATACTTCAAGTTCAATTTATTTTCCTCCACGAAAACCCGCACGGAATCGCGCATGACCAGAAAATCAAGGCACTGGTTGATGTTGCATCTCCAGATTTTTCCCTGTCTCGGCACAAAATTCAGCAACTCCTGGTGGGCCCGGATCCGTTCTTCCTCGTCCTTCCAGCCGTAGCAATATTCTTTTGAAAACGGGTGGTCCATATATCCGAAGATGGACCCGGCGGCCATGTGGTTTATAAAGCTTTCCTGGTACACCTCAGTGGAGTTCCCGTATCTATGGAAGCAATCTCCGTGGAGCAAACACTGCTGGCTGTGGGAGAGCAGCTTTTTCTTCACCATGGGCACCTGGCCGGCGCGGCCAAGCAGGAACTCCGGATCATTATGGATTATGCCACCGATAAAGGCCCGGTATCCGGCGTCGGCGAGGGCATCCAGGGCGAAGGCCGGGTTTTGATGGAAAGGCGAAATGGCATAAATAATTGGTCCTGCGGCGGTATTCCGCTCAAGCCATTGCTTGGACTTAAGGGCCTCATCCAGAGCGGTTTCGTAGCTGCCGCCCCAGTTCGGATGGTGATGGTGGGAGTGGGAAACCACCGCGCCCTTGCTTTCAATGATGTCATTCAATAGTTTTAGATCCTGCCCGTCCATATTCAGCCCGGTCGTTACCGCAAGCGAAAAAGGGATGCCCGCGGCTTGATACAGTTCAAAGAGGGGCCTGGCGGAGGAGACGGTCTGGTCGCAGTCAAGCCTCAGGGTGATGGCGCCGTCAAATCCGTAAGGGACTTCGGGAAGATACGGGAAACATGCCAAGTCCTCAGGCCGGTAATCCCCGAAAAAGTTTTCAATGACATGCCATTCCAGGCTGTCCACCGGACCGACCTGGCGATTATACCAGAGGATGGAGCTGTCGGGCCGGTCCAGGACAGTTGCATATGCGGAGAGGATGGAGCCGTTTTCATTTTGGATGGTTGCCACAACCTCAGCCCCTTTGGCTTGGGAGATATTTGAGATGGACCAGATGTCGCCATTGGTGGTGATGCGGCCGTAACCCAGATTATTCCATTCGTCAGTAAAATCAAATCTGCAAAAGTGCCGTTTTTTCAGAGCCGAAGCCCTGCCCAAGGGATGGCTATGATTATAAATTACTGCCACGGGCGTGGTATTGAAAGGCTGAGCAGGATTTATTTTTATGTCCGTCCATGCCGCGGAGCCATTATCAGGGCAGGCGACCAGCCCGACCTCCGGGGCCAATTCCTCAGGGAGCAAGCCCAGCACAAGCACCTTCCGGCCTTCTGAGCCGAGCTTTTCAAGCAGGAGCCGGTCGGACGGCCTCGGGTTTAAAAGCACTGCGGCTTCGGGCAGGGCGCTGATTGACTGGTAGTCGGCCCGGCCAACCTGGGCGGTAGTGAACGAACGGGACATGGCGGCCGCTACTATTTCAGCGCCGAATGAGTCCTCCGGATAATTTACGACCAGGATTTTCATGGGCTATTTCGCGTCAAGCACCGGGATACCTTCAGTTAAAGCATATCAAATAGCGCATATTTTACAATCCGGGAAGGCGCCGGAAGCGGAAGCAAGGGATTTCGCGGAGCTTGCGGATTAAGGGCTTGAGCGGGTCTATTTTTCTTGGTTCGCGTGGAGAAAGAGCAGATTGCAAAGTTCTTATTAAGCGGCTGTAATTTAAACCTGACTAATATATTTACCGCATTTCTTCCCGTAAAATTTTTAGCCGCTGGCACCCGGCTTTTTTCACGATCGGGCAGGATGGCGTTTTGAGGCAATAGTCCGCCAATTCCCTTCGCGCCAATGCGGCCCGGATCGTTTGAAATGCCTGGTTGTTGAAAACTTCGCGCGCATAATCTTCCAACTCCCGGGTTGGGGCATTGATCGTGGTAACCGTTTGTCTGCCAAAACAGCACGCCGCCATGCCCCTTTTTAAAAGGTAAACACTTTGCCAGGGTTCGGAGCAGAGCGGCACATTCTGCCGTCTGGATACGTCCACAAAATCTTCCTCGAGGATCAGGTTGACCCCTTTTTGTTTCGCCAGCTCGCGGGCGGATCCGGAAAAAATCAGTAATTCCTGATAGCCGAGCAACTCGTTGCGATAATCAAATTGTATCCCCTCGCGCGTGACGTTATCTTTCACATAACCTTCCACGCCCAGACTGCGGAATTTTACAAAGTCGACCCCGATCTCCTTGACGAGGTCCAGAAGGTCGGGGAATTCCCGCACATTCGAACGCATGGCGAGGAAAGTGATGATGACGATGGGCAAATTATTGTGAAGTTTTTTATTTTTACAAAAGGATTTGAGGTTGTTCACCAGCTGGTTGAATTTGTCAGTCCTCAGCCGGGCGTAAGTCAGCGCGTTTGAGGCATCCAGCGAAACATAGAGGTTCATATTTTTGCCGAGGAAATAGGAATGTTTTTCCTCGCTCAGCAAAAGGCCGTTGATGGTTATTTCCAAATGCTTGCCGTCCTGTACGATTCGGTTGATGACATTGTTCAAATCCCGGCAGAGAAGCGGCTCGCCATGGCCGCAGTCAACCAGTTCGTCAGCGCACGCATAAAACCTGCCGAATTTTTCCAAAAACTTGGTGTCAAATTCAAGCGGCAAGCTGGTCTTATTAAGCTTGAACCAATCCCATTCGCAGTACACGCAAGGAGGCTTGATATTGCATCTTGATTCAATATCGATTCTGAGGTGGGTGGGGTAGGATTGCAGCACGGTTTTGCCGGCAAGGAATTCCTGCTCATTCAGGGCCTGGTTTGAGATGAAGGAATTGCAGGAATCAAACTGGTCCCGACCGCTCAATCCCTCGATCCTCCGGATCATCAGCCCCAGTTCGCGGCTGTCGCCCGGCACCAATACCAGTTTGCTCACTTCGAACTCAAGGATGTCGTTTTCCCGAGGGGGAAGCTCGCAGGTGTACCGGTTCCATCCCCGCCGGAGCCCGATTTCCTTGCTTGCGCCGCCCCCGGATTTTATGGAGAGCTTCCCCTCGTCCCCATAGTAGCAGATATGCAAGAAGAGGAATTGCCCGGCCGGGTCCTGCAATTTGAGACTGAAGTTTTTCCGGGCCCAGATGAAACTTCCCCGGATGTCCATTTCAAGTTCATGGAATCCGGCAACCGGCGACAGCCCTCTGAATATCGGGTGACTATCCATGTTTTTTATTTTCCCCTTTGTATGTGTTGAAGCAACCGCCTGGATAGGCTCCAGTAATATTGATTTTATCGGTCGGTTCCAAGGTTGGTCCTTTGCGGGACGACGTATCTGAATTTATCCCTGGCACCCGACCTTTGGAGCCCGTTGAAATCCGTAAATTCTACTTCCATCCCATCCCACCAGCTTTTAATTCTCCTTTCAATGGCATCTTGGTATGCGGGATCTGCAACCACCAGCCTCAGCACGGAGCGGCCGTCTCTGATTTCGATCTGGAATTCATCAATCCCTCCGATGCGGTTGAGAAGGTCCTGGATGTAGTGAGTGGGGTATTTTCTGCCCCCGATCGGGACCAGATCATGGACTCTGCCCCGGATGCTTTCAAAATAGAAGCCGTCCTCTGCGGTCACCAGTTTGCCCATGTCTCCGGTCCGGTACCTGATCAAGGGCATAGCATGGTTGGTCAGACCGGTAAGCACGATTTCTTTTCCTTCCTCACTTTGATAATTTTCCGGGTAAACCATGAAATCAAGCACTTTCAAGGCTCCGCTGCTTTCGGTCTCGTGCGCGACCACCCCGAACTCCGCGCTGCCATAGCGGTTGAAAATCCTGCATCCGAATACTGACTCAATCGCATCCTTCTTATTCTTATCCAGGACCTCGCCGGTGGACTCAAAAACTTTTATTACTCCGGTCCCATCCTTTCCACTTTTCTTCATAAAAAGCGCGAGCGCATAAAGGGTTGAGGGATAGCCCTGGACGAGATAAGGCCGAGCGCGTTTCAGCTTTTGCCAGATGGCTGCAAAGGAATCGGCGTCAAAAGAGTCGGTGACGATATTCACCCGGTTGAGGGCCATGCACTTTATCCGTTCCTTGATCCGGTCCTGGAGCGGGAAAATTTCCGGAAACCGGCTTGAAAAATGGACTTCCCGATGATGCCTTTTTTTGCCGGTCCACTCCAGAACGAACAGGTTTGATGCCGCGGTCCAGTCCAGCGCCTCCTGGTCGTAATAAATGGGGACCGCGGGACCGGTGGCCCCGCCGGTTTTCCGGACTTGAAGGGCGGTTCGATTCAGCCTCTCGTCTAAAATTTTCTCTCCCTGTTCGCGCACCATTTCCTTGGTGAGATAAGGCAGATCATTGAGATAAGCGAGGTCTTTCTCCAGGTTGGAGGGTTTGAATCCAAGCTTGCGGAAAAGATCCCGGTAGTAGGGCACATGGTCTCCCGCCGATTGCACGAGGGCTGAAAGCCTTTTTTTGATCAGCTCCAGTCTTTGCGGGAAAGAAATCCCGGAATCCTTTTTCAGGGCTCGCAGCTTCGGCCTGATGCTTCTTCCCTGGGCGGATTCAAGGATCGGGTAAAGGAAATAACCTTTTAAAATGGCGCCGGCCAATTCAGGCTCTCCGTTTTTGCAGGACCTTGGAATAGGCTTCCCTTACCTGCGCCGCAGTCTGACTCCAGAGAAAATTTTTCAGGACATGATTTTTCAACTCGGCGTTTCTTTTCTTTGACATTTCTTGAAGGATGCCTCTGGTGATGCCGGCAAGATCAAGGGGACTTACATAGGTCACCCGATCTTCAAAATATTCGCGCGCGCATCCGACTTCGGTTATCACCACTTTGGCCCCGGCCGCTGCGGCCTCCAGCGCGGAAAGCCCCGGGGTCTCCAGGAGGCTCGGCAGCACGAAGAGTTCGCACGCCCGGTAAGCCGACTTAAGCAGTTCGCTCCCATGTTCAAGATAGCCGATGTATTTTACGAACCCGTTCCCCAGCTTCAGGCATTCTTCAAAATAGGCCTGATCCCGGATCTTGCCGGCGATTACGAGTTCCAGCCCGGTGCCTTGCAGCGCCTTGATCAGGTTTATCTGGTTCTTCCTTGCTTCTATGTTCGCCACATTGAGCAGAAAAGGCTTGGAGAGGTGGTGATGTTTGAAAAAGATGTCCGGGCTGATTGCTTCGGCAAAGCCCGGGTCCACGCCATTCCTGGTTACATAGAATTTATCTATGGGGATTCCGAAGAAACCGGAAAGCAGCCCTGCCTCGGCTTTGGAATTGGGCAGGATCAGGTCGCATAGATTGAGCAGGTCTTTGATTTCTCCGACGGGATATTTTTCCCGTGCCTCATCTCCCAGCCATAATATGGGGGAAATGACCAGGGGCAGCCCCCTTTTCTTGACATAGGCGCAAAACGGCAAAGACCCGCCTTGCACCGAGAAATAGTGGACGAGTTCAAAACTGCCTAACCTGGGGTTCCAGCTGTTAAAAAGTTCCACTTCCACGCCGGATTTCTCAAGGGCCTCCTTGGTTTTTAAAAGCTGGATCTCTCCGCCGCCCGGGCAGTCAAACGCAACCGAATAGGTGTTAAACAGAACCTTCATCTTCAAAGAGCGCCTTTTCAATGGCTTCCCAGATAACCTTTCCTCCGGCTTTTTCGGAGATCTCCCTGAACCTCGCATCCTGGGATGCGATTATTCTGGTTCGTTCGTCCTCGCTCCCCAGCACCCGCTTAAGCTCATGGGCAATGGCCTCAAAATCCTTGCGGTGGAAAAGTCTGCCGCTGGCTCCCATTATCTCTTTCACCGCTTCCTGGGCAAAGGCGAAAATCGGCTTGTGGAAATACATAGCCTCCACCAGAGGTATGCAGAAACCCTCATGTTCGCTCATGGTGATGAATGCAGAGCTATTTTCATAAAGCGCCTTCAGGTTTCCATCCGAAAGATTCTCAAGGATGTAGGTATGTTCTTTGATCTCCGGGGCCTTGTTTTTCAAGATATGAGCAAGATAATTCATATACCCCGGGAAAGTGGAATTGCCGGCGATAAGGAGCGAGGAATCCGGATCAATCCGATGGTATTCCCGGAACAAGCCCAGCAGGTCTTCCACCTTTTTGTGAGGAGCGATCCTGCCGACATAGAGGAGGCTGGTTCTGGTTTGGGGCAATTTTATTGCTTCAGTTTCTATCAGTTCCCATTTTTTCGCGTTTAAAAGGGGCGGGCAGACAAAAATTTGAATCTCCTGGCGCGTTTGGCGCTCTTCAGGCCCTGCTTCGGGCTGTGTATCCATTGATGCTATTTTGCGGGGAGACCCTCCTGCCTCGCTGATGGCTCCGTTAAGGTCTTCCAATCCTTTTTTCAGGACGCTTCCGCTCATTTCGGAATTTGCCATGAAAACATCAAATTCTTTTATTATCTGGAACTGGTCATATGCTTTGGCGCAGAAGGATGCAAATTCCGCGTCATACACCCGGAACATTTTCGGGGGAGTGATGTTTTGGAAGAAAAGGATCTTTTTGCCGGGAAGTCCGGCCATGCTTTCCAGGTGCGGGCAAAAGATGGAAAAATTGAAAAATATCAGATCGGTTTCCTTGACCTGGTAATAGAGCTCGGAGATGTGCTTGATAGTTCCCCTGAGGGACGGGTCAAAATTGTAAGCGTACATGCCGCATTTAATGTGGTTCAGCCGGAAAAATTTATACAAGTTCAAAACAAAATTTCCGATGGCGTCCCGCTCCCTGATATCGTTTGATACGATATGGATTGAGGCAGCCTTGGGCCAGCAGTACCAATTTCTGGAGGTTTCCAACACATCCCTCAGGTCGGTTTCCATGGCCTGCCTTCGCGCCAGGGAGCTCTTTAAAAGGTCTTGATCGGTGTATAGCAAAACGGTATCCTCAAATTCAATGGCTTTATTGTCCGCGTTCCTGATGACGATATGAACGGCAAAAGCCTTCTGTCCCGAGACCGAGAATTCCGGGTTGACCCATTTTTCCTGGGCTTCTTCATCCTGGAAAAAGACCTTGAAATTAGAGCGCTCTCCGCTGATTTTTACCTTAACATCCTCCTGCTTTATGAGCGGATAAGCCCACCAACCCGCATGTCCCTGCGGGTGAACATGATTTGATGCCGAATAAATATCTATTACCAGAAAACACTCTCTTCCCCATACCGAGGGTGAAAAGGACAAGGAGAAAATTTGAGGTCCTTTGCCGGCAAGGTCCAGATAATCCTGGTTTATTCTCGCAAAGGGAGGGAGGTCCTTCAAGATTTCCTTGGACTCTCTTTCCATTTTTTCCTGCCTTGTCCAACGAATTCCCTGGTCATTTTCATATATCTGTCCCCGAAATTTATAGAAGGCTCTATATGAGTGTTTTCATGATATTCGTTGAAGGTGGAAATAATAACCATATCCGGGGCGGAGTTGTGCGAGAGCGCGAACTCAATCATTTTCCGGTAGGTGTTCCCGTTTTCCCGGTCTATGACCCGGTGCGGATTATTTTTCCTCTGAGGGTCTTTGAGGCAGCTATCGTTATAGCCGGGGGACACAGTTAATATCTTTAATGCTTTGCCGCCGGCGGCGCTATTCTTATACGCTTCCTGCCAGATCTTCTCCCAGTTTTCCCTGCTGCCCAGCTCCAGCGGCGAAAACAAGCTGAATCCGTCAAAAAATCCATAAGTCTTTTGGGATTCATTTTTCACCGAATATAACCTCATGCTGCTTGCCACCCGGATGCAGCCCTGGAGATTTTCATCCAGCAAGTTAATGAATTTCTTGTTGCCGTCATGAGCGCCGGTCCAGAAAAAGAATATGACCGGCCGGCCGTCGCAGCTAAGATAGTTGGGCTTTTTGATAAATATCCTTCTGAACATCTTAAGAAATTCCGGAATCTCCTCCCGCGAATGGTCATAAATACACAATTGGATGGCGAACCGGAGCGGGCAATTCCTTTTTGCGGCGATGGAGAATATATTTTTAATGGTTGAGAGTTCATAGCCGTTGATTCCTTTGATGTCTATATGGAGATTCAAGATCAGGAAATCAATCCCCGTGTCTTCCAGAATTCTCAGGTGGTCTTCTATGTTTACTCCCAAGTGTGAACCGTAGTAGCCCAGGGCCGGCATGTCCGTTACTGCGCCGTGTTCAGGCTCGTCGTTCCAGTGTCTTGCTCCGATCCCCTCTCCATACCAGCAATAATACTGGGCTCCAAAAAGGGTTCCATCGCGCTCCCGGCCGCTTGCGGCGCTTTGGCGCTTTTTATTGAAATCAGCGCAGGTCAGTTCTATTTTAGAAAGCAGCTCCTCGGCGCACCGGTCCCAGGTATAATTTTTAGCCTTTTTTACGGCCTGCAGCCCCATACTCTTCGCCACTTCCGGATGGTTTTTCAAAAACATGATTCGTTCGGCAATCGCCGCGGGTTGCGGCGGCACCAGAAAGGCGCAGGAATCGTCCACTACTTCGGTAAATCCTCCTTCATTGACCGCGATCAGTGGTTTTCCTGCGGCCATGGCCTCAAGCGCGACAATTCCAAAGGGTTCCCGGATCGGGGTGAAAATGACCGCCAGGCAGCGGGAGAAGAGTATCTGGACTTCCAGGTTGCTAAGCCCTTCCAGGAAAAATACCCTGTCCTCCAAACCGAGTTTTGCCGCCATGTTTTTCAGGTTTTCCTTTTCAGGACCGCTCCCGACTATATAGAGTTGCATATCCTCCACATATTTTATCGCTTCAATAATGAGCTTAACCCTTTTATGGAGCCAGAGCTGTCCGATCGTGATCACGATATTTTCCCCGGGCGCGTATATGAAGTCTTCGGTATTGACCCCCGGGTAAACCACATCCTGGACAGGACGGTTATATACCTTTTCCAGGTACTTGGCGGTATATACGCTATTGGCTACAATCCGGTCCGGGTTTCCCAGCTTGTCAAAGGAATCAATGGCGCTCAAATATGCGTCGTAGATGGTGTCGGCCAGGTGGTCATAATTATACTTGGCGTAGATATGAATGCTGCGGGAAAGGGTTTCGCTGAAATCATCAATCGGTTGGTTATGCCTCAGGTCATGGAGAATTCTCAAAGGCTCATGCGGGTACCAGACCATGGGATGCAAGTCCACCAGGTGAGTCGGCCACAGGTGAGAGTGATAGAGGTCGTGAACGCCGATCTCTTTCTCCCATACCTTGGGCAAGAGAACGCTATTCAGGACGATAGAGTAGGGGCCCTCAAAATAGGGGGAAATCCTGGCGCGGGCGACATCTTTTTTGATACCATGCTCGCTTAAGATCTTCTCATCAAATTTTGATGAATATAAGGTGATCTTATGCTGATGCTGCCATCTGCTGACACACTCCACCAGCAGACGCTCCGCGCCGCCGTATTTGGCCAGCTCCGGAATTATGATTCCAAGGTCCAGCATTCAAGCAACTCCCGACAAGCCCTTTCCCTTAAAATATTACTGAAAGCTCTGTTCATAGCCGGAGATAACATCCTTGGGGGCTCCGAGCATCCTGATGGCATGATCCTCAATCCACGCCGCCCGGTCGCAGATCTTTTCCACCTCGCGCGTCGCATGCGATACCAATACCATTGTGACCCCCCTTTTCTTGAAATCAACCATCTTGGCGCCGCATTTTTTCTGGAACTCCAGATCCCCGATGGCCAGAACCTCGTCAATCAGGAGAATATCCGGATCAAGGTGCGCGGCAACGGAAAAGCCCAGCCTGGCCAGCATACCGCTGGAATAAGTCCTGATCGGCTGGTCTATGAACTGCCCCAGCTCAGAGAATTCTATGATCTCATCCATCTTCACCAGGACTTTTGCCCGGCTCAGCCCCATAATGACGCCGTTGAGCACGATGTTTTCCTTGCCGGTAAGGTCATGATGGAACCCGGCGCCCAACTCAAGCAGGGGCGAAATCCTTCCTTTGACCATGAGCTTCCCTTGCGTGGGCCTGAGCACCCCGGCGATCAGCCCAAGGATGGTGCTTTTGCCGGCGCCGTTCCTTCCGATGATGCCGATGGCCTCGCCCTTGCAAACCTGGAAGGAAATATCCCGAAGGGCCTCAAAGCGCTGTTTCCTGAGTGAATTCAGGCTGCGAGGGAAATGGAACAGAAAATTTTTTATTCCGCCGGTGATATGGTGATACCTGGGGTAGCTCTTGCTCACCCGCTCAAAAACAATAACCGGTTCCGTCATGATCTTCTCACAATACCTCGGCAAATTTCCAGGAAAGTTTTTTATAGATGAGATATCCTGCCCCCAAAGCCGCGGTTGCGTAGGCGAAGGTTATCGCCAGGTAGGCCGGGTTCAAGGGGTTGCCCAGGAAGAGGTTCCTCCAGCTTACCATGAGCAGGGCTAAAGGATTCAGAACCAGATACGGCTTGAACTGATCCGGGATCATGGTTTCCGAGTAAACCACCGGGGTAAAATAAAAAAGGATAGAGGTAAGGATTATGATCAGTCTTTCCAGGTCTCTGAAAAAAAGATTGATCGATGCCGCCATCAGGCAAATCCCGTGGGTCAGCATGAATTGAAGCGCCAGCAGGGCGGGGATACCGTAAATCCAGGAAAGGGAAGGGGATTTATGGTATATGAAAATAAATAGCACCACCACGGGAATGGCCAATACAAAATGAATCATGTCTTGAAGCACCTGGGTTAGGGGGATCAGGTCCCGGGGGAAATTTACTTTCTTGATGATGGAAGCGTTGCCTAAAAAGATCATGGGCGATGCATTCACCGAATTGTTGAACCATTGCCAGGGGAACAGGCCGGTGATAAGGAAAAGGGGATAATTTTCAATCTTAACCTTCATCACCACCTTGAAGGCTATGAAGAACACCAAGGCGAATGCAAGCGGATGCCCCACGGACCAGAGATACCCCAGCAAATTGTTCTTATACCGGACTTTAAATTCCTTTTGGGTCAGTACCGCAATCAGATCTATATAATGTTGGATCTCGGAATTCATAATCGTTCACATATCCATGCTAAGCGCTTTTCCGTCCGTCCTGTTAAGTGGCATAAATTTATCTGATCCGGGCCTTTTTGTCAATGCCAATACATGCGCAGCCGAGGCGGGCTTCATCATGAATCCTGAAATATTCAGCCGCTTCCCGGCCCGGTCCAGATCGGTTCGGCAACCGCGCAACTGTAAACAGCCTGGAGCGCGGCTTTAATTCAACCCTTGCCGAGAACCAGGGCCATCATCCGCGCCGGAAGCGAATGCCAGACCTAAAAGAAACCAGCATAGATAGCCCGAGACCACTTGTAAAGGGTAATCCACCTGGCTCATCACAGCGATGGTGACCAGGGCAACCACCATCACTCCGGAAATCACCGGCTTTGGTTCTTTTGCTTTGATCCATGCGCGCAAAGACCGATAAAACGCGCTCACCCAAATAAGGATCAAGACCACCGAGCCCAGCGGACCGGTTTCAATCAGGGTTTGGAGCAGGACATTGTGGCAATGGTAAAAGGTCTTTCCCAGCAAGGCGGTTTTATTGGTTTGATAATAATCCGCGGTCGCGTCAAATGTGCGCGAAAACCTGCCGTGGCCGATGACCTTGCGATCCCAAGGGGCTTTCTGGAAAATCTGGAGAGTAATCTCCCATGCCGTGATTCGGTTCCTGATCGTTTCCAGAGATTTTCTCCCTGGACTCGCATTTGAGTACCAGAGATAGCTTCCCGCGGGCGCGACGATGAGGAGCCAAATGCATACGCTAACCAGTCTTCGCCGAAAGGAGCCGAACCGGGCCGCAATCATGATAGCAGATGGAAGGACGATGAGAAACATAATCAGCAGGGCAAATCTGGTCTTGGTCAGGAAAAGCAGGACGCCGATCAGGATGGCTCCGAGCAGCGCTGGAATCGCCAGCCAATATTTTTTTAGGAAGGCCGCGGAAGCTAGATACAAGGAAAAGAGCTGGAGCAGTTCCATTGCCAGGAAGGTGGGAAAAGTCCGGGAGCCGATAAGACGATGATAATTATCCATGTAAAGCGGGCGCCAATGCAGGCGGATCAGCTCACCGAAGTAATAGAAGCCGGAAACCAACAGCAGGACCGCCAAAAGGCGGCCCGCGGCCCGCTGGTTTCTAATTGCCAGCCCGGTTGACAGAGCCAGGAGCAAACCGGGCAGGTGTACCCACCAGGAATTACTGTGGCCGAGGTTCGGTATCTTTTCCGATAATTGAACCGCAAGCAGATTCAAACCATAAAAAGCGGCTATTCCTCCGAAAAACATCCAATGCGGCCAAATCGGTTTTTCCTCGGGAGGGAGAAGGATCAGCATGCCGATCCCGCAAATCAATGCCAAAGTCGCTAAATTATTGCAGTAGGCGCGGAACTCCGGGTACAAGGTAATGAGAAAGACCAAATACAAAGCTAGACTCGCCTCAGCCAAAATAGCGAGTGAGCGCGCATAAAATATCCGGGATTCACGCGTTAAATATCTACTCAAAACAAGCCCCCCAATTTAAGCAAATTCTCGTTAAGCATGAGGATTATAGATCCCTTTCCAGGGCGTCATGAACAAAATTTTCAGGTCAAGCGCAAATGACCAGTTTTGGATGTAATAAATATCATACTCATATCTCTTGGCAATGGATGAATCCCCCCGCCAGCCATTAACCTGCGCCCAACCGGTCATTCCTGGTTTGACCTTAAGTCGCAAGGCAAATAAGGGATTTGATTCCGTGAATTTCTCCACAAAGTATTCGCGCTCCGGTCTCGGTCCGACCAGGCTCATTTCCCCTTTTAAAACATTGAACAGATTCGGGAGTTCATCCAGGCTGGTCTTCCGGAGGATCTTCCCGATCCTGGTTGTGCGCGGGTCATCTTTCACGGCAAGGGCCGGACCGGATTGAGCCTCCGCATTTTGAACCATGCTCCTGAATTTGATGATCTTAAATTCCTTTTCGTCCGCTCCCAGCCTGGTTTGATAATAGAACATCGGGCCTCTGGAAGTCAGTTTGACCAGGATGCCGATGGCGATCAGGAGAGGGGAAAGCAGAACCAGCAGGATCAAGGCGCCGATCAAGTCAAAGACCCGTTTGGAAATCGCATTCCAGCCCGGCAGCCGGGTGGTTTGGAGGTGGAAAAAGGAGAAGCCATCAAAGCTTTCCGCCTTTTGATCAAGAATAAAGAATTTTTGTAAATCCGGCACCAGCACGATATCCACTGGATATTTGCCGAGCTCTTCAAATATTTTTTCCAGTCCTTTTCCAGAGCTTAGCTGGCAGCAAATAAGCACGCATTGGATATGGTGGATTTTAATCGTTTGGTTGAGATTATGATATTCGCCAAACCTGGGAAGATCCGGGAACGCGGAATTTTCGGTGGAATCCGGGCAGGGAACCCAGCCCAGCAGATTAAGTCCCATCTCGGGATTGGAGGCAATCTTTTGGGCCAGTTTTGAGCCGAGCCCGGTGCCGCTGTCAATCAGGATCGTCCGTTTGGCGAATTTGCTTTGGCTCAGGAGCCTGAGTAAGCGGTTCCATCCCAGACGGTTGGTTGCCAAGAAAAGAAAAGCCAAAAGCGCGAAATAGACAAAAACCAGACGGGAGTATTCAAATCTTTTCAATAAGAAGCTGATGGTGATGATCAAGAGCATGGAAACGATCAGCGACCGGAAAATCCTGGCCAGTTGTTTGGTTCTGGGGATAATCATCAGATAAAGATCTGATTCCAGGCCGGCAAAAATCCAGATGAACGGGAAAAAAATGAAAATCCAGGTGTAATTTCCCAGCGGAACGATCCTGGAAAATATGACCGGGATCGGCCCCCAATGAAAGCGCAAGTAATAAGACAGAAGCCAGATTAATTCCAGGCCGATAATATCTATCGCCATCATCAGATCTCTGATCACCTGGTTCTGTTTTTGAAACATCAGCTTCTCATCCTTTGATCATTTCTTGCAGATGTCTTTTAACTGACTCCTGGAACTTCTGCTTGAATATCTCCCGGTCAAATTTCTCGGCATGGCCGCGGATCGCCCCGGGATCAAATTCCTGTTCCCTTTGTTCAAACTCCTTGACCGCCTTTATCAGCGAGTCCGGGTTCTGTTCTTCAAACAGGATCCCGGTGGGAGGATGGTCCTTTCCCGGAGGAATCACCGTTTCCAACGCGCCTCCGCGGCCGTAAGCGATTACCGGCCGGCCGCAAGCCATCGCCTCCACCGGCACAATACCAAAATCTTCCTCTCCAGGGAAAACCAGCGCCCGGCAGCCCTGATAATATTTCTTGAGAGCTTCATTATTCAAACGACCCATAAATTCTATGCCCGAAAAGCGATCCAAACCAGCCAACCGCTTCTCCTCGGGTCCGCTGCCAATGATCAGCAACGGCCGCTTTAGCTCGTTGAACGCCTGGATGGCAAGGTCTATCCGCTTATAAGGAACCAAACCTGAGACCATCAAATAATAGTCACCCTTGCCGGCCGCGGGCTGAAAGAACTTGGTGTCTACCGGCGGATAAACCACGCTGGCTTCCCTCCGGTAGTATTTCCAAACCCGGTTCCGGACATGATGGGAATTGGCAAGGAAATGATCAACCCGGTTGCTGGCAGCCGCATCCCAAACCCGGAGCCGGACGGCGAATTGCGCGATCAAGGCTCTTTTGATAAAGCCGGTCCGGTCCGCGCCGAAATATTCATCAAACATGTCCCAGATATAACGCATCGGGGTGTGGATATAGCAGATATGAAGCGCCTCCGGAGGGGGGATAATTCCCTTGGCTGCACAGTGACTGGAGCTGATAATCAACTGGTAATCCTTGAGTTTGAATCGCTCAATCGCCAGGGGGAACAGGGGAAGGTAATTGCGGTATTTGCTTGCGGACAAAGGGAGATGCTGAATAAATGAGGTGTGAATGTTCATACTCTCAATCTGGTCCGAACAGGCCCCGGGGATATGGAGCAGGGTATAAATGTCCGCTTGCGGGAATAGTTCACAAAACACCTCAAGACATTTTTCCGCCCCCCTCATACAGGTCAGCCAGTCATGGATAATAGCTGTTCTCATCCTACCGTTTTTGATTGCCGGCAATAGTCCTCAAACCATTATATAAAAAATCGCGAAATTTGTCTCTTGCCCATTTAGTTCGCGCCTCCCAGAACTTTTTCATATACGGCAAGGGTTCTTAAAGCCGTCTCTTTCCAGTTGAAAAGCCTGCTCCTTTCCCGTCCCTGCCTGATCATCTTTTCCCGCAGCACAGGATCGCTGATCATCTTGGCCATTGCCTCGGCAATCTCCTCCGTAATATGCGGATTGATCAGGAGGGAACAAGTGCCGGTCACTTCAGGCATATTAGGCGCGCTTGAGGCAATAACCGGGATTCCCGCGCAATATGCTTCCAGAATCGGATAGGCGAAACTTTCATAAAAAGAAGGATGAACCAGGGCCGTGGCTCCATGGAAAATAGCGGGAAGGTCCGCCCCGGGAACAAACCCCAAAATTTTCACTTTGCCGGAAAGATCATTCCGTTGGATATGCTCAAAAATTTCCCGGCTTTTCCATCCGGCCGAGCCCGCCAGCACCAGCCGGTGATTTTCATCCTTGCTTTCCCTTAAGACCTGATGGAAAGCCCGGATCAAGCCCAGGATATTTTTGCGAGGATTCAGGACTCCGACAAACAATAAATAAGGCCAATCCAGGCCATAGCCCGCGCGGATCTGCTTATCCTTTTCAACCTCCCAGGGCCACCATAGCTCTTCATCTATGCCGAGCTGAGTAATGGTTATTTTTCCCGGATCAAGCTTGAAAGTCTCCAGCGTATCCTGCCAGGCCATGCTGGAAATGGCGATGATATGGCTGGCGCGCGGGATATTATGGCGCAAAAGAAAAGCCGCCCGCATGGCGAAATAACGGCCATAAAATCCGGAATCCTTTAGCGGCAAAAGGTCGTGGACGGTAAGAACCCAGGGGATAGTCATGGAAACAAGCGGGGCGCTGCCATAATTGGTGGCATGGTATAGATCAATTCTTTTTTCGCGCGCCCATCTGGACAAGCCAAAAGCCCCGCGGAAAACGCGATTTTCCGAAAGCACCGATTGCCGGCCTGAATCCTGACCGCCGATTTCAGATTTCCCGAAAGGATATACTTCCAATTCCGGCCGGTTTTCCAGCCTTGATAACCATTGATAAATCTGGATGGAATAGCGGCCGATCCCGGTCAGCTTCAAGGTTTGCATTCTTCCATCAAGCCCAACTCTCATAATCCTTTTCCCTCTCCACCGTGATTGAATTCCGAGCCGGCATTGGAATGGTTCATGCTGTAAACCGCCATCCCCACCAAGACCGTCATGGGCAGCATTATTTGGGGAGACCATAAGGTATGGTCAAACAAGGCGGCGGCCAAAAGGCCGGCAACCAGGGAAAGAACAGCCGCGCAAAAATTAGTTTGGTAAGTGGCGGCGGTTTTTGATAAAGATCCGAGCTGTTGCCAAAGACGATAGATGAGAACCAGCCAGAAGCCATAGAACAGGATGAAGCCGACCACGCCCATTTCTCCGGCGACATGAAGATAAGAGTTGTGGGCGTGGGCCTGGTTGATTGCTTCTTCGGAGTAGATCCTTGCTTCCCGTTTATGCTTGATGAATTCAGCCGGGAATGAGCCGATTCCCGCGCCCGTCCATGGGTGCCGCTTGAAAAGGTCAATCGCCACTTTATAGGAAAGAGCCCGTTCTACAATGGTGATGATCTCAACCCGGTTCTCTGCAATCTCGCTGCTCGCAACCGTTTGGTGATGCAGTTTGTTTTGCAGATAATCAAAGGTTATATAAAAGCGTTCGCTCGCGCCCGGGAAATCAAGAAAAATAAATATGGAAACAACACTTAATATGGCTATTCTTGCCGGAGATAGATGCAAAAATTTCCAGGTAAATTTTGTTCTGATCTCCATATATAAAAGGATTAACGCATATACAACCAGAGACACACCAAAAGCTCCGAGATAAATTCTGGCCTTGCTGCCGATCAGTCCCCAGAAACACAAGATAAATGCCAATAAAGTCAGGAGCCTGGTCCGCAAATGGGATTTGCCAAATAAAAATAAACTCAGCAAAATGAAGGAAATCATGGAGTAATAAGCCCCAGCCACTTCATGGGAACGCAGGAATCCAAAAAACCAGAAGGTATTCAATTCGTATTTGAAAGGGGAAATCAGGGGAAGCTGGACCCGGGGAAAAAAGGAAATACTTAGGAGCAGAAAAATGACTATGCCTGAAAATGCGATGATGGAGGCGGGAATAACCAGAGCTGAGATCAGTCGGGCAAATGATTTTGCGGCGCGAATTTTGATTTGGCCCAAAGAAAAGGCCAGCAAGGGCAGATAACCGAAAGCTCCGCGCAGTTGCCATCTCAGGTAATCATAGGTGAGAATCTTATTCAGCGGCGTTTTCCAGAGGATTAAGATCAGCCAATAGAGGTAATTTGTTATCAAGACGGCAGTGAGGCCGTCTGAAGAAATCGGACTAGACCTGGTCTTGGAGAAGGCCAAAACGAGCAGAATTAAGGCGATAAAAAGGGGCGCAATATGAATTCCACAACATGCCAGCAGGACCCCGGTTAACACCAGCAGGATGGTATTTAACGGCTCCGGATCGGTTTTTTGGAAAAAAGGCCGTGTTTGGGCGCTGAAAATTTTCATGTTAATTCACCAGCCTGGAAGCAGACCAGGCCGCTCCGGGATGGAGGTGAAACTCTGCCCAATAAATGCCCAGGGCGGAAATTCGGCATTTTCCGGAAAAATCCGATTGGATATTCCGGCAAGCGCGCGTCTTAAGCTTAGGGACATTGCTCAAAATATTCAGATCCTTTCTTTTATGCCAGGCCGGACAACCCGATCGCGTATTTGATCAAAGCCGCTATCTGTCTGGCGCCGCGGCCAAGCCAGATCAGGACAAAGGCCATCAGGACCAACATCCCCCAGAGCTGATATCCATAGTGAAAGCATAGGCCTGCTCCGGAAATGGCGAGGGCTGAAAGCAAAATCGCAAAAATATATCTGGACAGTGGCAGTCTTCCGCTGTCCTTGACCACGAAATATAAAAGCAGTTGTCCAAAGGGCAAGGCCACCCACTCGCTGACCGGAAGCCCCAGGTCTTTCAATCTTGGAATTAATATTACCGCCGTGCCCCAGAAGACCAGGTTAAATAATAACTGAACCAAGGCCACCTGGTTCACCTTCCCCCGGGCGCTCAGGGAAACGGAAAAAAAAGAAACGCAGCCGCTGACAATAAACGGGACCGAGATAATCATCATAATGATCGCGCTTAGCTTCCAATCTTTGCCGTAAACCGCGGGAACCCATAACCAGCTCAATCCGGAAAGAAGCACAATGCTGAAACTCAGAAGCAGCAAAAGATAGTCAAAGCCTTGAAGCATTTCCTTCCGGTAAGTTTCCAGGTCTCCGGCCAGGCGCGAGTAATAGCTGATGGAGATCCGGACCACCAGGGTGACCAGCACCTTGGGATATTCCATCAGCCGATATGCCAGGGCGACATAACCAAGCGCAGCCGGTCCCAAAAAGATGCCGACCAGAATGGGCAAAGCCTGGTTGGGAAGCCAATTTAAGGAATTATAGAATCCAAACGGCAAGCCGAATTTCCAGATTCCCTTGAACGCCGGCCAATTAAATCCAATCTGGATGGAGAGCCGGGCGCGGACCCTCAGGTAAAGCGCGGAGGCAATCCCGCGCAAAGCGTTTCCCAGGGCGATTCCCAGGATCCCGTGTCCGCGCAAGGTTAGAATCACCGCGGTCACATTGAAGACCAGGGCGTCTATCAGCTCGCTTGCGCCCACGCCCCAATAGTCCATTTTGCGTTCCTGCCAGGCGCTGATCAGCCAGCGCCAGGAATAAAAATATCCACCCAGGGCGGAGCCCATTAGCATCAGGGCCACATTATCGCCTCCAAAATAAGCGGCCGCCCGGGGGGAAATCCAGATCAAGATAATCAACGCCCAGCCAAAACTCAATGCCTGCTGAATGGCAAAGCACATACCCAGTTCCTTGGTCGGGGTTTCCGGGGCCTGCAGTATATAACCCCAAATACCATAAGTCAGAAAGACAAAACTGAGCAGCGCGAAATAGGAAAGCGCATATTGTCCCCAGACCTCTGCCCCTAAGTTTCGGATCAGGATGATGCTCCCGACAAAGTTTAAAATGAAACAAAGACCGTAGCGCAGGATAAGGACAAAAATCCCTTTTCCGGCTTTGATTTTTATTTCCGTTTGCGCTTTTATATCCATTATCCACGCAACAGGTTCAGGGCATTTCGTTCCGGATAGTTTAATAAATCTATATGGAGTCACCAAACTTGTCAAATAGATTTTCCAAAAAAAATCAGCCGGGGAGCGGCTTACGCTGCGCTCTGTGCAAGGAGGATTGACACTAACTTAAAGAGTGTTACAAGTATTGGGGGCAGGTCAGGGGTTCTAAATCCATACTCACTTTCACAAAATCCTCCTGCGTCTATAGGTGCCAAAAATGCGCCAAAATTTCATCAAAACCGAGTAAAATCGATTAATTTTGTCAGGATAATCAGGAAGCGACTGGCCCGTTTTTTATTAGTAATTTCAATAAGTTATTGAATCTATGGGTATTTTCTCAATATAGCAAGTTTGCTCTTCTAATCCGCAGGTCGCAGGTTCAAATCCTGCCGGCCGCGCCATTCTTTGCTCAACGAACCGGCTTCTCCGGTTCTGAGCTACGAATGGCAAGCCGGCTGATTGCAAATTAAAACTGGCCGCTATGATGCCTGGTCTTGAAATTAGCGGCGAAGGTTGACTCCCACGCATCAGCGGGACTGCGCGATAAAAATGCGCCTGACGACCATCCCTCTCGGTTCACCTTGCAATCTGAATAGATCCGGCTTTTAATATGCCTTCAGCCTGGGGATCAAGGAGGATCGGGATGTGGTCAGGGCTTCAATCGTCGGGTTTGGGCCGGCTGAAAAAACTTTTAGTTCAAGGAGGTTCTGATGGGAACAATGGCCGGATGGGCAGTTGGGATCGCGGGGGTATGTATCGGGAACACTTTATGGCTGGCGGGATTGATCCTGTTCTTGCTCGGGGTCTGGGGCGTGATGGTTAAGAAGGAATCCATTATGAAGATAGTTGGGATGATGAGCCTGACCAGCGGGGGCAAGCCCAGGGGTTTTGCCTTGAAACTGAAGGGCCTGGTGGATCCGGCGGATCGGAGGAAAACTTTTGGGGGGATGATGCTGATTCTCGGGGCGGTCCTGCTGATCATCGGGAGCGCTTTGGTTTATCACTTTGCCGGTTAAGGAATGGAGGTCGGGGTTTTGGAATCTTCCGGCAAAAACAATCGGTCGGCGCTCAAGCGCTTTTTCCCGGCTTTGCTCTTGACCCTGGTTGGAATGCTGATCGGGGCCGGGATACTTTTCCCGGTTTCCGCGATGATCGGTCCGCCTTTAGTGGCATTTAATAACGCGCACAGCCCGGGCCAGATCTCCAAAGGAGACGCTACTATCTACGGGATTATGCGCGTTTCTCCGGTCCTGGCCGCGGCCGGTCTGGGGTTATTTATCGGGCTCCGTCGCCGCGGTCTCTATCGCTATCTCTGCCTGGGGGCGGCTATTTTCAACGCGCTCCTTTTTACGGCCCTGGAGCTGGTTTTCTATTCCTTAAACCAGATTTCCTGGTGAGTTCATGGTCAGACCTTCAACTCGGGTTTCCCTGATCCCATTTTGGGGCGCAGATCTCTTGCCGGCCATTTAACCCCTCAATAAAAAATCCGTCCCGCGAATAAGCGGGAGAAGACTGCGCCGCAAGATAAGATCAGACCGCCCCCCTTAACCCGACCCAAATTTGGATCGGGCGCAGAAACCGGATTTAAGACCGGCCCGGAATCTCTTGAAAGCGCTCGGCCGGGAAAGAGATCTATTCCTTGCCGTGATACTTGAACGAAAGCTTTACCCGGGCGCGATAGGCGGTGACCTTTCCGTCTTCCACTTTCAGGTCCAGCTGGGTGATCTCGGCGACTCTCAAATCCTTGAGGCTTTTGGCCGCGGCTTTTACCGCATTATTCGCGGCGTCTTCCCAGGATTTGGGGCTGGTGCCCACCATCTCAATGATTTTGTAAGTACTTTCCGGCATCTCTTTTCCTCCTTCTTAAAAATTTATCTGCTTGAAAGTTTGCCTAAAAAATTCTTTTTCCTTTCAGCAACCCTAAATTTCAGGCGAAGACCTTTCTAGCACAATTCCGATTTTAATTCAAATCCCCGCTCCGACCCCTTGCTCGGGCAAGCATAGCGCAAAACCCCGGATTTTTCAAATCCAGCGGGAATCATTCATCGGATAGCTTAAAAAAGGTTTTTGGTTATAATGGCAAAAACGCAAATTGACAAAATGGGGGGAGAAAAATGAGCAAGCCGGGGATGGAAAAAGTTTCGGTGATCGGCGCCGGTTTTATGGGATCGGGCATCGCCCAGGTCTCGGCAATGGCGGGTTTGGAAGTTTATATTTATGACAGCAAGCCGGAGGCGGTCGCCAAAGCCTTGGAAGGGATCAAATGGTCCCTGGCTAAGCTCAAGTCCAAAGGCCGGCTCAGGGATGATCCGGAAATGGTTCTGAAGCGGATTTCCAAAATAGATCAACTGGACGCGGCTGCCTCATCGGACCTGGTGATTGAGGCGGTTTATGAGAGCGTGCCGCTGAAACAAGAACTGTTTGAAAAGCTGGGAAAGATCGTCAAGCCGGGAGCCATCATCGGAACCAACACTTCCAGCATTCCGATTCATCTGCTTTCCAGCAAGGCGCCTGGTCCGGAGCGGGTGATCGGCACGCATTTTTTCGGGCCGGTGCCGTTGATGGGCCTGGTGGAGTTGGTGATGGGGCCGGAGACTACGGAGGGCACGCTGGAAACGGCAAAGGGGTATGTTCGGAGGATCGGTAAGACCCCGATTGTGGTTCGGAAGCCGAGTCCGGGCTTTCTGGTCAACCGGATTTTTTTCGCGACCGCGATGGAGGCTCTGCGTTGTTATTCCGAGGGGATCGGCACCCCCGAGGACATAGACACCGGGATGAAGCTGGGCTATGGATGGGCCGCGGGGCCGTTTGAGATTATGGACAATGCGGGTCTGGACATTATGGCCGGAGTTTTCGGGGTTCTGGGAGGGGAGCCGCCGGCGCAGATCCAGGAGCTATTGAAGCAAGGCCGACTGGGCAGAAAAGTCGGAAAGGGATTTTACCATTATGGACCGGACGGAAAGAAGGTCTAAGAACCCGGGAATTGCTAAAAGATCATTTCGGTTCTATTATCAAGAGCCATAGGCGTGGAACCGGACGCAAATCAGATGTAGGAGGATTTTAAAAAATGAGAGTATGGAAAATGTGCCTGATTTTTTTCGTCCCCGCTTTGGTTCAGAGCCAGACCGCGGGTCCGAGCCGTTTTCAGATCGCCGAGTTCCGGGCCCGGGGCCAGATTGAGGAAGTGATTCCGGCGGATCTGGATGGAGATAACATCAAAGAGTTGATCGTCACTCATCACAGCAATCCCCCGGGAGGAACCAATCGGAGATATATAAGCGTGTATTGGGCGGGACCGGGTTGTAAATATCTCTCTAACCAATCGGTGGAAGTTGAAGTTGCCCAGCGGTTCACCCTGTATGATTTTGGAGCTATTCCGGGCGAGCCGGGCCAGGTGATCGTGGCGCTGAGCCGGAACACCGCGGAATATTATCGCTTTGTCAATAAGACCCTGGAGGGCCCGCTGCCCCTGCTCAAGTTTTCCAACCAGCTGATCCAGATTTCCGACCCGGACCGCATTCTTTATCATGATTTTCTATACGACTGGAATCAAGACGGCCAGAATGAAATAATGATTTATCAGATGTTTGAGTCGGACCTGTTTTATTACAGCCAGGACAAATGGGTTCAGTCCGCCATTGATCTTCCCATGGACAGCCGAAATTTCGCGATCACGCCGCTCCGGAAGATGTTTCCCCACGGCGAGATCAATGTTCACTATCAGACTCCGAGCATCTTCATCCACGACCGGGAGGGGGACGGCAAGCCGGAATTATTTGTCATCAACGATGAGGATGTCTGGATTTACAAATTGAACCCGGACGGGATTTATAACGAAAAGCCCGCTTACCGGCTGTTTTTAAATCTGATGGATCCCAAAGAGCGGATCCGGCAAAGAAGCCAATTAACCGTCCAAATCGCGGATCTGGATGATGACGGCAAAGCGGATATGATCACCAACTATCAATACGGGGGATTTTTCAACCAAAGAGCCGACCTGAAGATTTTTTTTGGAAAAGATCAATGGGCGGAGACGAATAAGGCGCTTAAGCCGAGCCGAGCCTGGACCATGACCTCCTGGGTGATCGGGCCTTTCATCCGGGATGTGAATGCGGATAAAAACGCGGACCTGATTATGCCCACGGTCCAGATCGGGGTGGTCTCCGCGGCCCAGGTTTTAATCACCAATAATTTCCCTTTTGATTTCCAATATTATATTTCCAGCGACCACAAGATCCCGGAACAGCCGACCACGATTGACCAGGCCAGTATCCGGATTGACTTCACCGAGGGCAAAATGATCGGCGGGTTCCCCACCCCCTTCGGAGATTTCAACGGAGACGGGATTGACGATATGGTCTTAGGAAAGGGCGAGCAGGAACTGATGGTGGTGATCAAGGACCGGATGGGGAAAAGAACCAACCAGCAGGAACTGATCCGGGTGCCCACAGCGATCATTCCATTGGTGGAAGATTTAAACGCCGACAACAAGGCCGACATCATCCTGGTCTATCAAATGGACCCGGACCGGCAGGGAGAATTCAGGGTTCTGATCAATCAAGGCAACTGGTAGATGTATTGCCTCATTAGGTTATCATTCGGAATTTGCGCCGAAGGCGCTTTGGAGTGCGGTGCCCGCGGCACCGCTTTTACTAACGCCGGCGCCCAGTTAAAAAGAAAAAGCGGCGTCGCCGACGCCGCAGTCCAAAGCTTCTCGCTTAAAAGCGAGAAGCAAATTATAGCTGGCAAGCTAATGAGGCAATACAGGTAGCCCAGCGGATCAGAGCCTGATTAAGGCATCAAATAAGAGAAATGTAAAGCAAAAGGTTGGTTGCCCGGTGCAGGGAAGCTTTCAACCCCAAGGGGGACTTGATTTTAGATTCTATTTTTGCTAAATTAGAAAAAACTGATTTGGGAGAATTTTGGAAAAAAGTCTAAAGATGTCTCGTGGGGTCGTCTATTATTTGACACGGGTCTGGAAAATCGTTATGGTTTAAAATCCTTTAAAAGATTAAGGGGGATAAGATGAAGAGATGGTGGATTGGGCTGATAGTTTTGTTATTGATTCCAGTAATCTCGCCGGGAGCGGAGAATTGGAAGATCAAGCTGGAGGAGGCAAAGGTATATCTGGATCAAAAGCAGTATGGGGATGCGGAGAAGATTCTGGCCGGGTTGGCGAAGAATTATTCGGATCAATGGGAGGTAAATTATTATCTGGGCCTGGTCAAGGCGGGCAAGGGGGAAAATGAAGAGGCGGAAAAATACCTGAGAGCGGCCTCAAAATTGGCGCCGGAAGATCTGGGCATCCGGGCGGACCTGGCCGCGGTCTTGATGAACCTGAACCGTCCAGGCGAGGCCAGGCAGGAGTTGGATGCAGTGGTTCAGAAAGAGCCGAATAACGCCCGGGCTCTTTACCTCCGGGGGGTGTGTTTGATTCAGCAGGATGATTGCTCATCCGCGGAGGCGGATTTGAAAAAGGCCAAGGATTTGAACCCGGCCTATGAGGCGGAGATCAGCTATTACCAGGGGGTATGCGCGGCGCGGTCGGGCAAAGCGATTGAGGCGCGAAGGCATTTTGACCAGGCGATTGAGACGGGCCCGGGCACGGTCTGGGCGGATCGGGCGAATCAGGCGCTGACGCGGATCCCGAAAAAGAATCCCTGGTTTGTGGGCGCGGACATTTTCTATCAATACGATTCCAACATCGTGCCGGTCTCGGACGAGGACGCGCTGCCGGAGCAGATCAGCGATATAGATGATTCCCGGGCCGTGATCTGGTTCATCGGCGGGTATCGGCCCCTGATCCGGGAACAGGGGGAGATCGGGCTTGAGTATCATTTTTATAACAGCTGGCATTTTGAAGTGGAGGAAGTGAATCTGCAAATTCATCAGGGCGTGGTCAACGGCTTTTATAATTTTGAGATCGGCAAACTGCCGGCGCGGGTCTGGGCCCAGTATCGGTATCAATACGCGGGCCTGGGAAATGACTTTGATTATTACAGCACCAATCATCGCGGCAACCTGGCCTTTTTCCTGGCGGAAACCAAAACCCTGGTCACGGAACTGAACTACCAATATGATAATGAAGTTTTTGATGAGCCGGGCGAGGATGATTTTGATCGGGACAATAGCTCGCATATGGTTATGCTCGGCCAGCATTTTTATGTATGGAATAACCTGCTGGACCTTTCGGCTTTTGGAAGGTATGAGGCGGTGCAGGCGGAGGGCAGGAACTATGATGCCAATCGCTATGGCGGGAGGGCGATGGCGCGGCTCTCGGAATGGAACAAGTTTGCCGGATGGGTCTTTTTTGACTATGACTATCGGGACTATTATGACAGCACCTATGACCGGTTGGATCGGGTTTATTCCACCGGGCTGGAGATTCAGTATCAGATCATCAAATATCTGGCGGTTTTCGCCGGGGCCAGCTTCAGCAATTATGATTCCAATCTGGACAATTATGAGTATGACCGGGAAATCTATTCCGTTGGTTTAAGGGCTGATTACTAAATCAAGGAGGCGAAGATGAAAACTTTAAGGGGATTATGCCTGTTCGGCTTGATGATCTTGGTTGCGGTCCCGGCTTTTGGACAGGACTGGGCCGGGAAGGTCACGGAGGTTGAAGGACAGGTTAAGATCATTCGTTCCGGGGCGGAAACCCCGGCCAAGACCGGAACCGCTATTATGCCCGGAGACGAGATTGTCACCGGCGCGAATTCGCGGGTGCGGATCTGGTTCCGCGACGAGAGCGTGATCACGCTGGCGCCCAACAGCCGGTTTCGGGTGGACGCCCTGGAGTATCAGCCGGGGACCAGGCGGAAGAGCGCTTTCACGCTGGTTACGGGCAAGGCCCGGGCAATGGTGAGCGGCTGGTTCAGCAAGACCCCGGAGCAGGACTATCAGATCAAGGCCTTAAGCACCGTGGCCGGAGTTCGCGGCACCGAGATTATTATTGAGATCCGGGGAGAGGGTGGCGATCTGAGCGCCTTATTTGCGGGACTATCTGGAACCGTTACCCTCTGGAATGCGGATAATCCTGACAAAAAGGTTTCGCTTCCGGCGAATTACTTCCTGGAGATCTTGAACGGGGCGATCCCGGGAAATCCTCAGCCACTGAATCAACAATTGCTATTGGAGCTTCTGGAAGGACTGGGCATTCTTTCCGGCTCCCGGCCCGACCGGGAAGAGTGGATTCTGTTCCTGATATTTATTCCCGGGACTGATCACGATCATAACGGGGAGCCGGTGGAATTGCAGTTTGTCATCACCTTAGGTGATAATGATTATCTGGATCCGTCGGGTATGATTTTCCAGGAGCCGCCCGGATTGACGCCGGTGCAAATTATCATTACGGAGCAAGACATTCCCCATCCGCCGGTGCTAAAATGAAAGAATCAAGGTCAATCCAGATAAAGGAGGATAAGATGAAACGCGCAATATTATTCGGAATAATCCTGAGCCTGCTGGTAATCGGCGCCTGCGCCGGCGGTAATGACTCCGAGGAAGGCAAGAGCGAAGTCAAGGTCATTCTCAAGGGCGATTTTACCGGGAGCAACCAGGCCGGGCTTGAGCAGAGCGCACAGAGCCTGTCTTTTATTTATCATCTGATCTTAACGGTGTCGGCCTCGGACTTGGATCCGCCCCTGGTTTTCGTTAATGAAAATTACATCCTGGGATCGGATTGGACGGTCTATGTCCCGAATGGAACCGGCCGGGTGTTTAGTTTGATTTTATACTCCATCCCGGATGTTCCCGCAGTCCCGGGCTGGTTTTATTTTGATATGTATGAGCCGGCCAATCCGCCTGCAGAGCGGACTTATGATCTGACCGGCTCGCCCCTGACCATTAACATCCCGCTGCGACTGTCTCCGATTGGTTATATTGGCTCTGGTTCTCCTGGTATTATCGGATTACTGGACCCAGGTTTTCTGCTTTCACGCGGTTTCAAGCCGATGATGATGAATACCCCGAGCGGGAAGGTGGAGGTCCCGGAATGTCCTTTTATGCTCCAGGCTTACCTGATTGATGTGGAATCCGGCCTGGTGCTGGGACCGGCTTTGATTGATATGGGGAGCGGCTCTATGCCGGGTTATTGGTATCTGGGCAATGTTCCGGTCAACCGGATTTATCAGCTGAAAATCGTCCGGCCGGAAATGGGATGGCTGGGATATTCCGCTAATTTTATCCTCCCCCGGGAAGAATATCCTGGTCTTATACTGCCGGTGGTTCTGAACGGCTTCAAGCCCTTGAGCATAGACCCGAAAAATTTCCTGGTCCGAGACGGCGATTCCAACTTTTCTCAAATCATTGATATCGCCGGCGGATGGGGGGTTTATAGTTTTTTTCATACCCTGGCCTTCGGAGCTACGGTTGTGCAAAAAGACTCCATCTTGAATTATAAAGTTACGGCACTTCTTGGTTCAGATACGGTGGATTTCATTGATGTCTATGACAATTGCGCAATGGTGGGCTTGATGGCTTCCCGGGATCCGTCGTCCGAGGCCGCCCGGTCTCCGTCGTCCTTGACTTCCCGGGCCTGGTGGTATAAGGCGCCGAAAATTTCCTCCTATTCGCCGATGCCGATTTATTTTAAAGGCATCTGGGTGTATATTTATGGGAATTATTTTGACGGGCTTAGCTCCCGGCTTTTCCTGGACGGCAAGGAATACAACCTGGAAGACGGCGCCACCACCTGGTTGTATTTCGACAGCCCGGCCAAGCCCAAAGGCAAGTATAATCTCCGGGTGCTCAATCCGCGTTCCAATTCGCTCTTCCCGGATTTCCAGGGCTTCTCGGATTCCATTCAAGTTGAATACGGTGGCGCTGATAATGATTATGTATCTGCCATCGCGGCTGGTGGTCAGCATACCTGCGCCCTTACCTCCGGCGGCGGAGTAAAGTGCTGGGGGGGTAATGGGGATGGTGAACTTGGGAATGGGACAACTGTTAATAGCAATGTTCCGGTTAATGTTTTTGGTCTATCTTCAGGGGTAAGCGCAATCGCGGCTGGGTATGCTCATACCTGTGCCCTTACCTCCGGCGGTGGAGTAAAGTGCTGGGGGTATAATAATGATCGGGGTGAACTTGGGAATGGGACAACTGTTAATAGCAATGTTCCGGTTAATGTTTTTGGTCTGTCTTCAGGGGTAAGCGCAATCTCGGCTCGTTGGTCGCATACTTGTGCCCTTATGTCCGGCGGCGGAGTCAAGTGCTGGGGGCAAAATCTTGATGGTGAACTTGGGAATGGGACAAATACCAATAGCAATGTTCCGACGGATGTTTCCGGCCTGGCTTCAGGGGTAAGCGCAATCTCGGCCGGTACTCAGCATACCTGCGCCCTGACCTCTTCTGGCGGAGTAAAGTGCTGGGGGGGTAATTGGGAGGGTCAACTTGGGGATGGGACTTGGAATAGTAGCAATGTTCCGACGACGGATGTTTCCGGCCTGAATTCCGGGGTAAGCGCAATCTCGGCTGGGGGTTATACTAACTGTGCCCTTACCTCCAGCGGCGGACTAAAGAGCTGGGGGGCTAATTGGACTGGTCAACTTGGGAATGGGACAAATATTGCTCGCAGCAATGTTCCGGTGGATGTTTCCGGCCTGGCTTCCGGGATAAGCGCAATCTCGGCCGGTTTTGATCATCCCTGTGCCCTGACCTCCAGCAACGGAGTAAAGTGCTGGGGATCTAATGCTAATGGCGAGCTGGGGAATGGGGCTTGGACTAATAGCAATGTTCCGGTTGATGTTTCCGGCCTGGCTTCAGGCGTAAGCGCAATCTCGGCTGGGCATTATCATGCCTGTGCCCTTATGTCCAGCGGCGGGGTAAAGTGCTGGGGCCAAGGTGTGTATGGTGAACTTGGGAATGGGACAAATACCGATAGCAATGTTCCGGTAAATGTGATCGGATTTGGGCCGTGAATTCAATAAGGCGAACAAAGGGTCGGCAAGCTGTATAGCACCCCGCGTATCTGCGGGGCAGTCTCTTTGGGGTCAGTAGCCGAAAAGGCCCAAGATCTGATTAGGCGCCCCCGACCATTTAGCAGGTCCAAATGATCTCAGCCGACTCCGCCATAGTTGTATTGCCTCAATAGATTGCCATACATAATTTGCTTATCGCTTTTCAGCGAGAAGCTTTGGACTGCGGCGTCAGCGACGCCGCTTTCTATCGCTTTCTCGGCCCCAGAGTTATCAAAAGCGGTGCCGCGGGCACCGCACTCCAAAGCGCCTTCGGCGCAAAACCTGTATGATAAACATTTGAGGCAAGACACATAGTAGCTATGGCTACGACGGCTGGATAGGCGAAAAGCCTCGGATAGATGCCTTGGAAAATAGGGACTGTCCCTATTTTCCTGAATGTGCGAGCGGCTTCAGCCGCGATTTCTCCGGAACCGTCAAGTCATAAGTTGAGACCTGACCCCACATAATTCAAAATTGAATATTAAACCACTAATCCCGATACACAAGCGGCAAAATGTTAAATGTTAAGCTCTGACCCCATTGGCCTCCTAATGTTAAGCTCTGACCCCATCATCCGCTTGCAGTGCGCGGGAATATGGATATTATAATTTAGCCGTGAGATTAAAAAGAGACATCAATCAGCGGCCAGGAGTAAACCGATGTCAAAATCCATAATCATTATCGGCGCGGGAATGGCGGGATTATCCGCGGGATGCTACGGCCGGATGAACGATTATCAGACCATCATCTTTGAACTGCACGATAAGCCGGGCGGGCTTTGCACTTCCTGGCAAAGAAAGGGATACACGGTTGACGGATGTATCCACTGGCTGGTCGGGTCCGGTCCCGGGATCAACTTTCATCAGATCTGGCAGGAGTTGGGAGCGATCCAGGGCCGGGAATATATAGACCACGAGGAATTTGGCCGGGTCCAGGATCCGAGCGGGAAGGCGCTGATTATTTATACCAATGTTGACCGGCTGGAAAAGCATTTGCTGGAGCTTTCTCCCGCGGATGAAAAGCCGATCAAGGAATTTACCGGCGCGATCCGGAAGTTTATGGATTTTGACCTGCCCCTGGGCAAGCCGAGCGAGCTGGAATCCATACTGGACAAGGCGAAAACTTACTATCAGATGGCGCCCTATCTTTACCCGTTCGTGAAATGGGGCAAGCTGAGCCTGGAGAAATTCGCAAAGAGATTCCAGGACCCGTTCTTGCGCAAATCTTTTTCGGGCGTGTTCGGATTCCCCGATTTCCCGATGGCCGCGCTGATCCTTACCCTGGCCTGGATGAGCAAGAAGACCGCGGGATATCCGATCGGGGGTTCGCTGGAATTCGCGCGCGCCATTGGGAAGCGATACCTGGACCTGGGCGGAAAGGTCTGGTACAAATCCAGGGTGGAAAAAATTTTGACCGAGGATAATTGCGCCATCGGGATCAGGCTCGCGGACGGGACCGAGCACCGGGCGGATTTTGTGATCTCCGCGGCGGACGGTTATGCGACCATCTTCAAGATGCTGGAGGGAAAATACCTGGATGAGGAGATCAAGGAACGCTACGAGAAGCTGCCGATCTTCAAGTCGCTGGTCCAGGTCGCTTTGGGAGTGAACCGGGATCTGTCCAAAGAACCGAGCTCGGTCTCATACCTTCTGGAAAAACCGATCACCGTGGCGGGCGAGGATCACGACAAATTTTCCATTATGAACTATGCTTTTGATCCGTGCCTGGCTCCGGCCGGGAAAACCGTTCTGGTCTGCCGTTTTTTATCCGACATCAATCATTGGCGGGAGATGGCGAGGGACCAGGAGCGGTACGAGACCGAGAAGCAAAAGATCGCGGACCTGGTGATCGGGATGGTGGAGCAGAGGTATCCGGGGATTTCGGAAAATGTGGAAATGGTGGATGTGGCCACCCCGCTCACTTTTGAACGCTACACCGGGAACTGGCAGGGATCTATGGAAGGATGGCTGATGACCACCAAAACCATTATGATGAGGATGAAGCGGACCCTGCCCGGCCTGGATAATTTCTTTATGATCGGACAATGGGTCCAGCCCGGCGGCGGACTGCCCCCAGGCGCGCTCCACGGCCGGGAAATCATCCAACTGATCTGCGCCCAGGATCAGAAGCAGTTCACCGCAACCAAACCTTGATGTGGTTTTTCGGTTGCGCTCATGCGTGAGAGGCTGTCTAAAAACATATTTTCTCCCCCTTGATGGGGGAGAATAAAAGAGGGGGTGATTTATTAAATGCTTGAAAACAAAAAATAAAGATCTCCCTCACCCTAACCCTCTCCCCAGGGGAGAGGGAAAATTTAAATAAATAGACACTCTCTTAGGCGGGACCGCGGCGTCGCTTTTGAAAGCGGTGTCGCGGACACCGCAGTCCAAAGCGTTCCGCGATGCGGAACGCAACTGATGGAAAAATTTATTGTTTAGCAAATAAAAAAGTGTTAGACGGTCGGAGATAATCGCCCGGGTTTGAAATCTTTGATCTGCGCATCATCGCTTGCTATAATAGAAGGGCTTGGGAAATAGAGGGGAAGCTGAAAATAAAGGAAGGCGGAGCCGATCTTGAGATGAACCAACCCGGCCGGAAAGAATCCCGATTCAGCCTGGATGAGTTAAGGTATCTCGCGCGGGAGTTTGCGCACAGCCTGCTTCATCTCGGCCTGCTCCTGGTCAGCGCGGGCAAATGGGACTGGCTCAACGCCTGGGTCTGCATCGGTCTGGCGCTTTTATCTCAGGGAATCAATGCCGCGGTTTTAAAAAAATACAACCCCGCTCTTCTGGCCAAACGAGCCCGGCTGATCCAGCCGGGAACCAAACCTTTTGACAAGGTCTTCGTCCTGCTCTATATGCCGATTGCCATTTCCATCTCCATTATCTCCGGCCTGGACGCGGTCCGGTTCGGCTGGTCAAATCTGCCCGGATTTCTCAATCTTGTCGGAGTCGTAATCTATCTTGCGGCGTCCGTCTTCGGTTCCTGGGCGATGGCGGTCAACCAACACTTTGAAGCCACAGTGGTCATCAAAACCGACGGCACCCAGAAAGTCTGCGCCATTGGCCCTTATCAATATCTCCGGCATCCGGGCTATGCCGCGGCAATCATCGGCTCCATCAGTTACCCGCTGATCCTGGGGTCCTGCTGGGGATTGATATTGGTCAGCCTGCTGATCGCATTATTTATCGCGCGCACCATTAAAGAAGACCGCGTTTTGCAGGAAGAATTGCCCGGATACCGGGAATATGCGGCCAGGGTCCGAGCTCGCCTGGCGCCGTTTGTGTGGTAAGAATAGGTGGAATCAATAAAAATGGTGACACTGGCAGATCAGGTCAATCTGGTAAAGATGATAAAGAAGGTAATAAAAGCAGGGGATGCTTTGCAGAGGCAGATTGTTCCTTGCCCGGAAGAGCAAGAGGGCAGGGGTATTGCGGACTTTTGCCAGGAGCGGGATTTTTTCCGGGGCAAGTTCCTGATTCATAAATATCCGGATCGGGCAGTGATCCTGGCTACCAACCAGTGCTTTGAATATTGCCGGTTCTGCTTCCGGAGGAATTTGTGGAGGGAACCGGCCTGGAAAATCCAGAAGCAGGATTTAAAGCAAATCGCTGATTATTTGCGCAAACATACTGAAATTAAAGAGATAATTATTTCGGGAGGAGATCCGCTGGCGCTCACGAATCAGGAACTGGTGGAATTGGTGAAATTGGCGGACCTGGTGAAACCGGTGAAGCTTATTCGGATCGCGACTCGGGCGTTGACTTTCTGTCCGGCTCGGATAGATTCGGGCCTGGTCAGGATTATAAAACAGAGCCGGAAGCAAATCTGGTTCATCAGTCATTTCAATCATCCGGTTGAGCTGAATTCCGAAGCAGTGCAGGGGATCAAAAAGCTCAAGGACACGGGTGTCCCGCTTCTCAATCAAACCGTGCTCCTGAGAGGCGTTAATGCTCAGGTGAAAATTCTGCTGGCTCTTTTCCGCGAGCTTTCCAGCCTGGGCGTCAAGCCCTATTACCTCTTCCAATGCGACCCGGTTCCGGGAGCGGCTCATTTTGCCACGGAACTGTCAGACTCGCTCGGGATTTACCAGGAGCTGAACAAATATTCCGGCATCATCCTTCCCAGGTTCGCGTTTGAGCTTCCGGGCTATGGCAAGGTATCGCCGGGCCCAGGGTGGAGGATCAAGCGGAAAGCGAGGCATTATGAGGTAATGACCCCGGAGGGGGAGAAATATCAATATCCGGTAAACGGTAAATGTATTGCCTTAATAGATTATCATACAGATTTTGCGCCGAAGGCGCTTTGGAGTGCGGTGCCCGCGGCACCGCTATTGATAACTCCGGCGACGAGTCAGCGAGAGAAAGCGGCGTCGCTGACGCCGCAGTCCAAAGCTTCTCGCTTAAAAGCGATAAGCAAATTATAGAAGGCAATCTATTGAGGCAATACAGGTAAACGGTGAACGGTGAACGGAAAATGTATGGATAAAGGATGAAAGATAAAAGAATCGCGACTAATCCCGCATCCCGCTTCACTCCTCCGGCAGAAAGGTATGGAGCGAGAAATGAGATCAAGGGCAGAACATTTTCCCGAAATTTAAAATTTTCTCGGCCGGGATTTTATTAAAAATTCAAATTGAACTAAAATGTTTCAATAACTAATCTGGAGGGGGGAAAGATGAGGCAGGAACAATCGCTCCGGCATTGGAGGATTTTGCGCTTGCTGGAACAGCATCGCCAGGGAATGACGCCCGGGGAATTGGCGGAAGAATTCAAAGTCGGGATTCGGACCATTTATCGGGATCTGGCCACGCTTCAGGAAGCGGGATTTTATTTTTCCAGCGAAAAGACCGGAACTGGTGCCACTTATTTCTTGACCCAGGACAGCGGGGCCGTGGATAAGATGGGAATCGGGCCGAGCGAATTGCTGGCGCTATACTTAAGCCAGGGGATTTTGAGCCAGCTTCGGGGAACCGTGTTCCAGGAAGCCATTGATCGGTTGATGGAAAAAGTCAGCGAGGTGGTTCCCGACCAGGCCAAGAAATATTTCCAGGAGCTGGAAACCAGCATCCTGATTGAGCTGTTCAACCGAAGGGATTACCGGAAAAACGCCAGGCAGATTCAAGCCATCCTCAGTTCGCTCCGCGACAAAACCGTTTTGAAAATGCAATATTTTTCCCCCAACCGGGGCGAGATGGAAAGGAAAATTGATCCCTATTGTCTCTGGGTGATGGGCGACAGCTTTTACCTGATCGGCTTCTGCCACCTGAACCAGGAAATCCGGACTTTCCTGGTGGACCGGATTCAGAAGGCCATTCCGACCAAAAAGCCCTTTGCCATCAAGAGCGGGTTTGACTTCCGGAAATACACTTCCGAGAGCTTCCGGGTGATGCGGGGAGGGAAGGAGGAAGAATTTGAATTGAAGTTTGATCCCAGGATCAGCTATCTGATCAAGGAAAGAACCTGGCATCCGACCCAGTCGGCGAAAACCAACCCGGATGGATCGGTCAGCTTGTGCTTTCGCGCGCGCGGGATGGAGGAAGTAAAAAGCTGGGTTTTGAGTTTCGGGGAGTTGGTGGAGGTGATCAAACCCGAAAAGCTTCGGCAGGAAATCAAAGCCTCCTGCCAGAAAATGTTGAAGACCTATTCAGTCTAAATTTATAGTATAACCAAAAGAGAAAAGATATTTTAACCTATTCCTGGGGTTTCCAAACATAGTTGCCGGTTTTATTTATATAGCCCCATCTGCCACCACCAGATGGAGAACACTTTTCACCGATACCGATGCACACCTCTGCCAGTTCTTCGGAAAAGTCCTCCGCATAATCAAACTGCGGCTTAATGATGATTTTCCCGGTTTTATCTATATAGCCCCAGTTGCCACCACCAGATGGAGAACACTTTTCACCGAGACCGACGAAGCACACCCTTGCCAGTCCTTCGGAAAAGTCCTCCGCATAATCAAACTGCGGCTTAATGATGATTTTCCCGGTTTTATCTATATAGCCCCAGTTGCCCACACCAGGTTGAGAACACTGTTCGCCGATGCACACCCCTGCCAGGCCTTCGGAAAAGTCCCCCGCATTATCAAAAACCGGCTTAATTATGAATTTCCCGCTTTTATCTATATAGCCCCAATTGCCATCAATTTCCACCCCTGCCAGGCCTTCGGAAAAGGCTCTAGCACCCTCAAACTGCGGTTTAATGATGATTTTCCCGGTTTTATCTATATAGCCCCACCTCCCACCATAGTCTGTGTAAGTTACCACCCTTGCCAAGCCTTCGGAAAAGTCCTCCGCCGTATCAAACTGCGGCTTAATGATGACTTTACCGTTTTTATCTATATAGCCAAACTCGCCTTTAATTACCACCCTTGCCCGGCCTTCGGAAAATCCCCCCGCCCAATAAAACTGCTGGTTAATGATGATTTTCCCGGTTTTATCTATATAGCCCCACTTGCCACTTTCAGGACAATTTTCACCGATGCATACGCTTGCCCGGCCTTCGGAAAAGTCCTCCGCATAATCAAACTGCGGTTCAATGATGGCTTTCCCGGTTTTATCTATATAGCCACACTTGCCAGCAATTTGCACCCTTGCCCGGCCTTCGGAAAAGAGCCCCGCATTATCAAAAACCGGCTTAAGGATGATTTCCCCGGTTTTATCTATATATCCACACTTGCCATTTTGTTTAACCGGATAAAGTTTTGGCTCATCTTTTTCTGTTAGAATTCGTTGAACTTTTTCTTTCATCGCGCAGGATAAAATAAAAATGGAAATTAAGAGAAAGAGAATAGCTCTGTTTTTCATGGTTCTTCCCTCCTGAGATTATTTATTGATCAGTATAGCGCTTTCCCATTATTTTGTCCAATGAGCTTTGTTTTATCAATTTATTGTATCGCCGCGTCTCGGTTTTCCGAGCTAAGGATTTGTGAATTTGCATAGCGCGCCAGGAGTTCGTTTTTAAATGCCTGAAGATAAAAGACCCTGGCGAACAGGATCAGGAAAACAATCACAACTAGCCAGGCAAAATATTTTGTTTTAAGGTTATTTGATTCCGGTTCTGGCGCAAAGCTCCGGGCGATGCTCAAAAGAATGCCGAGTCCAATCAAAGTAAAAACCAGGTTTGAGCCTCCATAACTGAACAATGGGAGCGGGACCGAACCAAACGGAAGCAAACCCAGGCAGGAGCCAATATGCAGAAGAGCCTGGATGGTGAAGAGGCTGGTGATGCCAATTGCCAGATAGGACCCGAATTGATCAGGAGCGGATTTTGCGACTTTTCCTCCTAGAAAAGCCAGGCTGAGCAAAAGCAGGAACAAAAGTAAAACCCCGGCGATTCCCAGCTCCTCGGCAATCACTGGAAAGATCGCCTCTGAATGGGCATCGGGCAAAAGCATCCATTTCTGGCTGGAAAGACCATAACCGGCACCGAGCAAACCATTATGGCCAATAGCGATCAGGGACTGAACGGTTTGGTATCCGAGATCATAATAATAGTGCCAGGGGTTCAGGACCGCGGAGAACCTGCTTAAAAAGGACTCAGATTGAATACCGGCGCCGAGCAAGAGGATAAAAAGGACCGGGATAATCGCCAGGCTTCTGTATTGCCTGGCGGAAAAAAGCAAAATAACTGCCACTGAAAAAATTATGAAAGCCGCGGAACGAAACGGCTCCAGAAGGAGCAGGATTAAGGCAAACATCAAAATGACGATCACCCTTAGCCGGAGATGCTCTTTTTCTTTTAAACCCGAAAGCGCCGTCGCCAGATAAAGGATCATAGATAGTTTGACCAACTCCGCAACCTGGAAGCTAAAACCACTGATAAAAATCCACCGGTGAGCGCCTATATGAGGCGGGAAGAAAAAAACCAGGAGCAAGAGCAGAAAGCTCAAGATCAAGCCTGGAACCGCGAGCTTCTTTAATACCCGATACTCCTGGAACGCGGTCAGCAACATCAGCGCAATTCCGACCCCGAGATAAACCAGATCCCTTTTCACCAGCGCTAATGCATCTCCGGTTCTGGCCAAGGAAAACGGAATGCTCGCGCTTGCGAGCATTAAAAACCCAAAACCGATTAAGATCCCGATCAGGAAAGACAACTGGATTTGATTTGATACCCGAATCTTCATCATCTTCATCTTCCACCTCCTGTTCCGCTTCTGCTTCCGAGTTTAATCCCTGATTTCCGCAACCCGCCAACCGCAACTGTATTACCCCTAATTTCCTGGACACCATTTAAGCACCTTCCGCCAACCCTGTCAAGTAGTTTTCTCGGGCCTGCTTCGGGCTCTTAAAACCCAATCGCTCAATCAGCCACTGCTTAATTAAAGTCTCTTTCGGGACAGGCGTATTTCAACCTTATCTTTAAATGCCTTCTTGTCTTTAATCAGCTCTTTTAACTCCTGGATCTTAGTTTTTGCTGATTCCACTGCCTGCTGGTATTTTTCATCCTTCTGGATCATAGCTTTTAGCGCTTCCGGATTTTTGGGAACAATTTCTGAAAAGAGAGAATTATAGAGAAAGGAAAATTCTTTGGGGAGAATTGATTCCATTTCTTTTTCCAGGAACGACTTAAAGGCGTCGGCTCCCACCATCTGTTTTATAGGGTCCGATAAATCGGAAAAGTCAATATCTTCACCTTGCTCCGTATAAGGCGCTGCAAATAATAATCCCACCGGATACTCTTCTTTTCCGCTCGTGAGGACCAATCCTTTGAGCAGGGTTTTCCATAAAATGGGATCTGCTTTAAGCCAGGTGAGAGATTGAAATGATTCCTTGAACCAGGGGGGTCTGAAAGCCGTGAAGGGGATCCCGACCCCGGGCCGGATGCTATCCTTTTGTTTGATATCTATCAGCCACAGCGTAGCTTCTTCCTTTCCCATCCGAATGGTTAAATCCCACCGATTTTCAATTACCGTTGGCGGCCATCCCTTTTGTTTTTCAATTTCCCGGCAAAGCGCTTCTGTAAAGCTGTTTCCCCTTGGCTTGCGAGGCGGTTGGTCCTGCTCAACATATAAAGGAGGAAGCTGGACTGGTCGGCCTGAAGAAAAATCAAGCGGGATCAATCCCTTTTGGGCAAGTTTCATGGCCGCGCCAATTTCGGCGGGAAGAATTTCAGCCAAGCAGTCTGCAACTTCAGAAAGCTTATCTTGACCCAAGCTAACACGGATATCTTCAGATAAGGTTACTCCTGACACCGCATCGGAGGAAATTTCTCTAAAGACCAAATCTTTCATACTGTAATGAAACCTGAGGATAAAGAGCTCACCCATGGTTCCCATGGTTTCAAGATAGCTTATTTCAAAAGCAAATTTCCCTTTTTCAATCCTGGAAATCGGTCCGTGCAATTTGCTTTCTCCTTTTCGCTTGATTCAACTACCCGGAACTCCGGGATACAAAGCTAAAATTATCTCTAACTTACTTTTCCTGTCAAATGCGTTCCTTCGCGCCCTTTTTCATTACAAAAATCTTGACATTGTATATTAAGGGAATATGCTAAGGCTAAGAATATGCTTAAGACCCATTTTTTCAAGATTGTCTATTGGGGCAAGATTTTTTCGGGCAAGAGCCGGAGTCTGGAGCTATGGAAGCGGAGGTCAGAGGCGAGGAAGGGGTATTGGGATCCGAGCTGGATTGATCTGGAGGATCATACCTTTTTTCTGGATTTTCTGCCCCTGGAATGGACTCTGGCTGATGGAAGCATTTTAGTGGTTCATCTTTATGGCGCGCCCGGAGCAAGCTCGCTTTATCCGAATCATCTTGGGATTATGGAGTTTGTAGATGGGATTATTTTTTGCATAGATCGTAGCAAGGACTGGGAATTTAACCTGGACGAACAAAGCCGCTGGATGCTGAATCGCGCTTTGCGCGCCTGGGGCTATAATCGGGGCAAGTTCCAGATGGCTCTCCAGGATGTTACCCCGGCTGAGGATCCCGGGCAGTTGACCCGAGCGCAAGCCGAGAAGAAACTGAGGTTAAAGGGCTATCCCTGGTTTGGCGTGAATCTCCAGACCGGAGAGGGATTGGAGAAGCCGCTTTACTGGATTTTTTCTAAATTGATTCCCAACTGGAAAGAGCAGGGAATAGAGGGAGCTCGGCTCAGCTATCCGCGCCATCTGAACTGGAGGGAGCTGTTCAATTATTGGATCAACCATCGGACTGTCTCCGCAGGTGATCTCGGTGGATTTTTGCTTATTGATGGAAAAGGACTATATAAAAAAATGGAGGAATCGGGAAGCTCGGTTAGTACTAAACTTGAAGAGCTGACCTTGGGAGGACCCGAGCCATTATTTCATCTCGGCAATCCTTCCCATCATCTCAAATTTTTTGAGGAATTATCCCGGTCCGGAAATTTCAGCTTCCCCGGACTTCTGCGCGAGCTTTCCTTCCAAGCCTGCGCTCCCTGGGTGGATCCAATTTATTATCTATGGTGGTTGAAGGATTACACCCTGGTGGATTTGCTCCCGGGACAGCTTCCCAAAGAATCTGCTGAGGAGAAACTGATTTTTCCGCTTGCGAAAAAAGAGGATCGGATAATGGTCATTACTCCGCAAGCGTTTCTTTTGGGCCCGGATTCTTTTTCCGAGGAAGAGACGGAGACAGGCCTTTTCCAGCGGCTTAATTTGAAGGTCTTTCGGGTGCTGGCATATCCCTGGCGGGTGCAGAGTCTGATCAGCGAATGTTATGAGCCGATCCTGCAAAAGCACAAGCCCAGGTTGGTTCCCAAAGAGCCACCGGATCCCTATGCGGAAATTACGGATGAGGACATAGATAATCTATTTTCTGAGGACTAATCAAGAATTTTCGGCTGGCGACAGGAAAGCCTCGGCAAAATGACGCAATTTTGCCGCCCAAGTCGGAGAATTTTTTTAAGGCTGAATTGATCGGAAAAGAACCGAGGCGGTGGTCGGCACCAGATTGTCTGCTATAATAGATCGCGAAGATGGCGGAGATGGAGACTATTCTGGTCAGTGCCTGCCTGATCGGGATCAATTGCCGATATGACGGAACCGGCAAGCGGGATGACCGGGTTTTGAAATACCTGGAGCATAAAATCGCGATTCCGGTCTGTCCGGAACTGCTGGCCGGATTCGGGATTCCCAGGCTCTCCGCGGAGATTGAGTCCGGAGACGGGTTTGATGTGCTGGCCGGAAAAGCCCGGGTGATTTTAAAGGACGGCAGGGATGTGACCCGGGAGTTTTTGAGCGGCGCCAGGCAGTCCCTGAAAATCGCATCCTTTTCCCGGGCCGGGTCTGCGATCCTGAAAGAACAAAGCCCGTCCTGCGGCGTGAATTTTATCTATCACCGAGGCAAACCGGTCCGCGGGTCAGGAATTTTTACCGCGATGCTGAGCAAAGAAGGATTTCAGGTTCAGAGCGAGAAGGAGCTTTTTGAAAAATAAAATTACATCCCGACAAAGGTCTTATATTGCCGGTGCTCACGGATCGGGATCTTTTCCCCGTTCTTCTGAAATTTCTGATACACCGGGCAGAGATGAAAATGCGGGGTTTCACAAAATTTATTGAGCTCCTCCAGGCTCAAAATCATCATCTCTTCATAAGCCGTACAGAATTCCTGGCGCTCGCCTTTTAAAAAGTGACAAGCCATTTTTGCCCTCCCGGTCTAGGTTGTTTTTCCCGCCCTGCCACGATTTCCGCTTCCACTTCCTGATTATTTAGATGCCGCTTTGCCGGAGGGAGTTTCCGCACATTGTCTTTTTCTTAAGAATTATTTTAATTGAAATTATGACCGTTGTCAAGAAAAAAATATTTTTTCCATCCCTTGATGAAGATGGCGCCAGGGAAGATTGCCGAGGCAAGAAGCAAAAGAGGAGAAAACCAAAAAGGGAGGCCGATCAAGGGCTTCTCACTTGACAAGATTTTTAAGGGGCGTAAAATAGCTTGCAGATGATTAAAAAAAGAATCAGAATCAGGTTTTGATAATGGTAAAAATTGGCAGGGGGAAAACGGCAAAATGTAAATTAGTTATTAAATATCAATTACTTATGATATTTTTTAAGGAAGGTATTTCAGGTATTTTTAGGAGGAATTAAGATAATCCGGATAAAGGATAAGGAAAGGGAATAGGGCAGATTTTGGGGTTAAAATAAAAAAATCCCATATATAGGATTTTTTATGTTTACAAAAGGATTGAAATCTGCTAATATCGGTTTAAATTATCATTCCGGCGATCGGCCGGAAAAGAGGGGGATTTGAATGTGGCTGAAAAGGATAGAGCTGGGCGGGTTCAAATCTTTTGCGGATCAAACCGCGCTGGAATTCAGTCCCAGTATTTGCGTGATTGTGGGCCCGAATGGCTGCGGCAAAAGTAACATCGTGGAAGCGATTTGCTGGGCAATGGGCGAGCAGGGCTTGAGACCGCTTCGGGCAAAGTCCAGCGAGGATTTGATTTTTGCCGGCGCCCGCGATCTATCGCCGGCAAATGCCTGCGAGGTAACCCTGGTGTTTGATAATCAGAATGGAGGAGCGCCTTCTGAGTTCAATCAATATTCCGAGATTGCCATCACCCGAAGGCTGAGCCGGACCGGCGAAAGCGAATACCTGATCAACCGGACCAGATGCCGGCTCAAGGACATCACGGAATTCTTCCTGGGAACCGGCCTGGGCAAGCAGGCCTATTCCATTATTGAGCAGGGAGAGGTGGAGCGGATTCTGCAGGCAAAGCCGGAAGAGATCCGGGCCTTGATTGAAGAGGCCGCCGGCATCAGCAAATACCGGTTCCGCCGGGATGAGGCGTTAAGGAAAATCCAGCTCACCCGCGAAAACCTGGTCCGGCTCCGGGACATTCTGGCCGAGCTGTCCCGCCAACTGAACTCCCTGAGCCGGCAGGCGAAAAAAGCCGAGCGCTGGCATCTCTATCGGGAGGAAATCAAAACCACCGAGTTGGAAATCTTCAGCTATCGCGGGATGGTCCTGAAAGAGAAGATTCAAAAACTGGATGCGGAGCTGGCGGAAAAACGGAGCCGGCTGGAAGAGACCCGGAATCTCCTGAGCCGGCTGGAGCTGGAGCAGGAGGAAAAACGGGCAAAGCTTGAGCTGATTAATGGCGAGCTCAGCCGGGAGCAGGAATTGGATCGCCGGCTGAAATCAAAGCTGGAACAGTTGGAAGCGGAGGGTAAATCTCTGGGCCGTCAGGAAGAGCTGGAAAATGCCGGTCTGGAGAAAAGGAAAAAGGACTTGGAGTTGATAGAAAATCAGGTCCGGGAATTACAGGCGGAGATTTCCGGCAAGGTCCGGCAGAAGGATGAGATGGAGTTTGAGATAAGTTCTCTTAATGCGGACCTTGAGACCCTGGGCAAGGAGCTGGAGGCGAGGTTTGAGGAAAGCAAAAGGCAAAAGATCTTTTTTAACTCGGTTCAGGAAGAGATCCGGAAAGCGGAGCAGGAGCTGGCCCGGTTGAGCGAGAAAGAGAAGAGCCTGATCTGGCAGGAAGCCCGGATGAGGGAGGAGCTGGAGCAAACCGAGAAGCGGCTTCTGGACCTGGAGCCGATCATCAGCGGGGAGCGCCAGCGCTCGTTTGACTTTAATCAGAATTTACATCAGTTGCGCAAAAGCCTGGGCGAGGTTGAGCAGAAACTGGCTGAGAAGCAGACCGAGCTGGAAAAACTACGGGAGTTGATTGCGGAAAAAAGCGGAAGAACGCAGGAGATCAAGAACCAGTATCAGGCGGTTTCCGCCCGGTGGGAGAATTTAAAGGAGATGCTGGAGAAGCTGGAAGGGGTGGAGCGCGGGGTAAGATATATCCTGGAGAAAAAGCGCTCTCAGCCGGAAAAGAACGGGGTTTACGGCCTGGTCGCGGATCTGATTGAAACCGCGCCGGAATATGAATTAGCCGTGGAAGCGGTTCTGGGCGAGAGCATTCAGAGCGTGGTGGTGGAAAGCCCGGAGCAGGGACTGGAAGCGGTCAATCTTTTAAAGAATGAATCCGCGGGTCGGGGCACTTTTATCCCGCTTTCTTTGCGCGCCGTTGAAGCCGGGGCGATCCCGGAGCATATTCGCAAAAGCGGCGCCCGGTCTTTGCAGGAGCTGGTTCAGGTTCAACCCGGATTTGAGCCGGTGGTGAAATATCTGCTCGGAGAATCCGTGCTGGTTGAGGATTTGAGCCAGGCGATTCAGCTCTGGAAGGAAAATCATTTTTATGGGGCATTCGTCACCCGCGATGGCGCGGTGCTGGATCCGCATGGAATTTTAAGCGGCGGAAGCAAGGAGCAGTCCGGATTCTTGAGCAAAAAACGGGAGCTGAAGGAATTGGAGGAAGAAAAGATCGCGCTCCAGGAGAAGCTGGAAAAGGCGGAGCAGGAGCTTAATCTTTTTGTTACTCAGCAGTTGGAGCAGGAGCAGGAACTCCTGCAACTCCGGAATCGGGGTCATAAACTTCAGCTGGAAGTCCTGAACCAGGAGAAAGATTTGGAGCAGGCCACCGAGGACTTGAATCAGAACACCCGGTCGCAGGAGAATTTAAAGGAAAGGCTTTATCAGTTCTCGGATCAGGTCGGAAAAGTGAGCCGGGACCAGGCTGAGTTGGGCAGGCAGAAGACCGAGATAATTTCCGGGCTGGAAAAGCTGAAAGCGGAGGATGAGAAAATCACCCGCGAGATGGAGGCGAAAGAGCTGGAGATGGCTCGGATGGAGGATGAGCGGGCGTCGCTTCGGGCGGATCAAGCCGGGAAGAAGGAAAAGATTCTGGCAATGGATGAAGCCGGAATTCGGCTTCAGAAATCTCTGGAAGAGTTGACCGGGAGGAAGGGAATTCTGATTTCGGAGCTGGCGGATGGGGAGAGAAATATTATTGAGATTCAGAATCGGCGGGAACAGCTCGGGCTGGAACAAAAGGAATTGCTCGCTGATCTGGAGCGGCAGGCGGAAAAGCTGGAGGAGTTGACTCAAATCAAAATCGGGCTGGAGCAGAATCTGAACGAGACCCAGGCGCGGATTAAAGAAACCAGCCGTCAGACTCGGGAGCAGGAAGGGGAACTGAATGAGTCTTCCCTTGATTTTGAGCGGGAAAAACTGGACCTGAACCACCAGAAGCAATTGCTGAATGAAATTTACCAGGAAGACCTGGACCGGGTGATTGAAGCTCACCAGGCCGGGATCAATCTTTCGGAATTCCAGGCCGAGCCCCGGCAGGAGCGGGTGGAGGAGCTCCGGAGATTGATCCTGAGAATGGGCGAAGTCAATCCGACCGCGCTGGAAGAATATAAAGAAGTGGAATCCCGCTACAGTTTTCTCTCCAACCAGGAGGCGGATTTGATCTCGGCCCTCAGCAATCTGGAGTCAACCATTCAGCGCGTCAACCAGGAATATCGGAAGCAGTTTAAAACCACTTTTGAGGAGGTCAATATCCTTTTCCAGGATCTGTTCCCCAGGCTCTTCGGCGGCGGAAAAGCCACGCTGGTTCTCGCCGATGAAAATAATCTCCTGGAGAGCGGGATTGAAATTATCGCCCAGCCGCCCGGGAAAAAATTCCAGAACCTTTCCCTCTTGAGCGGCGGAGAGAAATCCCTGGCCGCGATCGCGCTCATCTTTGCCCTGTTCCTGAATCGGCCCAGTCCGTTCTGTTTGCTGGATGAAGTGGATGCGGCCCTGGACGAGATCAATATTGACCGCTTCAATCAACTGCTCAGGAATGTTGCCCAGAAATCCCAGATCCTGCTGGTCACCCATAACAAGCGGACCATGGAGCTGGCCGATCTGCTTTATGGAATCACTATGGAAAAACCGGGCTGTAGCACCGTGGTCTCGGTTCGGCTGGAAGACAGAACTTGAAAATTTAAATGACCACCATCTTTGACCGGTTTAAAAAAGGTCTTGCCAAAACCCGCGACCTGCTCAATACCAATCTGGGAGAGTTGTTCACCGATGCCAAGCAGGTCAGGGAAGTCCGGGATCAATTGGAGGAAATTCTGATCAAGTCCGACCTCGGAGTGAAGACCAGCCAAAAACTTATTGAGGAGTTAGAGCGCAAAGTCAAGGGCGAGGCAGACCTGGAGAAGGTTAAAAGCGAGCTCCGGAATCAGATGCTTTCCATTCTCAAGCCCCTGGAAAAACCGATTCAGGTTCCAACTCAGCCCAGACCCTATGTGATGATGATCATTGGCGTGAACGGCGCCGGCAAAACCACCACCATCGGAAAGCTGGCGCTCCGTTTTAAAAACCAGGGATTGAGCGTGATCCTCGCTTGCGCTGACACCTTCCGCGCCGCTTCGGTGGAACAGCTTCAGATTTGGGCCGAGCGATCCGGCGCGGAACTGATTCATCATCTGCCAGGCGCCAGTCCCTCCGCGGTCAGCTTTGATGCGATTGAGGCGGCGAAAAGGAAGGGGAGAGATGCGGTCATCATTGACACGGCCGGGAGATTGCACACCCGGGTGAATCTGGTGGAAGAGTTGAAAAAGGTCAAGCGGGATTCGGAGAAGGCGCTGGGAAGGAAACTGGACGAAGTGCTCCTGGTGCTGGACGCCACTACCGGACAGAACGCACTCGCGCAGGCCAAAATCTTCCGGCAAGAACTGCAAGTCTCCGGCATCGTCCTCACCAAGCTGGACGGAACCGCCAAAGGCGGGATCATCATCGCCATTGCCGACCTGTTCCAAATCCCCATCCGGCTGGTCGGGGTCGGAGAAGAGATTGAAGACCTGGCTGATTTCAAAGCCGATCAATTTGTCCAAGCCATACTTTAAAAGGGGGCAGGCCTTAACTTATGACTTAAGCAATTCTAAAACATTGTCTGATGTTTAAGATGCAGGATTGCAATGAAGGTTAACCTAAAACCTAAGCTCTGACCCCAATAACTTATAAGCCCCCTCTTTGATTGCTTAAATTTAGTTTTGGCTTTTCAACAAAACTGATAGAATGAATGTGAGATCGTGGTCAAGGGGAGGAAAAGATGACCAGACCAATTGAAATACCCTGGCAGGATTTTCCGGAGTTGTGCCCGAGCCTGGAAGAGATGATTCCCAGGATCAGCTTGATCCGGAAAAAGGACAAAAAATATGTTGCCGGTCTGGAGGATGTTCTGGATCGGGCGCGTAATTTTTCGCGGAGAAAAATCTGGCCCCGGGCGCTTGAGATTGAGGAAAAGGTTTTCGCGGACGCCAAATATTTTGACTGGGAGATCGCGCGGGAAGGCGCCAAAGACGGCTGGCTCAGCTTTGCCGTGCCGAAAGAAGTCGGTGGCCGGGGATGTCTTGGGGTGGGAATGAGTCTGGTGATAGAGGAGATGTGCTCGGCTTGCGCCGGCATTGCCAATATTTTCGGGGCGCACGCGCTGGGCTTTTGCGCCATCGGCTTGAGCCTGGATATGGAAGTGGTGGACCGGTATTTGCGCAAGATCGTGGAGGCGGAGAAGCAGGGGGAGCCGTGGCTGTTTTCGCTGGACATTACGGAGCCGAGCGCGGGTTCGGATGTTGAGGACGCCGAGGCCTTGGCGAAAGCGAGGCTAAGTTTGGAAGCGAAGAAAGTGAGCGGAGGATATCTTCTGAACGGCCGAAAATGTTTCATCTCCAACGGCTCGGTGGCGAAGACTCATTTTGTCACCGCGGCCATGGATCGGAAAAAGCCGTTTGAAACTTTTACCGCGTTTGTGGTCCCGGGAGACGCCAGGGGTTTGAGCATCGGCAGAGTGGAGGAGAAGATGGGACAAAAGGCCTGTCCGGCCGCGGAAGTAATTTTTGAGGATGTAATGGTGCCGGAAAGAGACCGGATGGGCGCGGAAGGAGAGGGGATGTTGCATACCATGATTATTCTTTCCGCCAGCCGCGGGCCGGTCGGAGCCATTGCCACCGGGATCGCCCGCGGAGCCTATGAGCGGGCTTATTATTACGCGGCAACCACCCGGCGGAAAGGGAAATCTTTGATTGAAGATCAGCGGGTGCAATACCTTTTGGCGGAAATGCTCAGGCAGATTCATCTCGCCCGTCAGGCCGTGTATGACGCGGCTTTTTATTATGACTTTGAGCATATTCCCAAAATTCTAGCGGAGCCGATGTCCCGAATCGCAAGCGTCTTCTTCCCCTACCCGATGCGCAAGGCCTTTCAGAATTTGATCAACTGGGACTGGGTGTATGGGTTGATGCGGGAGCGGGCCGAGGAAAAAGTTCCGATCAATGTCCGGTCCCGGGCGGTTCGGCTCAGCTCCATTGCCAAGGTGAGCGGGTCGGATAGCGCAATCGCGGTTTGCCGGATGGCGATGGAGATTTTGGGCGAGGATGCGCTGATTCGGGAATGGGGGGTTGAGAAATGCTGGAGAGACGCCAAGCTGACCCAGATTTATGAGGGCACCAACCAGATCAACCGGCTGGCCATCATCAAGGAGTTGCGCTCTCCCGGAATCAGCGAGGGGATCGGGCTGGAATAATGGTTGACCGAAATGGCCAATAGCGCGGCGCAATCCGGCAAACTCCAGGGCGGGATCAGCCTGGTCATTCCCTGCCACAACGAGGCTGAGAATCTCCAGCCCGTGATTGGGGAAGCGCTCCAGGCATTGGAGAGAATCACGAATGATTTTGAGATCGTGATTGTTGATGACGGCTCAACGGATCTGACCCCGGAGATCGTCAAGCAATTGATGAAATATGAGCCGCGGATCAAATTGCAAAGCCATCCCAAAAACTTGGGTTACGGCTCCGCGCTCCGGAGCGGATTTGAGATGGCGGAGAAGGACTATATCTTTTTCACCGATGCGGATCGGCAGTTCAAGATCAGCGAAATCAGCGAGCTGATTCCGCATCTGGATCAAAGCCCAATGGTGATCGGGTATCGGGAAAATCGGCAAGACCCGCTTCACCGGAGAATTTACGGCCGGCTCTTCAGCTTTCTGATCCGGCTCGGCTTCGGGATCCAGGCCCGGGATGTGAACTGCGCGTTTAAAATTTTTGACCGGAAGATTCTGGAGGGGGAAAAATTGATCAGCCCGGGCGCCCTGATCAATGCGGAACTGTTGTCCCTGGCCAAAGCCAAAGGGATTGAGCCGATTCAAGTCCCGGTCTCTCATTTTCCGCGCAAAACCGGCCGGCCCTCCGGCGGGAGTGTCCGCGTGATCTTAAGAGCGGTCCGGGAATCAGTCCGGCTTTATTTTCATCGGCCGGGAAAATATCGCCGATAAATCCGCGCGCGCCGGAAGAGAGAAAAGAATTTTACTCGGAAATCTCCTCAAGATACTTTTGATATTGTTCCGCGCTCAGCAGCTCCTCCAGATCCTTCAGATTGCTCACTTCCAGCCGGAGCATCCATCCGTCCACATAGGGGTCTTCATTGATCACTTCCGGCGAGTCCTGGAGCGGAGTATTGACTTCCAGCACCCGTCCGGAAATCGGCGAATAAAGGTCCTCGGTCGCTTTGGTGGATTCAATTACTCCAAACGCGCCGTCCTTTTCTATTTGTTCATTTTCCTCCGGCAACTCCAGATAAACTATGTCTCCCAACTCCTGCTGGGCATAATCGGTGATTCCGATTACCGCCTCTTTCTTCTTCTCAATCCTGATCCATTCGTGAGTTTTGGAATATTTCAGTTCCGACGGAAATTCCATTTCCCAACCTCCATCCCGCTTTTCTCAGATAATGAACAACATTTTCCCGCCCTGTCAAGCCCGAAGCCCTTCAGCCCGGGGGCCAGGTGAATTTTCTCCCGCCCAGGATATGCAGATGAATATGCAAAATCTCCTGACCCGCCTCCGGACCGATATTGATCACCATCCGATATCCGCTCCGGTCAATCCCCAAATCCTTTGCCATTTTTGCGGTTGCCTGGAACATCTTCCCGATAATTTCCAGGTCTTCATCCCGAACTTCCGATGGATTGGCAAGATGCTTTTTCGGGACCACCAGGAAATGAACCGGGGTTGTCGGCTTCAAGTCCTTGAAACATACCACATCAGCGTCTTGATAAAGAAAGTCCGCCTGGATCTCGCCGGAAACGATCTTACAAAACACGCACCCAGCCATTTTTGCCTCCTTTCTTGCGCGATTCGGGGCGCAGATACTCTTGCCGGCGCACAATTTATCGGGCGCAATAAATTGCGCCCCTACATTACCGTGCGGGCGACTTTAGTCGCGATCCCTTTTCCGTTATTTATTATGCATAAATCCGCGTCTGTCAAGCCGACCGGGTAATCCGGTTCCCGGATGGGAGTTTTTGTTTCACGGGACCGGTCGGCCCGGATCCCGATCTTTGACCTCCAGGTAAAGCCGGTAAAGTTTTTGCGCCTGAACATCGGTGATCGGCGCAATGTCCAATAGCTTCTGGAACAACTGGTCCATTCCCTCAATCTCCCGCAACTGAAATTTCGTCATAATCAAATTCTCCAGGTAGATGTAATTCTCAGGATCCAGCCGACAGGCCTTTTCAAATTCTTCTCTTGCCCCCTGATCTTCGCCTTGCTGGAAAAGCAGAATTCCCAAAGAGTTATGGGCATCGGCAAAATCCGGTCCCAGGCGGATCGCCCATTCCAGCTCCTTTCTCGCCCGCGCCGGTTCCGACTTCGGGATCAAGATCATCGCCAGATAGTTATGCGGAACCAGTTCATTCGGCGCTTGTTTAACCGCTTCCCGCCAGAGCTGATATGGATCCCTCCAGGCCTGGCTTTGAAATCGGGACAGTCCGGCCAGGAGCATGGAAGTCAAGATCAGTAAGATTGCCGAGGCCTTTTTCGCCCGGGTCAGGAGAGAATCCAGGAAAAGTCCAAAGCCGATCCCAAGCGCAATTGAGGCAAGGTATCCCCGATGCCAGGCAAGGAGGATATTGAGCCGGAGAAACAACAGGGGAATCAGGGCCGAAAAATACCAGGTCAATACCAGTCCCCATTTCCGGTTTCTGAAGAACAGGATCAGCGTGAAGGCCGATAAGTAAATCATTGCCGCCATCGCCGTCAGCAAAATTTGCCGGCCGGGAAGCGCCGGGAAGATGGTCAGCCGATTCGGAAAGAGAAATTTAAAAAAATAAATTGCCGGCGACATTAGCCCGGCAATCACACTCCGGCCTCGGGGATAAAAGGGTATCATTGCGCTCCGGCTCGGACCGGTAAGGGAGCCGGCCAGGAGGTGATAAATAACCAGGAATCCGAGCAAGATCAGCGCCGAGGGGAGAAGATCCTTGGCCAGCGCCTTCCCTTTACGCTGGTTAAGCATAAACCAATCCAGAAAAGTGATGATTGGAATCAGAATCACGGCATCCAGCTTGGAACCAAGCGCAAACCCGAAAAAGAGCAAATGAAAAATAAAACAAATTCTTCTCCAGGCGCTCCGGCCTTCCCCCTTCCATTTTAACCAGAGATCCAGGGAGATAAGCAGGAAAAGCCCGGCCAGGATTCCGCTTCGGGCGCTCAGGTAATTGACGGAAAAACCCGGCAAGGGATGAATCAGAAAAAGCCAGCCGGAAATCAGGCCGACTCGTTTGCTTTTAAAAATAGCTTCCCCCGCCAGCAGAAGGAAAAAAGCCGCCAGACTATGGAGAAGGATATTGGTAAGATGAAACGCCGGCCATTTTCCGCTTCCCATTTTCCAGTCCAGGGCATAACTCAAGACCACCAAAGGCCGATAAGGATTGTTTCCCAGCTTGGCGCTGAAAGTCCCGGAATCCGTAAAGTATTGCTTCGGCGCCCAGACCTTGATGAATGGATTTTGCGACAGGGTATGAAGATCATCAAATACCGGCGCGCCTTTCAGGGAAGGAAAATAAACCAGAAAACCGGCTCCGATAAAAAACCCGAGCGCCAGAACATAGTCCAGCCGGAAATGAGTGTAAAATCCTTCACCCGGTTGAGCTTTTTCCTTTGCCATCAGGGATAAATCATAGCAAAAGATCGCCCAAGCAAAAAGCCCGGGCCGCGGGCCGCGGCTGAAATCCGGCGCCCAAAGAAATTCCTGGAATAAAAAATCCCGTCCGGGATGGGAGATGAGAAATTTCCACCAAAGCGCCTGGGGTGAATTGCAAAGCCGGGATCAGATGATATAATCAACAGGAGCGAAAATGAGGAGGTTTTTTTAAAATGCGTGAGCGGCTGAATCAAGGAGCTTTACGGGTAGTATTGCTTTTGCTGGTGGTGATCGGGTTAAGCCTTTTGAGCATCCTGCTGATGGGCAGATTCCAGACCGCCCGGGCGGTTGCCCAGGAGACTTATCAATATCTGGAAGTTTTCAATCAGGCCGTGGATATAATTCAGAAGCGGTATGTCAAGGAAGTGGAGATCAAGGAATTATATTATGGAGCGATCCAGGGAATGCTCGCCAGGCTTGACCCGCATTCAATTCATCTTCCCGCCGAGGCGTTCAAGGATATGAAGATTGATATTACCGGCGAATTTGGAGGGCTGGGGATTGAAGTCGGGCTCCGGCAGGGACAGCTGATGATCATTTCTCCGATTGAGGACACGCCGGCCTGGAGAGCCGGAATCAAGGCCGGAGACCTGATCATCAAAATTGACGGCGCCTCCACCGAGGGAATCACCTTGACCGACGCGGTGCATAAGATGCGCGGGAAAAGAGGCGCGCCCGTGATTTTGGCCATTATCAGAGAAGGGTGGGTGGAGCCGAAGAACTTCACCATTGTCCGGGACATCATCACCATCAAGAGCGTAAAAAAGACAGAAATGATTGACGGCAAATATGGCTATATCCGGTTGATTACTTTTAATGTCAAAAGCGGCCAGGAGGTTCAGCAGGCGATGCAAACCCTGACCGCCAGGGCGGGCGGAAAATTGGCCGGCCTGATTCTGGACATCAGATATAATCCCGGCGGACCCCTGGAACAAGCCCTGGAAGTGGCGGATACCTTTATCGCCGAAGGCCCGATCGTGAGTATCAAAGGCAGAAACCCGGAGGATAATAAAACTTTTTACGCGCAAAAGCCCAATAATTATTCCGGATTCCCGATGATCGTGATCGTCAATAACGGCTCGGCCAGCGCCAGCGAAATCGTGGCCGCCTCGCTTCAAGACACCGGCCGGGCCTTGATCCTGGGAACCAAGACCTATGGCAAAGGCTCGGTCCAGTCGCTCTTTACTTTGAAAGACGGCTCGGGAATCAAGCTCACCACGGCCTATTACTATGCCCCGAGCGGAAGGAGTATCCAGGCCGAAGGGATTAAACCGGATGTAGAGGTGGAAGAGTTATCCCCGGAACAGGAGGCCTTGCTGGAGAAAGAGCGGGCGCGGCAAGAGCAGGCGAGGTTTGGGGAGGAAAAACTACCCCGCTATCTTACCCAGGAAGATGTGATGCCGGGGGAAACCATCGGCCCGGAAAAGCCGCTGGAAAAGGAGAAGCCGGTCAAGAAGACTTTTGAGGAAGAGATAATGAGTGATTATCAACTCCGGAGGGCGGTGGAGCTTCTCCGAGGCTGGGAGGTTTTTCAGGCTCAGCTGAAAAAAGCCGAGGCCAAATAAAACTCCATGCCCAGGAAAAAGCGGTCGGGGAAAAAAAGCGGGCAAAAATCAGGTTCTCGCAAAAAAACCCATTCCTTTTTCTCCAACCTGATTTTCTTCTCGTCTATCATCTGCCTGCTCATCTTCCTGGCCTGGCTGGCCCTGATTTATTTGCCCTGGGAAAAAATCTATCCCCAGGCCGTGGTGAAACCGGTTCCGCCTCTCAAGCCGGATCCTGAAATCAGTCTGTCCCGGCAAGGACAGAAGCTTTTGCTCAAAACCCGGGAAGAGCTTCTGGCCAATTCATCCATCTTCCAGCAGCCGCCGGTTTTTTTCGACTGCCCGGTTGACGAGCATTACCTGAATTGCCTCCAGATTTCCTTCGGCCCGGACACCGATTTTATTCTTGCCCGGAAATTTATCCAGGATTTATGGGAAAGGCAGGGCGCCAAAGCCCGATGCGGCGACAATCATCATCCCGAGGCCTGCGAGCTTCTGGTCGCGCTGAATAATTCCAAAAGAATCGCGGAAATTATGCTCAAAAGCTCGGAAATTACAAAACCCGCCAGGCCGAAAAATCCTCTCCCGGCCAAACCCGCTCGGAAAGGAGCAAGAGTCGCCATTGTGATTGATGATCTGGGCGATAGCGAGCAAGAAGCCCTGGAAATCGCGCGCATCCCCGGCCCGATCGCACTCTCCATCCTTCCTTTCCAGAATGCCAGCCGGGAAGTATTGAATCTGGCCCAGCGCTGGCATAAGCCGGCGATGCTGCATATGCCTATGGAGCCTTTGGAAGACACGGGCAAAAATGCCGGTCCCGAGGCGCTGACTTGCTCAATGAGTCCGGACCAGGTGAGCGGCGCTCTGAGCCGGGCGCTGGATTCGCTTCCCGGAGTGGTCGGAGTTAATAACCATATGGGGTCCGCCTTTACCGCCCGCGCGGAGCTGATGGAGCCGGCGCTGAAAGAGTTGAAGCGCCGCGGATTGTTTTTCCTGGACAGCCGCACCTCCGGCCAATCCGTCGGGTATCAACTCGGCCGGGAATTGGGACTGAAAAGTTGCGAACGAAAAATCTTCCTGGATAACCTCCAGGATCCGGAGATGATCGCGCAAAAATTGTCCCAACTCTGTAGAATCGCCAGAGAAGAAGGCTCTGCCATCGGGATCGGACATCCGTATCCGGAAACGATCCGGGTTCTAGGAGAAAAAATTGACGAGCTGGAAATTGCCGGCTGTAAGCTGGTTCCGATCCAGGAGCTTTGCCAATGACGGAATCATTGTTTCCGGCTGAAAAAATCTACCGGGTCTCGGAGCTGGCCCAAAGCCTGAATCAGGTACTGGAATCCGAGTTCAAAGAAATCCGGGTGCAGGGGGAAATCTCCGGATTTCATCAGCATAAAAGCGGGCATCTGTTTTTCTCGCTGAAAGATAAAAACGCCAGGCTGGGAGCGATAATGTTCCGCTTTCTGGCGCGCTATCTTAAGTTCATACCCGAAGACGGCCTGGAAGTGATTGTGCGGGGAAGGTTGAATTTCTATCCGCCCCAGGGGGATCTCCGGCTGATTGCGGACGCCATGGAGCCGGTTGGAATCGGCGCGCTCCAGCTCGCGTTTGAACAGCTCAAGAAAAAATTGGAGGGTGAAGGACTTTTTGCCCGGGAAAGGAAAAAGCCGATCCCGGGTTTTTGCCGCAGAATCGCGGTCATCACTTCCCCCACCGGAGCCGTGTTTCAGGATCTGCTCAAGGTTTTTCAGGAAAAGAAAACCCGGCTGGAAATTTTGCTGATTCCCTCCCGGGTCCAGGGGGAAGGCGCGGAACTTGAATTAGCCGAGGCGATTGAGCTGGCCAACCGGCCCGAACTGGCCGGCCCTTTGGGCCGGCCGGAGCTGGACCTGATGGTCCTGGCCCGGGGCGGCGGCTCGCTGGAAGACCTCTGGCCCTTTAACACCGAGCATCTGGCGCGCGCAATTGCCAAAAGCCGGATTCCGGTCCTGAGCGCAATCGGACACGAAGTGGATTACACCATTGCGGATTGGGTCGCGGATGAGCGAGCGCCCACTCCGACGGCCGCGGCGGAAAGAATTGCCCAGAGCCAGACGGATTTGATCCGGAGGCTGAGCCAGGCCGAGGCCGAGCTATCCATTGAGCTTTTCAACCGGATTGAGCAATCCAGAGACCGGATGGAAAATTTCATCCGCGGCCTTTCTCAGTTCCAATTTACCCTCCGGCAGATGAGCCAGAAATTAGTGATTTCTCGTCATCAGCTTAGTGGAGCTCTGGTCAATAAGATCGGTTTGATGACAGAGCAATGGATTCAAGCCGGCCAGAGAATTCAGGCGCGCTCCCCGGCCCGCTGGCTTCAACAAAACCGGGAAAGAATTCTCAAGTTTGAAGCCGGCCTGAAAAATCAAATCCAGCTCCGGCTCAATCAGGACCGCGAAACGGTGTCCCACCTGGCCGGGAGCATTCAGGCATTGAGCCCGCTTTCCACCCTGGAACGCGGCTATTCCATTCTCAGAAAAAAACCCGGGCGGAAAATCATTACCGGCCAGAAAGAAGTTGAGCCGGGAGAAGACCTGGAGGTGATTCTTCATCAGGGCGGGCTGGTCGTCCGGGTCTTTGAGAAGAAAGAAAAAAATCGCTGGGAAGAGTATGAACCGGAGCCGGAATAAATTCTTCAGACTCCAGGGCTTGCTCGCCTGGATGATTTTTTCCGCCCTGGCTTCGCCGGAAAATCAAATTCCCTTTAAATGCTTTCCGGAAAAATCCGGCCAATGCAATTTTGAGCAGGGCCAGGCCGGCGCCATTTTATTAACGCTCCATCAGCCGATCAAAAGCCTGAGCGCGGAACTCTGGGGGAAACCGATAATTTTTCAGCAGATGACGCCGACGGAAAAAAACTGGATGGCATATCTCGGGCCGGACTTGAAGCAAGCGCCGGGAAACTATCGGTTGAAGATCAAGCTCAGACTCCCCTCCGGGAAGGATGATTCCATTCAAGTCCCGATCCAGGTTCTGGCAAAAGCCTATCCGGTTGAAGAGCTGACCCTGCCCAAGGAGATGGTGGAATTCCCGCCGGAGATAGTGGAACAGATTAACCGGGATAATAAAACCTTGATCGCGGCGATGAGCGCAATCAATCCGGTCTGCTCCTGGCAGGGGGTTTTTCTTCCGCCTGTCCCGGGCGAGGCAACCGGCGCGTTTGGCGCCCGAAGGATCATCAATCAGGCGCCGAAAAATCCGCATACCGGAACTGATTTTAAAGCCGACTCGGGCCAGGAAATTCACGCGCCCAATAATGGCAGTGTTGCTTTGATTTACCAGGGATACCTGACTGGAAACAGCCTGATCCTGGATCACGGCTGCGGGCTTTATTCCATTTATTATCATCTCTCGGAAATTTTGGTCAAGGAAAATGATCCGGTGAAAAAAGGAGATTTAATCGCCAAGGCCGGCGCCAGCGGAAGAGCCTCGGGCCCGCATCTCCATTTCGGAATCAGACTTTTAAACAGCTATCTGGATCCGATCTCATTCCTGCAAGTATCGCAAATGGCGGAGCGGGAAATCTCCGGCGCCGGATCGGGAGACAACCGTTCCGGTCAATAATCAAATGCTCAAAATCGCAAGCAGAAATCAAACCCGTCTGGAAAAAGAGCAAAGCCTGATCCCGCGCAAAGACCAGGCGCAACTCCAGGTGGTTCTCTGCTATCCCAATCGCTACTCGGTGGGAATGGCCAATCTCGGTTTCCAGCGCGTGTGGGAGCTGTTCAATCAACAGGATGGGATTTATTGCGACCGCGCTTTTTATCCCGACCCGGGGGACGAGGAAGAATATTTTCAAAAAGAGATTCCCATTTCCAGCCTGGAAACCAAAAAGCCGATCAGTGAATTTGAGGTGATTGCTTTTTCCTTTTCATTTGAAATGGATTATCTGCGCGCGCTTAAAATGCTTCGGCTTTCCCGAATCCCGCTCCGGTCCTCCGAGCGCAGAAAAGGCTCCGGCAAAAAATCCCCGGGTCCTTTGATCATCGCCGGCGGGATTTGCATCAGCGCCAATCCTGAGCCGATGTCGGATTTTTTTGAGCTGATCGCGATCGGAGACGCGGAGCCGATCGTTGCATCTCTGAGCAAAGCATTGATTGAACTCGGTCCCCATCCCGGCCTGGCGCAAATTCAAGAACGGTTCGCGGAGTTTCCCAATATTTATGTCCCGTCCACTTATCTGGTGGAATATGATGATACGGGAAAAATTATTGGAATAGAGGAAAGAGGAAAGAGGAAAGAGGAACGGAAAATTGTACGCGCGAATGCCTCGGAAAAAGATTTGCCGGCGCATCAGGTCATTTTTACCGAGGAGATGGAATTTTCCGACCTGGGCCTTCTGGAGTTGATGCGCGGCTGCCCAAGGGGCTGCCGGTTTTGCCTGGAAGGATATTTTGCCAGGCCCCCGCGCCAGGCCGGGTATCAGGCGGTGCTCAAGGCGATTGAAAAGATCAGGGCTTGCCGAAATAAGCTCGGCCTGATCGCGCCGGTGGTCTCGGACTGGACCGGGCTTCCGGCTTTGCTGGAGTTTCTCAGCCGGGAGCGAATCCCTTTTTCCGTCTCCAGCCTGCGCATCTCCGCGGTGAGCGAGCGAATGATTGAAATGTTAAAAGCCGGCAAGAATCAGACCCTGACTTTTGCGCCCGAGACCGGTTCTCAGAGGCTCCGACGATTTCTCAACAAGGACCCGGACGAGGAAAAAATTTTTAGGGTGATGCGGATGGTCGGCTCTTACCAATTCCCCCGGATCAAGCTTTACTATCAGATTGGCTTTCCCGCGGAGACCGAGCTGGAAGTTGAGGAGATCGCGGTTTCGGCCCGGAGAATTCAGACCAGCCTGGCCATCGGCGCCGGCAAAAAGAGATATCCCGGAGTGATTGAGATCAGTGTCAACCCGTTTGTGCCCAAACCCTGGACTGCGTTTCAATGGCTGGAAATGGCAAAGCAGGATGATCTGGTGAAAAAAATCGCCCGCCTGCGCCAATCGCTCAAGCCCCGGGATGGCTTTGAACTGAAAACCGATTCGGTCCGGGAGGCAATTTTTCAGGGCATTATTTCCCGCGGCGACCGCCGGCTCGGGGAAATTCTGGAGAAGATGATTTTGGATCAAATCCGGATCGCGGAAGTTTTGAAGTCGGAAAAAATCGTCAATCACTATCTCCGGGAAAGGGAGCCGGATGAAATTTTTCCCTGGGACTTGATTGATCCGGGAGTGACCAAAGAATATCTCTGGAAAGAATATCAGCGGGCCCGGGCGGGAAAGGCCAGCCCGGGATGCCGGCCCGAATGCAGGGATTGCGGCGCGTGCTGATATCCGATTTAAGCCCTCGTCCCTCCGTGGGAGAGGGTTGGGGAGAGGGGGATCAAATAAAAAAGCTTGAAGGGTTGAAAGGACCAAAGGACAAATGGTCTAAAGGATCAAAGACCAAGGTCCAGATTGGTGGCAAAAACAAGATGCAACTTTTTTAGGGTGAAATGAGAAGGGAAGAGAGAAAGGATCAACTTCTGGAATGCGCGCTCCGGCTGTTTGCCGAGCAAGGTTATCATTCCACTTCCATCGCCCAACTGATTCGCCAGGCCGGGGTTGCGCGCGGAACCTTTTATCTTTATTTCAAAAACAAGCGCGACATCTTCCAGCAACTGCTCAATACCAATTTCACTTACATTTACCGGATTCTACCCGGTCTGGAACTCACCATCGGAATGAACGAAAAACAACTGCAAAACGCACTCCTCCATTCGCTCCGCCGGCTTCTGAGCCATAAAAATTCCGTGGACTTCATCAACCTGGTGATGCAGGAGGCAATCGGCGTTGACAAGGGATTCGCCGATCAGGTGGAGCATTTTTATAAAACTATGACTGACATCTTCTGCGGATATGTGGCCCGGGCCCAGGCCCTGGGCAAGGCCGGAAAAACCGACCCGTACCTGGTCGCCCGATTCATCGTGGGGATGCTCAAAGAAGTGATTTACCAGTGGGCCAGAGGAGAAATCCAGGACCTGGATCAACTCGCCCGCGCCCTGGTAAAATTCGTTATGTTCGGAATTCGGGGAGCGCACGAACCAAAAGCCGGAAGAGTTTCAAGAAAACGGCCGGCTTAAAAAATAATTCAATCCTGATTCACTTGATCCTGCCGGCTGTTTCATTTCGTCCTGCTGCTTAAATCCGGGATATTATCAAAATTCAAATAATACCGTATTGCTTAAGTATTAAGTGAAGCGTTGACCCCAAATCGCTACTTTTCTACCTCGCCGGTCATCGGGACGAAGCGGACCGGGAGCACCGCTTGTTTTTCAATCGCGCCGTCCGGTTTTTTCTTGACCAGGATCAGCTCCTGGGCATATTCCCCGACCGGGATAATCATTCTTCCGCCCGGCTTGAGCTGGTCAAGCAAAGGCTCGGGAATTTTTCCCGGCGCCGCGGTCACGATGATCGCGTCAAAAGGCGCTTTCTCCGGCCATCCCTGATAGCCATCCGCGCATTTCACGGAAATATTTTTATAGCCCATTTCATTCAGTTTCTCCTGGGCGGAATTTGCCAGCGCGCAGATGATTTCAATGGTATAAACTTCACCCGCGATTTCCGCGAGCACCGCGGCCTGGTATCCGGACCCGGTGCCGATCTCCAGCACTTTCTCACCGCCCTTCAGGGCAAGCTGTTCGGTCATAAAAGCCACAATATAGGGCTGGCTGATGGTCTGGCCCGAGCCGATCGGGAGCGGATAATCATTATAAGCCTCGCCCCAGAATTTTTCCGGGACCAAAAGATGACGCGGGACCTTGCGCATGGCCTGGAGCGTAAGCGGGTCTTTTACGCCCCTGGCTTCAATCTGGGTCTTGACCATTTCCTCGCGTCTCTTCGCAAACAGGTCTTCCGGGCTTTTCTTGGCCATTTCCGCGCTTCCCTTGGTTTCGCTGGAAGAGGTTGATTGGTTTTTTTCCTGCGGACAGCCCTGGCAGATTAACGCCAGAAAAGCGAAGCCAAAGATGAACGCTTGAAACTTTCTCAACATTGCCCTTCCTCCTTAAAGCCCTGAATTTTTTTTCAAGCGGTCGGGAAAAAATACCCCAGCCGATGCGGGTGGATCATCAAGCTGACCGGCTCCCCCACTTTTACCGGGTTTCGGTTCTCGGGAATGATGATCAAACCATCCGCTTCAACAATTTCCTGATGCCAGCTCTTTCTCCGCATCGGCTCCACCCAGAGCTCTTCTCCCTTCCGCTCCAGCTTGCCTCTTAAAATATGCTTCTGGTCTTTGAAGGCTTCAATATCCTTTTTGGTTTTGGCCTGAACCATTATGGAATCAGCCCCGGGCTTGCCCTGCATTTTGAAAATGGCCGGCCGGACCAGAAGCTCAAAACAGATTTCCGAGGCGCTGATCCTTCCCGGCAAAGAGAAAATCAACTGGCGATCTTTTTTGGAAACGATCAGGGAATGGCCGGGCCGGATTTTGATTCCCTGAAAAATTATTTTGACGCCGAACTTCTCCAGGCTCTCAATGATAATGTCCTTCCGGCCGAATCCCGTGCCGCCAACCGTAATCACCAGGTCCGCCTCGGCCGGCTCCGGAATCGCTTCCATTAACGCCTCCGGATCATCCTCCTTTAAAAGCACCCGGCCCAGATTGCATCCGAGTTCCTCACTCAAAATCGCCGCCAGCCAGCCGGCGCTCGGATAAACCTGGCCGGGCCGGGCCACGGTGCCGGGATGGCGAAGCTCGTCCCCGATCGCAACCACCCATAACCTCGGCTTCCGGATTACTTCCACTTCAAAATACCCGCCGGCAATCAGCAGAGATATTTCCCGACCGGCAAGAAGGATTCCTTTTTTAAGCAAAATCTCGTCCTTCTTGAATTCCTCTCCCTCTTCCCGGAGATTCAGGCCCGGCGCTACCGTTTCGGCAAGTTCAATCCAGCCTTCCAGCTTTTTTACCTTTTCCTCTTCAATCACCGCGTCCGCTCCCTCGGGAATCACTGCGCCGGTTGCAATCCAGACCGCTTCCCCGGTCTGAAGAACTTCGGTACTGGGATTTCCGGCGAAGATTGGCGAGGAAAGCCTTAATTTTTTTCCAACACCGGAATCCTGACTTCGGAGCGCATATCCATCCCGGAAGCTGATTTGGGCGGAGGGGAGGCTCACGGTCGCGGGAGCATCCTGGGCCAGGACCCGGTTGATGGCGCGATGAATTTCAATGGTTTCGGAAGGAAGCGCTTGAATCTGATTGAAGATCAGCTCCCGGGCTCTTTCCCAGCTAACCATTTTTTCCATTACCTGCCTCCACCGTTCTAATCCATACTCCCTGGATCCTATTTTACGCCTTCCTTGCCGAAATTCATACCAGCTTTCCCCTCATTCGCTTTAAAAGCCCGGCAACCTCCCAGGCGCCCTCCCCGCAAAGCTCATAACAGCAAAAGCATCTGATGCATTTTTCCTGGTCAATCTCCGGATGGTCTTGATTCCATCCCATAGCCCGGGTTGGGCAGGATTCCAGGCAAATTTTGCATCCACTGCATTTGTCCGGGTTGAGCAGAAGCCGGCTCTTAATGATCGGCTGATAAACAAATTGTTTGACGAAAAAGCTGAGGAACCTTCTTCGGGCAATGGTGGTCGGAGGCTTGAACCGAGGAATAGGCCTAAGCTCCCCGTTGATTTCAACCTCTTCAATTTGTTTTGGGCCGAGACCGCGCTCGGCCGTGATCCACAAATGATGCACCTCTTTGGGGTCCAACCCGGCCATCTTCGCAATCACCAGGTCCGCGGCCGGGCTATTCTCGCTGGCGATCAGGCATCCCATCCGCCGGCTTCTCCCCCAGGTGGGACCATTGCCATCCATTCCCATCACTCCGTCAACAATGCACAAATCCGGAGGCCGAACCTGGAAAATATCCGCGATCGCTTCCCCGAAAGTCTCAACCGCGGGAGCCAAAGCGTGCACCCGGGATTTGCCCGCGCCCGCGACCATCCCGAACATATTCTTGATCCCGACCGTCAGCAAAGTCAGGGTATGAGTCTTGAGCTTGGGGAGATTGACAATGAAATCGGCTTCCAGAATCGGCCGCGACACCATCAGCTTTTTGAAGAATCTGGAGGAAACCTCAATTTCTTTCAAATCCCGGGCAATATTCAAGTAAGCGCCTTCGCTCGCCTCAAGAATCCCGGTTATTCTTGCGGCGCGCTCATTGATCCCGTATCCGCCCATTCCGCAATTATCGCCGACCATAACTTCCGCGCCGGCAGACCGAAGCCATCTTACCACCAGTCTTACCAGCTCGGGATTGGTGGTCACATTCAAGTCCGGCTTGAAGGTGCCCAGCATATTCGGCTTGACCAGAACCTTTTTTCCGCGAACCTTTTCCGCAAAAGCCGCCAAGCCGGCTTTTTGCTTTAATTCCGCAAAAGCATCGTTGAGCCGGGAATAATCGTCGCCCCGGGCAATCGCTACTTGAAATCTCGCCATCGGCTCCCCTTGGTTTCAAATTATATCTCCAACCGGGGCAAATAAAAACAAAACCAATTGATTCCGGCTTTGAACTCAGGCTGATTTAGGTTAGTCTAGTTGCCAGCGTGAATTTTGAGCTGAAAGAATTTTTTGATTTGGACAAATGTCAGTTATGCGGCAAATGCCTGACCGAATGTCCGGTTCTGCTCTATCCGGAAGAAAAAGCCAGGTCGGAAAAGCAAAAGCTGGTCCGGGGAGAGCCGAGCCCGGTTCTGGAACTTTGCAAGAGCTGTTTCTCCTGCGACCGCTTTTGCCCGAATCAATGCCATCCCTATGGCTTGATCCTGTTCCGCTGGTTTGAGCGGTATCAGAAGCACGGGATTCCGATCCGGGCGCTCGGATCCTTGCCGGTGGAGGATAAAAATTTTATGGATTTTGCCCGGCAGGACTATACCGCTGAGGAAAGAGTGCTGGTTGCGGAATGGGCTCGGAATTCTCATTCCAATCTTTCCGGTCAGGAAGTCGTTTTTGTCGGTTGCAACGGCCAGGTCTTTCCTTACCTTTTTCAGAGCCCGATCTTGCAGGGAGCAAAGATCGTAAGCGAGCCCGGTCTTTGCTGCGGCGAAGTTTACTACCGGATGGGGTTGTTTCCCAAGGTGGAACAGCTCGCGAGAAAGCTGGAAAAACGGTGGCAGGAGATCAATCCCGGGAGGATCGTGATGTTCTGTTTGGCCGGGTATAATATGCAAAAAAATATTCTGCCCAGGCAATTCGGGATCAAGATCAACGCGGAGATCATCTGGCTCGGCGACTGGCTGTTGGAAAAGGTGAAGAAGGGAGCGATCAAGTTCACCAGACCGATCAAGCGCACGGTTGTCTGCCAGGAATCCTGCCACGCCAAGGCGCTGGGCGATGATTTTATGGACAAGCCCCGCGAGCTTCTGCGGCTGGCCGGGGCCGAGATGGTGGAAATGAACCCCTGCCGGGAGCGAGGGGTCTGTTGCGGGGCCGCGGACGGTATCACCCGTTTTAATCCGATGGATATGGTCGCAGGGGGGATCCGGCAGTGGCGCCTGGCGAAAAAAAGTGGAGCCGACCTTTTTGTGCCGTATTGCGCCACCTGTTATTTTATGCTCAAGATGTCTTCTAAATTTTATCCTTCCTTTTTGCCCTGCGTGCACATCCTGGAACTCCTGACCTACGCGACCGGGCAGGAGGCGCAATCCCTGGCGGACAAGCGCGCCAGCAAGATTATGCTCAAGATTATGCTTTCCAGCGCCGGAAGAATTCTTAGCCGCAAGCGGATCTGGCCGGAGGAATAATTAATGCCCCTGAAAAAAATCAGCGCCCCGGATCAGTGCAAGCTTTGCGGGGAATGTTTGCATCAATGCCCGGAGCTGGCTCTGGAGTTGGAGAGCGCCCGGGAAGAGAAGGCCGGGATCAACCGGGGAGAGATGAGCAAGTGGCTGAGCCGGATTTGCACCGGTTGCTTCAATTGTGATTTCTATTGCCCGAACCAGGCGAATCCGTGCGAGACTATTGTGGATTACTGGTGGAGGAGCTATCAGAATCAGGGGCTGGCCATGCGGGCAAAATATTTTCTTCCTCTGGAGAGCGAAAATTTCCGGACTTATGTGATTGAGAGAATGCCGGAGGATGAGAAGAATCTTTTGGAGCAATGGAACCTCCAGAGCAAATGCGAGGAATTTATATATCCGGGCTGCAATGTCTGCGCTGTGCCCTATCTGACTGAGACCAGCCTGCTTCCGAAGCTTCCGATCCGGGGCGGCCTGGACTGGTGTTGCGGAGAGATGATCTATCGGATGGGGCTTTATGATTTGTTTGAGGAGCAGGGAGAGAAGATGCGGGGTTGGTTCCGGGAGATGAGCGCAAAAGAGATTTTGATGATGTGCACCGCGGGCACGGTTATTTTCAGCAAAGTCCTGCCGGAAAAATTCGGGATCAATTTTGAGGCCAAATTCAAGCCCCTGCTCCAATATTTATGGGAGGAGCTGGAATCCGGTCGGATCAAAATCGCGCGGAAACTGGAATTTACCGCCACGGTTCAGGATTCCTGCTATGCTAAATTTCTCGGGCCGGAATATCTGGAGTTGCCGAGAAAAATCCTCCTCCGGATCGGAGTGAAGGTGAAGGAGATGCCGAGAAGCCAGGGCCGGGCCGTGTGCTGCGGGATCGGGGCCGGCTTCAGCCCCGAGAGCGCGTATCATCCCTATTATCTGAGCCGCTCCACCTTGAGGCGGGTTGCCGAGGCAAAAAAGACCGGCGCGGATATTGTCTGCGCTTATTGCGCCGGCTGTTTGCAGATGTTAAGTGTGGGTAAAATCTTCTACCCGGGAGCGCCCGAGATTTATCATTTGCTGGAATTGGTGCAGATGGCCGCGGGAGAAGAGCCCAAACGGAGAATCAAAGAGCGGGCTAAAATTTTATTTCAAGGCGTGCTGATTCATCAGGTTCCGAAATTGCTCAGCCGAAAACGCTTTTTCCCGGAGTTGAAATAAAACTGTTTTCCGTGATTTTTGCGATGAAGAATCCGCGCAGCCATATCGCAAAATTCGGGCCGATCCTGGCCGCGATTTTTTTGGCGCAGTGTTCCGCCACCTTGAAATTCCCCCCGGTTTCCAGCCCTCTGGTTTTCGGAGACGCTTACGCCATTTTTCGCGATGATTTTCCGTTTGAGATTTCCCCGCAGACCCCGGATTTGAGCGCGGTGATTCCGCCGGCGCGGCCGGGCTGCAAGGTCAAGCTTCTCCCCGCGGGAAAAGAAGCTTTTGAGGTCAAGTATTACATCATTGAAAACGCTCAGCGCGCGATCAAGCTCCAGAGTTATATTCTTTACAGCGATCCGGTATCCAAAAAGGTGGTTGAGATTCTCAGGCAGAAGCAGGCCGAGGGCGTGGAGATTCAATTCATCGCGGACTGCTACACCAAATTCGTCGCCAAAGACCGGCTCCTTTATTACCGGATAGAACGGAGCGGACTTGAGCTTCTCGGGTTTGAGCCGGTTTATTTCAGCGCCATCAGCGATTCCCGTCCGATCCTGGATGTGAACGAGATCAATATGCGCTTTCACGAAAAATACTGGATCGTGGACGATTATGTGGCGATCACGGGCGGGACCAATATCTCGCAGGAATACGCGGCATATCAAAACAAGCCCCGGCTGATGTGGCGGGATCAGGATGTGCTGGTGATCGGGCCGGTGGTTAATGATTTCACCAGAGCCTTTGATGAGAACTACGAATACTTCCGGAACAAGGAGCTGGATCGGCCGAAGCTGATCAATCCGCAATGGTATCGGCAGGAGCGCAAAAAGAAAAAAGAGCAGTCGGAGGAGGGAAAAGCCGGGCCGGGCAGGGAGGCAAATTTAATTCCGGCGATCAAGCTGGAAGATTTTGAGGATGAAGACGCCCTGGTCAGATTCATCCGGCATCGGCCCCGATTGCAGGAGACCTATATTCATCAGGCGTATCTTCATCTGATCCGGACCGCGCGGAAACGAATTTTGATTGAGAATTCTTATATCCTTCTTGACCAGGCGCAGACGCAGGCGTTTCTGGACGCGGCGAAAAGAGGAGTGGAGATCACGATTGTCACCAATTGCGAAAGCACCAATGATGTGACCGGGCTGGCGCCGCTCACCCGCTACCATTACCTGGAATTGATGCAAGCCGGGATCAGGATTTACGAATGGCAGGGAATCGTCCGCGGCAGAGGGTCCTTGCATTCCAAATACGCGGTGTTTGACGACGACCTCAGCATTGTCGGCTCTTATAATTTTGATCCGCGAAGCACTTTCCTCAATTCCGAGGACATCCTGGTCATCCGCTCCAAAAAAGTCGCGGACGAACTCACCCGCTACACCGAGACCATTGACATTCCCAATTCGGAACAGGTCACGATGGCCCAGGCGGAAAAATGGCGCGACCCGAATTCCCCGGCCCGGATCTGGACCAGGCTGGGATTACTCTTCCGGGATTGGTGGTGAGGAAACCGGATTTACTTGTTCACTCGGGCTGATTTTTCAGCCAGGCGGCTTTTCAAAAAGGTCTCCGGAAAATGGAACAGAACCTTAAGAAGGGTCCGATTCAAGCTAAATCCCGCTGCCTTCTGCTCTGGGGAAGGAAATGAAGGGGGCGGATTAAGAATGGAAATAATATTCTTCTTTACCCTTCCATTTTCGTAAAGAGATCAATCCCTGGTCAATGAGTTGTTTCAGGAGTTTCCGGGCGAGTTCTTTGCTGATGCTCAGGCCGGCGGAAAGATCGTCAATGGTTCCGGGCCGGCGCTTGAGATAGTCCAGGATGTCATATTCAGTGGCGACTCGCTCCGGATCAATTTTTTTATTCCGGGCTTCCGGAATCACTTCGGCGCGCTCTCCGAGAAGCCGGGCCAGATGAATCATCTCCTGCTCCTCCGCGGAAATAGAATGTTGCTCGCTCGGAATCCGGACCGAGGTATTGAGCTGGATCCGGTCCGGCTTGATTTTGTCCAGAACCGGCTTGAGCAACTCCAGATCCTCCTCGCAATCATTGATCCCTTTGACGATAAAAACCTCCAGCCAGATCTGGCCGGAAAATTTTTTCCGGAACTGGATCATTCCCTCAATGATGATTTTCAAATCCAGGCCCGGATCCTGCCGGTGAATCTCCTGAAATTTTTCCGGGAGCGCGCTGGAAAGGGTAGGGAGCACAACATCCGCCTCAGCCAGATCCTTTTGCACCTCCTTCATCCAGAGCAGGGACCCATTGGTGATTACGGCCACTGGAAGCAAGAACAACTCTTTGGCTTTTTTGATCATCTTGCCCAGTTCCTGGTGAAGCGTCGGCTCGCCGGAGCCGGAAAAAGTCAGATAATCTATGGTTCGGCTCTCTTTTAATTTTTCTTCCAGCTCCCGGAGAACCGCTTTGATCGGAACATATTCCGCGCGCTCGCAAGTTTGACAGGTGGTTTGACCGAGCTGGCAGTAAATGCAATTGAAACTGCAGGTCTTATACGGGATCAAATCAATCCCCAGAGACCTTCCCAGCCTCCGGCTCGGAACCGGACCGAAAATGTATTGATACTTTGCCGGCATCCTTAAATTAAAATAGCATTAAAAGCGAAAACGCGCAATGATGACATCTCAGAAAATTACCGCGGTTTTTTTCCCATCGGAAGTCTCAAGGGACAGGGCGTTTTGCCCAAATCCATTTTTTGGCGCGGGCGTCTCGCCTGTACCAGTATTTTGACCGCCTCAAGATGATGGTTTAATTTCTATAACTGTTTTCATAACCCGAATCGTAGCGGCGTGATTTATCACGCCCTTCTTTGAGGGCGCAATAAATTGCGCCCCTACAAAACCGACAAAATAATGCGGTCAAAATACTAGGGGCAGGGGCGCGGCTTGCCGCGGCCAGGGCAGGGCAAGCCCTTCCCCTGCGATGCCGGCTGGAAGCCTGGAACACGATCTCCAAAATCCAGGTTTTTTGATATTTTGATCTGGAATAACAGGCCGGACCGGCCAAACCCGAGGAATTTTATCGGCAACATTTTTTTCTTGACAAGTTCTATTAAGAGTGCTATAATAGCCTTAATAGAAGTTAGAAAAGGATCGGATTTTTAGTTCTTTTTCAATATAATCAATGGTTTATAAAGAAATATCAAAGGCGGGGATCGGCAGCCAGGAAAGGCAAATAATTTTTAAAGCAGGAAGGAGAGAAAAATGAAAAAGACATTTATGGCGGGCTTGGTTATTTTGCTGACCCAGGTTTTATTTGCATCGGCGCTCAACTCCGAGAGCAAGGCGCAAGAGGGAGGGACGATCACCGTTTCGGGCGCCTGGGCATTGTATCCGATGGCCGTGAAGTGGGCGGAGGAGTATCAAAAGCTGAATCCCAAGGTGAAGATTGATATCTCCGCCGGCGGCGCGGGAAAAGGTATGGCTGATGCTTTAGCCGGGGTGGTGGACATCGGGATGGTGTCGCGCGATATTTATCCGGAGGAGATCAGCAAAGGCGCCTGGTATGTGGGCGTGACCCGGGACGCGGTGGTGCCGGTGGTGAACGAGCTGAATCCGGCAGTCAAAGACCTTCAGGCAAAAGGAGTTAAGCGGGAAGTTTTTATCGGCATCTGGATCACGGAAACGGTCAAGACCTGGGGAGATCTGACCGGAACTCAGGTCAAGAATCAGATCAATGTTTACACCCGGTCGGACGCTTGCGGCGCCGCGGAGATCTGGGCAAAGTATCTGGGCAAGAAGCAGGAAGATATGCAGGGAGTGGGTGTTTACGGGGATCCGGGCATTGCCGAGGCGGTTCGGAGAGACGCGCTCGGGATCGGCTATAACAATATCAACTACGCTTATGACGCCAAAACCAAAAAGCCGATCCAGGGGCTGAAGATTGTGCCGCTGGACCTGAACGGCAACGGCAAGCTAGATCCGGAAGAAAGTTTTTACGGCACTTTGAATGACCTGACCAAGGCGATTGCCGAAGATAAATACCCGTCTCCTCCGGCGCGCGAATTGAATTTTGTCTGCAAGGGCAATCCGCAAAATCCGCTGGTCAGGGCCTTTATCAAATGGGCGCTCACTGACGGCCAGAAATATGTTCCGGAAACCGGGTACATCAATTTATCCGGCGCCCGGCTTGGGGAGCAGTTGAAGAAATTGGAAGGGAAGTGAACTAATATTTTGACCGCATTATTTTGTCGGTTTTGTAGGGGCGCAATTTATTGCGCTCTCAAAGAAGGGCGTGATAAATCACGCCGCTACGATTAGGGTTATGAAAACAGTTATAGAAATTAAACCGTCATATTGAGGCGGTCAAAATACTAAAGCAAAGGGCTCTTGATGCAGTACAAAAGAATTCTCAAAGAAAAACTCGCCCAGAATTTTATGCTTCTGGTTACCGGTCTATCCGCCTTGCTCCTGTTCATTATGATTTTTGCCCTTTATTACCGGTCCCGGCCGATCCTCATCCTCAAGCCCTTGACCGATCTTTTACTGGGCACGGTCTGGGCGCCCTCGCGCGGGGAATTCGGATTTTTTCCCTTCATCATCGGCACGCTCTGGGTGACTCTGGTCGCGGTCGCGATTGCGGTTCCGCTCTGCTTGCTCACCTCTATCTATCTCTCCGAATATGCCGGCAGTAGAATCCGGGAATGGGCCAAACCGCCGATTGACCTGCTGGCCGGAATCCCTTCGGTGGTCTATGGCGTCTGGGGGCTTCTGGTGGTGGTGCCCTTGATCAAGGATCATCTCGCCCCGCTGTTCGGCAATTTCTCAACCGGCTATTGCGTGTTAGCCGGCGGGATCGTGCTGGCGATTATGATCTTTCCGGTAATTATCCTGGTCTCGGTTGAAGTGATGGGTTATGTGCCGGTTGAGATTCGGGAAGCCTCTCTGGCGGTCGGCGCCACCAAATGGCAAACCGTGAAATTCGTGGTTCTGCGCAAGGCCCTGCCCGGAATTATTGCCGCGGCCGTGCTCGGTCTGTCCCGCGCGTTTGGAGAAACTATGGCGGTGCTGATGGTGGCCGGAAATGTGGCGCGCGTGCCCAAATCGGTCTTTGCCCCGGCTTACACGCTCCCGGCATTGATCGCCAATAACTACGGCGAGATGCTCTCCATTCCTTTATACGATTCCGCGCTCCTCCTGGCGTCCTTTATCCTGCTGGTGGTGGTGCTGATCTTCAACATTATTTCCCGGCTGTTTATGATCCGGATTGAAAGGAGGATCCAGTAATGGATTTCCGGAAAATAGAAGAAAACATCTTCAAAGGCTTGATGATCTTTTCCACCCTCGCCATCTTCGCCAGCCTCTTCTGGATTTTGAGCGTGATCCTGATCAAGGGGCTTCCGGCTCTGAACCTGGCAATGATCACCCAGGCGCCCAAAGGCGGCTTCTATCTGGGAAAGGAAGGCGGAATCCTGAACGCGATCGTGGGCTCGCTTCTTCTGGCAGGCGGTTCAACCTTTCTCGCCCTGATCTTCAGCCTGCCCCTGGTGCTCTATCTGAATGTGTATCTGAAAAAAGGATCGCGCCTGGCAATGTTCACCCGGTTTTCCCTGGATGTTTTGTGGGGAATTCCCTCCATCGTTTACGGCGCCTTCGGGTTCACCATTATGCTCTTTTTCGGGCTTCGGGCGTCCCTGTTGGGAGGGATTATTGCCGTGGCGCTTTTGATTTTGCCGATTATGAGCCGGGCAATGGATGAAGTGATGCAGATGATTCCGATTGAGCTTCTGAGCGCATCATACTCTCTGGGCGCCACCAGGTGGGAAACCGCCCTCAAGGTGGTTGCCCGGCAAACCCTGCCCGGAATCCTGACCGCGGTTTTGATCGCGTTCGGGAGAGGAATCGGAGACGCCGCTTCCGTGATTTTCACCACCGGGTTCAGCGATTCCATTTCCTTCTCCCTGTTCCGGCCCGCGGCCACCCTGCCCCTGGCAATTTTTTATCAGCTCGGCACTCCGTTTCCAGAAGTCCAGGCCCGCGCCCATGCCTCTTCCTTGATCCTGACCATTATCATTATGATCATCAGCATTGTTTCCCGAATCCTGACCAAAAGATTCAAGAGTTATGTGGTGAAATAGGAGAGCGAAGGATGGGATTTGAAAGCCATATCAGCGTGCAGGATTTGAATGTTTATTACGGCAAAGTCCAGGCGCTCAAGAACATTACGGTGGACATTCCGGACAAAAAAATCACCGTGATCATCGGTCCTTCCGGATGCGGAAAAACCACGCTCTTAAAATCCTTCAACCGCTTGATTGATTTAATGGAAGGGGTCAGGGCCGAAGGCAAAATCCTGGTTGACGGCGTTGATATTCTTGACCCGAAGGTGGAAGTGGTGGATGTGCGGAAAAAAATGGGATTGCTCTCCCAGAAGCCCTATCCCCTGCCGATGTCCATTTATGATAATGTCGCGTATGGGCCGAAAATTCACGGGATCAAGGACAGAAAAAAGCTGGATCAAATCGTGGAGTATCATTTGAAAGAGTCCAGCCTGTGGGAAGAAGTCAAAGACCGCCTCCGCGAGCCGGCTTCGCGCCTCTCGGTCGGACAGCAACAAAGGCTCTGCCTGGCAAGGGGACTGGCCGTGGAGCCGGAAATAATCCTGGGCGATGAGCCGACTTCCGCGCTGGACCCCGCTTCCAGCCAGCGGATTGAGCAAAAATTTATGGAGCTGAAAGACCGCTACACCATCGTGGTGGTCACTCATATTTTGCGCCAGGCAAAACGGATCGCGGATTATGTGCTGTTTCTGTATATGGGAGAATTGATTGAGCACGGTCCGGCCCGGGAAATCTTTGAAAATCCCAAACAGGAGCTTACCCGCGAATATATCGGGGGGGTAATCAGTTAGCGATTTCAGGAATCAAGCCATTCCGGGGCTTGAGACCTGGTTGCTTTTTAGATAGATATAGGAAATCTATAAAGGTAAATTGTTCAACCAAAGCAAGCGCTGAGAAGCGCGAAATCAGAAATCAACTTGAGTAAAAATAAAAAATAGGAGGGAAGATGATGAAGAAAGTGATGTATATTTCAGCGATGATTCTCCTGGCTTGGGCAACCGTGATTAAGGCCGAACCATCTGTGAATATCTCCGGCTATATCCTGGCTAATTTTCAGCAGTATCTCAATGAGGAAGGCAAATATTCAGCGGTTCTTGACGGAACCGACTGGGTGGATGAAGGTCCGAATGGATTTGATGAATTTCAACTCACCCGCGCCTACCTGATTTTCCAGGCCGACTGGAACGAAAAACTCTCAACCAATGTGACCACCGACATCAGGACCGATTCGGACAATGTGCGCCGGCTCTATGTCAAATACGCCTATGTGGATCTCAAGGAGCTCTGGCCCAACAGCAAGATCCGGTTCGGACTCCAGGATCCGCCTTGGGGATCATACATTGACACCGGCCTCTGGCGCTACCGGATGGTGGAGCAGGCCTATGCCAACTATTGGGGAACTCTAGCCACTTACGACTTCGGCCTGGGGGTTATGGGAAGCCTCTTGGACAAAAAATTGTTATATCATCTGGCGGTTCTCAACGGCGAGGGCGGGTCCGGCATAGAGACCGACCGGTTCAAGGAATATACGGGCCGGCTCAGTCTGGACTTCGGCTCCCCGGACACTTTCCGGATTTATCCCAGCATCGGCTATTCCACTCATCGTTTCAATGACGATGAGGATTTCAAAGATGAAGTGATGCTGGCGGGATTGGGGATGGACTTCTGGAAAATTCATCTGGGCGCGGAATATAACCAGGGGATCCTGACTATGACCCAGGGATCCTATCCCCTGGTGCGGGGAGTCTGGCCCTCGGGCGCCACCAGTCTGATTGCCGCGACCGCAGGATCAGACAATGGCGTCCTGACCGAGGACAAAGATGTCAAATTCGGCGGATACGCGGTCTATACCGACATCAAGCTCGCGGACAAGCTCAACCTGTTCGGAAGATATGACCTGTATGATCCCAACACCGACTCGGATTATGACCGGGATGGCGAGTATATGTGGACCGCGGGAATTTGCTATCATCCCTGGGAGCCGATCTGGATCACCCTGGACTATCGCCAAAATGGTTTCCAGCAATCAGACCCGGATAATGACGGCGAGGATGAACTGGAGCCGGTCCAGATTGTCTATACCCACTGGAAAATCGCATACTGAGACTTAAGCGAATTATTTAAGCGGAAAAGCCGGGCTTATTCTTTAGGCCCGGCTTTATCTTTTGAAGGAACCTGAGCCGATTCCATTTGCCGGAGAAAGTTCAGGCTGGATAAGGGTTTTTCCATCTGCCAGGCAATAAAGTCGTTAAACAGCTCAATCCCGAGATTCCAATCTTTGGGCGAAAGCCGGATTCGGCCCGGCCGGCCCGGACTGAGCCGACGGATCGCCCGCAGAGCCTGGGCAAAACCAGCCGGGATTTCCCGCAGGGATTTCCCGGATTTCTTCCGGCAAGACTCACAGGTAAATCCGCCCTTGCTGATACTGAAAAAATATCGGCTCTGCCGGGACAAAAGCTTCTTGCCGCAAATCGCACAAAAGTCCAAAGAAGGCAAATACCCCAGCTGCTCCAGAAACCTGAGCAAATAATAAAATATCTGCTCCTCAAAATCCCGCGCCTCCAGAATCCCGTCCAGACCGCTTTCCAGCAGCTCAAACAGGATCGGCTCCGGCTCCAATTCCGGCAGAGATTTCTCAATCAGCTCGGAAAGCGCATAGGCGGACGCCAATCGCTCCGGGTTCTGGGAAAGGCTTAATCTGCTTTTGACCAGGCTCGCCAGATTGAGCAGATACCCGAGCTCGCCGGAGTGAGTGGAGAGCAACTCTATTTCCAGCTGATTGAGATTCAGGAGAATCCCGAGAAATCGCTTTTGGCTCTTGAGCGCGCCTTTGGCGATTGCCTTGATCTTTCCGAGTTTTTCCGTGAAAAAAATTAACAGCAGGTCGGATTCGCCGATCGGGCTGGAACTTAATAGAATCGCATTAGTCCGGAGCCACATCTTAGCTCGGCAACCTGAAAAATATTTGAAGCATCTGGTCTGAGCATCATCTTATCGGATCAGGGGCTTTAGTCAATTATCCGGAGCGGGAAAAGCCGATCTTTTTGAAACCTAATTCAGGGGGATTTATCTAAAGGGAAAAATGGGATAGAATAAACAGGACAAGAATAAACAGGAGAAGAAGATGTACGAGTGGTGGTATAGAGTTGCGGCGCCGTTTCCGATCCTGGCCAAAGGCGGGCCGGTGATGCTGCCGATTGTGTTATGCTCCTCTATGGTGGTGGCAATCGCGCTTGAGCGGCTCTGGGTCCTTCTCTTCCGGGTGAAAAGAATCATCCCCCCGGGTTTGTTTGAGGAATTGAAACTTTTGCTGGAAAAGGGGGAGATGGAAAAGGCGCGCTGGCTGATTGAGCGCTCTCATACCAGCCTGGGCAGGATTTTAGATACCGGGATTAAGAATCAGGGCGCCGCCCGCGACATTTTAAAAGAGAGCCTGGAAGAAGCCGGAAGGCGGGAGTCGGATTGGATGAGCAGGTACCTGGGCCTGCTCGCCACGCTGGCCAATGTCTCTTTGCTTTTGGGTCTGCTCGGAACGGTCACCGGGATGATCCGGCTGTTCGGAGTCATCTCCGAGCAAGGACCGGGAAATCCCACCGCGCTCGCCAGCGGGATCGCCGAGGCATTGATCACCACCGCGGCCGGTTTGATCATCGCCATCCCCACCCGGCTGATCCACCACTATTTTTCCTCCCGGATTAATCACCTGGTCGGATTGCTGGAAGAAAAGGCAGGTGAATTTTTGAACCTGAGCGGGAAAATCGGGAAGCGGGAGACCGGGGAGAGCGCAAAATGAGATTTCGGACTCGGGCGCTGGAAGATCCGGGCATAGATGTGACTCCCCTGGTGGATGTGGTTTTTCAGCTTCTGATCTATTTTGCCGTCAGCACCACCTTTGCCTTTCTGGGCGCGATGAAGGTCAATCTTCCCAAGGCCGGGACCGCGATTGAACTGACCGCGAGCCAGAAGAAAATTATGATCGCCATTGAAGCCGAGGGCGGGATTTATCTGAACGATCAACCGGTGGCTTTTAAAGAGCTGGAAGCCAGACTCAAGGAACTGGCAAAAGATGGCGCCGGACAGCTGGTCGTGATTCAGGCGGATAAAGAAACCAGGCATGGACTGGTGGTTTCGGTGCTGGATCTGGCGAAATCAGCCGGGTTTGAAAAACTGGCCATTGCCACCGTGCCCAAGTCCAAACCGGAAAAAACCGAATAATGAAAAAAAAGATCCTGGCCAGTGTGGGAATCGGAGTTTTCCTGGCCCTGATCGGGGTGGGCATTTTCGGAGAACACGGCCTGTTCCGGCTCCGGAAGCTGAAAGCAGACCGATTGGCAATGGAGCAGGAGAAGCAAGCCCTGGCCAAGGAAAATCAGGGATTGTCCAAGCGGATAGAAATGCTGAAGAACGACCTCAAATATCTGGAACAGCAGGCCCGGAAGAAACTGGGAATGATCCGACCGGATGAGGTGATCATCAAACTTCCCGAACAAGAGCCCCGGCCCGAGCCGCAAAAAGATCGTCCCCCGCGGCCGGATCAAACCGAAGAGAGCAAAAATTGAAAAAAAGCGCCAGGATAAAAATCCGGCTGAATCCGAAGAAATGGATTAGCGGGGACCAAAAACCCGCGGAGCAAATGGGCTTAGGATTGGGAACCGTCTTGTTCCTGCTCGCCCTGATTGCCTTTCTGCGCGGAAACCCGGTCCGGGCGGAAAAGCTCTCGCTGGCCGCGGCGATTTTTGCCGGCATCGCCTTCGCTTATCCCGGGTTGTTGTTGCCGCTGGAAAAAATTCTCCGGAATATGGTCAAGGGACTTGCCTGGCTCAATACCAAGTTGATGCTGGCGCTGGTTTATTATCTGGTCTTCACTCCGATGGGATTTCTGCTTAAAATTTTCGGGAAGAAACTGGTGGAAAAAGAATTTCGCCCTGTCCGCCGAAGTTTCAACGAAGGCGGAGCCGAAGCTGAAAGTTATTTTGAGCCGAAAGAGGAAAAGGAATATCAGCCGGACCAGGACGAATTGCAATTTTAATTTAATTGTGCGCAGACAGGAGTGTCTGCGCCGCGAGGAGAAACAAGTGATGAAAAAGGCAATGGTGGCTGGGTTTTTGCTTCTGGCCTTGCCGGCAATTTCAGCTCAAAGGTCTTTCCCGCCAAATGCCTCGGCCGAAGAATTCATTAAATGGCAGGAATCCACCAGGTCATTTCTGGCTGAGGCGCTTTTCAACGGCCCGGCTCCCGAGCGGGTTGGCCTGGAGCCGTTCTGGGGACAGAAAGAGGATCACGGAAGCTATGTGATCCAGGAATTTGAATTCAAGGACCGGCCCGGCCACCGGGTCCATGGCTGGCTCGCTCGTCCCAACAATCCGGCCGCGGCCAAACTTCCGGCCATCATTGCTTTGCACGGCCATAACGGAAGAGCCTACAAAATTTTCCAGAAAGGTTATTATTTCTACGGAGACTTGCTCGCGCAGAAAGGATACATCGTGCTGGCAATTGACATCAACCATCTGGCCCTGGATCATCGCGGGCCTTATCTGGACCGCGGGCCGGTGATCCATTTCAAGCATTACACGCCGATGGGCGAGCGGGTATGGATGGTGGAGCGATCAATTGATCTGCTCCAGAGTTTATCCGAGGTTGATCCGGAAAGAATCGGCATTGTCGGCCTTTCCAACGGCGGAATCACCACGGAATTTTCCGCGGCTTTGGACACGCGGTTGAAAGTCGTGGTCTCTTCCGGATCATTGGTCATGTATGACCGCTGGTGGGCCGGAGACCTGACTCCGTGCAGGTGCGAGTATATTCCCGCGATGGAAGGACAACTTGACTATTATGATGTTTTCGCCCTGGTCGCTCCCAGGCCGCTCCTGATTCAGAACGGCGAGCAGGATAATAATTTCCTGATTGACTCCGCCAAGGAAGCCTTCACCTTCATCAAAAAAGCCTACACCATTGACGACGCCCCGGACTTGGTGTTCCACGACATCTTCCCCGGCCCCCACGAGTTCCGCGCTGAAAAACCTCTGCAATGGTTTGATCAATACTTGCCAATAACTTCGCCTTAGCCATTTTTACAATTATTGCCGATTGAGGTATTATCAACCTCAGGATGATCAGCGAGCAAAAAATCAAAGAAGCCGTGGAGTTGCTTCGGCAAAGCGCCGACCCGGTTAAGATTATTCTGTTCGGGTCCTATGCCCGTGGGGTGCCGCGGGACGACAGCGACCTGGATTTCCTGGTGGTGGAGAAAGAGGTTGAGAGCCGATACCGCGAAATGATCCGGCTTCAAAAAGCGATCCTTCCGCTCCGCCTGGCCGCGGATATCCTGGTCGTGAGCAAGAAAAATTTTGAGGAATGGTCGGATACGCCGGGCAATGTGCTCTACTTTGCGGCGCAGGAAGGCAAGGTGGTTTATGAAATGGAAGGAACAGGCAAGAATCCTGCTTGAAAAAGCCGGCCAGGATGAATTCGTGGCAGATAAACTGCTGGCTGATCCGGATTCGCCAACGGAGGCAATTGGATTCAGCCTTCAGCAAACCGCGGAGAAGATTCTAAAAGCTGCACTTTGTTTTCGTCAAATCCAATACCCTAGAACGCATGAGCTTGGGCTGCTGATCGGATTGTTGGAAGACAACAAAATAAAGGTGCCTCCTGAATTTGCGGATTTTGGCGAACTCTCGCCTTTTGCAGTGGAATTGCGCTATACGCTTGTGCCGGGCCAATTTGGCGCCGCCGGCGAGCTGGACCTGAAAGAAGCCCGCGAACTGATCCGAAAGCTCAGGAAATGGGTTGAGGAAATGGATAAATGATTTCAATCCCACGGCCGGGGCAGAAAAAGTTCCTGGTAAAGCGAGAGCGCGTACCGGTCGGTCATTCCGGCGATAAAATCCGCGACCTCCTGGTCAATCCCGAAGCATAGTCCCTTCTTTCCGGCCAGACGCATAAATTCCTCCGGATGCTTAACCAGGTATTGATAAAGGTCGCAAACCACCTTGACCGCCTTGTCAAACTCGGAGCGGATCAGCGGGTTTTCATACACTTTTTCAAAAAGCCATTCGCGCAAGGAATCGGTCGCCTTCAGAACTTCCGCGCTCATTAAAAGCCAGGGCTGATTCTTCTCCAGGGTTTGATAAATGATGTCCGAGACCATTTGGTCAATCCTTTGCGAATGCCGCTCGCCCAGAATGGAAAGGCAATCGCGCGGAAGATCGGTCAGCGCGATCAATCCCGCCTCCCGCGCATCCTCCAGATCGTGATTCACATAGGCGATAATATCCGCGGCTCGGACGATTTTTCCTTCCATAGTTTCCGGCGCATCCTCGCCGTTGCCGACAAAGGGATGATCCTTGCCCTTGGAGTGCTTCAGGATTCCATCCCGGACTTCATAAGTGAGGTTCAATCCCCTGCCGTCATTGGCCAGAAGATCAACCACCCGCAGGCTCTGCTCCCAGTGCCGGAACCCGCTCGGGCAAATCCGGTTGAGCGCATATTCGCCGGCGTGCCCGAACGGAGTATGGCCCAGGTCGTGTCCGAGCGCGATGGCCTCGGTCAGGCTCTCGTTGAGAAAGAGCGCCCGGGCAATGGTGCGCGCGATCTGGTTGACTTCAATGGTGTGAGTCAGCCGGGTCCGGTAATGATCACCGGCCGGCGCGAGAAAGACCTGGGTCTTGTGCTTGAGACGGCGGAAGGGCTTGCTGTGCACAATCCGGTCCCGGTCGCGCTGAAATGCGGGCCGGATCTCGCAAGGCTTGTCTTCTTTGAGCCTGCCTTTGCTTTGATCGCTGAACGCGGCAAACCTGGACAAGGTTTCGTGCTCCAGCTTTTCCAGTTTTTCCCTTATCAACAATTTTTTATTCCTTTCCTGAAATCATCGCCCGCTCTTTCGGATTGAGATGATGCAGGTCAAAGATCAGATGATTGAGCCTTTGCATGAGCTTCTGAGCCTGGTCTGGATTTTGCGCCGCGGGAATTTTTTCTGCAAGCTCTACCATCTCCTGATAAATCTCTTTCTCCCAGACATCCTTCAGATTCAATCTCTTGACCGGCAATTGATCCAGGTGAAATTTTTTCAGCTGGGGCGCGCTTCTCGGATTGGTGACCAGATAATGCCGGTAGTAAAAATTGAACAGGTCGCTGTTGAGCAAGGCGAGAAAATATTCCAGCTGATATTTTAGCTTTTTGCCCGGAGCGGGGATCAGGAAATAGACCGATTGCTCCACCAGGCGCCGGCTCCGGTCCAGCGATGCGATCAGCTTCAACCCGGTCTTGCGGATCAAAATCCGCTCCGCGGCGGTCAGCTTGGAATAGCGCACCGTGCCCCCGATCAAGTTTCGGTGCTGAAATTCAAAATAATAATTGCCGGAGGTTTTCCAGGCCCGAACATTCTCGCCCTTGATAAGTTCTTGCTCATTAGGAGTCAGCTTATTTTGATGAATCGTTCCCGGCCGCGCGATCAGTCCCACTCCACTGCTTAAATAATCAGAAATTTTTCCTCTCGCCTCGGCCCGGATTCTGTCCAGAACCCCAACCACTTCCTCCGAAACTTCCTTGGCAATGGCGCCGCCCTTATGGACAAAGCGTTTGGCGCTGATCTCGGTTGCTGCTCCTGGAGCGTCGGTGACCGAAATTTTTCCTGCCGGCGCTCCCGGTTTTTTCTTGAGCCAATAAATTAAAGTGTCCGAGATCACGCCCGGGAAGGGTTCCCGGAAATGAAGTCTGAGGATTTCCCCCTGCTCGGCCATAAAGCTTCTCAGCGGCTGAAACTGAAGATTTTCCGCCATCCGATCCGGAACGATAAAGCAATTGACGCCATCCTCTTTAACCAGTTCAATCGCCCGTCGGATAAACATTTCAAAAAGGTTGGGGCGATAGCTGTCCGCCCGGTAGCGGTCAATCAGCCAGTTGACCACATCCGAGCCATAGGGATGCAGGGCTTGCTTCCCTTTCAAGGATAGCCAGGGCGGATTGCCGAGCACCAGGTCAAAGCCGCCTTGGTCATGCGCCTGATGATGCGGATACTTCTGATCCTGGAAATTGAAAGCCATCAGCTCGCTCAGTCCTTGCGCTTCAAACAAACCGATCTGCTGTCTCACCGGCCGGTCAATCAGAAAATCACCGAGCGGAAAATTGGTTTCCAGAAAAGCGAGCCGGCCCGGACCAAGCTCATCTATCTTTTTGCCCGAGAGCATCACCAGAATGAGCGCCCGAAAAGCGCTTAATCTTCCTTCCGCGCTGAGCTCAAGCCCGAAAAGATGTTTCCGGACAAGCTCCAGCCGCAATTCCGCCTCAATGGCTCGGCTTAAATCCGGGAGACGGATCAGCGGATAAAACAGACCGCTCGGCCGGTGCGCATAATAATCTTCTTCCACTCCGATCATCTTCCGGAGCAGTCCCAGCAAAAAATTCCCGGAGCCGAAACTCGGATCCAGAATCATAAACTCTTTGTCTTCCAGCCGACCCTGATCCCAGCCTAAAAATTTAAAACTCTCATCAACCATCAGCTTCACCAGATGCCCGGGCGTAAAAAACGGGGCTTGCTCCGGATGAATCATTCCCATTTTTGTGAGCAGGCCGCCGATCAGCTCGGCCGGGGATTTGGCAGGAAGGAATCTGGCCTGGCAAAGCTCCTTCACAAATCCAGAGATTTCTTCAGCGCTTGGCTCTATAATTTTGCTCAGCTCGGGCCGGAAGATTTCAATGCCCAGAGAATTATTAAAAGCTTCAAGTCTTTCCCACAAATCCGCCAGGCCGGATTTGATCTGCTCGGATAAAAATCCCGCTTCAATCATCCAGTTGAGTTCCATCAACCTGAGCAAAAGCAGTTCCTGGGCCAGATTGAACGCGGATGAGAAAAGTTCCGGATAGCGCTCGTCAGATTTTTTTATCCCGCGGCGGTCCAGCAAATTTATGATCAAAGCCTGAGCCCGGCTTAAAATCCGGGTCGGAAAGTCATATTTGGATCCCCTTGCTCTCTTCATCCGCCCATCTAGTTCTAGCAAATAAAATATCAAAAAGCAATCTTGATAGGAGGATAAGTTGATAAGGAAAGACCTTATTGTGCGAGCGACTTTAGTCGCGATACCATTCACCCTTATTCAAAAATTTCTCCCCTGGACATCCGGCCCCATTTTTCCAGATATTGATCCACATTCTCCGGAGTCACAACATCCACCCCCGAATAAATGATCGGGTTGTCGGGATATTTCTTATTGACCACGATGTCATAAAGGAGCCGGGTGGGAACGGCTCCCCAGCCGAAATATTTCTGGCCGACCAGAAGATGCGCCTTTCCCTTTTTCATCACCTCCGGCGCCGGCGGGATGGTGTCAAAGGCTACCACCTTGATCCGGGCGGTATCCACCGGGTCAAGCGTATTCTCATTCAACACCGGCCATCCTCCGGTGGAAATCCAGCCGCTCAGGTCCAGGTATTTCTTGCTCGCGGTTTCAATGATTTGTTTGGCGACCAGATAATCGTCCTTGCAATCAAAAATCTCCACGATTTCAATTCCCTTTTCTTTTTCCAGAATGCTCATTGCGCCTTTGAGACGATTTTCCAGGTTATCCGCGCCCAGGCTGGTGATCACCGCGACTTTGCCCTTGCCCCCCAGAAGCTTGACCAGGTTCTCGCCCATAATGACTCCGCCCTCATAATCGTTCACGCCGTAAAAGGCAATGCGCTTGCTTTTCGGAGCGTCCGAGTCCCAGGTGACAACCGGGATGCCCAGATCCATTGCCTTGTTGATCAAGGGCGTAACCAGGTCGCTGTTCATACAGGAAATGGCAATTCCATCCACGCGCTGGATAATGAAAGATTCCAGAATCTCTTTTTGCTTAAGCGCATCTATGGTTTCCGGGCCGCGCCAGATAATCTCCACATTGCCCAGTTGCGCCGCCATCCGCTCGGCGCCGATTCTGGCATAGTTGAATACCGGAATCGTCAGCGACTTGGGGATAAAGGCAAAGCGCAGCCTGGCTCCGGCTTGCCTTGCCATCGGGCCCGGACCAGGCGACAACTGGGTCGGCTCCCCGGGTTTTGCCTCTTCCCTCGGTTTACAGCCGGAAAAGAATATCGCCAGAAGTCCTAAAACCAGGAAACATTTTTTCATTTCTTTTTTCTCGCTCGGGCTTTCTCCCCAGGCATATTCATCGTCGGACTTTGCGAAAAACGCAAAGCTGATTATCGTCGCAAGCCCAGGTTCGGAATTCGGAGTTCGGTCCTGTCGATCCGCCCAGGGCGGAAGGACAGGATCGGAATTCGCTTTTCGCTATTGGCTTCCGGCCCTTCCCAGATCCCTATTCAAAAATTTCTCCCCTGGACATCCGGTCCCATTTTTCCAGATATTGATCAACATTCTCCGGAGTCACAACATCCACCCCCGAATAAATGATCGGCTTGTCGGGATACTTCTTATTGACCACAATGTCATAAAGGAGCTGGGTGGGGACGGCTCCCCAGCCGAAATATTTCTGGCCGACCAGAAGATGCGCCTTTCCCTTTTTCATCACCTCCGGCGCCGGCGGGATGGTGTCAAAGGCCACCACCTTGATCCGGGTGGTATCCACCGGGTTGAGCATATTCTCATTGAACACGGGCCAGCCTCCGGTGGAAATCCAGCCGTTCAACTCCAGGTATTTCTTGCTCGCGGTTTCTATGATTTGCTTGGCGATCAGGAAATCATCCTTGCAGTCAAAAATTTCCACGATTTCAATCCCCGGTGATTTTTCCAGAATGCTCATCGCGCCTTTCAAACGCTGTTCCAGATTGTCCGCGCCGAGCGTGGTCATCACCGCGATCTTGCCTTTGCCATCTAACAGTTTGACCAGGTTCTCCCCCATAATCACTCCGCTCTCAAAATCGTTCACGCCGTAAAAGGCAATCCGCTTGCTTTTCGGAGCGTCCGAGTCCCAGGTGATAACCGGGATGCCCAGATCAATGGCCTTGTTGATGCTGGGCGTGACCAGGTCGCTGTTCAGGCAGGAGATGGCGATTCCGTCAACCCGCTGGGCAATGAAGGACTCCAGGATCTCCTTCTGCTTGAGCGGATCAATAATATCCGGCGCGTGCCACAGGATTTCCACATTGCCCAGTTGCGCCGCCTTCCGCTCCGCGCCGATCTTGGCATAATTGAAAACCGGAATCGTCAGCGCCTTGGGAATAAAGGCAAACCGGAGCTTGGCACCGGGTCGTGGACCGGGCATTTCCGGCTTGGCTTCTTCCTTGCGCTTGCATCCGGCGAAAATGATCGTCGTTACCGCCAAAATTACGAACAGTTTTTTCATTTTATCCCTCCTTGATCGGTTTCTCTGGATCATCATATTTTACCCGGCCGAAATTGTCAAATTTAATCATTGCAAAAGTCTGACCGTCTAACACTTTTTTATTTGCAAAACAATAAATTTTTCAAATAGCTGCGTCCAGCGGAGCGGGACGCTTTGGAGTGCGGTGTCAGCGACACCGCTTTTCCCAAAGCGACGCCGCTGGCGTCGCACTCCAAAGCGCCTTCGGCGCGGATAATGAACCCATTGATTTTACTAGAATAAAAGTGTTAGACGGTCAGGCGAAAGTCTATTTGCAGAAACCGCAAAGCTGATTATAATAAATAGCCAATTAAAAATCGTCCTGGTTCTTTCGGAATTTTTTTGGGCCGGTAGCTCAGCACGGTAGAGCAGCGGACTTTTAATCCGTTGGCCGTGGGTTCGAATCCCGCTCGGCCCACCAGCCTTCGCCAAGGCTACGGCTGGCAAGCCAGCTAGTTGCAGATAGAAACAATCGCTATCAGGCAACATCTGGAAATTGGGGGCGAAGGCTGTCCGCCGTAGCCCCGCCTTGCTCGGAGATAGTCCTTGCTTGACAAGCCCAAAGATCTGCTTTAAATAATGACTAAGGAGGCAAAAGAAGATGAAAACAAATGAAAAAATAGATTTTTCCGCGGAATTAGAAAAATACGGGAACAAGTGGATAGCGATCTCCGAGGATGAGACAAGGATCATCGCCTCAGATGATTCTTTAAGCGGAGCCAGGCAAAAGGCGATTGCAAAAGGCGAAAAAAATCCCATTTTGTTCAAGGTGCCATCTAAATCCGGGGGCTTCATTCTTTAAAATGCCCTGGATGAAATTTACTTACCGAGATTTTCCCTTTAAACCAACCCCTGCTTTTCCTGGTCGGACCAAAGTTTCTCGTCCTTTTATTCACATCAGGCTCAAATATCAGGATCATTACCTGGACACTCTGGCTCTGGTTGATAGCGGAGCGGATTTTTGCGTAATCCCTAATGAGATAGGTTTAGACCTGGGTATTCAAAATCCGGAAGCCGGACCCGCACATCCCACCAAGGGATTTGGCGAGCAAGAATATCCGGTTTATTTTCATAATATTGAAATAATTATTGGGGGACATAAATTTGCCGTTTGGGCTGGGTTTAGTGATAAAATTTCCTTCCCGATTCTTGGTCAGGATGGTTTTTTCAACAACTTTGAGGTAAAGATTAATTACCGCAAAAAGCAGATTGAAATTAAGCCTCATCAAGACTAAAAGCCGGAGGCAAATTGAAAGGATAAACGGTTTGCCCTATAAGGATGTGATCACTTTCGTCAAGTCCGGCGACATCTTGTGGGTCGGGACCACCAGGGGCGCGGCGTGTTATGATGGAGCCGAATGGCAAAGTTTTTTAGATTCAATTGGTTATGGAGGCTAGCGCATAGGTCTTTTAATCCGTTGGCCGTGGGTTAAAATCCCGCTCGGCCCATCAATAAAATAAATCCTCGGGAGAGAGATTGATCAATTCAGAAGCAAGGATTGAGGAACTATTTTTCTCCCGGAACAATGTCCTGGAGTGGATAAAGGACATCTCTGGGCATGGAACGATTGATCCCCTGGCAGATTTTTAGGTCTGAAACCCGAATTTGGGAGGGCTTCAAATTCAAAGGTCCAGGAAAGGTAACCTCCAGTTCTGTCTCCCGGGCTTCATAATTAAGGTAGAGCCGGTAGAGTTGTTTCCCCTTCTGAATGTTCATTCGCTGCAGACGGGAATAGGCTCTCCAAGGTTTCCATTTTCGGCCGTCAAATTTCCACTCGGCAATGGGCATGGAATACCTGCGGTAAAACTCCAACGGATACTCAAACTCGGTTGCGAATTCCAGATACTGGGGCGCTAAGTCACTTTGCGTCATCACATCTTTTAGCTTGAGACGGTAGCCGTTGTTCCGATCCAGAATATAAACGCCTGGAAGGGTATAGAGCTCTTTCCGGATCACAGCCGGCTGCGGCCGTTTCTGGAGAATTATCAACGGCCAGACCTTATCAATCGGCTCGTAGTTTTGGTCCAGATAATCAAAAAGCACATCCGCGGCCCTGCCCGGAATGGTCCAGAAAAAATCTTTCGCGTTGCAGATGACATATTTTGCCTGGAGAGCATCAATGGCTCTGACATAATCCTCTTCATAGCCGGGATAAACATAATTGCCCGGAGCGTCAAAGCGCAGGGGAGGAACTTCCTCAAGATATGTATAGTAAAAAGCCTTGAACGGAAACGCGATGGTTTCCGAGGGATGTTCGCGATGAAAGGAATTGATCCGGTCAAAGACCTCCTTGTCTTTGGGAGCGATCCTGACTCCCATCAGCGTGGAGTAAGGCTCGGACTTGAAAGGGGGAGGGACCCAGGGACTGAAGAATTTCATTCCGGCGCCTACGATAAGGATCAAGGGAAGATACAGGGCATGTGAATAATGGAGCGGTTTGAACAATCGGGGCCAGGCCAGGCCGGCCACGATCACGGCCGGCAAAAAGCTGAAAATGAGATGGCCAATGCTGACCCGCATCATCGTTGAATTCCAGAGCAAAACTCCAAAACCGATCAGGACGATGATTCCTGAATTTCGTTCCAGATTCAGCCGGCCCCGGAGCCAGGCAGTCAAGATTGCCAGGATTCCAAGCCCATAGATCAGAAGCGGGAGATAGTAGTAGAACTCCAGGGGGGACGCCGCAAGCCGGGCCCAGCCGGGCAAGGGCAAGCCATGGGCCCATTTCATATTTGCGCTCATCTCCAAAGCGAATTTGAGATAGATCTTGAACCAGGAACTGCCCCGGTAAAGAATGGCGAACAGGATCAGGTTGGCAAGAAAACCGGCGCCGGAATAAACCAAAAATCGGTAACGGTCCCGGCCCGGATTCAGGGTTAAAAGGGATAAGCCGACAAAAACCATGCTGGCGAGCAAAAGATAAACGCCCGCTTCCGGCGAGAACAAATAGAGCAACAGGATGCCGGGAAAAAGATAAGCCAGACTTGAGAACTTCTTCCGCCGGCGAGAATGATCCCACAAGGCAATCAACAAAACCGGCAGAAACGGCCGAAGCGAGCCGGTCGCCCCGATCCGCTCCAATCCCAGGGCAATGGAAGCAAGCAGGATAAAAGCGCGGTTTTGGGCGGGAAAATCAAATTTCCTCAGAGCCAAGATCAGGATTCCCATACTCAAAATCGGGCAGATGAAGTCAATGTAAAATTTTATCGCATAGAGATTATTTCCCAGCAGGCCCACGAATAAAGCCAGGAGATAATGATAAAGCGGCCCGTACCAGCCGTAAAAATCCCGATACGGAACCTGGCCGGCCCAGATTCTAAGGCTGTCGGTCAAAAGGATCGCATTATGCCCCACATCATAATCCCAGGGCAATTTGGGCAAAACCAGAATGGATAAAAAAATCAAGTAGCCCAGAAAAAAAATAAGCTCCCAATATCGGGCAAAAAAATCAGTCGTTCGCGGAGTCAGAATCTGTCCAATGCGAGAGGGCTTCTGCTTTGTAGCCGGCGGCTTTCCAGTCAAACGATTTTTTTTCCGCTTCTTTGAACTCATTGGTCTAAGCTTCCATTGGTTTAATCTCCGGGCGGGTTCATTTTTTCCGACATTATATCAGGCAAAGTTCGGAATTAAAAGGCTCCGGGTCAAAAAGCAGGGCAAGAATGATACGGCTGGCTAGCCATTTTCAATCTGTTTTCTCCCATAGATGGCTTCCCGCGGCTATCTTTGATGGTGTATAATTGTATTGCCTCAAATGTTCAAATATTTATCTTACAGGTTTTGCGCCGAAGGCGCTTTGGAGTTCCCGCTTAGGAGGCTGTCTAAAAACATATTTTCTCCCCCTTGATGGGGGAGAATAAAAGAGGGGGTGATTTATTCAATGCTTGAAAACAAAAAATAAAGATCTCCCTCACCCTAACCCTCTCCCCAGGGGAGAGGGAAAATTTAAATAAATAG